>Ga0210378_10001481_pt1 | contig 12260 bp, 7 predicted proteins | sample PLM1_60_b1redo_FD_155465 | JGI IMG/M metagenome (GOLD analysis project Ga0210378, IMG submission 155465) | Groundwater sediment microbial communities from an aquifer in East River, Colorado, USA - PLM1_60_b1 redo | ecosystem: Environmental > Terrestrial > Soil > Riparian zone | place: USA: East...
TGCGCGCACGTGTCGCCGATGCGCAGCGCGCGGTCCGGGTCGTGGCCGGCGTCGCGCAGCCCGTCGCGCAGCGCGGTGATCGAACGCCACCACGTGGTGAGCGACCCGGACGGCGGCAGCGTCGACGTGCCGTCGACGATCTGCTCGACGTGCCCCGCGATGTCCCGCAGCGCCGTCTCCTGCTGTCCGCTCTCCCCAGCCGCCTTACGCGGGCCCATCGCGGTTTCCGCGCCTCCCCAAACCGCCATACGCGGGCTTATCGCGGTTTCCGCGCCCCCCAAACCGCCATACGCGGGCTTATGGCGGTGGGGTGGACGGGCTGCGGGGTGAAGGCGGTCCAGGTGAGCAGCAGCGCGGCCAGCGCGGCGGTGTGGCGCTGGCCGCTGGTGGTGCCAGCGGCGACCAGGCCGAGCGCGATGCGGCTGGACTCGGCGAAGTGCCGCTCGACGGCGTCCAGCGACGGGCCGTGCCCGTAGCGGCCGGTCTCCGGCCGGTAGGCGATGGCGTGCACGGTGTTGTTCGGCAGTGGCCGCGGCAGGAACTCGGCCATGCCCTCGGCCCTGGCGAACCCGGCGGCCAGCTCGGCGTAGCCGTCCAGCGCGCCGTCGGCGGCCTGCGGTGCGGGATGCGCCGCGAGGTAGCTCCGCAGCCGGCGCAGCGCCAGCTCCCGCACCGGCGCGGCATCATCCACGGTGGCGCGCAGCCGCACCCGCAGGTGCGGCCCGCCGTCCCAGTAGCGAAGGAAGAAGGACGCGTCGATCAGCCCGCGTCGGCGCAGCTCGTCCAGCAGCGGCCGCACGCCGTCGAGCAGGAGCACGTCGAGGTCGCCGTGGTGGAAGGCGTGCACGCTGGCCCACCTCACGGCGCACCGACCGTGGTCTCCACCACGAACTCGGTGACGCGCGGGTCGGCCGGGTCGGGGCCGTTGGCGTCGGTGAGCCGCGGCAGCGCCTCGCGGAACATCACCCGCTGTGCCGGCGCGGCGATCATCCGCTCGAACACCGCGAGCTGCAGCGGGCTGGCGAGGTCGACGTAGAGCGGCTTGCGGGCCTTGGTGAACGCCGTCGCCAGCCACCGCTGCCCCGCCGCGACCTGCGCGTTGACCAGCACGAACGCGCGCTCGGGGATGCCGTGCTCCGCCAGCCAGCCGTGCAGCCGCAGCAGGTACCTCGCCTCCGTCTCACCGGCTGAGCGGCGCGGCACCAGCTCGGGTGGCACCCCCCAGCTGGCCCGCCGCAGCGTCACGCGCCCCACCTCGATCCGCGGCGCGTGACACACCTGGTCGGCCAGCGGCTGCGGGGTGAGCGCCACCGGGTCACCGAGCCCGGCCGAGAGCCGCTCCGCCCGTTCCAGCAGCACCACCGCCGACTGTGCCGCGCCGTCGGCCATGGCGCGGCTGCCGGCCTCGGCGAACAGCTCGGCGGCGCCACCCTGGTCGCCGGCCGCGAGCAGCAGCACGGCCACCTGCTGGCACCACTGCCCCGGCAGGCCGGGGTGCAGCTCGCGCACCGCCCGCGCCACGCGCCGCGACAGGTCGGCCCGCTCGGCCGGCGCGAGCTGGGTCTGCAACACCTCGGCGGTCAGCGGATGCTCGAAGGAGCAGAACCGCGGGTCGTGCGGGTCGAGGACCACGAGCTGGGCGCCGACCGCGGCCCGCACGTGCTCCAGCAGCGCACCGTCGTCGAGGCCGGCGGCCCGCTGCACGGCGGCCACCGGGAAGCGCCGGCCGAGCAGTGCGGCGATCCCGAGCAGTTCGCGGCCGTGCGGCCCGAGCCGGCCGACCCGCACCGCAACGCTGCGCGCCAGCGTCGCCGGCACCTCGGTCCCGAGCCGGCCGAGCACCTGCCAGCCCCGCGATCCGTTGACCAGCGAGCCGCCGGAGAGCATCCCGTGCAGCAGCTCCTCCACCATGAACGGCACACCCATGCTGTGCTGCCACAGCAGGTCCAACGCGGCCCGCGGGATGGCCTCGGGCGCCGCGCCGAGGCAGTCCGCGACCAGGCGGGTCACGTCGGCCTCGGCCAGCCGGCCCAGCGTGACGACGGCCGCCGAGCCGCGCTGCTCCACCGCCCGCACCAGGTCGAACGCCGTACCGGCCTCGACCCGGACCGTGCCGAGCAGCATGGCCGGCGCCTCGCCGAGGTTGTCGGCAAGGAACTCCACCACCGCGAGCGTCTCCTGGTCGCAGTCGTGCAGGTCCTCGACGACGAGCAGGCAGCCGCTGTCCCTGCCGACCACGGACATCAGCCGCAGCACGGCCTCACCGAGCACGACCAGCGACACGCCGCCGTTCCCGTGGGACCAGCCGGCCGAGTATGTCCCGGTACGGTCCGAGCTGCTCGCCGCCCGGCACCCGGCCGGCGCGGGACAGCGAGAGCAGCGCCTCGACGATCGGCCGGAACGGCACCATCGGACCGATCGCGCTGCCCCGGCCGAACAGCACGACGACGCCGGCAGCGGCCGCCCCGGCGACGACCTCCCTGACCAGCCTCGACTTGCCGATACCCGGCTCGCCGGCGACGAAAACCGCGCATCCGCGGCCCGAGCGGGCGCCGGCCACGAGCCGTCCGAGGCTGTCGAGATCGCCGTCGCGACCCAGCATGAACGGCGCCCGTATCCGCACAGCGGCCACCCTAGCCATCGCGCGGCCACCGATCGCCATACCGCTCGGCCACCGGCCGCGGCCGCACCGGCTCCACCCGTGCCGAGGGCGCCGCCGCACCACGCTCTAGGTAGCCTCAGGCTCCGGCATCTGCCGGAGCGTCGAACCGCTCGCGGAGCTGGTACTTGCGGATCTTGCCGAGCTGGTCGCGCGGCAGGGCGTCGACGAGCTCCAGCCTGGTCGGGTGGTACCACTCGGTCATGCCGCGCTCGCCGAGGTACGCGCGGAGCCCGTCGAGCGTCGGCGGCTCGCCGGCGGGCACCACCACGGCGCAGACGTCCTCCAGCATGCCGTCGCGGCAGGCGATGATGGCGACGTCGGTGACGTCGGGGTGCAGGAGCAGCTCCTCCTCGACGTCCCGCACCGGGATCATGACGGTGGCGGTCTTGTCGTAGATGCGGTCGGCGACGCGGCCCATGATGCGGATGCCGCCGCGGCCGTCCGAGTGGGCAAGGTCGCCGGTCTCGAACCAGCCGCCCTCGACGTCGGCGGTCGGTGAGATCTCCCCGATGTCGTCGGTGATGGTGCCAAGGCACAGCGCGGCGCCCCGCATCTGCAGGGCGCATGTGCCGCCGTGCGAGAAGCCGCCGACCACCCACGCCCGCGGATCGCCGTCGACCTGCAGGGTGGCCCGGATCCACTGTGGCACGTCCGAGGTCAGGTAGGTGGCCGACCGCCCGAGCCGGGAGTCCAGGCACAGCGAGTTGGCCATGGTCGACGTTCCACTTGCCTACTTGAACCGTGGCGACCTCCTGCATGACCTGCGGGAGACGACGCGTCAGCTCAGCAGGGCGCTCAGCACGAACGACGTTGCTGCCCGAAACTCGAGACCGTGGCGCGTGAGCGCGGCGGGCGGCGTCGGCTCATCAGCCGGCGAATACGGCAGCCGCAGATTGTCGTGATTGTGGGTGTTCGATGCCTCAGGATTCCTGGAATCCGGGAATCCTGGGCCGGCCAACCGCTGGCCGCGGGCACGTGACCGAGATCAGGCGGCCGAGTTCAACACGGCGGTCGCGGCGCCGCCGCGACAACGACCATGGCGTTGAACTCGCGAGACATGGGTCCATCACGGACTGCGCCTGTAGTGCTATGAGTGCCACTGCGGTTGTTGGCGGCCTGGGCGTCGGGCTTGTGAAGCCCCGCCGGTGGCGTGGTGGCAGGCTGGTCCACATGCGGGTGCTGCTCGTGGAGGACGAGGTGCCGCTCGCCGAGCAGGTCCGCCGCCGGTTGGCCGCGGAGGGCCATGTGGTGGTGGTGTCGCACGACGGCGAGGACGGCCTGTGGCGGGCGACCGAGGGCGGCTTCGACGTCATCGTGCTCGACATCATGCTGCCGCGGCTGTCGGGGTACCGGGTGCTGGAGCGGCTGCGCGCCGCGCAGGTGTGGACGCCGGTGCTCATGCTCACCGCGAAGGACGGCGAGTACGACCAGGCCGACGCGTTCGACCTCGGTGCCGACGACTACCTCACCAAGCCGTTCTCCCTGGTGGTGCTGCTGGCCAGGCTGCGGGCGCTGCTGCGCCGCGGCGCACCGCAGCGGCCGGCGACGCTGACCGTCGGCGACCTTGTGCTGGACCCGGCACGGCACCGGGTGCACCGGGGCGAGGTGGAGATCGCCCTGACGGCCCGCGAGTTCTCGGTGCTGGAGTACCTGATGCGCCACGCCGGGCAGGCGGTGGCCAAGACCGACCTGCTCGCCGCGGTGTGGGACCCGCACTACGACGGCGACGTCAACGTGGTGGAGCTGTACGTCGGCTACCTGCGCCGCAAGATCGACGTTCCGTTCGGCCGGCACACCATCCGGCGGGGCCGACCTGCTCGAACCGAGCTGGTTCGCCGAGGTCCAGCACACCCGCGCCGAGCTCAACGGGCAGGCTCCGAGCCAGCTGCTGCGGCTGGCCGCGACCCGCTGATCCGAGAGGCGGCGCGGACCACGAGCACCGCGATGTCGTCCCTGCGGGGGTCGGCCGAGAACGCCTCGACGGCCGCCCGCACGGCGGTGACCACGGCGGCGGCCGAGCCGCCTGCCGCGCAGGCCACGGCATCGAGCAGCCGCTCCTGGCCGAACATCTCGGGGCCCCTGCGCCGCTCGGTGACACCGTCGGTGTAGATCACCAGGGCGTCGCCTGGACGCAGCCAGTGCCGGGAGCACTCCGGGGTGATGTTGTGCACCAGCCCGACGGCGGTGCCGGGTGCGCCGATCAGCTCGACCTCGCCGTCGGCGCGGCGCAGCACGGGCCGCTCGTGGCCGGCGAGCACGAGCTCGATGCCGAGCCCCGGCGGCTGGCCGGGCGCCGAGCGGCTGACCATGGCGGTGGCGAGCGTGCAGAACTGCTGGGGATCGCGGGCCTCCATCATGACGCCGTTGAGCAGCTCGACCGCACGCTGCGGGGAGCGCCCGTCGTTGACGAGTACGCGCAGCACGTCGCGCACCAGCCCGGTGCGGGCGGCGGCCCGCGCGCCCTTGCCGCACACGTCGCCGATGGACACCAGCCAGTGGCCGTGGTCGACGGCCAGCACGTCGTAGAAGTCGCCGCCGACGTCGCTGCCCGAGCTGACCGGCAGGTACTCGGCCGCGAACTCGACGCCGTCGGCGACGGGCAGCCTGCGGGGCAGCAGCGCCTGCTGCAGCGCCTGCGAGGTCTTGACGTGGATCGCGGTGGTCCTGGCGTTGTCGATGGCCAGCGACGCCCGCCGCGCGAGGTCGGAGACGAGCACGATCTCCTCCGGCGAGTGCGGCCGGGTGGGGAAGCGGCCGACGCTGAGCGTGCCGAGCGGCTGCCCTCGCGCGGTGAGGGCCACCGCGATGCCGTCCGACGGCGCGCTGATCCCGACCGGCCCGGCCGCCTTGCGCAGCAGCCGGGTGAGCTGCTCGCGGGCATCGGCCGACCGTGCGATGTCCAGACCGGCCCGCAACGCCGGAATGGCGTCCTCGTCGGCGTGCGTGATCGCGGCCAGCCGCAGCCGGCCGTAGTCGTCGACGAGGTGCACCGCGCACCACCGGCCCAGCCGCGGCACCACGAGCGGCGGCACCACGGCCACGGTCATCTGCACGTCCAGCGACTGGGCCAGCAGCTCGCTGGTGTCGGCCAGGTAGGTCATCCAGGACCGGCGCCGCTGGTCGGCGCCGCGCAGCCAGTCTGACTCGACGGCAAGCGCGATCCGCTGCGCGGTCAGCCCGGCCAGCTCGGCCGCGGTCCCGGACTGCTCCGGCTGGGCCGAACACAGTGCCACCAGCAGCACGCCGTGCAACGGCGCCGGCAGCGGGAGCTGCGCGTGCACCAGCGGGGTGAGCCCGTCGGAGGGGTCGACCGGCCGGCCGTGGCCGGCGAGCCGCTGCGCGCCGCGCCCGTCGCCGTAGTGCACGGACACCTCGGCGCCGTCGGCGTCGAGCACCTCGCACAGCCTGCGTAGCAGCTCGGCGACCAGCGCCGACAGCTCCAGCTTCGCCGCCAGCCCGGTGGGCACGTGTAGCAACCACCGCACCGCCCGCGCGGACGGCCACTCCGGGTGCGGCGACAGCGGCGACGACAGCGGCAGCGGCGTCGGCTGCACGGGCAGCGACCGCGAGGTTTCCGTCGGGTGCAGCGTGAACCACGTCCGGTGGCGGCCGCTGGCGTCGTGCCGGGTGCCCCACGCGGCCGCGAGCTGCTCGACCAGCAGCAGCCCGCGCCCGTGGGTCGCCGCGCGCCCCACCCGCGGCATGATGAGGTTCAGCTCGAGCGGGCCGGGCCCGTGGTCGGTGACCGCGACGGTCACCTCCTCGCCTGCCGGGTCCACGGTGAGCTCGACCTCGTACTCCGTGCCGCCGTGCAGCACGGCGTTGTCGCACAGCTCGCTGGCCAGCAGCACGGCGGTGTCCACCAGCTCGTCCAGCCCGGCCTCCTCGAGTGCGGCGCGCACCATCCGGCGGGCCACGGCCGGGGAGCAGGGATCGGGCGCGAGGCGGATCCGACGCTCGAGCTGCACTGGCACGAATCGCAGTCTGCCCGCTCCGTCCAGCCATGGCCTCCCTGGCGGGCCGCAGTTTAGAGTCGTCGCAGGCGTGACCGCCGCACGCCGACCGACCGGATGGCGGTACTGCCGCCCGTAGCAGTCGAAGGACGGCGTTTGATGGCCTCCGCTTCCCGCGCCAGTGTCAAGACCGCCACCCGTCCGAACGAGACCGCGCAGGGCGACGGAGCCGACGGGCTCGACGCCGCAGCGCGCTCGTTGCTCAGCGAGCTGGCCGACGCCATGGCGCAGGCCAGGCGCGGCCGGTTCGACATCCGGCTGTCGCGCCGCAGCGGGCTGCACGGCGAGGTGGTGGACCAGTTCAACGAGCTGATCAGCCTGCAGGAGCGGCGCAACCGCGACCTGCTGCGGATCAGCCGGGTGGTCGGCCGGGACGGTCGGATGGCCGAGCGGCTGGACGAGGAGGCATTCGACGGGGCGTGGGCGGCCGGCGCGCACGCGGTGAACTCGCTGATCGACGACCTTGTCCGGCCGACGGCGGAGATCGCCCGCGTGATCGCGGCGGTGGCCGAGGGCGACCTGTCGCAGCACATGGCGCTGGAGATCGAGGGCCGGCCGCTGCGCGGCGAGTTCCTGCGCATCGGCCGCACCGTGAACACCATGGTCGACCAGCTCTCCTCCTTCGCCGACGAGGTGACCCGCGTCGCCCGCGAGGTGGGCACCGAGGGAGCGCTGGGCGGCCAGGCCGACGTGCGCGGTGTCGCCGGCACCTGGCGGGCCCTCACCGACTCGGTGAACACCATGGCGAGCAACCTCACCAACCAGGTGCGGTCGATCTCCTCGGCGGCCACCGCGATCGCACAGGGCGACCTCTCGCGCAAGATCACGGTGAGCGCCCGCGGCGAGGTGGCCGAGCTGGCGGACACCATCAACTCGCTGACCGACACGCTGCGGCTGTTCGCCAACGAGGTCACCAGGGTGGCCCGCGAGGTCGGCACCGACGGCCGGCTCGGCGGCCAGGCCGAGGTGCCGAACGTGGCCGGCACCTGGAAGGACCTCACGGACGCGGTCAACCTGATGGCGGCCAACCTGACCGGCCAGGTGCGCGGCATCGCCCAGGTTGCGACGGCGGTGGCGCGGGGTGACCTGTCGCAGAAGATCACGGTGGATGCCCGTGGGGAGATCCTGGAGCTGAAGAGCACCGTCAACACGATGGTCGACCAGCTGTCCTCCTTCGCCGACGAGGTGACCCGGGTGGCCCGTGAGGTGGGCACCGAGGGCAAGCTCGGCGGCCAGGCGCAGGTCCAGGGCGTCGCCGGCACCTGGCGCGACCTGACCGAGAGCGTCAACCAGCTCGCCGGCAACCTGACCGCCCAGGTCCGCAACATCGCCCAGGTGACCACCGCGGTGGCGCGGGGTGACCTGTCGCAGAAGATCACGGTGGACGCCCGTGGGGAGATCCTGGAGCTGAAGAGCACCGTCAACACGATGGTCGACCAGCTCTCCTCCTTCGCCGACGAGGTCACCAGGGTGGCCCGCGAGGTGGGCACCGAGGGCAAGCTCGGCGGCCAGGCGCAGGTCCAGGGCGTCGCCGGCACCTGGCGCGACCTCACCGAGAGCGTCAACCATCTCGCCGGCAACCTGACCGCCCAGGTCCGCAACATCGCCCAGGTCACCACCGCGGTCGCCCTCGGCGACCTGTCCCAGAAGATCACGGTGGACGCCCGCGGCGAGATCCTGGAGCTGAAGAGCACCGTCAACACCATGGTCGACCAGCTCTCCTCCTTCGCCGACGAGGTGACCCGGGTGGCCCGTGAGGTGGGCACCGAGGGCGAGCTCGGCGGCCAGGCCCAGGTGAAGGGCGTGTCCGGGACCTGGCGCAACCTGACCGAGAACGTCAACCAGCTCGCCTCAACCCTCACCACCCAGCTGCGGGCGATCTCCGCGGTGTCCACGTCGGTCGCCAGCGGCGACCTCACCCAGCAGATCATGGTGCAGGCCCGCGGCGAGGTGGCCGAGCTCAAGGACAACATCAACCAGATGATCGTCACGCTGCGCGAGACGACCACGAAGAACGCCGAGCAGGGCTGGCTGGACTCCAACCTGGCCCGCATCGGCGGCCTGCTGCAGGGCCAGCGGGACCCGGTCGACGTCTGCGAGATGATCATGAACGACGTGACGCCGCTGGTCAACGCGCAGGTCGGTGCGTTCTTCCTGGCCTCCGACGAGGGCACGCAGCACTCCGAGTGGCGGCTGTGCGGTGGCTACGCCCTGCCGGACACCGTGTCGAGCACGTTCCGCTCCGGCATCGGGTTGGTCGGGCAGGCCGCCGCGACCAAGCAGGTGGTGCTGGTACGCGATGTACCGGCCGGCTACCTGCCGATCCGCTCCGGCGTCGGCGCGGCGAGCCCGATCGCGCTCGTCGTGCTGCCGGTGCTGTTCGAGGGCGAGACCCTCGGGGTAATCGAGTTCGGGTCCGTCGCGGCGTTCTCGGAGCTGCACCTGATGTTCCTCGAGCGGCTGGTCGGCACGATCGGCGTCGCGATCAAGACGATCCAGGCGAACCGACGCACCGAGGAACTGCTGGCGCAGTCCCAGCGGCTGGCCACCGAGCTGCAGGACCAGTCGGCCGAGCTGCAGCGCACGAACGCGGAGCTGGAGGAGAAGGCCGAGCTGCTCTTCAAGCAGAACCGAAATATCGAGATCAAGAACATGGAGATCGACGCGGCCAGGCGCGGCGTCGAGGAGAAGGCCCAGCAGCTCGCGCTGGCCAGCCAGTACAAGTCCGAGTTCCTCGCCAACATGAGCCACGAGCTGCGCACCCCGCTGAACTCGCTGCTGCTGCTCTCCCGGCTGCTGGCCGACAACCCGGACAGCAACCTCTCGGACAAGCAGATCGAGTTCGCCAACACCATCCACAACGCCGGGTCCGACCTGCTCGGGCTGATCGACGACATCCTCGACCTGTCAAAGATCGAGGCGGGCCGGGTCGACATCGAGCCGACCACGGTCGAGCTGGCCGAGGTGTGCAGCTATGTCGAGCGGGCCTTCCGGCCGCAGGCCGACGACCGGAACCTGGAGCTGCGGGTCGAGCTGGCTCCCGAGGTGGCCCCGACGATCGTCACCGACGGGCAGCGGCTGCAGCAGGTCCTGCGCAACCTGCTGTCCAACGCGATGAAGTTCACCGAGCGCGGCAGCGTCAGCCTGCGCATCCAGCCGGCGGCGCCCGGCGGGCAGTACGGCGTGGCCGCGCTCGACTCGGCCAGCCACGTCGTGGCGTTCGCCGTGCAGGACACCGGCATCGGCATCTCGGACGAGAAGTTCGCGATGATCTTCGAGGCGTTCCAGCAGGCCGACGGCACCACCAGCCGCAAGTACGGCGGCACCGGGCTCGGCCTGTCCATCAGCAAGGAGCTGGCCAGGATGCTCGGCGGCGCGATCACGGTGTCCTCCGAGCTCGGCGCCGGCTCGACGTTCACGCTGTTCCTGCCGGACGTGCTGACGGCCGAGAAGGCGATCCAGCCGGGGCGGCTGTTCGCCAGGCCGGTCGCCAACGGCAGCGCGCCGGCCGAGCGGCCCAACGGGTCGACGCCGATCCTGCGGCCGCAGGTGCTGGAACCGGGCGTCCAGCGGGAGGCGGTGAACCTCGACGGCTGCACCGTGCTGATCGTCGACGACGACGTGCGCAATGTGTTCGCGCTGACCAGCGCGTTGGAGCTGCACGGGATGACGGTGCTGTACGCGGACAACGGGGCGGACGGCATCCGGCTGCTGGCCCAGCACCCCGAGGTGGACGTGGTGCTGATGGACGCGATGATGCCCGATCTCGACGGCAACGAGACCACCCGGCTGATCCGCGCCCTGCCCCAGGGCGAGACGCTGCCGGTGGTGTTCCTCACCGCGAAGGCCATGCCGGGCGACCGGGAGTCCAGCCTCGCCGCCGGCGCGAGCGACTACATCACCAAGCCGGTCGACCTCGACGAGCTGCTCTCGGTGATGGCCTCGTGGGTGTCACGGGCACGCGAGCAGCGCGGTGGTGCAAGGCTGGGCGGGTGAGACCGGGCCGTACCGCGAAGGTGCTCGCGGTGGACGACCGCAGGGAGAACCTGATCGCTCTCGAGGCGATCCTGCAGGGCCTTCCGCTGGAGACCGTGTCGGTGACCAGCGGCGAGGACGCGCTGAAGAGGCTGCTGACCGACGACTACGCGGCGATCCTGCTGGACGCGCACATGCCTGGCATGGACGGGTTCCAGACCGCCGAGCACATCAAGCAGCGCGAGCGCACCCGGCACGTCCCGATCATCTTCCTGACCGCGGTCGACTACGACGCGCACCTCGCCTTTCGCGGCTACCAGGCCGGCGCGGTCGACTACATCACCAAGCCGTTCGATCCATGGGTGCTGCGGTCCAAGGTGGCCGTGTTCGTCGACCTGTGGACGATGCACGCGGAGCTCGCCGCACGGGTGGCCGAGTACGGCGCGCTGCGGTCGGCCGTCGACGAAGCGCTGGTGCTGCTGGAGGCCGACCCGCCGGACCCTGCCGCGGTGCGGCAGGCCGCCACCGTGCTCGCCGGCACCCGCAGCCGCCGCTGACGCCGCCGACCCGTGCACTCCTCGGGGCCGGGCGCGGGCTTCGTCCACGAACTCGACAACAGCGGGGTTGCCGCCCCGTTGTAGCCCGATGGCGTCTAGTTCGTGGACAAGCCGCTTCGCGCGAGTCAACAGTTCTTGATCGCCATGACTGTCGGCCCGCGTTGCGCCGCTGCAACCGGAGTCGACACTCCCGGCGATCATGACGCGCACGAACGCTCCGACGGCACACCGCACTGCAAGAGATGCCCCGCGCGGTGATCGGGTGTGACGATGCCGTCTGCCCGCTTGCACCTGTAACCGTTCCTCGCAATCGCTGAATACCGGGACCACTCCCGGTCCGACGGAATTCGCGGGCATGTCCTCGTGCCAGACGACCAGGAGTGTCGATGGACAGCCGAATTTTGACGACCAACCCATTTTCCATCGCCGCGGTGGAACGGGACACCCCGGATCCGCGCCGCTGGAAGGCGCTCGCGGTGCTGTGCGCGGCCACGTTCGTCATCATTCTTGACGGCTCCATCGTCGTCTTCGCGGTGCCGTCGATCGCGATGGACCTCAGGCTGACGCCATCCGGCGTGCAGTGGGTGCTGAGCTCCTACCTGCTCAGCTTCGGCGGCCTGCTGCTGCTCGGCGGCCGCGCGGCCGACCTGCTCGGACGCCGGCGCATGTTCATGGTCGGTGGCGCGCTGCTCGCGGTGTCCTTGCTGCTGTGCGGCCTGGCGTGGTCCGGTGATGTGCTCATCGGCGCACGGGTGCTGCACGGCCTGGCCGCGGCCATCATGACCCCGACCGCGCTGTCGATCATCACCACGATGTTCAAGGAGGGTCCCGAGCGGAACAAGGCGCTCGGCGCGTGGAGTTCGGCCGGCGGCATCGGCGGCACGGCCGGCGCGCTGCTCGGCGGCCCGCTCACCGACGGGCCCGGCCGGGGCTGGATCTTCTTCGTCAACATCCCGGTGGCGCTGGTCATGGTGGCGCTGAGCCCGGCGCTGCTGAAGGAAAGCTACGACCGCGGCCGCGCCCGCACCTTCGACCTCGGCGGCGCGGTGACCA
>Ga0210378_10001482_pt1 | contig 12259 bp, 11 predicted proteins | sample PLM1_60_b1redo_FD_155465 | JGI IMG/M metagenome (GOLD analysis project Ga0210378, IMG submission 155465) | Groundwater sediment microbial communities from an aquifer in East River, Colorado, USA - PLM1_60_b1 redo | ecosystem: Environmental > Terrestrial > Soil > Riparian zone | place: USA: East...
CAGGCCGACGATCTCAAGATCCGCGGAGCTCACCTCGGCGGCCAGGATGCGGCGCAGTTCGGCGAGCTTCTTGGGGTTGCGGGTGGCGAGCAGCAGCCGGCGGGTCATCCCTCGCGCTCGCTCATCCAGAGAGCACCTTCCGCTGCAGGTCGGTCAACTCGGCACAGCCGAGGGCGGCCAGGTCCAGCAGGCTGTCCAGAGTGGACCGGTCGAACGGCGCGCCCTCGGCGGTGCCCTGCACCTCGACGAAGGATCCGGTGCCGGTGCACACGACGTTCATGTCGGTCTCGGCGACCACGTCCTCCTCGTAGCAAAGGTCGAGCCGCTGCTGTCCGGCCACCACCCCGACGCTCACCGCGGCGACCGAGGTGGCCAGCGGCGACGGCTTGGACAGCAGCCTCCGCTCGGCCAGCCAGCCGATCGCGTCGGCGAGCGCGACGTAGGCGCCGGTGATCGCGGCGGTGCGGGTGCCGCCGTCGGCCTGCAGGACGTCGCAGTCGATCGCGATCGTGTTCTCGCCGAGCGCCTTCAGGTCGATGCAGGCCCGCAGCGACCGGCCGATCAGCCGGCTGATCTCGTGGGTGCGCCCGCCGATCCGACCGCGCACCGACTCGCGGTCGGACCGGGTGTGTGTCGAGCGTGGCAGCATCGCATACTCGGCGGTGACCCAGCCAAGCCCGCTGCCCTTCCGCCAGCGCGGCACCCCCTCGGTCACGCTGGCCGCGCACAGCACCCGCGTCTCGCCGAACTCCACCAGCGCCGAGCCCTCCGCCCAGCGCTGCCAGCCCCGGGTGATGGCCACCGGCCGCAGCGCGTCGGCCGGCCGCCCGTCGGGTCGCGTCATGCCGCAACCCTAGATGATCGATTCCAAGGGGTCAGTGGTCGTAGGCGACGAGGGAGCGCATGACGGGTTGTCCGGTGTGGTCGTTGTGCCAGATCGCGGCGGTCAACGCGAGGATGCGCTGCAGGACGCGGACGAGCACCCCGGCGGGGGTGTGGCCGCCGTGCCGTTCCAGGTCGAGTTGGCCCTTGAAGGTCTGGTTGATCGACTCGATGGTCTGCCGCAGCGGTTTGAACAGCGGCGCGCCGGGGCGTTCGGGTTCCCCCTTGCGGGCCGGGCGCAGCAGCCGCATCCCGGCCTGGTCCAGGGTGGCCTCGAACTCGCGGCCGTAGTAGTTCTTGTCCCCGATCAGGGTCTGGCCGGGCCGGCTGGCGACCAGGTCCGGGTCGGCGTCGAAGATCCCCAGCAGCACCTGGCGTTCGTCGGCTTTGGCGCCGGTCAGCGCGAAGCCGACCGGCAGCCCGTGCAGCGTGCACAGCAGGTGCAGCCGCAGTCCCCAGAAGTAGCGGGAGTGGGAGGCGCAGTAGCCGTACTCGGCCCACCCGGCCAACTCCGAGCGTTTGGCCGTCTCCCGGGAGCAGCCGCAGCCGACCGGGGTGGAGTCGATGACCCACACGTCGTCGGTCCACAGACTGGTGTCGGTGGCCAGCGCCCGGATAACCCGCAGAATCAGCTCGGCGGCGGCCCGCAGCCGCTTGTTGTAGCCGGGCTGCTTGGGCAGGTAGCCGAACAGGTGTCGCAGGTGGGCGCGGGCGTGCCGCAGCCAGCGGGCCTCGGAGGTGAACCCGAGCAGGGCCTGCAGCACCGCGAGGGTGACCAGTTCGGCGTCGGTCAACTGCGGGGCGATCCCGACCGGGGGACGGGCCGGCGCCCACTCCGGCGAGGCCTTCAGCAGGTCGTCGGTCTTCACGTACAGTGCGGTCGCGAGGGTGTCCAGGTCGGCGTCCACGAGGGCCTCCAGGCTCGACGTTGGGTTCTAGCGCCGATCTTGGACACCCTTCGCGTGCCACCGGCTCACGACACGCCACCACACCCCTTGGAATCGATCATCTAGTCGCCGAGGCTGGGCGGTGCTGACCCGGCGGTGTATTCAGAAGCCTTCGGGGCCTTACCCTTCGCCGCTGGGGTGACCGCGCGTTTGGGCGGCGGCTCGGGCAGGGCAGGCTGGCCGGCGTGGATCTGCCCGAACGGGTACTTGCCGACAATGCCCGGTACGTCGCCGACGGACGGCGCCCGGCGGAGCGTCGGCCGGCCCGCCGGATCGCCGTGGTCACCTGCATGGACGCGCGCATCGAGGTGGACTGCGCGCTCGGGCTCAGCCCGGGCGACGCGCACGTGCTGCGCAACGCCGGCGGCATCGTCACCGAGGACACCATCCGGTCACTCGCGCTGAGCCAGTGGCTGGTCGGCACCCGCACGGTGCTGGTCGTGCAGCACACCGACTGCGCGCTGCACGGCCTGCACGGCCCCACGTTCCACCAGCGGCTGTACGAGGCGGCCGGGCAGCTGCCGACCTGGGACCTCGGCACGTTCGCCGACCTCGACGCCGGCGTACGCGAGTCCGTCCGGCGGATCACTGCCGCACCCTTCCTGCGGTACCGCGACCGGGTGCACGGCTTCGTCCTGGACGTGGCCACCGGCCGCCTTCGTGCAGTGGCGTAGCCAGCGGCCGTTGGCCTTGGGCCGTTGGCCTTGGGCCTGTCTACGATGCCGACCGCTTCAGGTGCCGGCGGAACCAGTCCCGGGCGAGGCGGGCTGCCTGCTCCAGCGCCCCGGGTTCCGCGAACAGGTGCGAGGCGCCTGGCACGATCTCCAGCCTCGCCTCCCCGGCCAGCTGTCGCATCGCCGCGCGGTTGAGCTCGATCACGACCGTGTCCCGCGCTCCGACGATCAGCAGGGTTGGCTGGCGCACGAGGTGGAGCAACTCGCCGGCAAGGTCCGGCCGTCCCCCGCGGGAGACCACCGCCTGCACCCGGGTGGGCCGGGTCGCGGCGGCGGCGAGCGCGGCGGCCGCGCCGGTGCTGGCGCCGAAGAGCCCTACCCCGAGGCCAGCGGTGGTTTCGTTCCCCGCCAGCCAGTCGGTCAACGCCACCACCCGTGCGGTGAGCAGGCCGATGTCGAAGCGGAGCTCCCTGGTCCGGGCATCGACGCGCTCCTCCTCGGCGGTGAGCAGGTCGGCCAGGACGGTGGCCAGCCCGGCGCTGTTGAGCTCGCCGGCGACGTACCGGTTCCGCGGGCTCAGCCGCCCGCTGCCGCTTCCATGGGCGAACAACACCACCCCCTGCGCCGACTCCGGTATCACGACGTCGGTCTCGAGCAGGACGCCGGCGGCTGGCATCTGCATGCTCTGCTGGACGACGCTCATGGCGCCTCCCGTCTCACACGGCAAATGGATATGTTTCGGGCACCTCGCCCTCTTCCCAACGAGCCGTCCGGTCCGGCATCCCTGCCCTTGCGCGTGCGGAGAGTGAACTGGAACTCCTCGTGATGCCCGCTGCGACGGATTCCACACGACCGAACTTGCGGCGGCCGGTCAGCCTGCCTCGGCAGCCGGCACGGTGGCGGTCGTCCGGTCCGCCACGGTGGCCGGCACCCGGTTCAGCCGGTCTCCGCAGCGCGCAGCGGCGCTCCCGGCGGTCAGCCCCGCGCGGCGGTCAGCCCCGCGCGGCGGTCAGCCCCGCGCGGCGGTCAGCCCCGCGCGGCGGTCAGCCCCGCGCGGCGGTCAGCCCCGCGCGGCGGTCAGCCCCGCGCGGCGGTCAGCCGGTAGCGAAGCCGGTACGGCAGCCGGGCGATCACGCTCGCCACCTGCGCGTCCCGGCCGACCAGGTACCGCGGGCGGGGCCGGGGGGTGGTGAGCGCCCGGGCGACCACGGCGGCGACCGCCGCCGGCGGCAGCCCATTGCGCGCCGACCGGGTGGCGTTCTTCCGGGCCTGGGCGATCTGGCCGGCGTACAGATCCCGGGCCTTGGCCGGCAGCTGCCCCTCCAGCTGGTCGGCGTTGGCGGCGCCGCGGCTCCAGATCGGCGTGGCGATAGCGCCCGGTTCGATCAGGATCACCCGGATGTGCCAGGGCGCCAGCTCGGCGCGCAGCGTGTCGGTGAGGCCCACCAGGCCGAACTTCGAGGCGTGGTAGGCGCCCAGCATCGGCGCGGCGATCCGGCCGCCAATCGAGCCGACCATGACGATCCGGCCGGCTGCCGCCCGCAGCGCAGGCAGCATCGCCTGGGTCACCGCCAGCTGCCCGAGCAGGTTCACCTCAAGCTGCTCGCGCACCGCCGCGACCGGCAGGAACTCCAGCGGGCCGGGCAGCGCGACTCCGGCGTTGTTCACCAGCCCGTGCAGCGGCCCGGCGGCGGTGACCTGCTCGCCCGCGGCCGCCACCGCGGCGGCGTCGGTGACGTCGAGCCGCAGCACCCGCACCGAATCGCCATGCTCGTCGGCCAGCCGCGCGGCGGCGTCCTCTCCTCGCACCCCCGCCCACACCCGGAACCCCCGGCTGACCAGCTCCGCCACCGTCGCGGCTCCGATCCCGGTGGACGCTCCGGTCACCAGCACCGCCCGCATGCTCTGCTCGGTCACGACCACCATCCTGCCCGCACCTGGAACCCAGGTTCGGGAGGCTAGCCCGTGCCGTCGCCGGCGGAACTTTCGGGCTTGCGCGCGGCCAGCCGGTCGATGACGCCGAGGCGCAGGCGGTCCCGCCGGTCGGGCCGGAAGCCGCGGTCGGCGGCGAGGTCGGCCGGCCGGCCGCGGCGCCACCGCCGCTCGACGTGGTCGAGCAGCAGCAGCCGGCCCCCGGGCCGCAGCACGCGGTCGATCTCCGCGATCGCGGCTTCCCGGTCCGGCACGGCGCACAGGGCAAGCGTGCACACGACGGTGTCGAAGCTGCCATCCGGGAACGGCAGCCGCTCGGCGTCGCCCTCGCGCAGGTCGACCCGGCGGCCCAGCTCGGCGGCGCGGCGGCGGGCGCGGGCCAGCATCTCGGGGCTCAGGTCGAGGCCGGTCAGGTCCAGGCCGGCCGGGTAGTGCGGCAGGTTGCGGCCGGTGCCGACGGCGACCTCGAGAGTACGTCCGGTGGCCTGCCGGCCGATCCAGGCTCGGCTGTCGCCGATCAGGAGGCGTTCCAGCAGGCGGCCGGCGGCGTCGTAGTGCACGGCTCGGCGGTCCCAGCGGCTGCGGATGGCGTCGGTGTTGCCCATGCCGGTAACTCTGCATGTTAATGTCAACATGAAGTCAAGTACCGCCGACGGCGGGCTGACGATCGGTGCGCTGGCCGCACACTTCGGCCTGGGCACCCACGTGTTGCGGCATTGGGAGTCGGTCGGGCTGCTCAGCCCGCGGCGGGTGAACGGCCGCCGCCGCTACGACCCGGACAGCCGCACCCGGGTGGCGATCATCCTGCACGGCAAGCAGCTCGGGTTAAGCCTCGAGCAGCTGCGTGCCGTCCTCGCCGCGCAGGACCCGGCCGGCCGGCGGGCGCTGCTGACGGCCCACCGGGCGGAGCTGGGACGCCGCATCGCGCAGGCCCAGGCGGCCACGCGGATCCTCGACCATGCCTTGGACTGCGCCGCGGATGATCTCCTGGCCTGTCCAGAACTCCTGCGGCTGGTGCACCAACTGCCCGGCGCGCCGCACACCGGCCCGGCGCGACGTTCCTGAGGCGTGCTGGGGCCCCGGCGGGGAAGCCGCCGGCTTGGATGCCGGGGCCCCGGCGGGTAGCCGGGGCCTCGGGTCGCCGGTGGCCTCACCAGCGGTGCGCGACGTCGATCACGAGTCGGGAGCCGCCACCGGGACCGTCCAGAGTGAACACGCGGAACGGCAGCCGGGCCCGTACGCCGAGACCGACCGTGGTCTGGCCCTCGAAGCTGCCGGCCCAGGCGACCTGGCGGAAGGTCCGCCAGCCGGCGACGTTCACCAGCTCGGACCGGTTGCGCGGCCGGTAGGTCGCCCGACCGCTGTCGTCGTATGCCGGCGCCCGGGCCACGATCGCCAGCTTCGCGCCGCCGCGCAACGGGACGATCCGGCCGGAGCCGTCCTCGCCGATCTGCGTCACGTAGCCCACCTGGTAGCCGCGGGCGCGACCGTCGAAGTCGAACACCAGCCGGTCGAAGCAGGCGTGCTGCCCGCCGCGGACGTTGGTCAGGTGTGCGGCGCTCATCGCGCCGGCGTCCTTCGCCAGTGATCCCCACCGGATCCCGCAGTACGGCGAGTCGGCGGCTGCCGCCGGTGCCACCCACGCCGTCACGCCGAGTCCTACCGCCGCGGCCACCGCCGCCAGCCATCGCTTCATCGCCGGTCCCTCCCCGTCGTCCGAGTACTGACCAAGACGCCGGGCGAGCGGGAACGGATTACCTGCGACGCAAAGAATCTGCGAACCCGCGGCGAGCAGGGACCCTCGTCAGGCCACGGGCACCCCGGCGATCCGCACCGGTCCGAGGGTCGGGTCGAGCTCGGTGGACTGGTCCACACCGGACGGTGTGATCACGTCGATGGCCTTCGGCGCGGTGCCCGGGTCGATCCCGCAGATCGGGCTGACTACCGACGCCGACGCGCACAGGCCGAACAGGAACAGTTGCGGCGTCGGGGCGAACCCGCGTGCCTGGTCCGGGCTGAACCCGTCCTGCCCGTGCAGCACGACCGTGAACGACCAGCCCGGCCCGGGCGTACCGAGCGCGGCCAGCGGCACGATCATGGTGATGTACCGGGACGTCTGGCTGGCCTGCACCGACACGTTACCGAGCGACTGGCCGGCGGCATCGACGAACACCGGGGCGGCGAACCCCTGCGCCTCGATGCGGCGGCTCCAGGCCGAGGCGTCGGCGATGGAGTAGTTGCGGCTGGGGAACGCCGCCGCCGTCGAGGTCGCCGCCGCGCCGGGCGTGTGCACGTACACGTCCACCAGTTGCGCGCCCAGCGCGGAGCCGAACGTCGGGGACAGGTCACGGGTGCGCACCCGCAGCAGCGCCGTGTCGGCGGTGACGATGACCTGGAACCGCTCGATGTCGAACGCGCCCGGGTGGAAGTTGTCCGAGGTCGGGTACGCGTACGTGCCCGGCCCGTTGTCGTCACCGTCCGGATCGGACACATCCAGCACGGTCGTGCCGGTGATGGCGTCGGACACGACCGCGCGCCGGGCGTACCCGGTGGCTCCGTCCGATGTGGTCACCGCGACGGTGAGCACCGACGTGCCGAACTGTGCCGGCACGGTCGCCGCGAACGAGCCGTCCGCTCCGGCCTGGGTGGTCACGATCGCGGTGGCGCCGCCGGTGTCGACGGCGGTGGAGGCGATGTCGACCGTCGCGCCGGGCACCGTGCTACCGGTGACCTCCACGGTGGGCGTCGTCACCTGGGCGCCGTCGGCGGGTGCGGTCATCGTGATCGGGGCCTCCCCCGGCGGCTGCGGCTGGTACCGGTCTCGCACGATGTCCGGCTGCTCGACCGGACGCGGGGAGCCGCCCGCGCCGCCCAGGCTGTGGGTGAGCCGCACCTCCTGCGCCTGCGACCACGTCAGCGGCGACGCCGAACCGGCCGCCCCGCCGTTGACGAAGCCGATCGACGCGGTCGCCGGGTCGCTCCCGTACGGCGACGGCGGGACATCCGGGTTCTCCCAGTCCTGCTCCGGCACCAGCCCGACGCCCGAGGAGAACCGCTGCATGCCGAGCAGCAGCCGGGCGGCGGAGGCCCGGTCGCCGGTCTGCAACTCCTGCTCGGCGCGCTCGCCGGAGAGCACCGGCCAGAGGTGGCCGGAGCCCGAGTTGCCGGTGGGCCAGGGCTTGCCGGTCGGCGAGCAGTTTGTCGGGTCCGGCTGGTAGCAGTCGCCGTACCCGTCCTCTGTGCCCGCTGCGGTAACCGGGTCGGTGGACGTGCCATACCGGTAGAAGCCGGGCCCGCTCGCCGTGTCGCGCCGGATCGTGGCGTCCACGACCGGCAGCGAGCGCTGCACGTCCGGGTCGGATGCCGGCAGGATGCCGAGCCGGGTCAACTCCAGGAACCCGGCGTCGATCACCGCGCGCTGGTCGGCGTCCGGGCCGCCGTTGCCCAGGTTGTACGTGATCGCGGCGTTCGGGTCACCGGTCCTGGACAGCCGGATGAAGTACCGACCGTCGGCGTACGGGCCGGTGGTAGTGACCGTCCAGCCCTTGATGCTGCGCTGGAAGTGGTCGGCGGTCGCCCGGTAGACCCGAGCGGCGGCCTGGTCGCCATTGGCGTCGGCGATCCGGCCGGCCGCGACCAGGCCGGCGATCTCGGCGGCGATTGTGGACGGCGAGAACCCGCCCTGCTCCTCCCACCGCTCCGAGCCGAACGACGGCCCGTGCGACACCACGAAGTCGGCCGCCTTCTTGACGTGGTCTGTCCACAGTGCATGGTCGCCGGCGAGGCCGGCCTGGTAGGCCATGAGTATCGGGTAGGCCGACTCGTCCAGCTGGTCGCCGCCGGTGTCCGGCGCCTTCTTGCCGTTCACCAGCGAGTTGCGGGGGAAGCGGCCGTCTTCGAGCTGCTGCCGCTCGAAGAGGAACCGGACCGTGTCTCGCGCGGTGGCCAGGTCGCCGGCGGCCAGTATCCCGGTGAACGCCTCGTACAGGTCCCGGGAGAACACCTCCCGGTAGGAGCCGAAGTAGACCGGGTTACCGCCGGGCATGTCCCCGGCGCTGACCGCCTGCCCCCAGGGGCTGGCCACCGAGGCGACCACCGCGCCGGGGAACGTCTTGTCCTCGCTGGCCTTCAGCACGTTGGCCGACAGCCAGTACGCCGCCCGCAGCCGGCTTGCGTCCTGGCTGGACAGGCCGGGGAACGTCGTCGGCGGTCGGCGGAGCCCCTTGTCGTAGTCCCGCCAGGTGCCCACGTAGCGGCGGTAGGTGTCGTCGAACGGCGCCTGCGCGGACGCCCCGGCGACGCCGGTCGCCTGGCTGGCCGAGGTGCCGAAGCCGAGTGCGAGCGTGAACTCGCCGTCCGTACCGAGGTCCAACCGCCCGGTCTGCACCACGTTGCCGTGCGGCGCGGCCTGGTACGTGGTGGCCAGCGCATGGTCAGCGTCCAGCTGGGCCAGCCCGTCGCTGGCGGTGCCGGCATAGCCGCTGCTCGCCGCCAGGAACGGCCGGTCGGCCCGCAGCGCGCCATACAACGGGACCGCGTAGTCCCGGTTCGCCGCATTCGTCACCGTGTTCGTGTCCGAGCTCACCAGCGCGGTGGTGGCCTGGTCCACGGTGGCATCGTCGGCGCCGCCGTTGGCCGGGCCGCCGCCGCCGTTGCCATTGGTCGACGCGTCATACCGGACGTAGACCTGCAGACCACTTGGCGTGCCGCTGCCGTTCGACTGCTCCAGCCGGGTGAACAGGACGACCGCGTCCCGGCCCGGATCGGTGACGTAGTCGGTGACCAACCGGTACCGCCCGCTCTTCGCGGTGCTGGTCACCCGGCAGGCCATGCCGCCCGGGTCGGTCGCCCGCACGGTGTACGTCATGTCCCGGCTCTGCAGGTCGGTGAACGTCTGCCCGTCGGTGACGACGTACTGCAGCGTCTCCAGGTTCGTCGTGTCGATCGTCGGGCTGTAGACGTCGGAGAGGACCCCGCCGGCGACCGTGTACCAGACCTTGGACCGGGCGTTCCGCGCGGTGCCCAGGCAGTCCTTCCGGGCGAGGTCGAAATGCGACAGTGCCCCTGGCGCACCCGGCGCCACCGGCTGCGCGGTCACGGCTGGCGCCGCCGAGGCGCCGGCCGGCTGCACGGCCAGCACCAACCCGAGCACGGAGAACGAGGCGGCCAAGCCACTACGCGGACGTCGATGTCCCATGGGCACAGACTTCCGCGTGCCGACAGGGTTGTCTACTGGAACGTCCCAGGTCGACCGCCGCCGGCGGTGGGCCCGGCACCCGGGTCCACCGCCAGCGGCGTGGTGCTCAGAAGACCGCGACGCCGTACTTGCTCAGCGCCTCGGTAACGGGCTGGAAGAAGGTGGTGCCGCCGGAACTGCAGTTGCCGCTGCCGCCCGAGGTGAGCCCGAGCGCGACGGTCCCGTCGTACAACGGCCCGCCGCTGTCACCCGGCTCGGCGCAGACGTTCGTCTGGATCATTCCCTTGACGGTGCCGCTGCCGACGTAGTGGACGGTCACGTTGAGCGCGGTCACCGTTCCGGTGTGGACGCCGGTGGTGCTGCCGCGGCGGCTCACCGCCTCGCCGACGAACGCGTTGGCGGCCGAGACGATGTCCTGCGAGCCGGCCGTGCCGGAGATGGTGATGGAGGTGTTGGTGTACCGCACGATGCCGTAGTCGTTGCGGGGGAAGCTCGAGCCGGTGCGGTCACCGAGCTTGGTGGTGTGGGCGGCGTTGGCGAACCATTCCGCGGCGAGGTTGGTGCAGTGCCCCGCGGTCAGGAAGAAGTACGTGCTGCCGCTGCGGACGTTGAACCCGAGCGAGCAGCGGAACTGGCCGCCGTAGATCGCATCGCCGCCGGAGATGAACGGCGCGAGCCTGCCGCTCAGGCGCTCGATGCGGGCCGCGCCACCAGCTCCCGCGGCCGCGGCCTGGAGGCCGGCGACGGTGGCAGCACCGACCGAACCGTCGACAGTGATCACCACCTGGTTACCGACCGGATCCACGGCCCATGCCGTGCCGGGAATCCCGGCATCCAACCGGGCCAGGAGGCGGTTGAGGGCGTCGCCGCTGCGCGAAACTAGGCGAGGGACCGCGCCGGCGGCGCGGACGGTGGCCGCGGTCGCCGCGTCGGTGACGTTGACGACCATCCGCCCGGTGGCGGCGTCCAGGTAGGCACCGGCGGTGTGGGCGCCGCCCAGGGATCGGGCGAGATCGGCTGCGGCGTTCGCGCTCAGCGGTGCGGCCGCGGCCTGCCCAGGGGACAGTGCGGTCGGCGCGACGACGGTGAGCGCCGCGGAGAGAAGGACTCGCCGAATGCGTCTCATGCTTCGGTCCTCCAGCGGGGGTGGGTGCGGATCGCTGTGCCCCGAGTGCATAGCGTTACTGATATTGACATCGACCGGGACCATCGGCAACACGAGCACCCGGGCGGCGCAGGAAGGCCCCTTCGACCTGCGCACGTGCGTGATCTGCCGACCCGAAGAGGTAGGTACCGTCGCCCGCAGCAGTCGATCTCCGCCTCGGTCTGCCGGTGGCCGTCCCTTGGGGGTGGTGCATGTCTTCCCCGTCGGCTTCGCCGTCACCCTCGGCCATCGATGCGGGCTCCGCGGCGGAGGAGCGCTTCCGGGCGAAGGTGATGTTCGTCCAGCTCGCCAACGGTCTCCGGGACGGCGGGCAGCGCGACCGGGTACGCGAGCGGCTCATCACGATGCACCTGCCGCTGGTCCGCCTCCTGGCCCGCCGCTACGCCAATCGCGGCGAACCGATGGACGACCTGGTGCAGGCGGGCTGCATCGGCCTGGTCAAGGCCGTTGACCGGTTCGACCCCGGCCGGGGGCACCGATCCCACCGGATTCGAACCCTGACAGATTCCGCGGATGTGGGTTGCTGGCCGGTCGGGCGGCCATGTGGGTGGTCCTCGGACACCGGCGGCTGGCCGATGGCTGAGCGGGTGTGCGCCGTAGGTTCCTGCGTACCCGCCGCCGCATCGGTGATGGCGAGCGGAGATTCACGCCTCCAGACAGCGTCGGTCCCACGGAGCGCCGAGCGCCGTCTCAGCGCTCACGTTGTACGTGCCATGTCGGTCCCCGCGGAGGCAATGTAGACGCCGTCCGTCCCCGGATGTGCACACTCGTACATGGCGCTCGTCAAGTGTAGGCCATCCGGGTGAATTATCCGCGTCGTGCACCGTCCCGGGCGGAGGGTCGGTCTGGGGTCTGACGTGCTGTTTCACCGAGTTGAACAGCTACTCGCTCGATAAGACCGAAATGTTGATCTACTCGACGGTAGATTCCTCTTGCCGTTTTCTGGCGGCTGTTGCAGCGTTACAACCTGCGTGTGCTTGAAGACCAGACTGCGGCCTTTCATCTGGTATCACCGCAGTCGGTAGGTCTGACGCTCGCGACCGCCGACGGGCGGCAGGCCGAGTTCCCGTCGCGTAGGCGGGTCGATGACGGTCGGGTGAGTGCTACCCGACCGGCATCGCCTGCGCTGGGGGACGGGGAGCGGCCATCGTGCGGCCGGCGGCGTAGCTGGTGTCTGCGCGAGGGGTGACGGTTGTGGGGAAGCTGCGCGGGGTTCTGGGCACGGGTCTTGCGCTGGTGCTGGTGGTCGGGACGGGCGGGACCTCCTGGGCCGGGCCTGGCGGCAGGGCTGGTGCCGGGCCGGCCGAGGTGGGGACCGGGGCGCTGTCGGATGCGCGGCAGGCGGCTGGCGGTGTGGCCGGTGGCCGGCCGGCGGTTGACCCGCGGGCGGCGGCGCCGGCGGCCGAGCCGGCGGGGAGGGTGTGGCCGGCGGAGCGGCGGGTGCGGGAGTTGACCGGCCGGC
>Ga0210378_10001483_pt1 | contig 12255 bp, 14 predicted proteins | sample PLM1_60_b1redo_FD_155465 | JGI IMG/M metagenome (GOLD analysis project Ga0210378, IMG submission 155465) | Groundwater sediment microbial communities from an aquifer in East River, Colorado, USA - PLM1_60_b1 redo | ecosystem: Environmental > Terrestrial > Soil > Riparian zone | place: USA: East...
GGTTACTCCACGTACCCGGGGGTTGGAGGCTGGCGATGGCCTGCGCCGCGGTGATGATTCTGATCCAGCAACTCGACATCAGAGTCCTCTCCCCCAGGCTCGTTGGGAAGACCGTCCGGTTACATCCCGTCACGGTGCTTCTGTCGCTGCTGGTCGGAGGCACACTCCTGGGCCTGTGGGGGATGCTCCTGGCCGTGCCGGCGGCAGCTGCGCTCAAGGTCGTGATCCTGCACGTCTGGGACACTCGGGCGACCTGGCCGCCTCGGGGGCCGGGCCGGGGATCGCTGGAGCCCGCCGAGGAAACCCGACGAGAGCTACGTCCGGCGCCACCGCCGCCGGAGGAGGAGCGAGCCGCAGTCAGGACGTGAAGGCCTCGACCACGTCGGCGAACCCAAGGCCATGCTGGCGGTCGAGCAGATAGACGTTCCCGGCCAGATCTCGTCCCCTCAGCCCAGGTTCGCCGTTGTGGACTATGAACACGGCTCCGACCTCCGGGGCGACCTCGGCATCTGAGGCCGAGTCCCCGACCACGATGCAGGACTCGGGCCGCAGGCCGCGTCTCGTTCGGTCCAGGGCGACCGCAGACCGCTTGCTGATGCCCGCTGGTACGAGATGGTAGGCGTGGACCTCCTCCACCTCCAGGCCGGGGAACCTCCCGGGGCGATGGGGGATCACCCCGTTGTCCTGGATATCGAGCCAATCATGCCCGGCCCGGTGCAGGATCGTCCTCGCCTCGTCCTCGTCCACATTGCCGCGAAGGAGGACTGAGCACTCTCGCTCCGCGAAGGCCCAGGGGGCGTGCGGCTCCAGGCGCCCCCGGTATGCCTCCAGGAGCAGACCGGCGGCTCCAGACCGCTGGATGGCCTCGTGCGCCGTCCCGAGGCGTCGCGAAACGCCCTCCACTCGAACAACGGTCTCTCGGCCGGATTCGCGATAAACGAGGATTCCGCCCAGTTCGGCGACATAGGCACGCGCCCCGACCACGCGAGCCACCTCCCTGATCTGCGCCCGGGTCCGGCCCGAGACGAGCACCACATCGACCCCGGCGCGCGCCAGCTTGGCTATGGCCTCGGCAGGCTGTGTCGTCACGCCCTCCTCGCTGGCGAACAAGGAGCCGCCGGGCCCGAGTATCGTCCCGTCAAGGTCGGCGTACAAGGTTCCAATGCGCAACGTGCTGCGCAGCAGCTCTAGGTGATCCGCGGCACGCTTCACGGGCGGATGATACGCGGGGCCCGACCTCGATTGACGATCCCATCTGGCGGGGCTACCTTGTCCCGAAGGAGTCGGTCATGCTCAAGGTATCCCAGAAGACCGAATACGCCATGCGGGCTATGGTCGAGCTCGCGCTACGCCGGACCGGGCAAGGGGATGCCCTGGTCCCGGCACGAGCCCTTGCCGAGTCGCAGCAGATCCCCCTCAGATTCCTCGAGCAGCAGCTGGGCGCACTCCACAAGGCCGGGCTGGTGGAGAGTTTCCGAGGGGCGGGTGGAGGATGCAGGCTGGCTCGCGATGCAGCCGAGATTCGGGTGGCTGAAGTCGTTGACGCTATCGAGGGGCCCATGTACCCCATGTTCTGCCTCGAGGAGCACGACCACACGTGCTTCGCAGACGCTCAATGCGGGCTCCAGGACCTATGGGGCGACGTGCACGCAGCGATCCGGGGCGTGTTCGAGACGATCACGCTCGCCGACCTCGTCGAGCGCCATCGGAAGCGGCACGAGCCGCCTGTATGGTCGCCGGCGGAGCTGCTTCGGGCTCGCCGCTAGCGAGCCGGCCGAAGCCGGTGGCTATGCCTTGCCCAGGATGCGCATGACCGTCGTTCCGCACACCGGGCACTTGCCCTTGGCGGCACGCCGTCCGTTCTTGAGCGTAACGACCTCGCCCTCGAACTCGCGCTTGGCCTTGCACTTCACGCAGTAGCCTTCGTACTTCACACGTCTTCACCTCCCCTCGGGTGTCTCGGCTGGCCCGCGACACACCCCGTCCAGATAGCCTTCGAGGCCGCTCCAGGAGCGGCCTCGTGCTCATTCTCCGGGCGTTTCGTGCTTACTTCAAGCACCCGGCTCGCTCGTTTGGCAAATGACGGAATCGCATAACATTCGTCGGGTTCCTCTAGCGACACCCGATGAGGAGGTTCTTGATGGCGGATGTTGAGGCGACGATCGAGGCGCTGCTATCCGAGCAGCGTGTGTTCGAGCCCCCCAAGGAATTTGTTTCGCAAGCGCTTTGGAGCGACGTCGTCGTATACGAGCGTGCCGCGGCCGACCCTGAGGGCTTCTGGGCCGAGCAGGCCGAGGCCCTCGACTGGTCTCGGAGGTGGGACGCGGTCATGGACTGGAACCCACCATGGGTCAAATGGTTCGTTGGGGGGGCGCTCAACGTCTCCTACAACTGCCTGGACCGCCACGTTGGCAACGGCGGCGGAAACAAGGTCGCCTACTACTGGGAAGGGGAGCCTGGGGAGGAACGGACGATCACCTACCTGGAGCTCTACGAGGAGGTTTGCCGGTTCGCCAATGGGCTCAAATCGCTGGGGGTCGAGAAGGGCGATCGCGTGGCGATCTACCTCGGCATGATCCCGGAGTTGCCCGTGGCCATGCTCGCATGCGCTCGGTTGGGAGCTCCCCACTCTGTCGTCTTCGGGGGGTTCGCCGCATCGGCTCTGCGAGACAGGATCAACGACGCGGAGGCGAAGGTCCTGATCACGGCCGACGGCGGCTATCGTCGGGGCCAGGTCGTGCCCCTGAAGAAGAACGCGGACGACGCGGTAGCGGAATGTCCCACGATCGAACACGTCGTGACGGTCCGAAGGACCGGCGGCGAGCATCCGTTCACGCCCGGGCGAGACGTCTGGTATCACGACCTCGTGGGGAGCCAGCCGGCCGAGTGCCCGCCCGAGGAGATGGACGCGGAGGACATGCTCTACATCCTTTACACGAGTGGGACGACCGGGAAGCCGAAAGGAATCGTGCACACGACCGGGGGTTACCTCGTCGGCGTCGCGGCCACCCACCGATACATCTTCGACATCCACGAGGACGACGTGTACTGGTGTGCGGCCGACATCGGGTGGGTCACCGGCCACTCCTACATCGTCTACGGGCCGCTCGCCAACCACACCACGAGCATCATCTACGAGGGGGCGCCGGACTGGCCGGCGAAGGATCGGCTTTGGTCCATCGTGGAGAAACGCCACGCAACGATCCTCTACACGGCCCCCACGGCGATCCGCGCGTTCATGCGCTGGGGTCCGGAGCACCCGCAGAAGCACGACCTCTCGTCGCTTCGACTCCTGGGGACCGTCGGTGAGCCCATCAATCCCGAGGCGTGGGTGTGGTACTGGAAGTTCATCGGGACCGAGCGCTGCCCGATCGTCGACACCTGGTGGCAGACCGAGACCGGCATGATCCTCATAACCCCGCTCCCCGGCATACTCGCGCTCAAGCCCGGGTCTGCGACTCGCCCATTCCCCGGGATCGAGGCTGACATCTACGACGAGCAGGGACAGTCCGTACCTGCCGGCCGTGGTGGGTACCTGGTGCTCAAAAGGCCGTGGCCTGCCATGTTCCGGACGATCTACAAGGATCCTGACCGCTACGTCCAGACCTACTTCTCAAGGTATGACACCGCCACGTATCTCGCGGGCGATGGGGCTAAGCGCGACGAGGATGGGTACTTCTGGCTGCTCGGGAGGATCGACGACGTGATGAACGTGGCGGGGCATCGTATCTCCACGTATGAGGTGGAGTCCGCCCTGGTGGACAACTCGAGGGTGGCTGAGGCCGCTGTTGTCGCCAAATCCGACCCCGACGTGGGGCAGGCCATCGTCGCCTTCGTGACGCTCAAGAGCGGCCAGGTCGGCGATGACACGATCGCCCTGGAACTCCGGGAACACGTGGCCGGAGTGATCGGCAAGATCGCGCGGCCGCACTCGATCATCTTCACCGACGATCTACCCAAGACCAGGTCGGGAAAGATCATGCGGAGGTTACTCCGCGATGTGGCGGAGGGGCGGTCGCTCGGCGACGTCACAACACTCGCAAACGCCGAGATCGTCGAACAGATCCGCGAAATGGCCACGGTTCGGGCCGGCGAGGAATAGCAGGACCGACGCGTTCGGGCCGCTCGGCTCAAACAGCAAGGGTCAACGTTCGTCCTTGAACACGACGCCGCCCTTCATGACAAATGCAACGCGGGTTAGCTCGGCCGGGTCCTCGATCGGGTCGGCACGGAGGCCGATGACGTCGGCGAAGCGACCGGGCTCGAGGGCGCCAACGTCCCGACCTTGCCAAAGCAGCCGGGCCGCGTCCGCGGTGGCCGCCCGGACGGCTTCCTTCGGCGTCATGCCCATCTCTTCGACCATTGCAACGCACTCATCGGCGTTCCGGCCGTGATGGTTACCGGGCGTGCCGGCGTCGGTCCCCATCGCGATGGGCACGCCGAACCTTCGGGCAAGCCGCATCGCTGCGACGTGTGTGGCCGCGGTATCGGCGAGCCTTTCTCGCAGGTGGGAGGGCATGACTCGGACGATCTCCTGGTTCCTGAAGAGCGACGTCGCTGTGGAGAGCGTTGGCACCAGGAAGACGCCTCTCTCCGCCATCATGCCCAGCACGGCCTCGTCGGCATATGTCCCGTGCTCGATGCTGGCGACGCCGGCATCGACCGCGGCCCGGATGCCTTCGGCGGCGTGGGCGTGCGCCGCGACCGGCCTTCCGTACGACCGAGCCGCCTCGACGACGGCACGCAACTCCTCAGGCCCGAACTGAGTGACGCCTGCGTCCTCGCCCTCGGGCGAGAGGATCGAACCCGTCGCCATTACCTTCACGACATCCGCCCCCCGGTCCAGTTGCCGAATGGCGGCGGCGCGCACGTCCTCCGGCCCGCTCGCCACCTCGTACATGCCCGGGTAGTAGGTAACGGCTTCGGTGGGCATCGAGAGGAGCTTCCCCGCCAGGAAAAGCCGAGGGCCGATCCGTTCGCCCCGTTCGATGGCCGCCCGGAGTTCCATCTCCAAATGGTTCCAGCCGCCGACGTCCCGAACTGAGGTGATCCCCGCGAGCAGCGTTCGACTTGCAGCGTCGGCGGCTTGGGCAGCGATCTCCGCATCGGAGCGCGGTGCGTTTGCGGACGGGTCGGCGTCCTCGCCGCGCATCACCAGGTGCACGTGGCAGTCGATCAGTCCCGGGAGTAGGTACAGGCCCGAGACGTCGATGGTCCTCCCGGGTCCCTCGCCTTCATTCAGCCCGGCGATCCGACCACGCTTGATGGAGATGGCCGTTGGCGTCCAGCCATCGGCTCGGTTGTGAACCAGGCCTCCTGTGAGGAAGATGGCCGCTAACCCACGCTCACGAGGTCGACCACGAACACGAGAGTCTCGCTCGGGCCGATTGCCGGCGCATACCCTTGGGCCCCGTAGCCCAGGTCCGGCGGGATGACCAGGATGCGGCGCCCACCGACCTTCATCCCGGCGACGCCCTGGTCCCAGCCTCGGATCACCCGGCCCGCGCCCAGTGGGAAGCTGTAGGGCTGGCCTGCGTCCCACGAGGCGTCGAATTCCTTTCGGGTGGACCATGCCATGCCGACATACTGGACGGCCACCGTCTCTCCGCTGGTTGCCTCCGGCCCGGACCCAACCACCACGTCCTGGATCCGGAGGGTTGTGGGTGGCGACTCGTCCGAGATGATTATGGTTGGCCTCGCATCGGGCTCGCCGGTGACGGTTACCCCTATCGGTCCTGTCGCAGACCCGCTCGAGCTGGGGGCGGACTTCGACCCGCAGGCCGCGGCGAAGATTGCGAGCACGGCGCACACAAGAACAAAACCAAGCCGACTCACGGGGGCGATGCTAGCAGCGCCATAGGTTGCGCGGCCGGCAGCACGAAAGATACGGTCCGGCCGTGATTGGGCCGTCCCCGCCGAACCGTTATGATGCCATCGTCCTGGGCGTGGGTGGAATGGGGAGCGCGACGCTCTTCCATCTGGCCGGGCGGGGGTGGCGAGTCCTTGGCCTCGAAAGGTTCGACATCCTGCATCCTTTCGGTTCTTCGCACGGATTGACCCGGATTATCCGGCTCGCCTATTCCGAGCACCCGAGCTACGTACCGTTGCTGCTCCGTGCCTATGAGCTGTGGCACGAACTGGAGGAGTTAGACGGGCCGAAGCTCCTGTACACGACAGGGAACCTCGAAGGTGGGCTGCCCGACGGTGATGTCTTCGAGGGCGCCGTCCGCTCTGCGGAGATCCATGGCCTGCCGCACGAGGTCCTCACCGCGGAAGAAGTGGGGCGGCATTGGCCCGCCTACCGGCTGCCGTCGGAGCTTCGTCTCCTCTACCAGCCGCAAGGGGGCTTCCTCGCCTCGGAGGACTGCATCGTCTCGCACGTCAGGCAGGCCCTCGCGCGAGGGGCGGAGATCCGCTGGCGTGAACAGGTGCTCGAGTGGGGCACGCTTGCGGATGGCGTGTGGGTCCGGACCGATCGGGGCAGGTACGAGGCTGGGCGGCTCGTGGTTGCAGCCGGCCCGTGGGCGGCGAAGCTGGTGCCCGAGCTGGCCCCGCTCGCCGTACCCGAACGGCAGGTGCTGGCTTGGCTCCAGCCGACGAGGCCCGAGCTGTTCGCCTTGGGCGCCTTTCCGGTGTTCGTTCTCCAGGTGGAGGAGGGGCTCTACTACGGCTTTCCGGAGTGGGGCGTTCCGGGCTTCAAGTTCGGCCGCTACCACCACCTGGAGGAACGAGTGGATCCCGATTCCATGGACCGGGAGCCGAATCGGCGTGATGAGGATTTACTCCGCGAGTTCGCGCGTCGTTACTTCCCCGACGGCGAGGGTTCGACGGTGGCGCTCAAGGCCTGCTTGTTCACCAACACGCCCGACGAGCACTTCATCCTGGATCTGCACCCCGCCCATCCTCAGGTCGCGGTGGCGGCCGGCTTCTCGGGCCACGGTTTCAAGTTCTGCAGCGTGGTGGGGGAGATCATGGCCGACCTGGCACAACATGGGGAAACGAAGCATGACCTGGGACTCTTCAGGCTCGATCGCTTCGGTCTCTAGCTCCCCGAGGTAGGAGGCTCATCGTCCCAGGCGACCTTGAACAACCGGTGCGAACCATCGAGCCCTTTCAGCCGGTGCTGGCCCAGATCCGAGAAGGGGAACTGCGCTGGCCCCGCCACCAGCCGGGTGGCCTCAGACGCAACTATCTGCCCACCCTTGCTGACCTCGGAGATCCGGGAGGCCTGGAAGACAGTCCTCCCGAAGTAGCCGTGCTCTTCGGCGATCACCTCGCCCGTCTCCATGCCGACGCGCACGCGAATCGCGCCCTCCGTCAGCTCCCGGTCCGCTGCGAGCGCTCGCTGGAGCCCTATGGCCCATTCGACCGCCCGGCTGGCCGTGGAGAAGGCAACCATGAAACCGTCTCCAGCGCGCTCCACCTCGACGCCTTCGTGGAGGCGGACGGTGTCCCGCAAGACCTCGTCGTGCCTTCGAATCAGGGCCCTTGCCTGCTTGTCGCCGAGCTGAGAGACCAGCCGGCTGGACTCCTCGATGTCGGTGAAGGCGATGGTGACGATCCCCTCGGGCTTGTGGGTCTTGTCCTTCCGCCCTCGCTCTGTGCTCGCCAGGATGTCGCCGTAGACTCGTCGCTTGATGGCGTCCTTGAGCCCTTGAAGATCCCCCGGTTCGTCGCCGGCAGCCATGACCCGCACTCTAAGGAGAGGGTCGGGCTATGTCCAACTCTATATTCGCATAGCGTATACGCGATATCCTAAACCGCGCATCTGCTATAGTTCCAAGCATGAAAGGCGGGCAATTCGTGGCCGAGGCCCGCAGACGAGCCGGGCTCACGCAATCGCAGCTTGCCGCCAGGGTGGGAACCACGCAATCGGCCATCGCTCGGGTCGAAGGCGGCCATACCTCGCCGACCCTTGAGTACCTGACAAAGCTGGTTCGGGCATGCGGGTTCGACCTTCAGGTGCGAATGGTCCCGTACGACGCTCACGAATGGACGCTGGTCGAGCAGAACCGGCTCTTGGATGTGGACCATAGGCTTCGAAACATGCTCGCGGTAGCCAGGCTGGCAGGAGTGGCTCGCGCGACGCAGAGAGAGTCAAGTGTCGGGTGATTTTCGTCCCGAAGAGATCCTCCGGATTCTCGAGGACCATGGCGTGCGATATGTCGTGATTGGTGGCATCGCGGCCACACTCCACGGGTCGCCGCACGTAACGACGGACGTGGACATCACGCCCGAGCGCGGCAAGAAGAACCTGGAGCGGCTCTCGGCGGCGCTGACCGAGCTGAACGCGCGGATCCGTGTCGAGGGGGAACCGGGCGGTTTCCAGCTCAATCATGATGCCGACTCGCTCAGCTGGATAGAGGTCCTGAACCTGATCACAGATTGGGGGGCTCTGGACATCTCCTTCACTCCGGCGGGCACGAAGGGCTATTCAGATCTCCGCCGAGACGCCGTGGAGATCGATGTCTTGGGGGTCCACACGACGGTGGCCTCGCTGGCAGACGTTGTCCGCTCCAAGGAGGCGGCCGGCCGCCCGAAGGACCAGCTTGTCCTTCCCACGCTGAGGCGGCTCCTAGAGGAACCTCGCCCTTAGCACTCTCCGCGCTAGAGTGCTAGCATTCTGAGTCTTACAGCGCGAAAAGAGAGAGGCAAGGAGGAGGAGCAATGGCGGCCAAGATAATCACGTTCGACGAGGACGCTCGCAGGGCCCTTGAGCGGGGCATGGACAAGCTGGCCAACGCGGTCCGGATCACGCTCGGACCGAAGGGCCGGAACGTCGTCCTGGAGAAGAAGTGGGGCGCCCCGACCATCACCAACGACGGTGTTTCCATCGCGAAGGAGATCGAGCTCGAGGACCCAGAAGAGAGGATCGGGGCCGAGCTGGTCAAGGAGGTCGCGAAGAAGACCGACGACGTGGCCGGTGACGGCACCACCACCGCCACGGTCCTGGCTCAGGCGATGGTGAAGGAGGGCCTCCGCAACGTCGCCGCCGGCGCCAACCCGATGTCCCTCAAGCGTGGCATCGAGCTGGCCGTCGAGGCGGCCGTCGAGGCCATCAAGAACCAGGCCAAGGACATCGAGGAGAAGGACGACATCGCCCACGTGGCCGCCATCTCCGCGGCCGACCCCGAGATCGGTGAAGAGATCGCCGAGGCCATGGACAAGGTGGGCAAGGACGGCGTAATCACGGTCGAGGAGTCACAGACCTTCGGCATGGAGCTCGACCTGGTCGAGGGCATGCGGTTCGACAAGGGTTTCATCTCGCCATACTTCGTCACCGACCCCGAGCGCATGGAGGCGGTCCTCGAAGAGCCCTACATCCTGCTCGCGAACTCGAAGATCTCGGCGGTGAAGGATCTCCTGCCGATCCTGGAGAAGGTCATGCAAACCGGCAAGCCGGTCGTCGTCCTGTCCGAGGACGTGGAGGGCGAGGCTCTGGCGACGCTGGTCGTGAACAAGATCCGCGGGACCTTCAAGTCCGTCGCCGTCAAGGCTCCGGGGTTCGGTGACCGCCGCAAGGCGATGCTCCAGGACATGGCCATCCTCACCGGCGGCCAGGTCATCTCCGAGGAAGTCGGCCTGAAGCTCGAGAATGTGAAACTCGATCTACTCGGCACCGCCCGAAAGGTCGTCGTCACCAAGGACGACACCACGATCGTCGAGGGCGGGGGCAAGGAAGACGAGATCAAGGGCAGGATCAATCAGATCAAGGCCGAGATCGAGAAGACCGACTCCGACTACGACCGGGAGAAGCTGCAGGAGCGTCTGGCCAAGCTGTCCGGAGGCGTCGCGGTGATCAAGGTCGGTGCTGCCACCGAGGTTGAGCTCAAGGAGAAGAAGCACCGAATCGAGGACGCGGTGCAGACCACCAAGGCCGCCGTCGAGGAGGGCATCGTCCCGGGCGGCGGAGTAGCGCTGCTCACGGCACAAGCCGCCCTCACCAAGTTGGATCTCGAAGGGGACGAGGCCACGGGCGCGAATATAGTCCGCAAGTCGCTGGAGGAGCCACTCAAGCAGATCTCCGCCAACGCCGGCCTGGAAGGCGGCGTGGTCGTGGAGAAGGTACGCACGCTCTCTCCCGGCTGGGGGCTGAACGCGGCCAACGGCGAGTATGTTGACATGTTCAAGGCCGGCATCGTGGATGCGGCGAAGGTGACGCGTAGCGCCCTGCAGAACGCCGCCTCCATTGCGGGGCTGTTCCTCACCACCGAGGCGCTGGTGGCTGAGAAGCCCGAGAAGGAGAAGATGCCGATGCCAGGCGGCGGGGGCATGGGCGGGGACATGGACTTCTGAGCCCAGCCCTGAAACGATAGGAAAGGCCCTCCCTAACCAAGGAGGGCCTTTTTTTTTCCAGATCGGCCTTGAACGGAGATTTCTGTAACCTCGGCCGCGTGTACTCATGGCGGCCATACTCGAGCGCCTCCGATCTGCGCGCGATGCAGGCTCTGGTGGGTGCGTCGTGGGCCGCGGAGAAGCCGCGCGTGGGTGTGCACGTCGGAGACCTCGATTGGTGGACGGCCCACTCGAGGGACGAGCCCGAGCTCGTCTCGCTCTGGCATGAGGACGACGAGCTCGTGGGCTGGGCATGGTATTCGCCTCCTGCGGAGCTGGACGTCCACATCTCCCCTCGTCACCGCGAAGGGCGGCTCTACGAGCGGATGCTCGACTGGTTCGAGGGTTCGGTTTCAGAGCGGCCGGTCCCTCCCGAGGAGCTCGTCGCGTTCCTATTCGAGCCGGATCAGGCGCGGGCAAAGCTGTTGGAGGCTCGCGGCTACACGGCGGCAGGCCCTTACCTCGTCCACAACCTGCGTTAGCTGCGAGGGCCGCTTGCTGAGCCTCAGTCGCCGCAAGGATTCGCCGTTCGACACGTGCGGGGTCCAGACGACATCGATCGCCGAGTAGAGGTCCATCGGTCCGCATTCGCGCCGTCCCGGATGACTCCAGACCGGTACCGGCGAGTCATGGCTTCGACTCACTATCGGGCAGGACTCGACTGGGTGACCGAAGCGCCCGACGGTACCTTCGCCTCTTTCTGCAACATCTGGCTCGATCCGAAGAACCATGTGGGACTCCTCGAGCCGGTGGGGACCGCGGACGGCTACCGGCGGATGAACCTGGGGCGGGCCGTCTGCCTGGCTGCCATGTCGGCTGCGGCTCGGAAGGGCGCCGAGGTGGCGGTCGTTCTGAGCGGCGTAGCCAACGCCGCATCCCTGGGGCTCTACGGGTCTCTGGGATTCGAAGAGTTCGGCCACACCTACCGATTCACCAGGACGATCTAGAGGCGTTCCAGTTCGCATAATGTTGCAGCATGGCCTATGAGGTCAACGAGAGAGAGATCGAACCACAGCCGGTTCTGTTGATCAGAGCCGAGACCACGCCGACAGGGATCGGCCCCGCGTATCGCGACGCGGTGGTAGAGATCGAGAGTTATCTGGGGGCGAAAGGGATCGAACCCGCCGGGCCGCCCTTCGCTCGCTTCCCAATCTACACGCAGGACCGCGTGGTGATGGAGGCGGGCGTCCCAGTCAGCTCAGGAGTTGGGGGGCGGGGGCGGATCGAAGCGGGGGAGCTGCCCGGGGGGGCGGTTGCCACAACGGTGCACGTCGGTTCCTATAAGAGCCTCGGCGCAGCTCACGCCGCGCTGATCGACTGGCTCGGGTCGAACGGGAAGGGAGGCGGCGCGCCGTGGGAGATCTACCTGGCCGGTCCTCCCGAGATCGCCGACTCCTCCCTGTGGCGGACCCAGATCGTTTACCCGCTCCTCGACCGATGACCGGCGATCGACTCTCCGATCTCAAAGGCTTCCGCCAGGTGGCCGAGCAAGCGGCGGAGGTCGGCAGCCGGATCGTTCGAGATGCGTTCGGCCGCACGAGCGAACTGGGCGAGGTGAAGGGAGCCGGCGACTACGTCACGGGAATCGACCGAGCGAGCGAGGCGGCCATCGGTGAGTTCCTGCGTGAGAGAACCCCCGATGTGCCCGTGTTCGCGGAGGAGGCTGGGGGTGTCCGCGGCGACCGGTACTGGGCCGTGGACCCGCTGGATGGCACCACCAACTTTCTTCTGGGTTTTCCTGTAGTCGCGGTCTCGGTGGCGCTCGTCGAGAGCGGCCGGCCCGTGGCCGGCGCGGTCCGCGCCCCGATGCTCGGCCTTTTGTTCTCCGCGGCCATGGGTCTGGGAGCCTGGTCGGGCTCGAGGCGCCTGCGCGTGAGCGATCGGCCGTCGGAGCGCGCGATCGTGGCCACCGCGTTTCCG
>Ga0210378_10001485_pt1 | contig 12250 bp, 15 predicted proteins | sample PLM1_60_b1redo_FD_155465 | JGI IMG/M metagenome (GOLD analysis project Ga0210378, IMG submission 155465) | Groundwater sediment microbial communities from an aquifer in East River, Colorado, USA - PLM1_60_b1 redo | ecosystem: Environmental > Terrestrial > Soil > Riparian zone | place: USA: East...
CCGCGCCGGCCTTTGCTATCTGGTGAATCAGGGTGTCGCCGATCTCCCCGGCCGCGAGGTACAGATCCGCCTTGTACTGCTGGGCGATCGGCGCGAGGGTGTAGTCGAGTTCCGACTTCTCGCCGAACAGGACGATCTTGTACGGCTGGGTTCCCTCGAAGCCGGCGACCTCCGCGGTCGGGACCAGCTCGTCGGCGTCGGGGATGTCGACCTCGACGCCGACCGAGACGTACGGATAGGTGTCGAGCGGGGTGTACGGCCGGACGACTGGGACCTGGCTCTTCTTGTCGAAGAACACCTCGAACGGCAGGTAGCCCAACCAGCGCGCGGCCTTCGCGGCCTTCTCGGAGAACCACTCCCAGTTTTTCGGGCTGTTGATGTACGGCTGTCCGTTCGGCATCACCGGCGGATTCGGCAGCATTGCTATCTTGTAATGCGCGCCGCGAAGGTGAATCTGCCGGCCGAGGTTCAGCATCGCGAAGGCGTCGGCGAACCACTTCCCGTTCTGGTGGTTGACCGCGGTGTCCAGCCTGAACGGGTCCTTCGCGGGCGACAAGACCGTCAGGTCTTTCATGCTGCCGCCCTCGGCGGCGATCGTCTCGTCGAGCAGTTGGCGCAGCGGGGAACGGTCGGTCACGACAGACCACCGGCCTCTAGCTCGGCGGCCAGCTCGCTCTCGATGACGGACAGCTCGGGCGACCGCTTGACCGTGTCGAGCTCAGGCAGGTGGAGCTCCGGAAGCAGCTCGTCGACCCGAGGCATCGCGTCCAGGAAGGCGTGCGCCTCGGGTGTGGTGAGTCCGCCGGATGCGAGCTGCATCCGTATCTCGGCGGTGCGCCGGTCGACCTCGACCTTGGCCTTGCGGGCGTCGGCCTCCAGCCGGGTCTGCGCGACCTTCCGCAGTTCGGCTCGCCGCTTCGCATCCCCGCTCTCACCACGGTCGTACCAGGACAGCCCGATGCTCGGCCGCAGCCGCTCGGGCACCCCCAGCTCCCGGCAGCGGCGGGCGATCTCCTCGTCGACCGCTCGGATGGCGCGCTGCGCCTCGGCCGTCAGCTCCTTCCACGCCTCGTGATTCGCCCGGTACTGCGCGGCGAGCTGCGCCTCGACTTCGGCGAGCAGGTCGCGCTGACGCTGCTCTATATCGGCCTTCGCCACAGCCGCTTGCATCCGGGCGACCTTCGCCAGCTCGTCCCGCTCGGATTTCGTCATGGCGGCCGCGGACCGGCGTCCCTCGTACGCCTTCTGCTTGCAGGTGTCGGAGCAGTAGATCCGCGGCCTGCCGGCCGTCTTCGGCGCTCGGAATGGCCGCCCGCACTGCGCGCAGGGCCTTTCGTCAGGTGACGAAACGACGGTCACGCCGACCACCACCCAGACGGCGCGAGCGGATCGCCGAGCGGCAGCCGCCGGGACGCCTCGATCCGGTTCCGCCACAGCTGCTGCCAGAGCCGGAATTCCGGATCGTCGGAGCGGTTCGCTAGACTCGTCCTATCGAGCTGCTTGCCGGTGGCTTCGACGCTTGGGGCGGTTCCCGGGGGTGGTGTCCCGGGGCCGCCCGCGTCGTTCCCGGGCGGGGCCCCCGACCGGGTCACGCGGCACCGCCGCGGGTGGCCGGCCGCAAGATGCTGGCGAGGTCAGCGCGCACCTCGTCGCTCAGCGGCGGCGCTGTCTGCAGCAGCTCCTCGACGTACTGCCGGGCGACCGCCGCCTTCAGCTCGCGCTCGGCGTCAGCGACAGCGGGATCGTCGGCAGGTCGATGCCGCTTGAGCGCGGCGGTCCTGCTGTGCAGGGATCGAACGTCGGGCACGGTGAGTCCTTGGGACCGCCACCCGCCATGGTGGGGTCGACCTTCGGATCACCGATCCCGGCGCCGTTGTGGACTTGCTGCGGCCAGCCTACCGTGCCCGCCGCACGGGCACGCCGTACGGGTCAAGGATGACCTCGCGTGTCCCGGCCGCGACCTCGGCGAGCAATATCTCGGTGGGGACCGAATGGCTGCCGCAGCGACAGCGGGGGTTGAGGGCGGCGTCCGCACCCGGCCTCACCCACGCGAAGTCCCGGGTCTCGGCGACCGGGAAGGAGATCTCCGCGAACCGGCCGCCCGGCCCCTCCCGCAGTGGCGCGGCCCGCTCCGCCGTCTCGCGGTGGAGCCCCGCCCATGCCAGCCCGCCGCGGGTACTGACGACCCGGCCGAGCAGGTGGTTGCTTTCGCACAGCGCGGTCAGCGCCACGCGACGCTGCCACTGCGCGGCCCTCACCGGGTCGTCCTTGGGCTTGTCGAGCGCCCCGCCCAGCGCCGCGGTCACGGCGGCTGCGGCTTCCGGGTCATGCTCGTGTCCGAACCGCCTCACGTCGTTCTCCACTCGATCACGACGAGCCTAGGGTCGAATGACCGACCCGGCTCGGCCGGCAGGATGGCGATGTCGACCAGCCGCTCGATCACCCGGCGGCGGGCCAGCAGCGGCAGCTCGGCCCACCGCTTCGCCGGATCGGCGGCGGCGGCCAGCGCGGCGGCCGGGTCGACAACGGCGACGGCGGCGAGTTGCCCGGTGAGCCGGTCCTCGCGCGCCCGCAGGTCAGCGTCGGCCCGGCTGTAGGCGACGTCGGAGAGGCTTCCGGCAGCGTATTTCTCGCCGACGAACGCCTGCCGGCGACGGACCTCCTCCAGCTCCGCGACGAGCTGCCCCGGCCGAGAGTCGGCCGCGACGAGCAGGTCGGCGGCGTCCGGCATGGCGAGCCTGCCGAGCACCAGCTCGACCACCAGCTCCTCGACCGGCTCGGCCTTGCGCTGCATGTAGCAGCGCGGGCACCGGTAGGACGGCACCCCGTACGCAGACCGGAAGCTCAGCATGCGGACCTCGATGCACCGGCCACACCGGATCAGCCCGGACAGCAGGTGCTTCACCCGGTTGTCGGGAGCGACCTTGCGGCCCGGCTGGCCGAACAGCGCGACGATCTGGGCGTGCTCGTCAGCCGAGACGATCGCGGGCCAGTCCCCCGCGCCGAGCGGCGCGCCGCGGTGGACGCGTAGCCCGGCCACCCGCGGACTCGCCACGACCCGGCGCAGCGTCGTCACCGACCAGCGGGCGCCGGTGGAGGTGCGCAGCCCGCGATCAGTCAGGTCCCGGGCGACCGCGCCGGTCTGCTCACCGGCCAACAGCCGGGTGACAGCCTCGCGGATGATGACGGCCTCCACCGGCACAACCTCGACCCGGCCGTCGACCAGCCGGTAGCCGTACGGCCGGGTCGACCAGTGCGGCCGCCCAGCCGTCGCCTTCTGGTCGTTGGCCCGGCGCTGCCGGTCCGCCTTCCGCTCGACCTCGCCCTGCGCGGTGGCGGCGAGGATCCGGGCGACCATGCGGCCCTGGTCGGTGCCGAGGTCCAGCTCGCCGGCCGCGACGGTGGCGACGGGCAGCTTCCGCGGCTCGGCCACCTCCAGGAACGACTCCAGGTCGGTCATCCGGCGGTAGAGCCGGTCGGCGGCGTAGAGCAGCAGGGCGTCGACCTCTCCGCCCTTGATGGCGTTGAGCAGCGCGGCGTACCCGGGCCGCGGCTTGCCGCTGTACGCGCTGATGTCGCTGTCGGTGTAGACGGCGGCGATCTCCCAGCCGAGCCGGGCGGCCAGCTCCCGGCACGCCTTCTCCTGGCGGGACACTGCCGCGCGCGTCAGGTCAGGGTCTCGGGACTGCCGAGCGTAGATCGCGGCGACGGGCACGGCAGCACCCTAGCGGAAAGCCGTGTCATCGCGCTACGGTGCTGGTGCTGGCGATCCTGGTGCCGTTCCGGGCCGCGATCATCCCGGCGATGACGGCCGCGATCGAGGACATGTTCGCTCAGGCGGGCTGAGCGCGGTGCGGCGCGGAGACCGTGGTGCGGCAATGGTCGAGCTGGTCCTGGTCACCGTCCCGCTGCTGTTCCTGCTGCTGGCCGTCCTGCAGGTCGCGGTCTACCTGCACCTGCGCAACGTGGTCGTCGCCAGCGCGGCCGAGGGCGCCCGGTACGGCGCGGCCGCAGACCGGTCCACACGGGACGGCGGCCCGCTCGCCGAGCAGGTGCTGGCGCAGGGCGTCTCGGCCCCGACCGCCGAGGGGATCCGGTGCGCCGCGGCGGAGGAGGCCGGGGAGGGCGGCGTGGTCCTGGTCGTCGTGCACTGCCGGGGAGCGGTGCCGGCGCTGGTCTCCGTGCTCGGTCGGGTGCTCCCCGTCGACGCGGCCGCGCGGGCGCTGAAGGAGGGCCGGTGAGCAGGTCGACGGACCGCGGCGCGGCGGTCGTCGAGCTGGTGCTGCTCGGTGTCGTGCTGCTGGCCCCACTGCTGTACCTGGTCCTCGCGGTCTCGACCGTGCAGCGCTCCGTCTACGGCGTGACCCACGCGGCCCGCGAGGCCGGCCGCGCGTACGCCACCGGCACCGCCGCCAACGCCCAGTTGCGGGCGGAGTACGCCGCCCGGCTCGCCGTGGCCGACCAGGGGATCCCCGTCGACGGCGTGGAGGTCCGGTACGCCGCCGCGGACGCGGACTGCGCCAGCGCCGATAGGGTGCCTCGGCCGCTCGCTCCCGGTGAGGTCTTCGCGGTCTGCGTGACCGGATCCGTGACCGTGCCGGGGGTTCCGCGCTTCCTGGACGGCCGGCGCAACACCGTGACCGGGCGGCACGTCGTGCAGGTCGACGACTACCGTGACCTCGGCAGCCGATGACGACCAAGGACGCCGGCACGGCCATTCCCCTGATCCTGCTGTGCTTCCTGCTCGCCGGGACCTTCGTGACGGCGAGCACCGCGGCGTCCGCCGCCTTCCTCGCCCAGCGCGACCTCGCCGGGATCTGCGACGGGGCCGCCGTCGCCGCCGCGGCCCGCGGGATCGACCGCGGCGCCCTCGGCGCGGCCGGCGCCGAGGGCCTCGACCGCCCGCCCGTCGACGGCGCCACTGACCGCGACATCGCCGCGGCTGCCGGTGGCGACGCTGCCGTTACCGACGGCGCCGCTGCTGACGGCGACGCTGCCGAGCGTGACGTCGGCGGAGACGGCGAGGGGCTGCCGCTGGACCCGGCCGCCGTGGCCGGGACGGTCGACCGTTACCGCGGTCAGGCTGGTCGTGACGGCCTTACCGTCACGGCGACGACCGACGGCCGGACCGTCACCGTGATCTGCACCCGGACGGTGCGGATCCCGTTCGGCGCGGTGCTCGGCCATCCCGGCGGACTGGCCAGGACCGCGACCGCCCGGGCCCGATCCCCGTTGCTGCCGGCCCGCTGACCGCGCGGGTACGCGACGGTCCATTCCGGCCAGACACAGTGGACAGTTCCGCGCGGGTGCTGGCGCCGGCTGGAAGATCGTGGCACCGTGACCGCGTGGCCTCGACTCTCAACTCCACCGCTGCCGCGCTGCTCGGCCTGCTGCACGAGGGTCCGATGACGGGCGGGGAGCTCGTCGCCGCGGCCAAGGAGCGGATGGACCCGTTCTGGAGCGTCACCCGCAGCCAGGTCTACCGGGAGCTGCCCGGCCTCGCCGAGGCCGGCTACGTCCGGCCCGGCAAGCTCGGCCCGCGCGCCGCCCAGCCGTACGCGATCACCGCCGCCGGCAAGCGCGCCTTCCGCAACTGGCTGACCGAGGCGGCCGGCGCCGACCACTCGCGCAACCCACTGGTGCTGCGGATCGGCTTCGGCGCGCACCACGCCCCGGGCGCGGTCAAGCAGCTGGTGGACGATGCCCGCACCCGCCACCAGGAGGCGCTCGCCGCCAGCCGGGCCCGCGTCGCGCAGCTGAAGAAGGAGGGTGGCGACTCCTTCCTCGTCGCCACCGCCGAGTTCGGCATCGCGTACGAGCGGGCGCTGCTGCGCTGGCTGGACACGGTCCCCACGGGCTGACCACACCGGCGAGGGCGACTCGCCAGTACCCTGGCCGGTTGTGACCGTCGACGCGCCCGCAGAGCTCAAGGAGCTGTCCGCCACCCTGTCCAGCATCGAGGCGGTGCTGGACCTCGACGCGCTGCGGCGCGAGCTGGCGGAGTTGCAGGAGCAGGCTGCCCAGCCGGACCTGTGGTCCGACCAGGACAACGCGCAGCGGGTCACCAGCCGGCTGTCCCAGGTCCAGGCGGAGCTCCGCCGCGCCGAGGACCTGCGCCGCCGTCTCGACGACGCCGCCGTCCTGCACGAACTGGCCGAGGCCGAGGACGACCCGGCGGCCCGGCAGGAGGTCGACAGCGAGCTGGCAGGGCTCCGCCGGGCCATCGGCGAGCTGGAGGTCCGCACCCTGCTCGGCGGCGAGTACGACCGTCGCGACGCGCTGGTGACCGTGCAGGCGGAGGCCGGCGGCGTGGACGCGGCGGACTGGGCGCAGATGCTGATGAGGATGTACCTGCGCTGGGCGGAGCGGCACGGCTTCCCGACCGAGGTCTACGACACGTCGTTCGCGGAGGAGGCCGGGATCAAGTCGGCCACCTTCGTGGTCAAGGCGCCGTACGCGTACGGCACGCTCGCCGGCGAGCACGGCACCCACCGGCTGGTCCGGATCTCCCCGTTCGACAACCAGCACCGCCGGCAGACCAGCTTCGCCGGCGTGGACGTCGTCCCGGTGGTTCAACCCGCGGACCACGTCGAGGTCGACGACAAGGACATCCGGGTCGACGTCTACCGCTCGTCCGGCCCCGGTGGACAGGGCGTCAACACCACCGACTCCGCGGTCCGGATCACCCACCTGCCGACCGGCATCGTGGTGTCCTGCCAGAACGAGCGCTCCCAGCTGCAGAACCGGGCCAGCGCGATGGCCGTCCTGCAGGCCAAGCTGCTGGAGCGGCGCCGGCTCCAGGAGCGGGCCCAGATGGACGCGCTGCGCGGGGATGCCGGCGGAAGCTGGGGAAACCAGATCCGCAGCTACGTGCTCCACCCGTACCAGATGGTGAAGGACCTGCGCACCGAGGTGGAGACGGGCAACACCGCCGCGGTGCTGGACGGCGACATCGACTCCTTCGTCGAGGCCGAGATCCGCTGGAAGCAGCAGCAGGAGAGCGCCGGCACCGGCAGGTAAGGACCAAGCGATGGATGGAGCACACCGGGCCCGCAGGTAGACTCACCGCCCGTGATCCGCCTGGACCGAGTGACAAAGCTCTACCCGTCGAGCGCCCGACCCGCGCTCGACGACGTCAGCCTCAACGTCGACAAGGGCGAGTTCGTCTTCCTCATCGGGCCGTCCGGGTCCGGCAAGTCGACGTTCCTGCGCCTCCTGCTGAAGGAGGAGAGCCCGACGCGGGGACGGGTCCAGGTGGCCGGCAAGGACCTCGGCCGGCTGTCCCGGTGGAAGGTGCCGGCGCTGCGGCGCACCATCGGCTGCGTCTTCCAGGACTTCCGGCTGCTGGAGAAGAAGTCGGTCGCCGAGAACGTCGGCTTCGCCCTCGAGGTGATCGGCAAGCCGGCGCACACCATCCGCAAGGTGGTGCCGGAGGTGCTGGAGCTGGTCGGCCTGGACGGCAAGGCCAACCGGCTGCCCGGCGAGCTGTCCGGCGGCGAGCAGCAGCGGGTGGCGATCGCCCGCGCGTTCGTGAACCGGCCGCTGGTGCTGCTGGCCGACGAGCCGACCGGAAACCTCGACCCCGACACCAGCCAGGACATCATGCTGCTGCTCGAGCGCATCAACCGCACCGGGACGACCGTCCTGATGGCCACCCACGACAACAACATCGTCGACTCGATGCGCCGGCGCGTCATCGAGCTGGACCTGGGCCGGCTGATGCGAGACCAGGCCCGCGGCGTCTACGGGGTGGGTCGCTGACATGCGGATGAGCTTCGTCTTCACCGAGGTCGCCGCCGGCCTGCGCCGCAACCTCACCATGACCATCGCGATGATCATGACGACCGCGATCTCGCTCGGCTTCTTCGGCGCCGGCCTGCTGGTGGCCAACCAGATCGGCGAGATGAAGGAGCTCTACTACGACAAGCTCGAGGTGTCGATCTACCTCGAGGACGACATCAACGCCAAGCAGCGGCAGGCGGTCACCACGCAGCTCGACGCGTCGCCCGAGGTCGCCGGCTACCAGTACCTGACCAAGGAGCAGGCGTACGAGCGGTTCAAGAGGCTCTTCCGCGGCAACCCGAACCTGGTGGCGCAGGCGACGCCGGAGGACCTGCCGGCGACGTACCTGGTCCGGATGAAGGACCCGGAGCGTTACACGGTGCTCGAGCAGCAGTTCGGCAAGGCGGCCGGCATCGACCAGGTGCAGGGGCAGAGCGAGGTGCTGGACCGCATCTTCTCGCTCTTCAACGGGGTGCGGAACGCGGCGATCGCGCTGGCCCTGCTGCAGGCCCTGGCCGCGTTGCTGCTGATCTCCAACACGATCCAGGTGGCCGCCTTCAACAGACGGGTGGAGACCGGCATCATGCGGCTGGTCGGCGCCAGCCGGTGGTACACGCAGTTGCCGTTCGTGCTGGAGGCGGCGCTGGCCGGGCTGGCCGGGGCGCTGCTCGCGATCGGCGGCCTGTTCGCGGCCAAGTTCCTGTTCGTGGACAAGACGCTGGCCGAGCCGATCCGGTCCGGGATCGTGCCGCCGATCGACGTCGGGACGATCCTGATGATCAGCCCGTACGTCGCGGGCGTCGGCGTGCTGCTCGCCAGCATCGCGGCGTACGTGACGCTCCGGCTGTACGTACGCTTGTAGGGTGGCTCAGTCGTCCAACCGCGACACCGGTCGCAAGGTGATCGCCTCCAACCGCAAGGCCCGGCACGACTACTCCATCGTGGACACGTACGAGGCCGGCCTGGTGCTGACCGGCACCGAGGTGAAGTCGCTGCGTGAGGGCCGGGCGTCGCTTGTGGACGGGTTCGCCACCATCCGGGACGGCGAGGTCTGGCTGCAGGGCGTGCACATCCCGGAATACACCCAGGGCACCTGGACCAACCACGAGCCGCGCCGGCAGCGCAAGCTGCTGCTGCACCGCGAGGAGATCGAGCGGTTGCTCGGCAAGACCCGGGAGAGCGGGCTGACCCTGGTGCCGCTGCAGCTGTACTTCTCCGGCGGCCGGGTGAAGGTGGAGCTCGCCCTGGCCCGCGGCAAGCGGTCCTACGACAAGCGGCAGGACCTGGCCCGCCGGGACGCGCAGCGCGAGATGGCGCGGGCCGTCGGGCGGCGTGCCAAGGGCGACGACTGAGCCCGTGTCGTGCGTCCCGCGGCCGGCCGATGAGGATGCGGCCGTTGCCGATGCGGTGACGGGGACGGGGACGGGGACGGCGGAGCTCAACCCGGAGGTGGAGGTGGAGCGCGCGGACGAGGCGGTGCCCAGACTGTGGCGGCGGCTCGGCCTGCCAGGCCTGGTCGACGTGCACGTGCACTTCCTGCCGCCGTCGATGCTGGCCGCGGTGTGGGCGTACTTCGACCGGGCGGAGGAGCACTACGGCGTCCGGTGGCCGGTGACCTACCGGGTCGGCGACGACGAGCGGGTGGCGCTGCTGCGGCGGCTCGGGGTCCGCGCCTTCCCCGCGCTGGCGTACCCGCACAGGCCCGGCATGGCCCGCTGGCTCAACGGCTGGACGCTCGACTTCGCCCGCCGCACGGCCGGGTGCGTGCCGTCCGCGACCTTCTTCCCGGAGCCGGACGCTGCGGCGTACGTCGGCGAGGCACTCGACGCCGGCGCCCGGGTGTTCAAGGCGCACCTGCAGGTCGGCGGCTACGACCCGACCGACCCGCTGCTCGGTCCGGTGTGGGGCCGGCTGGCCGAGGAGCGGGTACCGGTGGTGGTGCACTGCGGCAGCGGGCCGGTCCCCGGCCGGCACACCGGCGTCGGCCCCATCGGCGAGGTGCTGCGCCGACATCCGCGGCTACGGCTGGTGGTCGCGCACGCCGGGATGCCGGAGTACGCCGGGCACGCCGACCTCGCCGAGCGCTACCCCGGGGTGCACCTGGACACCACGATGGTCGGCACACCCTTCACCGAGGCGATGATGCCGATGCCGCCGGACCTGCCGCGCCGCTTCGCCGACCTCGGCGACCGGGTCGTTCTCGGCTCCGACTTCCCGAACATCCCCTACCCGTACGCGACCCAGCTCGACGCGCTGGTCCAGCTCGACCTCGGCGACGACTGGCTGCGCGGCGTGCTCTGGTCGAACGGGGCCCGCCTGCTCGGCTTGAACGGCGGGGGCGGCGGTAGCCGGGCGGCGGCAGCCGGTGAGGCGCCCGAACCACGCATGCCGGGCTGGGATGATCCTCAGGCCCGGCGGGGTTAGACTGGACGGACACCGACAAGGGGGTGAAAGGTTTCGACTCCGGACGTCGAGACAGGGGAAGCGGGCCGAGGAAGGCAACGATGATCTCGTTAACCATCCGTTGCAACCATCAAGCGCCAACATCAGTTCGCGCTCCGAGGTCGCCCTCGCCGCTTAAGGCGAGCTAGACCTCTGTCAGTCCGGGAGTGCTTCCGGCCCGGGTCCTGGCATCAGCGAGGAAGCTCACCAACACGATCGGTCACGGATCGCGTAGGGACATCTCACAGTGACTGGGCCCGTCACACCGGCTTGCTCTGAAGACCGGTGGGGCCGAGCAGAGACGCCACGAGCTGCGCCCGGAGAAGCCCTGTCAAACCGCCGGAGGACGCGGGTTCGATTCCCGCCACCTCCACCGCCGAGAGGCCCCTGAGCACCCGCTCAGGGCCTCTCGCGTGTCGGCGCCAGCCCACATCCGGCACGCTCGCGTTATTGTTGGCTAGATTCAACATCACGACTAGAGTATGGTGATGTTGGATCAAGCCAACATGGAGGCCACGGTGTGGCACCGAATCCGCGGTCCGGCTGGCCTCGGGGCGGCCCTGGCGGCATGTCGGCAGGCCGCCAGCCTGACCCAGGAGCAGCTGGCTCACAGGCTCGGCATCGACAGGACGACCGTCATTGCGATGGAAGCCGGCCGCAACCCGGCGCTCGCCCGACTCGTGCGGGCATTCGCACTGCTCGGCTACGACCTGGTCGCGGTGCCTCGCGCGGCGGCCGTGACCGTCGACGAGGCACCGCGCGGCAGCGGCGAGACCTGATGACGTCCCCACGGACCCGATCTCTGACGGTGTGGCTGCACGGCGAGCCGGTGGCAGACCTGACCGCGGGCCGGCGTGACCGCTTGCGACTCGTCTACCGACCGGAGGTGGTAGAGCGCCTCGGACGCGGCGCGCTCTGCCTCTCCGCGGCGTTGCCGGTCCGCCCCGCTCCCTACCGGGAGAGTTCGGCGGAGCGGTGGACAGAAGGCCTGCTGCCGGAAGGCGAGACCCGTACGGTGCTGGAGCAACGCTTCTCCGTCCGACGCGGCGACAGCTTCGCGTTGCTCACCGCCCTCGGTCGCGACTGCGCGGGTGCGGTCTCCTTCCTGCCCGGGGATGCGAAGCCGCCGTCACCCGGGCCGCCCGAACGGCAGTCCGCCGCGCAGGTGGCCGCATCGATCGCTGATCTTCCTGCTCACCCTCTCGGCGTCGACGACCAGGTCCGCATCTCGCTCGGCGGCCTCCAAGCCAAGTTGCTGCTCACGCGCGTCGGTGATGGGTGGGGGCGCCCGACCAGCGGGACACCGAGTACCCACATCCTCAAGCCGGACCCACCCGGCTTCGACGGCCTCGTCGCGAGCGAGGCGCTTGCCCTCTCCGCGGCCCGCCTCGCCGGTGTGGACGCGGCGGAGGCGGAGCTGGCGATCCTCGACGGCCGGCCGGTCCTGGTGGTCGAGCGGTACGACCGGCGTGTGGTCGCAGGTGTGGTCGAACGGGTCCACCAGGAGGACGGCTGTCAGGCGCTGGGAGTCGATCCGGTCCGGGACAAATACCAGCGATCGTCGGATCTGCCGACCTACCTGGCCCTCGCCGGTGTCTTGACCGACCATGCAGCCGACCCCGCGACCGAATGGCGCCGGCTCGGCGCTGCCGCGGTCCTGACTGTCGCGCTCGGCAACGGCGATGCGCATGCTCGCAACCACGGCTTTCTGATCGAGAACGGAGTCGTCCGCCTCGCACCGGCGTACGACGTCGCTCCGACCGTGGAGTTCGTGAGGAGCCGGCAGCTCGGCTTGTGGATCGACGGCCAGGCGATGCTGGTCGCGATCACGCGCCGCCATCTCCTTCGGGAGATGACGGCATGGGGAATGCTTCTCGGTGACGCCCGTGACGTCCTCGAGGCCACGCTGGAGGCGCTGGAGGTGGCGTTGCCCCTCGCAGCCGCGGGCCTGCCCGTCGTCGACGACGCATTGGTCGAACGCTGCCTCGATCGCGTCCGCCGGCTCCGCGCGAGCCCGGACCACTAG
>Ga0210378_10001486_pt1 | contig 12250 bp, 12 predicted proteins | sample PLM1_60_b1redo_FD_155465 | JGI IMG/M metagenome (GOLD analysis project Ga0210378, IMG submission 155465) | Groundwater sediment microbial communities from an aquifer in East River, Colorado, USA - PLM1_60_b1 redo | ecosystem: Environmental > Terrestrial > Soil > Riparian zone | place: USA: East...
GCCCCATGCACTGCCCGAACGCGCGGAGCGTGCCGTCGCTGACGACGCTCCAACGCTGCGCGGAACCGCCGTCACATTTGAGCAGCTCGATCCCGCCGCCGACCACCACCTCGACGCAGTCGCCGCCGATGCCGATGATCTGCCCGGTCGGCGATATCGGCGGCGGTGGTGGCGCGAACTGGCGCGGGGCGCTCGGCTGGGGTTTCGGCACCGGCGATCCCGGCTTCGGCGAAGCCGACGGAGACTTGGTCGGGGACGGGGTGGCCGAGCCGCTCGGACTCGGCGAGACGGAGGCGGAGGGGGACGAGGAGGACGACGGCGCCGGGAACGGCAACGGCACGTCCTCGGCGGTCGGCTCCCCCACACTCAGGACCACCTCGGGACGGCCGTCCAGCGGGAGGGCGTGCACGGTGCCGATCACCAGCAGGCCCGCCGCGACGGCTCCGATCATGATGAACCGGCGCCGCCGACCGGCCTGGTCCAGTGGCACCGGGAAGCCGGAACGCCGGAACGGTGCGGCCAGGTCGCCACGGTACGTGGCGCGGCCGGGGTTGACGGCGTCGGCGAGCACCCGTTCGCGCAGCGCCGCGGGGACGGCGACGGGCAGCACGCACGGCCGTCCCGCCCGGCCCTCCGCCACGGCGTCACTCCGGCGCGCCAGCGTACGGGCCCGCCACACCGGTATGCCGAGGACGGCGGCGACGCCACGGTGGTCGAGGGCGTGGCAGTGGATCAGCTCGGCGACCTCGTCCACGTCCGTGTCACCGCTGTCGGGACCTGCACCGCTCTCTGGTCCTGTACCGCTTGGCCCTGCACCGCCGACCGGGTACGTACCGGCCGGCGCCGCATGCGCGCGCTGGCGGATCCGCAGGCACTCGTTTCGGGCTAAGGCGAAGAGCCAGAGTTCGAGCTGGTCCACCTCGGCGCGGCGGCCAGCCCGATCGACGGCCGCCAGCATCGCGTTGCCGACGGCATCGCCGGCCTGGTCCGGATCGGACAGCAGGGTCAGGCTGTAGTGGTACAGCCGCGCTGCGTAGCTGTCGAAGAGGTTCTCGACGGCTCCTTCAGCCCCGCTCCGCAAAGCGTGGGCCAGCGCCGCTTCATCCATCGCCGCACGATAGCAGCGCGCCGCCGCCACCCGTTTCCGGTCCGGCCGTGCCGGCCTACTTCGCGCCGGAGCTGACCACCTGGTAGGCGCGCAACTCGCCGGCGTGCGAGACGAGCACGAACCGTTCGGGGTGCCACCGGTAACGCGTCGATCCGAGCCCGCGCCGCCGGCCGGAGCGCGAACGGTATGACCGCGAGCAGCTGTCCAATTGCGACGGCGCTGAGGAACCAGCGGGCGAACAGCCCGACGGCGCCGAGCGCGAGGCAGTCGAGCACGACCAGGGCGGTGCGGCTATGGATAAGCGGTTGCCGCAGGTGGGACCGTCGACGGTGTGCGGCGACTCCCGGCCACGGCCGTCTTCTACGCCAGCGAGTGCTGGCTGGCGCTCGCCTGGGCGGTGTCGTTCACGGTGGCGGCCGTGTACTTCATCCGTGACGTCGGGCTGAACCCACTCCAACTCGTGCTCGTCGGCACGGTCATGGAACTGGCCATCGTCGTCTTCGAGATACCCACGGGCGTCGTCTCGGACGTCCACAGCCGGCGGCTGTCGCTGGTCGTGGGCTGGATCGTCATGGGCGCCGGCGCCGTCGTGGCCGGCTCGATCGCCACCTTCCCCGCCGTCCTCGCCGGGTACGCCATCTGGGGGCTGGGCTACACCTTCACCAGCGGCGCCCACCAAGCCTGGATTACCGACGAGGTCGGCGTGGACGCCGTCGGGCCGGTCTTCGCGCGCGGGCAACAGTTCGGGTACGCCGGCGCACTCGCCGGTATCGGGCTGAGCGTCGCCGTCGCCAGCATCGACCTCGGGCTGGCCGTCGCGGTCGGCGGTGTGCTCGCGGCCGCGTTCGGGCTGGTCGCGGCCGTCGTCATGCCCGAACATGGCTTCCGGCCGCAGCCGCGGTCCGGCGGGACACTCCGTACGCTGCGCGCCACCGCCAGCCGTGGCGGGCGGTTCGTGCAGGCGCACCGCCTGATGCTGTTCCTGCTCGGCATCGCGTTCTTCGCCGGCGCATCCACGGAGAGCTTCGACCGGCTCTGGGAGGCGCACCTGATCCGTGACGTGGGCCTGCCCGGCCTCGGGTCGCTCGATCCGGTGGTCTGGTTCGGAATCTTCGGCGCGGTGTCGATGCTGCTCGGCCTCGGCGCCTCCGAGCTGCTGGTACGGCGGTTCGAGCGGGCCGGCCAGGAGCGGCTCGCACGGTTGCTGTTCGGCTTCACCGCCGTGCAGGTCGCCGCCGTGGTCGCGTTCGCGCTCGCCGGCAACCTCGTGCTCGCCGCCGCCAGCATGTGGCTGTACTACCTGACCCGGTCGCTGATCACGCCGACGTACCTGACCTGGCTCAATCAGCAGATCACCGACTCCAGCGTCCGCGCCACCGTGCTGTCGATCAACGGCCAGGCGGATGCGATCGGCCAGATTGCCGGTGGCCCTGGCCTCGGCGCGCTCGGCACCCTCTTCCCCCTGCGCACCGCGCTGCTCGCCGGCAGCGCCCTGCTCGCGCCCGCGCTCGCGCTGTACGGCCAGGCGATCCGTCACCAGGGCACGGCACCGGAGCTCGACGATCTGACCACGCCGCACCCGGCCGCTCAGCACTCCGGCGACCCCTCGTAGGCGGGTCTGCCACGCGGCCGGCCCTACCCGGGCCGTGGTCGCCGTCGGTAGAGAGAGTTCCGGCGCGCGAGGGCGGCAACCGTGATCAGACCCGCTGCCCCGACGGCCAGGGTGCCCAGCGCGGCCAGGGCAGTGGCCACGGCCGGCGCCTCCAGCGGGTTGACGCCCGCGATCGACTCGGCGACCACGACACCGGCGAGCAGGGCGTACCCGGTGACCGCGAGCCACACCACGCGGACGCGGCGTTGCTCGGGCCAACCGGTACGCGCCAGCAGCCAGGCCAATACCGGCAACACGAGCACACCGTGCATGGTGACCGCGTGACCGGGTTTGAGCGCCCCACCCACGGCGTAGGCCGCCTGCTGATCCCCGGCGAGCACACGGCTGATCCCGGTAGCGATCATCACGGCGCCGATCAGCAACGCGATGTCGAGCGCGACGAGGCCGGCGCGTACCGCAAGGCGCATGCTCGGCGCGACCCGGGAATCCGCCCGCCACGAGGCGACGGTGAGGACCGCGATCACCACGATGAGCACGCCGCCACCCGCGGCGAGCACCCGTGCGACCACTGCGTCGAAGGGGGTTTCCAGATTGAAGTGCGACGGTACCCGCCGCCATGCCTGCAGGGTGATCAACAAGACCTCCAGCACGCTGGCCGCCGCGAAGAGGCCCAGCAGCCACCTGCGGGTTCGCTGGCCGAGCGAGATGTAGGAGGCCACCCAGGCGATCGTGATCAGCGTCAGCCCGAAGGACAAGCCGAACGTCATGGGCTTGCGCCACGACACCGGGCCCTGCCACGTCCCGCCTGTGACGACGAGCACGCCGAGATGGAACAGGCCGCTGGCGATCAGCAAGGCGCCGATCGCGTAGCAGGTCCGCTCCACCGGACGGGCGGTCATGACACGATGCGGGCGCGCCGCTCCTGTGTGGTGGCCACGATCGCACCGACGAGCGCGGCGACGACGCCCGCGAGCTGCACGACCGTACCCAGGAACAAACCGGACCCGGCCGGCTGGTCCAGCTGGTCCGCCACATTGGGCGTGACCACCGCGCCGACCAGCAGGAACAAGGCCACCACCGCAGCGATCACCGGCGCCCACCACCGCCGCCACAGCACGCACACGCCAGCCGCAACAACAAGGATGACCGCACCCGGCGGCACCGGTGGGTAGTCCGCCCCCGAGAGGATTTGAACGCCGATGCCAACGGCAGCCGTGACCAGAGCGGCGGCAGTCACCGCGCGGCTGAGAGATATGCGCTGTTCGGTCATGCCCCCAGCCTGTCCGGCCGTTGACCAACCAGCATCCGCTCACAAGCGACATCCCCGTACGCAGATTTACGTACGCGCCGCGCGAAGTCAGACCTTGGGTGCCGAAATCCGCGGTCCCGTAACTACCGGAAAGCGTCAGACCACCGAGGAATTCGGCGCGCCGGTGGTTGGCGTCTCGGCGCGGTTCCCGCTGCGTGGTGTTGACCTCGCGCTGTGACGTGGGGAAGGTGAGCTGATGAGCGGCGATGAGGTGCGTGACGGGGTGTCGCTGACCAACCTCGACCAGCCGCTGTTCGACGGGGCGGACGCGACCAAGCGGGATCTGGTGGACTATCTGGACGCTGTTCGTGACCGGATCATCGCGGAACTGCGGGACCGGCCGCTGTCGGTGGTCCGGGTGCTGCGCGGCCAGGCACCGTTCATGCAGAAGAACGTCCCGAAGTACACCCCGGAGTGGGTGCGGACGGTGCCGGTGTGGGCGGAGTCGTCGAAACGTGAGGTGTCCTACGCGCTGTGCAACGACCGCCGCACGTTGCTGTGGTTCGCCAACCAGCGTGCGGTGGAGTACCACCCGACGCTGATGCGCGCCGGCGCCTGGGACCGACCCACCTACCTGGTGCTCGACCTCGACCCGCCGGAAGGGGACGCGTTCCGGCTGGCCGTGGGCGCCGCCCACCTGGTGCGCCAGGCTCTGGCCGATGTCGGCCTGGTGGGTGCGGTCAAGACCAGCGGCGCGAAGGGCGTGCACGTGTTCGTGCCGATGGTGGCGGAGGCGACAGCCGAGGAGGTCGCGGCGGCGACCCGGGCGGTCGCCGCGCGTGCCGAGCGCATCGATCCCGCGCTCGGCACGACGGCGTATATCCGGGAGGACCGCGGCGGCAAGGTGTTCCTCGACTCCACGCGGGCCGGCGGCGCGACGGTCGTGGCGGCGTACAGCCCGCGCCTGCGGCCGGGCGTGCCCGTGTCGTTCCCGGTGGCCTGGGACGAGTTGGACCGGGTCGTGCCGGCCGACTTCACCGTGCATACCGCCGCGCGGTTGATCGCCGAAGGCGATCCGTGGGCCGACCGGATGCCCGAGCCGCAGGAGTTGAACTCCGACCTGATCGAGGAGGGCCGCGCGATCCCGGTCGCCCGGGTGCAGGCGATGCACGAGGGCAAGCGGCGCGCTCGCGCCCGCCGCGGCTGACTATCAGCCTGACCGATCAAAGCCGCATCGTCGTGACCGGGGGAGACTGTGCGACATGGAGAGCCCGGGGGTGCGGGTCCCGCCGGATCGTCGCCTGCCTGTAGCGCAATGGGTGAGCAACGTGCCGCTGCCCGAGCCGCACCTGATCGGTATCGCCGCAGCGATCTGGCTGCATCGGGTACGCCCGTTGACGCTGCCGGGGCCCCGGCACGTGCACCAGCTTGTGGGCTGGCCGCTCATCGCCGCGGGGAGCTACCTCGTTGTGCGTTCTGTACGGGCGACGCGGCAGGTGAGCCTCGCGCATCCCGACCGGCTGGTGATCACCGGGCCGTACGCGATCAGCCGTAACCCCATGTATGTCGGGTGGGCGCTGCTCCACCTCGGTGCCGGCGTGGCTGGTGGGTCCGGCTGGATTCTTGCGGCCTTCCCTGCCGTCACCGGGCTGGTGCACAGACAGGTCCTGCGCGAGGAGCGAGACCTCGGCGAGGACTTCGGGGACGAGTTCGCTCGCTACCGAGCAGCTGCGCCCCGCTATCTGCCGGGGAGGCGGCCTTCGACCATGAACGTCCGCTGCGGAAAATGGCTCGGCTTGAGGCGAACTAAAGCCGATGCCGCGGTGACTAACAGGGTGAAGGGCCAAATCGACGAAGGAGATCCGTCATGCGTCACCGTTCACTTCGCCCGCTCACCGTAGTCGCCGCTCTCGCGCTCACCTCGCTGGCCGCGGCGGCAGCCTGCGGCTCCGCACCGGTGCGGCCGCTCGCCGCCCCGACGCCCCGGACCGCAACCCCCAGCACCACGCCCCCCGCAACCCCGACCACTGCGACCCCGACCCCGACGAGGCCGGGCACCACGAGGCCGAGCACCGCGACGCCGCATGCGCCCAAACCACCCCCGGCCCCACCCGCCTGTCTGGGGGCCGTGACCTACAAGATCGACGCCAGCAGGCGTGGGCCGCCGCGGTCACTCTGCATCACGGTGGGTGGCGTGCTCTGGATAGAGAACCTCGGACCCGACGGCCTGTCGGTGAGCCCCGCTGACAAGGTCTCGTGCTACTACGAGGCCGCCGTTCACTCGTGCCGCCTCGTGAAGACGGGGACCGTACGGTTCTCGATCACCAGCGCACAGGTGACCCGCGTGATCACGGTGAGGGTGGCCCAGGCGTCGACTCCGCCCAAGCCGTCACCAGCCTGTACGGGCGCGACGACGTACACCTTCGATGCCGCTGAGAGCGGGCCATCGTGGAGCGCACTCTGCGTCAAGGTCGGCGCCGTGATTCGGCTGGAGAACCTCGGACCCGACGGCCTATCCGTGAACCCGTCCGGCGCGGTCTCGTGCCACTACGAGGCCGGCGTCCACCAGTGTCGCCTCGTGAAGGCGGGGACGGTGACATTCACGATCAGCGGTGCGCAGAACCGTGAGCTCACGGTCGTGGGGATCAAGTAGGACACCCGGGCGGGCGGCGCGTCGAGGAACCTCGACTCGCTGCCCGCCTCGCGTCACTAGACTTCGACGTGTGTCGACATGCGGCGTTGACCTCGACCGGCTCGCCCTTGCCGCATCGGGCGGCGACTCGGCAGCGCTGGACGCCCTACTCACCGAGATACGCCCGGACGTACTGCGCATCTGCGCACGGTTCCTTCCGCACCGGGAGGACGCCGAGGAGGCATGCCAGGACACGCTGCTCGCGGTGGCCAGGGGAATCGGCGCCTTCCAAGGCCGGGCCGCGTTCCGGACCTGGATGTACGGCATCGCCGCCAACCGGGCCCGGTCGACGTACAAGGTGTTGCGGCAGCGCTTCGCGAGCGAGTCGGCCGGGGTACCGCCACCGGACAGGCCCGATCCGCGGCGCACCAGCGTGGTCGCGGGGACCCGGCTGGATCTGCTCGACGGCCTGGAAGCCCTGGGGCCGGAGTTCGCGGAGCCGGTCACGCTACGGGACGTTCTCGATCTGTCCTACGGGGAGATCGCCACGCTCCTGGAGTTGCCCGAAGGGACGGTCAAGTCACGGATCCACCAGGGACGGCGCCGGCTACGGGAGCGTCTCGGCGACGATTCGACCTGAGACGGCACCGGGGCGAATGGAGGAGCTCTGCCATGCATCGCCCATCACCTCGACGCCTAATCGTGTCCGCCGCGCTGACGCTGACCGTGCTCGCTCCGGTCGCAGCCTGCAACGCGGAGCCCGTGTCCCCGCTGCCCGCCGAGGGGCCGCGCACGTCGACACCGATACCGGCACCGACACCGCTGGTGAGTCCGTCCGCGTCGGCCACCACCCTCGTGACGAGCCGGCGCGCAATCCCTCGACACCCGCCTACGGCGCCGTCCCCCGCCGCGCCGAGCACGCCTGCCTGCCTCGGCGCCGTCGTGCACACGTTGACCGCCGATACGGAACTCGCCCTGGTCCCGTCGTTGTGCTTCGCGGTCGGCGGCGTCCTGCGGGTCGAGGGCACCGGACCCGGCACGGTGTCCGCGGATCCGCAGGAGAAGGTCTCGCAGTTCTACGAGGCCGGCGTCGTGGAATGCCGCTTCCTGAGCCCGGGCACCGTCACCGTCAGCATCGAGCGTGACGGGCAGACCCACACCATTCCTGTAGTGGTCAGGTAGTGCTCAGCGGCGGACGCGGACTCCGGCGAGCAGCGCGTCGACAAAGTCCGATCCGCTGCCCGCCGGCGGCGCGATTTGCACGTACACCAGGCCGGCGCCGGCGGGTCCGAGTGCGGCAGCCTCGACGATCACCGGCTTACCGGTGCGGCACGAGGTGAACTCCGCCACGACCCAGTCGACGTCGGCCCGCCTCCTAGTCTGGACCGGTGCGGCGGTGCATCCCGAGTGCTGGCGGTCGGCGATGTACCGGGTCGGCGTGCTCCGGGCCGACAGGTCCTGCGACAGCCCGACGAACGCTCCCGGCATCGCCGGGTCGGAGGGCCACCGGCCGGGCTTCGGCGACATCACCAACCCCGGTTCCAGCTTCCCAGCGGAATCGCGCTGGCCGGCCCAGCCCGTGCCTTTGACGCGCCATCCGTCCGGCAGGCTGACCGTGATGCGCCCGGTCGAGTCCGCATTGGTCGCGCGTCCGGCGGGCGCTTCCGCTGCTGTCACCGAGACGCCGACGGTCGCGGCGAGCACGGCACCGAAGACCACTGCGCGTCGTCGCCGGCGGGCCGCCGAGTAACGGGACGCCACGGCTCCGGTGGCGCGATCGAGCGCGGCGCCGAAGGCGGCAGCGTCCGCGTAACGGTCGGCGGCTTGGTAAGCCGTGGCCTTGCGGAGCACGTCAGCGACCTTCGGCGGCACGCCGACCCGGAGCGGCGCCGACGTTCCCCGTGCCTTGGTTGGATCGCAGAGCAGCCTTGTCCCGAGGCGACCGAGGCCGAACACGTCGGTGCGGGCGTCCACGACGGCCAGCGGGTCGTCCTGCTCCGGCGCCATGAAACCCGGCGTGCCCGCCCGGGCGGTCAGGCCGGACGCGGCGGCGATCGCCTTGGCCAGGCCCAGATCGGCGATCAGCACGTGGCCGGCACCGAACTCGTCCGGCTCCTGCTCGCTCGGAAGGCATCGGAACAGGATGTTGCCCGGAGTGAGGTCCCGGTGCACGATGCCGTTGTCGTGCAGCACGGCCGCGCCGGCGGCAATCTCCCGGAGCAGGGCGAGACTCCTCCCGACCCGCAACGGCCCGGCGGCGAGACGATCGCGGAGGCTGCCGCCTTCGGCCCACGCCATCACCAGGTAGGGCCGCCCATCGTTCAACTCGCCGACCGCCAGCACCCGCACCAGACGCTCGTGATCCAGCCGCCACAGCAACCGCGCCTCGTCGAGGAACCGTTCGTGGACCCGCAGGTCATGGCTCCAGTTCTCGGCCAGCACCTTGATCGCGACGCGGGCGCCGAGCGCCGGATCGAACCCCAGCCACACCGTGGCGAACGAGCCAACCCCGAGCAGCCGCTCGATCCGGTACGACCCGATTTGTAGCGGCGCCTTCACGGCATCCACGGATCAGCGAAGGCCGGGTTTGCCGGAATGCCACGGACCCCGAGGGCTCGGGACAGCAGCGTGCGGCGATTGTGCGAGGAGGTCTTGGCGAAGATCGACTTCAGGTGGTCCTGGATCGTGTGTTCGGTGAGGAACATCCGGCGAGCCAGGTCCCGGGTATCACTACCGGTGGCGAGCAGGCCCAGAAGCTCGGTCTCCCGGGCACTCAGCCCGAAGGCTCGGGTGAAAATCTCCAGCCGGTCGACGGGCGAGGTCTCCTCGATCGTCACAGCGACCGTGGACGCCTGAGCGGATCCCGAACGGTCGAGCCGGGCCGCGCGCAACGTCACCCAGAAACCGTTCGACAGGTGGACGCGGGCAGTCGCCGGATGATCGTCGATCCCCTGCTCGATCGCCAGCAGCTGTGCCGCCACGTTGTAGACGCTCGCGGGCACCGGCCGCCGGTCCGCTGCCGGTGGAAGCAGTATGTGCAACCAATCCTCGCTGGCCGGGGTCTGGCTGAGCACCCCTAGGCCGTCGTCCAGCAGGAATACCACCGGTCCGAGCTCCCGGCCCGCCGGTACTGCCGGCGAGGTAAAGGTCCGCGCCTGGCAGGACTGTAGTGACGGGGTGACCGACGCCGAGAGCGAAGCCAGGAAGGCCGCTTCGCCAGACTGATAGGCGGGCTTCGCGTCCTCTCGCCACAGATCCAGGAATCCCCATATGCCGTACCGGTTCGCGAACACCATCGAGGCGACGTCACCGATGCCATAACGGCTCAGAATGCCGCGCCACATCAGGCTCTGACTCGGGTCGCCGGCGGTCGCCTGCCGCAGGGTTCCCACGACGGATCCGGCCGCGTGGAGCGTCGTCCACCGGTTCACCCCGGTGAGGTACTTCAGCCTGATCGCCTCCGGAAGCTCCGGGAAGCACGGGACGTCGGCCAGCGGCGCCGAACCGACGGCTGTCCCGGGGTCCGTCAGGAGCCATACGTGCGCGTCGAAATCGACGACCCTCCGGATCTCGTCGAGAATCTGGATCCGGAGTTGCGTCGCGTCGTGCGTCGACAAGCAGTCGTGCGTCGACAAGCAGATGCGTTCGATCCGCTCACGAGTGGTGCGCTCAGCCCTACTGCTGGCCACGCCCTGACGATACGCCCGGTCCAAGGCGTCGCAGTCGCGTTCGCCGGGACCCCAAAGATCTGGGATACACCAGCAATCGACGGCCGCCATAGCGTGAATCGCGCCCCAGCCCCATTACCAGAGGAATCGACATGCCAACGCTGCACATCGAACACGAGGTCACCAGCTTCCCGGAGTGGAAGGCCGCATTCGACCGAGTGCGGCGATAGCGGCCGAGCTGGCCCAGGTGCAGAGTCGCTCATCGCGGTGGTGTTTCGCGGGTGCGGAGAAGAGGGCACGATCACACTCCTGTGGTGGAGCCGGGCCGGACGATCATCAGGACGGTGACGCTGGCCCACAAGAGGTTGAACATGCCGGTGTGCATGGCAAGCCGTCCGGTCGCGCGCCGCGCCTCGTCCGTTTTCAGTGGTGGTGGGGCGGCGGTGGCGAGATCGGCCAGGATCGCGTTCTGCCGAGGCAGCACGAGCAACGCCAGAACGGCGGCCGCGATCGCCGTCAGGACGATCGAGACGATCAGCCAGGCGTCGCCCAGTACGTGCAGGCTGTTCGCGGTCGCGAACCCGAATACGGGCACGAAGACTCCGACGGCGGCGTAGACCCGGCAGATGCGGTGCAGGATGCGGACGACGGCCAGGGCGTGGTCGTCGCCGGGGCTGGCCAGGGCTCGGCGGGCGGCGGCGGTGAACATGCTGGCCGCCACGGTCACCGGCCCGATGGCGATGATCGCCGCCAGGACGTGGACGGCGAGAAGGAACTTCGTCACGGAACGGGCACCAGTCCCCGGGCGCTCCAGACAATGCCCCGGCGTTCATGGGCGAAGAGCTTCTCGACGGCAAGCGCGATGCGGGGACCGAGTTCCCGTTCCAGCAGGTACAGGCCGAGGTCCAGGCCGGAGGTGACGCCCGCGCCGGTCACCAGGTCTCCGTCGTCGACCACTCGGGCGTCCACCGCGATCACCCCGGTAGCGTCCAGCACGTCCAGGCCCAGGTGATGGGTCGTCGCGTGGCGCCCTCCGATCAGGCCCGCCATCGCGAGCACCATGGAACCGCCGCAGACGGTGGCCACGGTCAGCTCCGGCCTGTCGCACGCCGCCTTCAGCAGGGCCGGCAGCTCCGTGTGCATTGTGCGGCCGAGGATGGCCGGGATGGAGTCCTCGCTCGTGTCGTCGTCCCCAGCGAGGCGCCCCGACGCACCCGGCACGATGATCAGGTCCGCGCGCCGCGGATCCAGCTGGGCGGTTGCTCGCAGGGACAGCGGACCTGTACCGCTGGGAACCTCGCGCGCTCCCTCGGCCGAGACCAGCTCGACGCTCAGCGCGCCGTCCGTGAGCATGCCGCCGGCGAACAGCACCTCGTACGGCGCGACGACATCCAGCGGGTCGAAGCCGTCGAACAAAACGATCTGGGCAAGCATCAGCACCAGTCCTCTCCAGGGCGGGGATTGGCCGCCCTGCAGCAGGCCGCCGGCACCGACGCTAGCCACCGCCTACACCAGGAGGAAGCGGCTGGATCGCCACCTTCCAACGGATTCTCGCCAGAGGCTCCGAACTGCAGAGATCAAGTCCGGCTGTTCATCAGCGCTTGGCGGGAAATCGGCAGTTGCCTATGTTCTAGCCATGCACACCGTTGCCGTTCTCGCTCTCGACGGAGTCGTCGCCTTCGACCTGTCCACCCCGATCGAGGTGTTCAACCGCACCCGGCTACCTGACGGCCGCGCCCCCTACCGGGTCCGGATCTGCGCGCCGACCGAGGAGATCGACGCCGGCGCGTTCGTTCTCCGGGCACCGTGGGGGTTGGACGTTCTGGCCGAGGCGGACACGATCATCCTGCCCGGCTGCTCCGACCCCACCGCCCCCGTCCCGGTCGAGGTTCTCGACGCGCTGAGACGAGCGGCCGGCAACGGCACCCGCATCGCCTCGATCTGCGCGGGAGCCTTCATCCTCGCCGCCACTGGGCTCCTC
>Ga0210378_10001487_pt1 | contig 12243 bp, 3 predicted proteins | sample PLM1_60_b1redo_FD_155465 | JGI IMG/M metagenome (GOLD analysis project Ga0210378, IMG submission 155465) | Groundwater sediment microbial communities from an aquifer in East River, Colorado, USA - PLM1_60_b1 redo | ecosystem: Environmental > Terrestrial > Soil > Riparian zone | place: USA: East...
CCCACCACCCTGACCTCGACGCGGGTCGGCTCCATCACCAGGTAGTTGAACGTCACGCTGTCCCTGGTGTCGTCCCCGTTCGGCGAGATCAGGAACTCGTCCTGGGTGAGGTTCGCGATCACCGGAAAACGGTCCCACGCCACCACGCGCGTGCGGCTGCGCGCGCTCCCGGCCCGGTCTTCCGCGCGGAGCCGGACGAGATAGGAGCCGGGGGCGGGCGGCACCCATACGGCGAGGACGTCGTCGATGACGGGGATCTCGGACGCGGGTCCGAGCGGATGCCAGATTTCCGGAGCGTCCTGCCGAGCGTACTCGAGCTGGTAGTGGTCCAGGTGGCGATCCGAGACGGTGCCCCGCACCAGTATCCCGTTGTTGCCGGGCAGGCGCGTGGGGAAGAAGTCGGCCGTGAGGTTCTGCAGGCTCGTGGCGGCGAACACGTCGGAGGTGCGCGGGCCGTTGCAGGTGGCGCTCTGCGCGGGGGAACGCTGGTCCCAGTACGCCGCCGTCGCGCCGCGCGGCGCCACGGCCACCTCGAACGGGAGCAGGCGAAGCGGCGAGGAGCCGTCCTCACGGGCCACGATCGCGACGGAACCGCGAGTGGTATAGAGCAGCCTGGTCCCGTCGGGGGACCAGCCCTCGACCCCGATCTGGGCCAGCCAGGCAAGCTCCGTCGCGGCATCCGTCTCGGGATCGAGCAGCCACGCGCTCAGCCCCCCGCAACCGTCTCCGCAGACTCCGTAGTGGGCGAAGATCTTTCCATCGCGGCGCCACACGGTGTCGAGGGCGATCTCGCTGTGACTGCGCACGGGCTTCGGAATCGTGCGGAGCCCGGTCCCGTCGCGCCGCACGATCCGGTTGCCCGCGGCGAGGAACTGGCTGTCCGGTGACCAGGCCCAGCCGAGATCGAAGATGTTCTCGGAGTCCGGCAGCTCGTGCACGACGGTGCCGTCGCGCGAGACGACCATGTTCGAGCCGGTGACGAACCGGCCGTCGGGCGACCACCTGCCGAAACTCAACCCCGCGCGCAACAGGCGGCGGGCACCCGACAGCAAGTCGACCGCATGGAGATCGCCGTCGCTCGCGAGCAAGAGCTCACGCCCATCCGGGGAGACGATCTCGGCCGGAACGGACCTCGTGTGGTAGTCGGCGGCCGGCACTGGGAAGCTCGCCTGGGCGTACCAGGGGTCCTGGGCCACGTACTCGTAGCTGCCGTCGAGACTGACCCGGACGAGTCCCACCGGGAATCCCTCGGAAGCGACCTTGATGAGGAAGAGCGCCGCGTCCTCGGACGGCATGAAGACGGGGCCCCTCATGCCGTCGGGGAGCGCGCAGCTGAGGTTGCTCGTGGCGATAAGCCCGGTGCCGGCCGCGTCGTAGATGGAGCGCCGGTTGGTGTCGGCGATCGCGGTCGCTCGGCCCAGGATCGCGCCCGCCTCGCCCAATACCGTGAACGTGTACGCGCCGTCTTCGACCAGCCTCCCGTGGTCGTCGCGCCCGTCCCACGGCAGCACGCCCGACGCCCCGGCATTCTTGGCGAGGGTCCGCACGCGTTGGCCCCTCTCGTTCGAGACGACGACGGTCACGCTCCCCGTCGCGCGGTAGGCGAGCGACGTGTCGTCGCGGACGCCGTCTCCGTCGGGCGAGAAGTAGGCCTCCGCGAGGAACAGGTCGGCGTTCTGCACGACGACGGACCGCCGAGCCTCGTTGTTGCCTTCGTCCTGCTCCCGCACCTGGCCGCCGGCGTCCGCCACGAGGGTCAGCGTCCGCTCCCCGGCGGGAGATGCCGGTGTCCACTGCAGGTCGAGGGTGGCGGCCCCGCCCGGCGCCAGAAGGGGGATCGGTACGTCGCCGATGATCGTGCCGGTGCCCGGCCCTTCCGATACGCGCAGCACGCTCGCTTCGGCCGAGAGGCCGCCGAGGTTCCGCACCGTCGCGTGCACGGTCACGGGCTCGCCCGCCCGCGGGTAGCGCGGTTCCAGGGTGACGTCGCCGGCCGTCAGCACCAGGTCGGGAAGACCGAGGATGCTGAACGGACGGAACGCCTTGTTGTCGGTCTCGTCGTACTCGTCCACCTGACCGAGGGCATCGGCGACGATGAAGAGGCCTTGAGCACCGTGGACGTCCACGGGCGACCAGTTGACGGTGACGGTGGTGGCCGTGAGCGGCGCGAGGCCCGGCACCGTCGATTCCGCGATGAGCACGCCACCGGCGTCCGGATCGCCGCGATGGAACCGCACCGCGAACGGACCCACGGCCACGGGGCTCGTGTTGCGCACCACGGCCGACACCGTCGCCGCGGCTCCTTGACGAGGAGGGTTCGGCTGGATGGCCACGTCGGCTCCGCTGACAACCAGGTTCGAAAGGGCGGAAGGCCGGATGCGTATCGCGAGGGGCGCCGTGTTGTTGGATTCGGACAGTTCCGACAGCAGGTCGAACGGATCGACGCGGACGCCGAGGGGCACGGGGTCGCCCGTGATCGCGGTCGTCCAGGTCAGGGTCACGGGCGCCGCCGTGCCGGGGGCGAGGGTGACGAGCGCCCGGGCCAGCTCGGCGAGGCCCGAGTCGGTGGCATGGCCGAGGAGGATGGGAACGTCCGTGACCCGCGCCGTGCCCCGGTTCCGGACGAGCGCGGTGACGCTCAAGGTCTCGCCGATCACGAGGTCGGCGGAGGACGGCGAGAGGTCCGCGCCGAGAACCTCGAGGTCGAAGGTGTTATGGGGGCCGCGGAGGAGGGCCGACGCGCGATTGTTGCCCTCGTCGCGCTCCGTGAGCATTCCGTCCGGGTCCGCCACAGCCGTGAAGGTCCGGTCGCCCGCGGCCGTGACGGACACCGTCGCCGTGAAGCGGGCCGACGACCGCGGCGCCACGTTCACCGTCCATTGCGTGAGGGGAGATGCGGGCGGGTCGGCGTCGTAGAGGGCGAGTGTGGACGCGGCGTCGTCGCGCCCCAGGTTCCGGACGAGGACCTCCACGCCGATGCTTTCCGGAAACCGCGTCAGGCTCGACGGAGTGAGGCTCACCGAAACGACGTTCAGGTCGGGCCCGGGCGGCAGCGGAGGCGTGACGGTGACCGGGAGTGCCTGCTCGTTGTTGTCCGGGTCGGACTCGCGGACGGTGAAGTTGGCGTTGGCGACCGCGTAAAGCACGTGATCCCCGCGCGCACCGGCCGTGTTCCAGGGCAGCACGACCACGACGGACTCGCCCACGGCGAGCGGCGGGATCGTGGCCTGACCCAGGAGACCTCCACCTTGCCGCGGCGAGCCATCCGTGACGAGCAGCCGGCTCGACACCGCGGCCTTCCGGCCCTGGTTCGAGACACGGACCGAGATCTCGGCGGTTTCCCCTTCCTCGGGCGGATAGGGATCGACGTTCACGTCGCCTGGGCCGATGGCGAGATCCGGCAGCATGCCTTCGACATGGATGGCCCGCGACGTCGCGTTGTCGTCTTCCCTCGCCTCGGCGATCTCACCGCTGGAGTCGGCGACCACGTAGAGGGTGCGATCGCCCGCACGGTCGGCCGTGGAGTATTCGAAGGAGACGGTCGTTTCTTCGCTCGGCGCGAGAGGGGGCACGGCGGTCTCGGCGATCGACTCGCCGGTTCGCGGGTCGCCGTCGACGAGGCGGACATGGCTGCCGCCGGCGGCGCTGCGCCCCACGTTGCGGACGCGCGCCGTCACCTGCACCGTCTCGCCCTCCGGGGGCGCGGCTGGACTGAGCACCAGCCCATCGGCGGGAACCACGAGGTTCGCGGAGACGCTTCCCTTGAGGGTGCCGAGCACGAGGGAGGTCTCGAAGCGGCTGTTCCCCCAGCTCCCGTCCGTCAGCTGGGAAGCCTCGAGCCACGAGATCGCCCCCTCGACGGCGCCCGCGGGTGCGGAAGGCGAGCGCAGGAGCACCTGGAGGGTGAGCGCCGTCCCATACGGCGTGCTGGGGCTCTCGCCGAAGCCGTGATCGGCGTTCTGCCGCGCGAGAAGAGGGCCGAGCCCCGCCGCGATCAGAGCCGGCGCCTCCGGGGCGGCCGACCAGTCCTGGGCGGCGAGGAGCGCATGGGCCGTCACCAGCGTCGAGATCTCGCCGCCGGGCACGATCGGCCACCCACCGCTCGGCGAGCGCAGCGACGCCAGCGCCTGAAGCCCTCGGCGTACGCGTGCGTCCGCCGGGTTGCCGAGCGCGCTGAGGGCGCGGAGAGCGAGCGCGGTGTCGAAGGCGTCGCTCTCGTATCCGCGCGCGGCGCCGAAGCCGCCGTCGGCGTTCTGCTGCGCGAGGAGGGCGGCCACGGCTGACGAGCGCGCCGCCGCGTCGAGCGCCGGCGCGAGAGCCATCGCCCGGCGCGCGGCAAAGTCCAGGTTGGCGGGCGCCGTCGCCGCCGCCCATCCCCGCCCATGCTGATAGGGTGCCTCCGCCTGGTGTCCCGTCTGGAGGAGCGCGCCCAGCGCCTCCGCCGTATCGCGGACCGCCGTGGCCGTGGAATCCTGCCAGCGTCCGTCGGGCAGTTGCTGGGTCAGGAGCCAGGCGAGCGCCTTGTCCAGGTCGGGAGCGCCGGCGGAGGGCCCGGTCGGCACCTCAGCGAGCGTCGTGTCGGCGACGGCGACGCCGCGCGTCTGTGCGAAGAAGTGCCCCACGAAGAACCGGCGGACACGCTCCACGGCTTCCAGCTCCTCCGCGGTAGGCTCGGTGCCCGGGCGCGTGAGGAAGATGAAGCCGAGGCGGAAGGACTTCGGTGACTCCTCGAAGCCGGGGCTACGGGGCCCCTCGGCGTCGAGCACTTGATCGATCCTGACCGTCTCCGGAGCGGCCTCGACCACGGCATCTTCCACGGGGATGGCGCCCCTGCTGACCGCGGGGTTCCTTAGCAACGTGAACGGCATGACCCTCGCCGCGTCGAGCAGCCCCATCAGGTACAGGTCCAGGTCGAAGTACGTGTCCTGGACGCGCGCGGCGGCGTAGCTCCCGTCGTTGCGCGCGACCCAGTCCGCGCCGTACATGACCGATGCGTCGGAGTCCAGGAGATAGCTCCAATGACCATCGCCGGTGAGGAGATCGGAGGAGATCTGCCCCGCTACGTCGCGGAAACGGGCCTCGGTGAGCCACTGGTGGGCGGTCTCGTGCGCGAGGATGTTGAGCGTCCGGGTGAAGCCCGGATCGGCCGGATCCAGGCTCAGCGGCGCCCGCGTGTAGCGCGAGACCGCCGCCATGTCTACGTAGCCTTTCAGCCGTCCCGGGCTGCCGAACGCGGGGCCGTTGTCGACGATCGGCAAGCCGATGCCGCGCACGTCGTTGCGGATCAGGTTGTGGAACGCGGTCGCTTCCTTCGTCTCGAACTCGAAGTTTGTGAAGACGACGAGGAAGTCGTAGAAATCGCCGTGGGTCTGATAGAAGCGCTGGGCCACGGCGGCCCGTGCCGCATAGTTGGGCGTGATGCCGTCGTCCTCGAAAGCATCGTAGTCGGAGCCGTCGTGCTCGATGATCGCGATGGAGCCGACGTCGCGGGAGATCCCGGATCCGGTGTCGGCAAGGGGAGTGAGACGGCCGGCGAGCTCCCGCAGTCGCCGCGCCCCGTCGACGGGGTTCAGTCTGTCTGTCGCGAACGCGGCGGTTGCGAGGAGGAGCGCCGCGAGACAGCCCACGGCCAACGGGAGGGTGGGGGCCGCGCGCACCCTGCGTGTCCGGCCGCGATACATCCGGTTCGAAGCCCTGCCGCCGCCGGGCTCTCAACTCGTCGCGGCCCCTTGCCGGCCTCAAGGTCCGCCGTCCCGGCCCCAGTTGACAATCAAGACCGAGGCCGCAGATGCTAGGTGCCCCCTGCCGGGGTGTCAAGGAGTGTTGTGACAGTTCTTCGCACTCTCCGTATCGGCATCGTCATAGGTATCCATTGAGAAGGCTCTAGCAATCGGCGCGAGCGAGTCGCCAAGCCTCGTCTTGGAGATCGATAGAATCCAGGACCAATAAGGAAAGAGTCGATCAAGTAGCTTCTGAGCAGCATTCATGTATTGGGTTCGGTTCATGAGAGACTCCTCTCGGGAGGCGAACCGCGTGAGCGTGCGCCGCCTTGACGCACCTGCATTCCTTTGGCTCCTGCTGACGACGATCCCTTCCCCGGTTGTCAGCGCACCCCCTCATCAACCCAAGCCCGCCGAGCGCATCGAGCGCATCCAGAACGGGTTGCTTCAGCCCGTCGTGATCCAGGGGCGGCCGCTCGTGGGGATGAAGCTCGCGGACCGCATGGCCCATTACAAGGTGCCGGGGGTCAGCGTCGCGGTCATCCACGGCGGCGAGATCGAATGGACGCGCGGGTTCGGCGTCAGAAAGGTGGGCGGGCCGCCGGTCACGCCGGAGACGCTGTTCCAGGCCGGCTCGATCAGCAAGCCGGTGGCGGCGATGGGCGCGCTCCGGCTGGCGCAGGACGGCAGGCTCGATCTCGACGCGGATGTGAACGTCTCTTTGAAGACGTGGAAGGTGCCCTCGAACGAGCTCACCGAGAAGAAGAAGGTGACCGTCCGTGAGCTGCTGAGCCACACCGCCGGCCTGACCGTCCACGGTTTTCCCGGGTATGCCGCGGGCGAGGCCGTCCCGACGGTGCCGCAGGTCCTCGACGGGGAAAAGCCGGCCAACACGAAGCCGGTGATCGTGGACATCCTGCCGGGAAGCCAATACCGGTACTCGGGCGGCGGCTACACGGTGATGCAGCAGCTCGTCGTGGACGTGACGGGCAAGCCGTTCCATCGGTTGATGCAGGAGATGGTGCTGGACCCCGTGCGCATGACGCACAGCACCTACGAGCAGCCGCTCCCCGCGGACCGCGCGAGCCATGCCGCCACACCGTATAACCTCAAGGGTGACGCCGTGCCCGGCGGTCCGCACACGTATCCGGAGATGGCGGCGGCCGGCCTGTGGAGCACGCCCGAGGACCTGGCCCGGTTCGCCATCGAGCTCCAAGGAGCGCTGGCGGGGAAGCCGAAGCGCGTACTGTCCGGAGCGACGGCGGCGGCGATGGTCAAGGAGCAGATGGGAGGCTATGGGCTCGGCGTGAGCGTGAAGGGCGACGGGCCCACGCTCCGCTTCTCGCACGGCGGTTCCGACGAGGGGTTCGAGAGCTTCTTCACCGCCTATGCGGGCACGGGAGACGGCGCCGTCGTGATGACCAACGGTCAGCGCGGATCGCCGCTCGCCATGGAGATCATCCGCGGCATCGCCCGCGAGTACGCGTGGCCGGACCTCCAGCCGCGCGAGAGGGCGATCGGGAAGGGCGACCCGGCCGCGTACGGCAAGTACGTCGGGACCTACGAGATCGCCCCCGGCAACACGTTCGAGGTGACGACCAGCGGAGAGAAGCTGTACGTCGCGTCACCGGGCGAGGAGACGAGCGAGCTGTCTCCCGCATCGGCCCACCGATTCTTCCTGCTGAGCTTCGACGTCGAGCTGGGGTTCGAGGTGGACGCGTCAGGAAACGCCACCGGGGCCATCCTCAAGGGCGACGGGTTCGAGCGCACCGCCAAGAAGATCAAGTGAAAGCGTCACCAGAATCGTTACTGATGCGGCTGCCTCAAGAAAGTTCGTAACACTGCGACCCGGAGAGTGCTCGGAGATGGACAGACCAGTGACTGCCCGCGCTACGACTCGGTTACATTCAAGGCACCCGACCTTGCGACTGCGATCCTGGGTGCGACTGCGGCCGCGAGGGGACATACGCGGAAGCATTAAAAGGAGCCCGCCCGGTCGAGCATCTGAACGCGCCCGCGCCGCAGCCGTTTTATCGTGCCCGCGCGGTGGCGGCCTTGTTGTTGCCGGGGAGCAATCTTGATCCCACGACAGCGACGGACGTCGCATGCGAGGCTCTCGCGTCAGACCCAGACCCAGACCAGACGAAGACGGAGCTCGTTAGTGAGTTGTGCCAGGGCCATCGGACAGCAACCGCGCTAGGGACACCAGGATCAAGTGACGGGACTGGGTTGCGCGATCGGTACTCATGAAACGTCTTGTCTTTGTACGATCCGGCGCGATAGGCTCCTGGCCGCAGTCTGCCTTCGATGAATCAATAAGGTTGCTGCGAGAGGGGCGACACATGGCGATGGCGCTGAAGACTCTCCAGAACGGAGACGACGTCTTCCTCCTGTGGAAACCCGACGCCGTGATCGACGAATGCCGGGGGTTCGCCATCGAGCGCAAGAAGAAAGGCGGAGCCACCGAGACCCTGCCCACGTGGATGGGCTTCGAGAAGACAAAGTGGAAGAGGGGGGCGAGCAAGCCTTCCAACGTCTGGCCCGTCCAGAAGTACACCTGGGTGGACTACTCCACCCGAGACGGGGACACGGTGCGGTATCGCGTCGTCCCCATGGTGGGCGAGGCCGGCGAGCTGCACAGTGTCGACGACAAGGCGAGCGAATGGACGAAGTGGATCGACGTCACCCCGGAGGTCTCGAAGCCCTTTTCCTGCTACTTCAACCGGGGCATCGTGGCCGCCCAGTGGGTGCAGCGCCTGCTCGGCTCGAGCCTCGGCGTCGCGAACCGGCGCAAGACCCTCGATACGGTCATCCTAGATCTCGATCACCCCGAGCGGCGGAACATTCTCGCGGGTCAGCTGCGAGACGGGCTGCGGTCGCTTCTCCTGGACGCGAAGAAGAAAAACCGCAAGGTCGACGCGGCGCTGTTCGAGCTGACCGACGTGGAGCTGACTCGGGACCTGGCGGCCATCGGGCCGAAGGCCCGCGTCGTCCTGGCCGACGGGTCCACCACCGACGGCAACGACGAGAACAAGGTGGCGCGTCCGATCCTCCGCGGGAAGGGTGTGGCGGTCAGCGATCGGATCTGCCAGAAGAAGTTCCTGGCCCACAACAAGGTCCTGGTGGTCTACGACGGAGCGAAGCCGCGGTGGACCTGGACCGGGAGCCTGAACTGGACCCCGAGCGGCCTCTGCTCCCAGGCGAACAACGCGATCCTGATCGACGACCTCTCCGTGGCGAAGGTGTTCGCCGATCAAATCGGGCAGCTGATCACCTGCAAGAACGAATCGCCGAAGACTCTCGCCGACGCGAACTCGAAGCCGAGAAACGTCGCCACGACCGGTGGGCGAGGAGTGCGGGTGTGGTTCACGCGGACGGTGGGCCAGGCCGATCTGAAGGACGCGACGGAGTTGATCAGCAAGGCCAAGGAGGGGGCCCTCTTCCTCATGTTCATGACCGGTCTCAAGGACTCGCTCCTGAAGGCGATCCTGGACCGGCAGAAGGACGAGGACTTCTTCATTCACGGTGTGATCAGCTCGCAACCGCCCGAAGCGGTCAAGAAGAAGCTTGGAAAGAACAAGAAGCTCACCCACGAAGAGGCGGTCGCCAAGCAGGTCGCGTTCGTGAACCGGAACGAGCGCGTGAAGTACGCTCCCGACCTCCTCTTGCCCATGGCCCGCGAGAAGGCCACCGAGCAGTGGTTCGACGAGTTCGTCAAGAAGAACGGGGCTCACGCCATCGTTCATTCGAAGATCATCGTGCTCGACCCCTTCGGTGCGAAGCCCGTCGTGATGACCGGCTCCCACAACATGGGCACGACGGCTTCGAAGAAGAACGACGAGAACCTCGTGATCATCCAGGGCGACCAGAAGCTCGCCGCGGCCTACGCGGTGAACATTCTTTCCGTCTACAACAACTACCGCTGGCGCTTCCGGCTGGCCCAGGGAACGAAGTTCAAGGGCTTGTTCGACCACGATCGCTGGCAGGCGTCGCAGCTCCGCGGAGCCCCGGGAAAGGAGCTGGCGTTCTGGGGTCTGTGATCGGGCCGCTCGACCCTCGCCGGTCGGCTACGGCGCGCACGGAGTCGTAAAGTCGCCGTAGACGTAGGCGGTTCCGCGCTGGAACTCGGTCTCCGACTCGATGAACGCGCCCGCGACGGCGTGGTTGCCGTCGATGGTGAGGGCATTCCCGTGCCACGACAGCGACTGGCTCGCGTCGGGAAGGAACAGGGCCGTCTGCGTCCACGACCGGCGCCCCTTCTTGAAGACGTAGACCGCCCCACAGGGGGAAGGAGTCGCGGGGGATCGCGATTCACTGGCCCGAAATCGACGAAGACATCTCGGTGCCTCGCCTGTTTGGCCTGCCCGGCTGAGCCCTGACTATTCCTTTTCCTTCCGCCCGCGTGCGGCCACATAGAACGTCGGCACCGCGAAGAGAGTCACCAAGGTAGAAAGGCTCAACCCGCCGATCACGACCAGGGCCAGCGGCTTCTGTAGCTCCGCGCCGGCGCCCAGGCCGAGGGCGAGTGGTAACAATCCGAAGAGCGTGCAGAGCGTCGTCATCAGGATCGGCCGCAGGCGGATGCGCGCCGCCTCCGACACCGCCTCCCGGAACGGCTTGCCCGTGGCGTGAAGGTGGTGCGCGTAGTCGATCATCACGATCCCGTTCTTCACGACGAGACCGATCAGCAGGATGAAGCCCATGGCCGAGGAGACGTTCAGCTCGGTGCCCGTGAGGATCAGCATCAGGAGCGCGCCGCCGAAGGACAACGGCGCCGCGGCGAGGATCAGCAGCGCGGGCGTGAACGACCGGAACTCCACGACCAGGATGAAGAGGACGAGGGAGGCGGCGATCGCGAGCACGGTGAGGAGCTGGCGGAAGGCGCCCTGCTGTGATTCGTACTGCCCGCCCACCTCGAAGCTGTAGCCCACGGGCAGCCTGATCTTGGCGAGCGCGTCCTTGACGTCCTTGACACCGCTGCCGAGGTCGCGTCCTTCCAGCCGGGCCGTGATCATGGACATCTGGCGCAGGTTCTCGCGCCAGAGGATGCCCTGGGCACCGGACGTGGTCTGGTGCGCGAGAGCGGAGAGGGGTGCCATCTTGTCGTCCGTCCCCCGCACGGGCATCTGGGAGAGGCGCACGGGGTCGAAGCGGATCTTGTCGGGATAGCGTACGCGGACGGGGATCGTGCGATCGAGAAGCCGCAGCTCGGTCGGGACCTCGCCCAGCCAGGCGGCGGAGAGCTGCGCGGCGACCTGCGCCGTCGTCACGCCCAGCCGTCCCGCGGCCATCGGGTCGATGTCCCAGGTCACTTCGGGGTTTCCCCGCTCCACTCCCACCACGTCGACGATGCCCTTGAGCTCCTCGATCTTGGGCTGCACCTCGTCGGCCAGCGCCTCGAGCCGCTCGGGATCGTCGCCGAAGATTTTGACCTCGATGGGATTGGGGTTGCCTTCGAGGTCCCCGATCATGTCCTGGAGGAGCTGGATGAACTCCACGTCCATCGTCGGGACCACGTCGTGGACCTTGGGCCGCAGCTCCTCGATCACAGCCTCCGCCGAGCGGTGGCGCTGCCCGCGCGGCTTGAGCCGGACGAGAAGGTCGCCCTTGTTGGGTTCGGTGGCGAAGAGCCCCAGCTCGGAGCCGGTGCGCCGGGAGAAGGACGCGACCTCGGGCGTGTCGGCCACGAGCTTTTCCACCTTGCGGATCTGGCGGTCGGTCTCCTCGATCGCCGTTCCCGCGGGCGTCAGGTAATCGATGACGAAGCCGCCCTCGTCCATTTTGGGCAGGAAGCCGGTGGCGGTAAACCGGTAGAGCACGACCGCGGCCAGCATCAGGCCAAGCACGCCCAAGCCGATGAGGCGCGGATGGCCCACGGCCTTCTCGAGGGCGGGCGCGTAACGCCGCTCGATCCAGTCGGCCTTGTCCTCGTGGGCCTTCTCCTCCCGCGACCAGTGCGCGAGGAGCGGGATGAGCGTGAGGGCGAGGAAGAGCGAGATGATGACGGAGACCGACAGCGTGATGGAAAGAGCGCGGAAGAACTGGCCGACGACGCCCGACAGGAGGCCCAGGGGCGCGAAGACGACCACGGTCGTCAGCGTCGATCCCACGACGGGCGCCACCAGCTCACTCACCGCTTTCTCGATGGCGTCGGGCTCTCCCCGGGCGCGGTGGCGGTGGATGTTCTCCACGACCACCACCGCGTCGTCGATGACGAGGCCTATGGCCACCGCCAGCCCTCCCATCGACATGAGGTTGATCGTCTCCCCGAAGAGCTTCATGAAGAGGAAGGTCGAGATCACGGTGAGGGGCAGCGTCACCGCCGCCACCAAGGTCACGCGCCAGTCGCGGAGGAACACGAAGAGGACGCCCACCGCGAGCAGCCCGCCGATGATGATCGCGTCGCGCACGCTGCCCATGGCGTCGGCCACGAAGCCGGCGAGGTCGTAGACCTTGGAGATCTGCAGGCCGGCGGGCAGGGTCTTGGCGAGCTCGGTCAGGCGCGCTTCCACCCCCTTTCGAA
>Ga0210378_10001488_pt1 | contig 12234 bp, 12 predicted proteins | sample PLM1_60_b1redo_FD_155465 | JGI IMG/M metagenome (GOLD analysis project Ga0210378, IMG submission 155465) | Groundwater sediment microbial communities from an aquifer in East River, Colorado, USA - PLM1_60_b1 redo | ecosystem: Environmental > Terrestrial > Soil > Riparian zone | place: USA: East...
CGCGCCGTGCTCCCGGGGTACCCCCGGGTCACAACGAGGGTCGATGACCTGGTTCGAGGCCGCGCCGATCGCGCTCGCCGCCGTCGCGTGGCTGGTGCTGCCCGGCCTGCCGGTCAGCTACGCGCTCGGGCTGCGCGGCATCGCCGCGTGGGCGATGGCGCCGACCGCGACCGTCGCCATCGTGGCCAGCACCGCGGCGATCGCCGAGCGGCTCGGCCTCGCGTGGGCGGTGTGGCTGCCGATCGCGGTGTGCGCCGCGGTCGCGGCCACCGTCGGCGCGGTGGCGTTGCTGTTGGGGCGCCGCGTGCGGGTCGTGCGGGAGCCGGACCCCCGCGGGGTCACCCTGGCGGCGGCGTGCGGGCTGCTGCCGGCGTTCGTGATCGGCGCGGCCACCGTGGTGCGCGGCTTCGGCGGCCCGGAGAACCTGTCGCAGACCTACGACGCGCTGTTCCACTACAACGCGCTGGCCCTGATCCTCGACACCGGCCGCGCGTCGTCGCTGACCATCGGGTCGCTGGGCAACCCGGGCGTGCCGGCGACGTTCTACCCGGCGGCCTGGCACGACCTGGCCTCGCTGCTGGTGCTCAGCACCGGCACCAGCATCCCGGCCGCGGCGAACCTGCTGTCGGCGGCGATCGCGACGGTGGTCTGGCCGCTGTCATGCCTGCTGCTGGTCAGGCAGATCTTCGGCTGCTCTCCGGCCGCGCTGGCGATCACCGGGGTGCTCAGCATCGGGTTCACCGCGTTCCCGTGGGGGCTGCTCGGGTTCGGCGTGCTCTGGCCCAATGCCCTTGGGCTGGCGCTCACCCCCGCCGCGCTAGCGGTTGTGGTGTCACTGACGGGGTGGGCAAGGGACGACGCGCTCGGCCACGGCCGCTGCTGGCTGATGCTGCCCGCCGTGCTGGCCGCCGCCGGCTTCTCTCACGCCAACGTGCTGTTCGGGCTCGTCGTGCTCGCGGTGTTCCCGGCCGGGGCGGCGCTGCTCAAGCGGGCGTGGTGGCTGCACCGCAGCGGCCAGGCGGCGCGCGGGGTGGCCGAGGTGCTCGGCGTGCTCGTCGCCCTCGGCGCCGTGTGGTACTGGGCGGCCACCACGGCGGCGCTGGCCGGCATCCGCACCCAGTACTGGGCCCCGTTCGAAACGCCGGCGCGGGCCGTCGGCGAGGTGCTGCTCAACGCCACCAACGGCACCGGCACGCTGTGGCTGCTGTCCGCGATCGTGCTGGTCGGCTCGTACTCCAGTGTGCAGGCCGTCGAGCTGCGGTGGCTGGTCGCGGCGCACGCGGCGACCGGCTTCCTCTACCTCATCACCGCGTCGCTGAACCGGCCGGACACCCAGAAGTTCACCGGCTACTGGTACAACGACTCGTTCCGGCTGGCGGCCATGCTCCCGATCACCGGGGTGCCGCTCGCGGCCGCCGGCGTGGTGTACCTGGCCGGGGTCGTCGTTCGCCACGCGTCCAGGTATTCCAGGTATTCCAGGTATGCCGCGGATGCCGCTTCCCGGCGTCCCGGGTACGGCGTCGTGGCGGTCGCGGTGGCCGTGACGCTGCTGGCGTTCGGTGCGTCGGGTGGCCTCTACCAGGCCGATCGGCAGCGCCGCCTTGCCGACTCGTACGCCATACCCGAGCCGTACAACCTGGCGGGTCCGTCCGGCCAGGCGTTCCTCGTGCGGATCAAGGACCGCATTCCGGAGCACGCCGTGGTCGCGAACAATCCGTGGGACGGCAGCGCGCTGCTGTGGGCGCTGGCCGGCCGCAAGCCGCTGTTCCCCCACTTCGACGCCGCCCTCAGCCCGCAGCAGGGCTACCTCGCCCAGCACCTGACCGAGGCGGCCACCGACCCGAGGGTGTGCCAGACGGCGCGCCAGCTGGTCGTCGAGTACCTGCTGATCGGCAGCTCACGGTTCTGGCCGGACGACCCCAGGCGGCACAACTATCCCGGCCTCGCCGACCCGCAGTCCAGACTGGGCTTCGAACTGGTCGACACCGACGGCGTGCGCAAGCTCTACCGCATCGACGCCTGCGCCGCGCCGTAGAACCGCCGGTGTCCGCGCCTGGACGATCCGTACCGACTGCTTCGCGCGGCAGGGCACCGGCGTGGACTACGCGAGCACCGTGAAGGCCGCCACGATCCACCACACCGCCGGCACCAACGACTACACGGCCGCGGACTTCGCCCGCATCGTCCGCGGCATCTACGCCTACCACGCGATCGACCGGGACTGGTGCGACATCGGCTACAACGTGCTGGTCGACCGGTACGGCCAGATCTTCGAGGGCCGCTTCGGCGGCTTGTATCGCCCGGTGTGGGGTGCGCACGCCGGTGGCTTCAACCAGTACACGTTCGGGGTGTCGATGCTGGGTACGTTCATCGACGTGGCGCCGACCGCCGAGCAGCTGGAGGCGGTGTCCAGGATCGTGGCGTGGAAGCTGGCCGGCAGCTACCGGGACCCGAACGGGCAGGTGACGCTGGTCTCCGCCGGCGGCGGCACGTCGAAGTACCCGCCGGGCGCGGTGGTGAGCCTGCCGAGGATCTTCGCCCACCGCGACGTCGGCAACACCGAGTGCCCTGGCGACGTCGGGTACCAGCAGCTACCGGCGATCCGGCAGCGGGTGAGCGAGCTGATGGGCAACTGGCGGTCCAGCCCGATCTACGCCAAGTGGCAGGACACCGGCGCCGACGCAGGCTCGCTCGGAGGCGTGTACGAGCTGGAAAGCGACGCGGCCAACGGCGGCCGGTGGGCCACCTTCACCGGCCCGAACATGTCGGTGTACTGGTCGCCCGCTTCGGGCGCGCACATCGTCACGGTTCGGTGCCGTACAGCGATGCCGCGTGGTGGCACGTCTCGCTCTTCGAGACCGCGGTGGTGACCGACGCGTCCCTGCAGGATCCGCGACCGCGTCGCTGGACGGCGACATCACCTTCGGCGCCGGCCTCGACCTGAAGGCGAGCATCGGGTTCTTCTCCGGCGTCAAGGTCGACTTCGAGTCCCAGGTCTCGGCGGCGCTGCTGGCCCATCTGCACGCCAACGGCGCCTACACCTTCCTGTCCAAGGACTACGAGGTCGAGGTCCCACTCGGTGGCCAGTACAAGTACTTCATCTTCTACATCGGTGGGGTCCCGGTCGTGGTCAAGCCGATGCTCGAACTGGGCATCGTGGTCGAGGGCAGCGTGAACGTCTCGTTGAACGCGACCGTCTCACGTTCGGAGACGATCAACAGCGGGTTCAGCCTGCGCAACGGCAACATCGATCCGTTCGTCAACTCCTCCGGCACGCCCACCACGTTCACCGCGGATCCGCCGTCCGGCGGCATGCAGTTCCGGATCGAGCCGCGGGCCGTGCTCGGCGCGGAGTTCTACGGCGGCTTCGAACTCGGTGTGGGCTACGCCGGCGGGCTGGAGGCGTTGCTCGACTCCGCGGCCTGCGGCGTGCAGATGAACTTCTACTTCGACGCGCTCGCCAAGTTCGAGGTGGAGTTCTTCGGCAAAGGACCTCGCCGGCCTGGAGTACCGCAACAGGCTGTGGAAGGACCAGGTGTTGAACTGGACCTTCCCCGGCTGCACCCCGCCGGGCGGGTGGTCCATCGACACGGCGGTGACGCTGACAGACCTGGCCTCGTCGTTGGCCGGACCAGGGGTCACCGTCCAGTCGGCCACCGCGTCGGGCGCGGGCCAGGTCGGCTCGTTCACGCACCGTTCGACGCCATCGGGCTCAATGCCGGCGCCGAACGACAACGCCGGCTACGGGACCGACCTCAGTGGTCCGGGAGACGCCGCATTGACCGCGATCGCCGGTGGCCGACCTACGACACGTCGGACCTGACGATCCAGTTCGTGCCGACGTCGTCGACTGTGGAATTCACCTACGTCTTCGGCTCCGACGAGTACATCGAGTTCGTCGACTCCGCCTACAACGACGTGTTCGGGGCCTTCGTCAACGGCGCGAACTGCGCGGTCGTCGACAAGGGCTACGAGCTGGTACCGACCACGGTGAACGCGGTCAACCACCTGCGCAACACGTTGCAGTACCGCGACAACGAGTCCGCCAGCCTCAATGTGCAGGCCGACGGTCTCACCACGGTGCTGCGGTGCCGCGCGGCGGTGAACCCCGGCGTGACGAACACCCTGCGACTGGCCATCGCCGACACCGGTGACGGCATCTTGGACTCGTGGGCGTTCATCCAGCGGGGCAGCCTGCGCAGCGGCTGACCGGGCGCGGACGCGAGGGCGACCGGTGCGGGCCACGCACCGGTCGCTCTCGTGTGAGTCCCCCTTCACTACTGTTGGCGGGTGGCAGTGACCCACCTTCGGCAGCGGTTCGGCCCTGTCGTGCTCATGGGCGGGGGCATCGCGCTGGTCGGAGCCGCCGGCTACGCGTTTGTCGCGCTGTCCGGACACACCCTGTCCACCTCCGACGCCGCCGCGGTGGCCAGCGTCTACCTGATCGTGAACATCATTGGTCCGGGGCTGTTCTTCGCGTTGGAGCAGGAGACCAGCCGGGCCACCAGCGCGCACCGCGCGCTGGGCGGCGGCCTGGCGCCGATCGCGGCTCGGGCCGCGGTGGTGGCGCTGTCGATGTTGGCGGCGGTGCTCGTGCTGTTGATCGCGATCTCACCGGCGTTGACCGAACGGGCACTGTCCGGGCAGCGGGCCCTGTTCGCGGCGGTGCTGCTGAGCGTCGTCACATCCGCGGCGGTCTACCTGGTGCGCGGGCTGCTGGGCGGCACCAGGCGGTTCGTCGGCTACTCCGCGACCCTGATCGGTGAGGGCCTTGCCCGGCTGCTGCCGTGCGTGGCCATCGCGGCCAGCGGCATGGCCGACGCGGCCTTCTACGCGTTCGTGTTCGCCGCCGGATCGGGCATCGGTGCGCTGGCCGGCGCATGGTGGCTGCGCCGGCGGGTGGATCGCGCCGACCGGGACGGCGCGGCCGTGCCGACCGGCCACCCGGCGGTGGCGGCGCACGCGTCGGTTGCCGCCATGGGGCGCGCCGCCGCGACGCTGCTCGGCGGCACCCTGCTGATGCAGCTGGTGGCCAACCTTGCGCCGATCGTGGTCACCTCCCGCCTGGTGCACGACACAGCCACCGCAGCCGCGTTCGCCGCGGGGTTCGTGCTGGTCCGCATTCCGCTGCTGCTGCTCGCGCCGGTGCAGGCCGTGGTACTGCCCGCGTTGGCCAGCGCCGCGGCGCAGGGGCGGTTCAGCGTGGTACGGACCAAGCTGTGGTCGACCGTAGCGCTCGCCGCGGCCGTCGGCGTGCCGTCCGCCGTCCTGATGTGGCTGCTCGGGCCGTGGGCGGTGCCCTTGCTGTTCGGAGCGCAGGTGCGGCTGCCGGGCACCGTGTGCGGTCTGCTGGGGCTCGGCACGCTGGCTCTGCTGATCGCCCAGGTGCTGCAGCCGGGGCTCGTCGCTCTGGGCAAGCACCAGCTCGTGACGGCCTCCTGGGTACTGGGCAGCATCGCACTGATCGCGTTGCTGGCCCTGCCGGTGGACCCGGTCGGCGCGGCCACCGCGGCTCAGCTGATCGGGTCGGTGCTGGTCGCCGGGACCATGGCGGTCGCCGTCTGGCGTCCGCTGCGCCAGCCCGACGTCGTGTCGCTGGACGGCGCCGCCGCACGCCGGTGAGCCTAGGGCTAACCTGTGCCACCGTGTTGGACAAGCCGTACTGTGGCAAAGCCCTCATCGTCGTACCGGCATGGAACGAAGAGCAGAGCGTCGGCGAGACGGTTCGCGAGATCCGGGCGGCGGCGCCGGACGCCTCCGTGCTCGTAATCAACGACGGCTCCACCGACCGGACCTCGGTGGTTGCCCGGGACGCCGGCGCCCTGGTGCTCGAGCTGCCCTACAACCTCGGCGTCGGCGGCGCGATGAGGGCGGGATTTCGCTACGCGCTGCGGCACGGCTACGACGCGGCCGTGCAGGTTGACGCCGACGGTCAGCATGACCCTCGCGAAGTGCCCCAGCTGCTGGCCGGGTTGAGCGAGGCCGACCTCGTGATCGGTGCCCGGTTCACCAACGGCCGCCAGGACTACCCGGTGCGCGGGCCACGCCGCTGGGCCGTGGTCATCCTGGCGAAGGTGCTGTCGCGGCTGGCCGGTAACCGGTTGACCGACACCACGTCGGGCTTCCGGGCGACCGGGGGGCGCGCGCTGCGGGTCTTCGCCGATCACTACCCGGTGGAGTACCTCGGGGATACCGTCGAGTCACTGGTGATCGCGTTGCGATCCGGTTGCCGGGTGGCGCAGGTGCCCGCGCACATGCGGTGTCGTCGCGCGGGGAAACCGAGCCATCGGTCGTTGAAGTCGACGGTCTATCTGTTTCGCGCCGGCTTTGCGCTGCTGCTCGCGCTGGTCCGCCGTTGGGACGTTTCGCCCGCCGAAACTGCCCGGATAGCTTCCATTACGCCCAACGCCGAAGGTTGTATTGCCGATGAGCACCTACCTCGTCGCCCTGGTGGCTAGCCTGCTGATTCTCACCGGCATTGTCGAAATGCTCCGCCGGCGGCAGCTCAGCGAGAAGTACGCCGCGCTGTGGCTGTTCGTGGGAGCCGCCCTGCTGGTGCTGACGGTGTTTCCCGGGATGCTTTCCTGGGTCAGCTCGGTGCTCGGTGTGGCGGTACCGACCAACCTGCTTTTCTTCGTCGGAATCGTGTTTCTCACCGGCGTGGCGCTGCACCTGTCGTGGGAACTGTCCCGGCTGGAGGACGAGACCCGCAAGCTCGCCGAGGAGCTGGCCATCCTGCGCCTGGACGTCGAGCAGCAGAAGCGGCGCGAGGTTGGCTGACTGAGGTGGCGACAGTCCACATCCTGATGCCGTACTACGGCGATGTCCCGTTGATGCAGGCCGCGGTGCGCAGCGTGCTGTGCCAGCAGGATCCGCGTTGGCGGCTGACCGTTGTGGACGACGGCACCGCAGCCGGCGTGCCGGAATGGTTCGCCGGCCTCGGCGACGAGCGCGTTCAGTACCTTCGCAACGAGCGAAACCTGGGCGTCACCGGCAACTTCAACAAGTGCCTCAGCCTCGTCGAGCACGAGTTGGCGGTGCTGCTGGGCTCCGACGACCTGATGTTACCCAACTATGTGGGCACCGTGCTGGGGGTGCACGCCGATCTGCCGGAGGCGGGCATCATCCAGCCCGGCGTGCGGGTGATCGACGGTGACGGCCGGCCGGTGCGCACCCTCGTCGACCAGGCCAAGCGACTCGTGTACGCACCGAAGGTGCGGGGGCGCCTGCTGATGCGGGGCGAGGACCTGGCGGTCAGTCTGCTGCGCGGCGACTGGCTGTACTTCCCGTCGCTGTGCTGGAAGGCCTCGGCCATCGCATCGGTTCGTTTCCGGCCGGAGCTGCGGGTGATCCAGGACCTGGGCTTTATCGTCGAACTGATCCAGCGCGGCGAGAGCCTGGCGGTGGACAGCACGCTGTGTTTCGAGTACCGCCGCCACGGCGCCAGTGAGTCATCGTGGACCGCGCAGGACGGCTCGCGGTTCGACGAAGCCGGCAACTTCTTCAACGACACGGCCGAGCGCATGCGCGCGCACGGCTGGCCACGGGCGGCCAGGGTGGCCCGGCTGCACCTGTCCTCGCGGCTGTTCGCCCTGACGATGCTGCCGCGGGCACTCCGCCAGCGCGCCGGTGTGGCCGCCCTGGCCCGGCACGCCTTCGGCTGAGCGCCCGCCGCCCCCAGTCCGCCGCGCTCTTTTGCGCCTTGTGGGCCGTTTCCGCCACGAACTCGACCGTTGTTCGATCAAGGAAAAACAGCGGTCGAGTTCGTGGACGCTTCGCGGGCGCGTGCGGCCATGACCGCCCCGCAGCGGTGGCGGCGGCATGCGCTAGGTTCACCCGGTGCCGTCACCACCGTCGACCGAGGGCCCGTCTTCTACACAGGGCACCGAGTACACCAAACGGCTCACGCGCCTGGAACTTCCCCGCTGGAAGCAGATCCTGCACGTGCAGGCGCCGTACCGGTGGCGGGTGCGCACGCTCTTCGGCGACCGCGAGGTGCTGGATGTGGGCTGCGGGATCGGCCGCAACCTCGCCCATCTGGCTCCGCGCGGCGTCGGCGTCGACCACAACGCGCACTCCGTCGAGGTCTGCCGCCAACGCGGCCTGGTCGCGTACACGACGGACGAATTCCCGCGGACCACCTACGCCCGTCCCGGCCGCTTCGGCGGCCTGCTGGCGGCGCATTTGATCGAGCACATGAAAAGGCCGGAAGCGGTGCGGGTGCTGCAGGGCTACCTACCCTACCTTGCGGCCGGGGCGACCATTGTGCTGATCTGCCCACAGGAGCGCGGTTACGCCAGCGACAGCACACACATCGAGTACACCGATTTCGACGGGCTTGCCGACGTGGCCGAACAGCTCGGCCTGGTGGTGACCCGCCAGATATCGTTTCCGCTGCCGCGGATCGCGGGCAGAGTATTTCCGTACAACGAGTTCGTACAGGTCTGCGTAAAACCGTGAGTTCGTCGCGCACTTGAGATGACATGCATCGGCTTCGCTCGGCGTGGCGGCCGTGGAGCTGCCGGGTATTTGTGCTCGGTCGTGGTCTTGACGGGCGCGAGTGCGGAGGGGCCTCCTCAGCTCAGACGCAGACGAGGGCGTCGGCTCTTGGCTGCGTTGGACATCGATGGTCACGGAGCTTGAGGAGGTCCCGATGTCGATCGTAGGTGGCTTGGACATTCACCGGAAGCAGTTGACGTTTGACTATGTCGAGGTGGACACGGGGCGGTTGGAGCGGCGTCGGATCGCGCCGGCGGACCGGGAGCATCTGGCCGGCTGGCTGTCTCGGTTCGACGGGATGAGCGGGGTGACGTTCGCGATGGAGGGCTGCACCGGGTGGCGCTACGTGGCCGAGGAGATGCGCGCCGCCGGCGTGGAGCCGCATCTGGCCGAGCCGGCCGACACCTCCGCGCTGCGCGGGCCGAAGCGGCGGGCCAAGACGGACAAGGCCGATGCGCAGCTGCTGCGTGAGCTGCTGGCCGCTGGGCGGGTGCCGGAGTGCTACATCCCGCCGTCACAGGTGTTGGAGTGGCGGGCGCTGCTGGAGCTCTACCACGACCTGCGGGCCGAGCACACCGGCTGGGCGCAGCGCATCCACGCGGTCTGCTTCCACCAGGGCACCACCCAGCTGGGTGAGGCCGGCGTGATCCGCGGCTCCCGCGAGCGGCTCGACCGCATCGTCGAGGACCAGCTGTCGCCGGTGGGCCGGCTGCAGGTGAACACCGCCCTGGCGGTGATGGACACCCTGGCCGAGCATCTGGACCGGCTGCGCCGACGGCTGGTGGCCACGGCCCGGCACGTGAAAGGAGCCCGCACCCTCATGGACGCCATCTACGGGGTCGGTCCGATGACCGCGCTGGGCTGTGCTCCTGGCTCGCCGGCGCGGAACGGTTCTCCTCCTCCCGCAAAGGCGGTCCGGTTCACCGGGCTGGACATCACCGTGCACTCCTCCGACGGCAAGCGCAGCCCGGGCCGGCTGTCCCGGCAAGGACCGGAGGTGCTGCGGTGGCTGCTGTTCGAGGCGGCCAAGACCTCCGCGCGCAGCTGCGCCCCCGGCTACCGCTACTACACCGACGTCAAGGAACGCGACGACGCCAACCGGGCCGCCCTGTCCCAGGCCCGGCGGATCGTCCGCCAGGCCGTACACATCCTCACCGCGCTCGGCGACGACGCTTTCACCATCATCCGGCAACCCTCATCGTCCACAGTGGTCACTCGGTGACATGACGGGCGTGGATGTGGACCGGCAGCATCTTCCCGATGGGGTTACTACCGCGGCCAGCTCCCGGCAACGCACTGTCAGACCGCGTCGGCGCCGGACATTCCGGCAACCGCGGACGGCCTAATGAGACTGAGCGGCCGCACCCCGAGGGCGGGGGTCACCCAATCCACCATCATGTCGCCAGGCACAGCAACGACAACGTGCCTGAAGGCCATAGGTAAGTCTGGCTGCCGTCCCGCCCACACCCGACACCGTCGAGCGACCACAACCCCGCCGAGCATCAGGAGCCGCCCCCACCGCGCACCGACGTCTCACCGACTGACTGAGTGACCCCACCCCTGGCCGCCTGATCATCCGGGTGTCACCGGCCGCGTCAAGGGCGCCTCCGGCGTCGCTGCGCGACCGCGCTCCGCGCGGCCCTTGACCCAACCAGCGACACCCGGAACACCGCAGCCATCAGGGGTAGGCAGGAAACCGGACCGTGCTCCGAACCACTCAAACCCGTCGCCTGCAACCCATCAACAACCCGTTGACGCCAGAGCTTGATGCAGGTAAGTGCGTTGGGGCCGCCGGTTATGGTGTGCCGACGATGTTGTGGTCGGGGCCGCACTTCCGGGGGCTGGTATGGCTTCGACCCGATCGCGCGCTGTCGGCCGCGGCGCGTACCGGATGCTGGCCGGCGGCACCGCCGTGCTGCTGGCGCTGACATTAGGCACCCCATCGTCGACGGCCACCGGCCACGCCGCGCCCGCCATGCAACCCAGCGTGGCGCCGGCCGGGTACCGGGCTTGACCGACACGACCAGGCGCCGCCCGGTGACCGCCACCTACGCCTCGGAGTGGCCCGTGCCGGCGCCGGCGTTGGACTGGACCGGCTGGACCACGACCTGCGACGCGGGCACCATCTCCAACGAGTTCCGCAACCGGGTGATCTCCCGGATCAACGCGTTCCGCCGGCTCGCCGGCTCCCCGGCCGACGTCGCGCTGGACCTGGGCTACTCAGACCAGGCGCAGCAGGCCGCGCTGATCATGGCCGCGAACTTCCAGCTCAGTCACAACCCGCCGCCGACCTGGCGGTGCTGGACCCAAGTGGGTCACGACGCCGCCGGAAGCTCGAATCTGGCCAACTACGGCGGCCTCGACGTGGTCGACCTGTACGTCCACGACACCGGGACGAACAACACCGCTGCCGGGCATCGCTGGTGGCTGCTGCGATCACCCGGCCGGCGGATGGGGGTCGGCAGCACCTATGGCGCCAACGCAATGTATGTGGTCGACGGCAGCTACCAGCCCAGGCCCGTGCGGGAGCCGGACGGCTTCCTGGCGTGGCCGCCCCGCGGCTTCGTGGCCTACCAGCTCGCCACGATCCGATGGTCGTTCATGATCGACGGCGGGAACTACAGCTCGGCCACGGTCACGATGACCTCCAACGGCCAGCAGCTCCCGGTCACGGTGGAGGACCGTGGCAGCTACAGCCAGCTCGTCTGGCGGCCCTCCAACATGGACCCGAACGGGTTCAACTGGTGGTGGCCGCAACCCAGCGGAGACCAGGTCATCGACGTCACGATCAGCGGCGTGCTGGTGAACGGGGTCAGCCGGACGTTCAGCTACAGCACGATCGTATACGACCCGGACGACCCGGCCTCGCGGTACCGGGGGACGTCGGCGCCCGGCAGGTCTTCCCCATCCAGGTGGGCGGTGTCGGCGGGGTGCCGGCCGGCGCCTCGGCCGTCGGCAGGTCCTCCGGGTCGAGGTCCAGATGCGTCGTCCACGAGGGGCCAGGCTGGCGGCCGGCCGGATCGGCCTGGTAGAGCCGGATCTCCTCGACCAGCTCGATCCCGGTGACCCGGTTCAGCGCGGCGAAGAGCTGCCCCACCTGCACGGTGCGGCGGAACGGCCAGCCGTTGCCCTCGGGGCCGCCGTGCAGCGGGTCCAGGTAGCGGTACAGCGTCGCCCGCGCTTCGGCCCGGACGCGGTCGGGCTCTATCCTGGGGCGGGCCCGCAGCCGCACCACGGCGGTGAGCCCGCGGTAGCGCGGCGGCTCCACGTTGAGCCGGGTGCCGAGCACGCGCCGCTCGTCGAGGAACTCGGTGACCGAGCGCAGCAGCCGCGCTGACGGTTGCAGCGCCTCGAACTGCCGGGGAGCACCGTGGTCACCGTCGAATGCGGGTGCACCACGAGCCGGTGCCGCTCCCTGGTCGCATCGCCGCGCACGACGGCGGCGTACAGGTCGAGCGGGCACACCAGGTCCGGGCCGCGGAACAGGCCGCGCTGGGCGACCAGCCGGCCGGTCGGCGAGTGCCCGACCAGGGGGGGCTGCGGCGCGACGTCCGGCAGCCCGGAGCTGGTGATGATCGGTGTGACGTCGGTCATCGTGTGCGGGCTATCGGGCATCGGCGAGTCAGTCCTCCGTCTGGTCGAGCGAGCCCAGGCTACCCGGCTCGCCGAGACCGGTCGCGGCGACCACGCTCTACAATCCCCGCGCCGCGCTCCCGGGGTACCCCCGGGTCACAA
>Ga0210378_10001489_pt1 | contig 12232 bp, 6 predicted proteins | sample PLM1_60_b1redo_FD_155465 | JGI IMG/M metagenome (GOLD analysis project Ga0210378, IMG submission 155465) | Groundwater sediment microbial communities from an aquifer in East River, Colorado, USA - PLM1_60_b1 redo | ecosystem: Environmental > Terrestrial > Soil > Riparian zone | place: USA: East...
TACACGACCGAGAGCATGGCCCGGGACCTGAAGGGCTTCCTCGACCGCTCCGGCATCGAGCGTCCGCTGCTCGTGGGCCACAGCTTCGGGGCCGACATCTGCCTGCACTTCGCGCTCATGTACCCCGAGCGCGTGTCCCGGATCGTCGCCATCGAGCCCGGCCTCGCCGCCCTCGTGCACCAGCGCAAGGCCACCGAATGGGAGGGCTGGAGCTATTGGGTGTCGAAGCTCGAGGAGGTCGGGCTGACGGTGCCCGACGACAAGCGCACCGACCTCGATTTCCTGCTCAACCTGAGCCTGGAGACGCCCAAGTTCTACGGCCCGGCCCGCGGCCTGCCGCGCAACCGGGGGCCACTCATCAACCTCATCCGCAACACGACGCTGATGAAGGACTACGAGGAGCCGGGCAGCCTCACCCTCGAGGCGGTGGGCCGGATCCTGACCCCGACGTTCCTGGTGTACGGCGACAAGTCGCACTTCCTGAAGTCGTACGAGTACCTGCGGCGCGCGCTGCCCCACTGTACGAGCGCGCTGCTCCACGGAGGCGAGCACTTCGGCCCCCTCGAGCGGCCCGAGGAGCTCACGCAGCACATCCGGAAATTCTTCGGCGCGCCGGCGCGGCCGGCGCCGCCCCTGGGGGCCTTCGGCACCGCGCTGGCGACGGTCGGGTCCGAGACGCAGGGAAACTAGTCGCAAGCCGACGGCCCTCGCGGCCGCCAGCGGGGAGCGATGGGAGACGAGGCAAGAGACAGCGTGCTGGTGACGGGGGCGGCCGGCAGCCTCGGTCTCGAAACCGCCTTGACCCTCGCCGGGCGCGGCTTCCGCGTCTTCGCGGGCGTCCGCAATCCCGCCGACCACGCGGGGATCCGGGAGGCCGCGCGCCAGCGCGGGGTGCCGATCGAAGCCTTGACCCTCGACGTGAGCGACGAGGCGTCGGTGGCGGCCGCGGTCGGACGTGTCGTGGACGCGGCGGGTGGCCTGTACGGTGTCGTCAACAACGCGGGCATCCAGGTGCGCGGGTACTTCGAGGACCTCGACGAGGCGGAGATCCGCCGTGTGTTCGAGGTCAACCTCTTCGGCGCCATGAGGGTGACGCGCCACGCCCTGCGCCACCTGCGCGCGGCGGGGTGCGGCCGGATCGTGATGATGAGCTCGATCGCGGGCCGCCTCGGCTCGATGGGCCTGAGCGCGTACGTCGCGAGCAAGTTCGCCCTCGAAGGGTTCGCGGAATCCCTGGCCCTGGAGGTCGAGCCGCTCGGCATCCGCGTCGCGATCGTCGAGCCCGGCATCGTCCGCACCGACATCTGGGGCAAGAACCGCAGGATCGCCTCCCGCGCCCTCGACCCGGCGCGGCCGTACTTCGAGTGGTTCAACCGCGCTGAACAGGAGGCGGACCGGCTGGTGAAGAGCTCGACGCTGACGCCGGCCGTCGTCGCGGCCGAGGTGGCGCGGGCCATGACCGAGCCCAGGCCCCGCCTGCGCTACATGGTCGGGGGCCGGGCCTCGCTCGTCGTGGCCCTGCGCCGGCACCTCCCCGGTGAGCTCTTCGAGCGACTCTACTTCGGTGAGGTGCTGCGCCGTATCACCGGACGCCGGGGCTTCGCCAGGCAGGGCCGCTAGAAAACCATGGCTTCCTCTGCGACCCCGCGCGCGCGCCTGCCCCGGGGGGTGCTGCTGGCGTACGGGGTGGGCGAGATCAGCGTCACGATCAGCATGACGCTGTTCGGCCTCTTCATCCTCTTCTTCTACACGTCGGTCATGCACCTTCCCGCGACGCTGACCGGGATCGGCGCCTCCGCCGGTCTCCTTTGGGATGCGCTCATCGATCCCTACATCGGCTACCGGTCCGACAACCACCGGGGACGTCTCGGCCGGCGCCACGGCTTCATGCTCGGCGGCGCCCTCCTCACGGGCGTGACCTTCTGGCTCCTGCTGAGCCCGCCGCCGGGCCTGGGCACCGCGGCCCTCTTCGCGTGGCTGCTGGGCACGACCCTGCTGTTCCGCTTCGCGGCGGCCCTGTTCCGCATCCCCTACCTCGGCCTGGGCGCGGAGCTGAGCCAGGATTACGACCAGCGGACGTCGATCGTGGGCGTGCGGTCGCTGTTCGGCCTGGCCGGCACCCTCGCCGCGGCCACGTTGTCCTTCGTCTTCTTCTTCCCGAACCGGATCCCGGGCGTCGACCCGAAACTCGACTACGACGGGTATCCCCCGATGGGGCTCGCGTCCGGGCTCGCGATGACGGTGGCGGGTGTCATCGCGACGGTGGGAACGCTCGGGCACCGCCACGGGGCCCCGAGGGCGGCGGCGGCGGACGGAGACTTCCGGCGGGGCTTCCTCTCTGCGTGGCAGAACCGCGGATTCCGGCGGGTCTGGCTGGCCTTCACGCTGTTTGCCTTCGGTGTCGTCGTGAACGCGGCCGTGGCCATCCACTACTTCACGTGGTACGTGCGCATCACGGACAGCCACCTGATCAGCCGGCTGCAGTTGAGCCTCTACGCCGGCGCGCTGCTGGGAGTCGTCCCGTGGGTCCGGATCGCGCGGCGGTTGGAGAAGAGGTCGCTCTGCCTCGTCGCCGTCGTGGCTCTCGCGGTGCTGATGGCGCTTGCGAGCGTGCTCTTCGGCGAGGGGCACTTCCTGGGGACGGGCAACGCGCGTGTGCTGTCGATGGGCAGCGTGCTCGCGGGCTTCTTCGCCGCCGCCCTGTGGGTGCTCCCTCCGTCGATGCTGGCGGACGTGACCGACGAGGACGAGCTGCGCACGGGCCAGCGGCGGGAAGGACTCTTCTTCGGCCTCCTGAACCTGGGGGAGAAGATCGCCGCCGGCGCCGCGCTGCTGTGCGCGGGCGTACTGCTGGACGTCTTCGTGGGGCTGGTGCCCGGGGCGACCCCGCCGGCGGGGGCCGTCTCCCGGATCGGCGTGCTCTACGGCATCCTTCCGGCCGGGATCCTGGCCGGGTCCGCCCTCGCCGTCGCGGGCTACCGGCTCGACCGCCGCGCCGTGCTCGAGATCCAGGGCCATCTGCGGCGCCGCGAGACGCCCGAGCCCGTCCCCGCCCGCGAGGCGCCGCCCGCGGCCGTGGTCGGGGAGCCGGTGGCGGGATGACCGCGATGCAGACCGTCCTCCTGACCGGCGCCGGCTCGGGCATGGGGCTCGAGTGCGCGCTGCAGCTCTGCGCCGCGGGCTATCGCGTGTTCGCGACCGTCCTCGACGAGGACGAAGCGGAGACCCTGCGGTCGGAGGCGGCGGCGCGGGGACTGACCCCGCGGTGCTTCCGCATGGACCTCACGCGGCCGGAGCAGATCCGGGCGGGGGTGGACGCGGTGATGGCGGAGGCGGGCCGCATCGACGCGCTCGTCTTCTTCGCGGGCATGGGGCTGCGCGGCTTCTTCGAGGACCTGACGCTGGAAGAGGTGCGGCGGGTCTACGAAGTGAACGTCTTCGGCACCATGGCCGTCGTCCAGGCGGTTCTGCCGTACATGCGGGCGGCGGGCCGGGGCCGCGTCGTCATCACCACCTCCGTGGCCGGCCGGATCGGCTCGATGAGCATCAGCGGCTACGCCTCCTCGAAGTTCGCGGTCGAAGGCTTCGCGGAGTGCCTCTGGCAGGAGGTGGCGCCGCTCGGCATCCACGTCTCGCTGCTCGAGCCCGGCCTCATCTTGACCGAGCACTTCACGCGCAACCGCAACCGCGCGGCCCGGGCCGTCGATCCCGCGAGCCCTTATTACGCATGGTTCTGCCAGCACGAGAGGATCGTGGACGAGCTGCTCCGCCGCAATCGCGTCACCAAGGCGGACGTCGCCCGCGTCGTTCTCCGGATCCTGTCCGCGCGGCGGCCCCGGTTGCGTTACCTCGTCGGCGGGAAGGTCCGGCTGATCCTGGGTCTCCGGCGGTATCTCCCCGGTGAGCTGTTCGAGCGGATCTACTGGGGCTTCGTGCGGCGGCTCGTGACCAGGCCCCGCCGGCCGGCGCGCGGCCTGAGCGATCTGGAGCGGGCGAGCCGATGAAATCAACCCCTCGGGAAGCTGGATCGAGGTGCGCGATGCCGCTGACTAGAAGGGCGGTCCTCAAGCTGGGGCTCGCGGCCTCCGCCGCCACCGCCCTGCCTGGGCGGCTGTTCGCCGCCGGCTATCGCGTCGGCGTCGGGCACGACACCGACGGCTACAACGCGACCCGGCGCGCCCTCGACGCGTCGGGGGAATGGCCGGCGCTGAACGTGGCCGGCAAGACGGTGGTGATCAAGCCGAACCTCGTACAGCCCCGCCCGGCCACCACCGGCGCGACCACCGACCCGGAAGTGGTGCGTGCGATCGTGGACCAGGCCCTGGCCGACGGCGCGGCCGGCGTGAAGATCGTCGAGGTGGCGGGGCAGGGGCTGGTCTTCACCGCCTGCGGCTACGATTTCTTCCGGACCTACGACGCGAACGGCCGCGTGCAGCTCCTGGACCTGCAGCAGACGACGCAGGTGCTGGCGCCCGTCAGCGCGGGCATGGCGTACAGCGCCATCTCGACCTCCGACATGCTGCTTCAACCCGACGTCGTCTTCGTGAGCGCGGCCAAGCTCAAGACCCACACGGATACGGTGGCGAGCCTGAGCATGAAGAACCTGTTCGGGCTGCCGACGGTCGACAAGTACATCTCGTATCTGCCGGCCGGCCGCTTCGCGATGCACGACCGCGGGCTGCACCAGGCCGTCGTGGACCTCAACCGCCTGCGCCCGATCGACTACGCCGTCCTCGACGGCATCTGGGCCATGGAGGGCACCGCGCCGCTCTTCGGCACCCCCGTGCGCATGGACACGGTGCTGGCGGGACGAAACGCGCTGGCGGTGGACAGGGTGGCGCTCTCGCTGATCCAGCTGTCTCAGCGCTCGGTCCGCCACCTCGACTACGGTGCGACCGCCGGTCTGGGGCCCATGGAGCTGGACGACATCGAGGTCGCGGGCGATGCGCTCGTTCCGCGGAGCCTCCTACTGCCGCGCCTGCCGCCCTACGTCGAGTACCCGCGGGTGTCGCCCGCGACCTTCAAGCCGTCGTCGGGCCAGAAGACGACCGTCGGCGTGTACTACGTCCAGGCCTGCATCCGGACCCTCGACATCTTGAGGCTCTACGAGGACCGGCCGGTGGTGGACCTCATCCGCACGCTGAAGCCCTACGACAACCGGGCCCCCGGCTACGAGTTCATCACATGGGACGGACGGGCGGACGACGGTACGCTGGCGCCGCCGGGCCGCTATGCCGCGCACTTTCGCGCGTTCCAGCCGACGGCGGAGGGCCGGCCGATGGACGGCATGGCCTGGCTCTCGGTTGCCCCGTAATCATGGAAGTCTGCTCCCGGAGCGACTTCCGGGACGCGCACGTTCCGCGTCGGGATTTCGTTGACCGATGATGCGGCATCCATATAATCGACGCATTCCTCCACTCACTCCGATGGCTCTGGTGCGGCCGGGTCGCGTCGCCGAATGCCTGCGGACTGCCGCGTGGATGGCGCTGGCGGCCGCGCTGGTGCTGTCGGTCGTCCCCGATGCGCCGACGACAGCCGCGTCGGCCGCTCCTCATCCGCACGGCAGCAGCCGAGTCTGGCAGGCGGATTGGATCTGGGACCGGCCGCCCGTGCCGGAGAGGAACGCCTACACGTACTTCCGGAAGGAGTTCACTCTTTCGGGTCCCGCCACGGGTGCCTCCGCCTCGATCACCGCCGACAGCCGGTACCAGCTCTTCGTGAACGGGCGGTTCATCGGTCGCGGTCCGGTGCGGGCCGAGCCGAGGTTCCAATCCTACGACACGTACGACCTTGTGCCTTTCCTCCAGAGCGGCCCGAACGTCGTGGCCGCCGTCGTACATTTCTTCGGGGAGTCCAACGAGCAGTACCTCCTCGGACGGGGTGCGTTCCTGTTCGAGGCCGGCATCACGACGGCCGCGGCCCTGCCCCTGACCGTGAAGAGCGACTCCACGTGGCAGGCGCTGCGCTCGTCCGCCTGGAACGTCTCCTCGACCCGGGAGAACGAATCGAATGGCTTCACCGAGATCTACGACGCGCGCCTCGAGCCCGTGGGATGGACGCGGCCGGGGTTCGACGGCAGCGCCTGGGCCGTGCCGTTCGTCATCGGGCGGCCTCCCCAGGCGCCCTGGTCGTCGCTGGTCCCGCGGGACATCCCGTTCCTCTACGAGCGAGACCTCAAGCCGATGGCGGTCGTGCAGGTCGGTGAGGTCGCGCGCAACGCCGGCGCCGACCCGATGATCGTCGCGGCGCAGGTGAAGTCCGAGTCGGTCGACCCGGCGACCACGGTGAGCGTGGCCAACGTGGACTACCTCGTCTCGGGATCGGGATCGGTCGCGACCGTCACGACCACCGCGCCCAATCGCGACGCGGTGATCGTGCTCGACCTGGGCCGCGTCGTGTCGGGCTATCCCTTCGTCTCCCTCGACGGCGCGGCGGGCACGATCGTCGACGTGTCGTTCTCGGAATGGCTCGACGGCAACCGGGTCACGCCCGTCAAGGCCCCGGTGCGGTTCGAGGGATTCGAAGGGCCCTCGATGTACACGGCGGACCGCATCACGCTCCGCCAGGGCCCGTTCCGGTGGCAACGCTTCTTTCACAGCGGCCTCCGCTACATCCAGCTGACGGTGCGCGATGCCGCCCAGCCCGTGCGGATAGGCGCCGCGGGGGCGGCCTTCACGTCGTATCCGTACGCGCTGCGTGGCCGGTTCCGCTCGTCGGACGACCTGCTGAGCCGCATCTGGAACGTCGGGGCGTACACGGTCCTGGTCAACTCGTTCGACGTGTTCACCGACTGTCCCTGGCGGGAGAAGGGGCAGTGGATGGACATGCCGACGCCGCTCGTGAGCTACAACGCCTTCGGCGACCAGGCGATCGCCGCCCGCTACCTGCGCTCCACCGCGCAGTCGGAGAACAGCGGCGGGGGGCGGCTGTTCTTTCCGTACCCGAGCTTCTTCTCGTTCGAGCTGCCCGACCAGACGATGTGGTGGGGCATGCACCTGTGGCAGTACCACCTCCATTTCGGGGACCCCGCGGTCGTCGCCGATCTGTACCCGACGCTCGTCCGGCTCAACGCCTGGTTCCAGGCCCATCTCAGCCCGCGCGGCTCGCTGCTGGCCTCGTGGCCGAACGACGGGCCGCGCGTGCTGTGGCCGTGGATCGATCACGGCCACCGCGTCGGCGCCAACACCCCGGGGCTGAAGCTCGGCGAGATGGCGGCCCTCGACGCGCTCTACTACAAGTTCCTGCTCGACGCCGCCAACCTCGCCCGGGCCGTGGGGCGGGTCGACGACGCCTCGGCGTTCGACGCCCAGTCCCGCCTCCTCAAGGACCGGATCAACGCCAACTACTGGGACGCCACCGCCGGCATCTACTGGGACGATCCGGCCCGGACCATCCGCGGAGAGCAGGCGAGCGTCCTCGCCGTCCTCTACGGCATCGCGCCCCCGGACCAGTGGACGCGGATACTCAACGGCGTGATGGACGCCGACTTCAAGGTCGGCGATTCGAGCCCCCACTTCTACTTCTTCATCCTCGACGCCCTGGCCAAGGCCGGGATGTACGACCGCGCGCTCGACACGATCCGGGCACGCTGGGGTGACATGCTGGCGCAGGGCGCGACCACGTGGTGGGAAGGGTGGAAGTTCGACGTCGATTTCTTCGGGCAGCCGTGGCGCGCCGGCGAGCAGCACAACCTCAGCCTGGCCCACGGCTACGGCGCGGCCCCGACGTACTTCCTCACTACACTCGCGTTGGGCGTGCGGCCGGTGGCCCCGGGGTTCTCGCGTTTCCTGGTGGCCCCGAACCCGGGCACCGGCCTCGACTGGGCGGAGGGCGCCGTTCCCTCGCCGCGCGGCACGATTCCCGTGTCCTGGGCGCGGGGCAGCCAGATCTTCAGCCTCGCCCTCACCGTGCCCGCGGGCACGGTGGCGACGGTCTCGGTGCCGAGAATGCCGCTCGACGAGATCGTCTCGGACGGGGTCGTCGTCTGGCGCGGCGGGCCGGTGCCGCCCGGAGACGCGCGTCTCCGCATCTACGGCAGCGCCCAGGGTCGCGTCCACATGGACGCCCAGCCCGGCGCATTTGCGTTGGTTTCTCGATGACCCCCTTGATGTCGTTCTCTCGTTGCAGGAGGCATGCAATGAACCGCATCTCCATCGGGATCCTCGGGCTCGTGATCGCCGGCGCCGTGGCCCCGCCCGCGGCGGCCCAGGTGGATCCCACCGGTTATGTCAACTTCGAGGGCGCCCAGACGGCGCCGGTGCGCCTGTCTCCGGACGGCACGCGGCTCTTCGCCGTGAACACGCCCGACTCGCGCCTGTCGGTCTTCGACCTCAGCGCGCCCTCGCAGCCGCGCCTGATCGCCGAGATCCCCGTGGGGCTGGAGCCGGTCTCGGTCAATCCCCGCACCAACGACGAGGCCTGGGTCGTGAACCAGGCCTCGGACTCGATCAGCGTCGTGTCCGTCTCTCGCGGCATCGTCGTCGACACGATCTCCGTGAAGGACGAGCCCGCCGACGTCGTCTTCACGCAGGACCTCGCCTTCGTCAGCGTGGCGCGCAGCAACCAGGTGCGCGTGTTCGACGCGGCGAGCCGCACGCTCCTCAAGGCGATCCCGATCTTCTGCCTGAACCCGCGCGCGCTCGCCGTGAACGGGGCCGGCAACAAGGTCTACACGGCGTGCGCGCTCTCCGGCAACCGGACGACGACCGTGCAGTCGTTCCTTGCCCCGCCGCCGCCGGCTCCCACCAACCCGGATCTGCCGACCCCGCCCAGGACGGGCCTGATCATCGACGCCGAGAACCCCGTGTGGTCGCCGCTCATCAAGTACCGCGTGGCCGACGCGGACGTCGCGGAGATCGACGTGCGCCTGCTCCTGGTGACCCGCTACGTCGGGGGCGTCGGCACCATCAACCTCGGCCTCGCGGTGCGGCCGTTCTCCGGTGAGCTGTACGTGGCGAACACCGAGGCGCGCAACCTCGTTCGCTTCGAGCCGAACGTGCGCGGCCACTGGGTTGACAACCGGGTGACGCGCATCCAGCTCGGCGGACCGGTGACCCCCGTCGACCTGAACCCCACGATCGACTATTCGATCCTCCCCAACCCCGCCGCGCAGTCGATCGCGCTCGCGCAGCCGACGTCGATCGTCTTCGAGCCCTTCGGGCGGTTCTTCTACGTGGCCGCGTTCGGGACCGACCGCGTGGCCATGGTGGACCCGCTGGGCAACGTGCGCGCGCGCATCGACCTCGGCCCACCGGGCCCCGTCGCCGACTCGCGCAACATGCGGGGGCCCCGCGGGCTGGCGCTGCACGCCGGGGCCCTCCGCCTCTACGTGCTGAACCGCATCTCGAACACGATCTCGGTCGTGGACATCGCGTCCAACTCCGTCGTCTTCGAGACGCCGGTGGGCACGTTCGACCCGACGCCGCTCGTCGTCAAGGCCGGCCGCGGGTTCCTGTACGACGCCAAGCTGTCGGGCAGCGGCACCGGCTCGTGCGCCTCGTGCCACATCGACGGCGACATGGACATGATCGCGTGGGACCTCGGCAACCCGGGCGGCACGATGCAGTTCGTGGTGCAGAACGGGCTGACGATCCCCATGCACCCGATGAAGGGCCCGCTGACGACGCAGTCGCTCCGCGGGCTCACCGGCGTCGGGCCCCTGCACTGGCGGGGGGACCGCGCGGACTTCACCGCCTTCAACCCCGCCTTCGACAGGCTCATGGGCGCCTCTCCGCTGAGCGCCGACGACATGGCGAGGTTCAAGGACTTCATCGACGCGCTCAACTACATGCCCAACCCGTACCAGAAGCTGGATCGGACCCTGCCCACGAGCTTCCGGGGCGGCGATCCCGTCGCGGGGCGGAACTCGTTCCTCAACGAGAGGTTCCACGTCCTCGGGTTCGCGTGCGCGAGCTGCCATGTGGCGAACCCGGGGCCGGGGACCGGGGGGGTGATCCAGGCGTTTCCCGGCCAGGACCAGCCGATGAAGATCCCGCACCTCCGGAACGTCTATCAGAAGCTGAACCTCTCGCGGCTGCCGGGGACCGTGAGCGCGAGCGGCTACGGCATCGAGCACGACGGCAGCCTCTCGAGCATCTTCGACCTCCTTTCCCAGGCGGCCTTCGGCCAGCTGGCGAAGGATTTCGTGCGCAAGGTGAACATCGCGGCCTTCGTCGAGTGCTTCGACACGGGCACGGCGCCGGCGGTCGGCTACACGCGAACCGCGTCCGCGAGCAACCTGATCGACCCGACCATCCAGCAGGACTGGACGGTGCTCGAGGGCCAGGCGGCGGTCGGCCACATCGACCTCATCGTCACGGGGACGTTGGGCGGGCAGCCGCACGGACTCCTGTATCGGCCGGGCTCGGACGATTACGTGGCCGACAGCGCCGCCCTCGGGCCGTTGACCCGGGACCAGCTGGTGCTGCTGGTGATCCTGGGCGACACGCTCAGCGTCATGGGCGTGCCCCCCGGCGCCGGGCCACGGATGGGACTCGATCGGGACCTCAATGGCGTGCTGAACGGAGACGAGACGGGAGCGCGGGCGGCGTCGGCCGTCGAGCCGCTCGGCCGGTGGACACAAGCGCTCCAGCGAATGCTGGGACGCGTGAAGGAATGGGCGAAAGCCGCGGTCGTCTGACCTGGGTTCGGTCGGAGGCGCGTGGGTAACAACCAAGGGGGTCGCACCATGGGTCGTTTGCGGCGGACGCTGAGGGCCGTGGTCGTTGCCGTGGGATTCAGCATGGTCGCCGTCGCCACCGGGCCGGGGGGCGGGGGGTCACCGGTGGTGCAGGCGCAGGCGGTGCCGGGCCGGCCAAACATCGTCGTGGTCATGGTCGACGACCTCGACTCGCGGGCGTTCGCCCGGCTGCTGTCGCTGGGGCTGCTCCCCAACATCCAGACCTCGGTGGTCAACCGCGGGGTCTCGTTCGCGAACTCCTTCGTGACCAACTCGCTCTGTTGCCCTTCGCGGGCGACCTTCTTCACCGGTCAGTACTCGCACAACAACGGGGTCCTCTCGAACGCCCCTCCCAACGGGGGGGTCGCCGCGCTCGACGACACCTCCACCCTCGCGACCTGGCTGCGGGCGGCCGGCTACCGCACCAGCTTCGTCGGCAAGTACCTGAACTACTACGGCGTGTCCGACATCAACCGGGACGGCACCATCGACATGGGGGATGTGCTCTACGTGCCGCCGGGCTGGGACGACTGGCAGGCGCTCGTCGATCCGTCGACGTACCTCATGTACCAGTACACCATCAACGACAACACGAACCTGGTCACCTACGGCACCGCGGCGGCCGATTACCAGACGGACGTGCTCGCGGAGCGGGCGGCGCGGGCGATCGACGCGGCCGAGGCCAACGATGCCCAGCCGTTCTTCCTCACGATCTTTCCCAGCGCACCGCACAGCGAGCTCTGGCCGGCCATACCCGCGGACACGTTCGCGGACGTGTGGCGCTGGACCATCCGCCCGGCGCCGCGCCATCTGGGCACCATTACCGTCGGCGTCCCGCCGGTGCCGTCATTCAACGAGGTGGACGTCAGCGATAAGCCGGCCTGGCTGCAGGTACGGGCCCCGCTGGCGCCCGTGGACATGGTGTATGCACAGCGCAAGTACCAGGACCGCCTGGGGTCCGTGCGCGCGATCGACGACATGGTGGGAAGGGTGGTGCAGGCGCTCACCCAACGCGACGAGCTGCAGAACACGGTGATCGTCTTCACCTCCGACAACGGCTTCTTCATCGGCGAGCACCGCATGTCGGAGAAGCTGGCCGCGTACGAAGAATCGATCCGTGTGCCCCTGGTCATCTCGATGCCCGCCGCGACGGGGCCCCAGGCCTCTTCGGCGCTGGTGCTCAACAACGACCTGGCGCCCACCATCGCCGAGCTCGCGGGCGCGACCCCCGGCCTTCCCGTGGACGGCCGGTCGCTCCTGCCCCTGATCACGAATCCCGCCCTCACGAGCTGGCGCCGCCGGTTCCTGGTCGAGCACTGGGCCGTCGACGTGGACCCGATGGGCGTTCACGACATCCCCGACTTCGCCGCCCTCCGCACGGGCCCCCTGACCTACGTCGAGTACGACGACGGCCCGCAGTCGCGCGAGTTCTACGACACGAGCGTGGACCCCTACCAGATGACCAGCCTGCACAACAGCAGCAGCGCGGACCGAACGTCGCAACGGCAGATCCTTTCGCAGTGGCTGGCCGCGCTCAAGACGTGCGGGGGCGGG
>Ga0210378_10001491_pt1 | contig 12228 bp, 10 predicted proteins | sample PLM1_60_b1redo_FD_155465 | JGI IMG/M metagenome (GOLD analysis project Ga0210378, IMG submission 155465) | Groundwater sediment microbial communities from an aquifer in East River, Colorado, USA - PLM1_60_b1 redo | ecosystem: Environmental > Terrestrial > Soil > Riparian zone | place: USA: East...
ACCGGAGTGGCTGTATGTGCGCGAGTCGCCGGAGCCGGAGCTGCTCCAGCCAGAGGCCGCTGCCGGGAAGGAGTGGCTCGCAACGCCGGACTGCGTGTCGCTCGAGCTTGCCGTGACCTGGAACTGGCCGCTGCCCGCGCTCGGGCGGTACCAGACGACGCCGCCGTTGAGCGCGGCGTTCGTGAAGGAGTTCAACGAGAGCGAAGGATCGGCCGGCGCCGAGCTATCGACCTTCGCCGTGTTGCTCGCGCCCGAGGTGCCCTGGTTGCCGACACCGTCGGAGAGCAGTTCGCGGTAGCGGTAGCACTTGCCGCTGACCACACTCGTGTCGTTGCCGCCGGCGAGGGTGACCGCCGACCAGGAGCCGGGGAAGGAGTCGCAGCTTCCGTCGCCGTTGTCCAGCAGAGCCTCGTCGCGCTCGACGACGCTCGAGCCGGCGCTGAGGCCTGACTCGGAGTCGGAGCCGCCGTTCAGCGCGACCGGGACGGAGAGCGACGTGTAGTAACCCGTGGTGACGCTCGGCGCCGTGGCCGAAGGGGCCGTCGAGTCCGCCGTGACGGTGAAGGAGACGTTGCCGGAGTTGAGGCCGGCGCCGTTCGTCGCAAAGACGTCGTTCGGCTCCCCCGGGTTGGTCGGGCTGCCTGAATGGCTGTATGTGCGCGAGTCGCCGGAGCCGGAGCTGCTCCAGCCCGAGGCGGCCGCCGGGAATGAGTAGCTCCCAACGCCCGACTGCGTGTCGGTCGACCCGGCCGCGGTGACCTGGAACTGGCCGCTGGCCGCGCTCGGCCGGTACCAGACGACGCCGCCGTTGAGCGCGGCGTTCGAGAAAGACCCGTACGAGAGGGAAGGATCGCTGGGCGCGCTCGTGTCCACCTTGGCCGTCGAGCTCGCGGCCGAGAGGCCCTGATTGCCGACGTTGTCGGAAAGGAGCTCGCGGTAGCGGTAGCACTTGCCGCTGACCACGCTCGTGTCGTTGCCGCCGGAGAGCGTGACCGCCGACCAGGAGCCCGGGAAGGCGTCGCAGCTTCCGTCGCCGTTGTCCAGCTGAGCCTCGTCGCGCTCGACGACGCTCGAGCCGGCCGCAAGGCCCGACTCGGAGTCGGAGCCGCCGTTCAGCGTGACGCCGACCGATGTCGAGGTGTAGAAGCCGGCCGTGACCGTCGGAGCGGTGACGCTCGGCGCCGTCGAATCCGGTGTGACCGTGAACGAGACGTCGCCCGAGTTGAGGCCGGCGCCGTTCGTCGCGAAGACATTGTTCGGCTCGGCCGGATCGGTCGGCGAGCCGGAGTGGCTGTACGTGCGCGAGTCGCCCGAGCCGGAGCTGCTCCAGCCCGAAGCGGCCGCCGGGAAGCTATAGCTCGGGACGCCCGACTGCGTGTCGGTCGACCCGGCCGCGGTGACCTGGAACTGGCCGCCGGCCGCGCCCGGCCGGTAGTAGACAGCGCCGCCGTTGAGCGCGGCGTTCGTGAAGGACGCGTACGACAGCGTCGGATTGTTCGGCGCCGACGTGTCGATCTTCGCGGTCGCGCTCGTGCCGGCCTGCGTGCCCTGGTTGCCGACGCTGTCTGAGATCTTGTAGCGGTAGCGGTAGCACTTGCCACTGACGACGGTCGTGTCGTTGCCGCCGGAAAGGGTGACCGTCGACCAGGAGCTGGGGAACGCGTCGCAGCTGCCGTCGCCGTTGTCCAGCGGCGCCTCGTCGCGCTCGAGGATCCCCGACCCGGCGTTGACGCCCGAGCCCGCGTCAGTTCCGTTCGCGAGCGTGACCGGCACCGAGGTCGAGGTGAAGTAACCGCCAGTGACCGAGGCGGACATGCCCGTCGGTGCGCCGGTATCGCTGACGAACGACACCATGGAGTTCGCCTGCTGAAGCGCTGCGTCTTCACCGACGAGCGTCTGGTTCGCAGGGTTCGAGGGGCTCGCCGACCAGCTGTACGTGCTCGAGACGTACGGCGGACCGGTCGTCACCGTCTCGAGCGCGTGCGTCCACCCGGTGGTGCCGATCGCCGGGTACGTCGTGCCGTAGGGCCCGGAGCCGCCGTCGGTAAGTGCGTTCGAGAATGTGAAGCCGCCGGCCGCGTCGCCCTTGTAGTACAGCGTGCCCGAGCTGTAGTGGGCGCCGGTCGCGTTCGTGATCGAGAGCGCGTTGGCCGGCGCGACGTCGTCGGCCGTCGGGTGAGCGATCTTGTTGGTGGCGCCGCTGTTGACCTCGAAGGTCAGTTGCCGCCGGTTCGCAACGTTCGAGTTGATGCCACCGACTTGGTTCCGGCGGTACTCGACGAACAGGCGCTCGCCCGCGGCGAGGGAGAAACGTGGGACCGGGATCGTTACGTTCGTTGTGATCGGGGTCGTCGCGCTGCGCAGGTCCTGGTTGGCGGGGTCGTCGCCATTGACCGGCGACAGGACGACACCGGTCGCCGTGAAGACGCCGCCGGAAATCGTCCCTTTCCAGATGCCGACGTTGAGAATCGCGGCGCCCCCGACGAGGATCGTGTTGGGGATGTCGGTCTTGATGGTGAAGACCCAGTCGCCGGCGGGGAAGCCGGTGCCGCCCGCAGTGTCGAGCGTCCAGCCTGTGCCGGCGGGGGTAGCGCTCGGGGCGGCCGACGTCGTGTTCGCTTGGCCGGGGATCCAGAGGTAATAGCCGGTGGCGTTCTGGGCCGGAGTGTTGGTCGTGGTGACGTCCGCCACGCTTGGGGCGGCCGTGATGAGCTGCCAGGAGCCGGTGTCAGTTGAAGCGGTGTTCGCCAGGTAGAGCGGCGATGGATAGTCAGCGGCCGGGTCGACGATGTAGGGGAGAGGAAGCTTCGAGTCGTCGAGTCGCAGGCCGAGCCGCCATGAGTCGCCCTGCGCTCGGAGCGACCAGCGCGAGCCCTCCGGGGTGACATCCCGGCCGGCGGCGTCGAGGATGGCGACGGGCGGGGTCCGGACGAGGCCGGCGCCGTAGAGGATCGACCCGTCTGACTGCAGCCGCGGCTTCGCGTCGGTGTCGAGCAGCCACTGCCAGTCGCGCTTGCCCTGGCGGCGCTCGACAGTGAGGAACTGCTCGGTCCCGGTCGAGTCGACGACGATCGTCTCGCGCCCGTACGCCGTGGGGCGCGATACGCCGTCCGCGAAGCGGTCCCACTCGCCGCCCTTCGCGTCGGCCAGCGAGATCCCGACCTGCATCTGCCGGCGCGAGACGCGGAAGCCGGAAGAGTCGAGCCTGACCCGGACGCCCGGCGCGGGGTGCCTCACGAGAGGAGCCCCGGGTCGCTTCTCGCCGAGCGCTTGGGTCAGGAACTTGTCGGAAGAAGGTGCGCTCTCGCCGCCGGCGTGTGCGAGTAGGCCGGCCGAAAAAGCACAGGCGAGTACCCCGAGCGCCGCCGCCCACCGCATAGGTGGTTGCGCCCGCAAGAGGGGGAGGCGCCCGGCGTGTGCCGGGCGCCGATTGGGCCGCGTTTGATTGAAGCTCGCCATTCGATCCACACCTCCTTCTCGTCTGGGCGCGTAGGAAGGAGGGCGGCGTTTGGTATGAAAATCGTATGAGGCGTCGAAGTTCCCCCATTCGAGGGACTTTTTCTGTCTGATCCGGCTTCAATCCGTGGTTCCGTGCTCGTCGTGGACGATGACGAGGACATCCGTCTGCTCCTGAGAGAGCTGCTGAAACGGGCCGGTTTCGAAGTCCACGAGGAATCCAACGGGCTCGCGGCCCTCCGCACGTTCCATGCGCAGCGCCCGGATCTCATCCTCCTCGACGTGGCGATGCCGGAGATGGACGGGTGGCAGACCCTCGAGCGCATCCGCGAGCTGAGCGACGTGCCCGTGCTCATGCTGACCGCGAAGGACACCGAGGCGGACCGGGTGCGCGGGCTACGGGCAGGCGCGGACGACTACGTGACGAAGCCGTTCCCCCGCGAAGAGCTCCTGGCGCGGGTCGACGCTCTGCTCCGGCGGGCCTCCCCCAAGACCGAGCAGGCCGGCGCCTACGTCGATGGGCTCGTGGAGGTCGATTTCGTCCAGCGAACGGTCAGCGTCCAGGGACGGGAAGCAGCGCTGACGCCGCTCGAGTACAACCTGCTCGCTGCCTTCGTGCGGCACCCCAACCAGGTTCTCGGGCACGACCAGCTCCTCGAGCTGGCCTGGGGTGGGAGCAGCGGCGAGATCTCCCGCGACCAGGTGAAGCTCTACGTCGGCTACCTGCGGAGGAAGCTAGGAGCGGAAGGCGACGTGCCGATCCAGACCGTCCGCGGCTTCGGTTACCGGTACCGCCCCGTCCGGCGCTAGCCGTCACGGGGGAACCCCTGGTTCCCCCGTGAGCCCCCTCCTTGCGGGCGGAGGCTTGCTGCGAGGGGTTTCAGGAGCCGGCGATTGGGCGCCCGCCTCGAGTGGTCTCCTCTCCGTTGTGAGCCTCCCGCCGGGCGAAGCCCGGCTCCGGCGGCCTTTCGCGGTGGCTCCCCAGAAGGCTCCGCGTAGCTGGCCGCCGTCCAGCGAGGTTTGCCAACTGAGTCTTCCTCAGCAGCTGGCGCTAGTCCCTCTCGCCGAGCGCGCTGCGCACGGCAGCCATGAGCTCGTCGTTGTCGATCGGCTTCTGTACGTAGGCCCGCGCCCCGGCTTCCGTCGCGCGGGCGCCGGTGGTGCTCTGCTCGCGGGCGCTGACGACGATCACTGGGATGTGCGCAAGCGCGGGAAACGCCTTGAGGCGGTCCATGACCACTACGCCGTCGCCGCCCGGGAGGCCCATGTCGAGCAGGATCAGGTCCGGCCTCTCCTCGCGCGTCACGGAGATCGCCGTCACTGCATCGAAGGCGAAGGCGGTCTCGTAGCCCCGGGCATGCAGGCGAACCTTGAGCAGCTCGCGCGTGTCCTGGTCGTCTTCGACGATGAGGATCTTGGCCAACGCGCCGAGCGTAGCGTGACCGGCGGCTTGCTAGGAAGGCTTGGCGAGGCTGCGGCGCAGCAGTCGCTCGACTCGCTCGCGCAGATCACGGGCGTCGAACGGCTTCCTGACGTACTCGTCGGCCCCCGCGGCCAGTCCCCGGGCCACGTCGGCCTCTTGCGCCCGTGCGGTGAGCAAGATGATCGGCATCGCGCTCGTAGGCTCCGCGCGACGGAGCTCGCGCGTCACCGTGTAGCCGTCGAGGCCGGGCATCATCACGTCGAGCACGGCCAGGTCGGGCACCTGCTCGAGCGCGACCCGTAGCGCCTCGTCACCGCTCCGCGCCTTGACGACATCGCAGCCTGCACGCTCGAGGCGAAACGTGACGAGGGTGAGGATGTCCTCGTCGTCGTCGGCGACGAGCACCAGCGGGCGATTGCTCGGAGCGGGCTCGATCATGCGGCGACCTCCTCGGGCTCGGCGGACCGGGCTTCGCGGAGCGGAAGCTCGACCCGGAACGTCGTCCCCTTGCCGGGAGCGCTGACGACCTCGATCAGGCCCGCGTGGGCCTCGACGATCGCCTTCACGATCGCGAGCCCGAGGCCCGTCCCCGGAATCGCCTGCTCTGTTGCCGAGGCCGCCCGGAAGAAGCGCTCGAAGAGACGTGGCTGTTCGGCCGCGGGAATACCGATCCCCGAGTCCTCGACCTCGAGGTAGACGTAGTCGCCGATCGTGGACGTTCGCACCTCCACATGTCCGCCCTCGGGCGTGAACTTGAGAGCGTTCGAGACGAGATTGTCCACCACCTGGGCCAGGCGGCCGCGGTCGCCGACGAGCGCCGGGACGGGCACCGCCGTCAGCTGAAGGTCGATCGCCCTCTGGTCGGCGAAGGGCCGGGCCGCTTCGACGCAATCCGCTGCGAGGGCTGCGACGTCGACCTTCGCGCGCTCCAGCGTGAGGCGGCCGGCGTCGGCCTGCGCTACGAACAGGAGATCGCCCACGAGGCGGAGCAGGCGCCCGGAGTTTCGCTCGACGGCGTTGAGAAATCGGCGCTGCTCGGGGTTGAGCGTGCCGGCCTCCTCGTCGAGGACGAGATCGAGGTAGCCGCGGATCGACGTCAGCGGCGTACGGAGCTCGTGCGAGACCAGGGACAGGAACTCATCCTTCAGGCGGTCGAGCTCGACCAGTCGCTTGTTCTGTTCGCTCAAGGTGTGGCGGGCGCTCTCGGTCTCCATCTGCGCCTCCTGGGCAAAGGCGAGCGACTGCTCGAGGCGCGCGGCCTGCTCGACCAGCTGCTCGTTGCGGATCTCGACGGCAGCGGTCACCCGGCGGAGAATCGGGACGAGCGCTGCGAAGAGCACAAAGAGCGCCAGCGCGAGAAAGCCTGCTACCGGATACAGAGTCTTCCGCGCCTGGTCGGTGACCTGGGAGTCATAGTCCTGGTAGAGCTCGAAGACGCCGATCGGAGCTTCGCCGGCGGGTTGGACCGGGAGATACGTCTCGAACGCCTTGACCCGATGCCGTCCCTGTTCGATCTCGCCGACGTTCCTGACGCCGTTCCCTCGCAAAACCGGCTGGAGCGCCATCTCGTCGTCGGGCTGCCTGCTCCCGATGAGGGCCGGGCTCGTCGAGTAGGTGATCTGACCGCTGGGAGCGATCAGGTTCATGCGCAGCATCCCTTCGGTGTGGACGGCGCGCTGGAAGAGCTCGTCGAGCCGGGCGCGACGCTGTCCCGTCGCGGGCCGTACGAAATCGGACGCGCTCAGCTCGTCTCGCAGCAACGCGTCGGCGATGAACTGCGCGCGTGTGACCGCCTGGTTCTCGGCCTGCGCAGTCGCTCGCTGATTGACGAACCAGAGGATCGCGCCCGCGGCAAACAGCAGGACGAGGCCCGTGTAGGCGGCAATCCGCAGCGTCAGTCTCTGGGGCTTCCTGGGCACTCCTGGCCTCACATCGGCAGAAAGGGGCCTCAGAATGAGGGATAGAGAAGCGCCGTAGAATGCGCATATGGCTCTGACCGAGGACAGGCGTGGCCTGACGGGCATGGACGACTGGCGGCGAGAGCTCTATGACGCGACCCCGGAGCGGGAAAGCGAGCTCAGCTCGACCATCTCCGGCCTCCCGAACGACCCGCTCTACGGCCCCGAGAACGTCGAGATCGACTACGAGAGCGACCTCGGCTACCCGGGTGTCTATCCCTTCACGCGCGGCGTCTATCCCTCGATGTACCGCGGGAAGCTCTGGACGATGCGCCAGTTCGCCGGCTTCGGCACGGCTGCCGAGACGAACGAGCGCTTCCGGTACCTGCTCGAGCACGGCCAGACGGGGCTCTCGACCGCGTTCGACATGCCGTCGCTGATGGGCTACGACTCCGACCACCCGCGCTCGCTCGGCGAGGTCGGTCGCGAGGGCGTCGCCGTGGACTCCCTCGACGACATGGAGACACTCTTCTCCGGGATCCCGCTGGGCGAGGTCTCGACGTCGATGACGATCAACTCGACGGCGGCGATGGCGCTCGCGTTCTACGTCTGCGTCGCCGAGCAGCAGGGCGTCCCGCGCGCCGAGCTCCGGGGGACGATCCAGACGGACATCCTCAAGGAGTACATCGCGCAGAAGGAGTGGATCTTCCCGCCCGAGCCTTCGATGCGGCTGGTCGTGGACATGATCGAGTTCTGCGCCGAGGAGATGCCTCGCTGGCACCCGGTGTCGATCTCCGGGTACCACATCCGCGAGGCGGGATCGAACGCGCAGCAGGAGCTCGCGTTCACGCTCGCGAACGGGTTCGCCTATGTCGAGGCGGCCGTGGAGCGCGGGCTCGACGTCGACGACTTCGCGCCGCGCCTTTCGTTCTTCTTCAACGCGCATCTCGACTTCTTCGAGGAGATCGCCAAGTACAGGGCGGCCCGCAGGATCTGGGCCCGCGAGCTGCGGGAGCGGTACGGCGCCCGCAATCCGCGCTCCTGGCTCATGCGCTTCCACACGCAGACGGCCGGCGTCTCGCTGACAGCTCAGCAGCCCGAGGTGAACATCGTCCGGACGGCGCTCGAGGCGATGTCGGCCGTGCTCGGGGGCACGCAGTCGCTGCACACGAACTCGTTCGACGAGGCGCTCGCGCTCCCGACCGAGCACGCGGTGCGGATCGCGCTGCGCACGCAGCAGGTGATCGCGCATGAGACCGGAGTCGTCAACACGATCGATCCGCTCGGCGGCTCCTGGTACGTCGAGGACCTGACGAACCGCCTCGAGAAGGAGGCGTACGAGTACTTCGAGCGGATCGACAAGCTCGGAGGCGTGATCCCGGCGATCAAGGAGAACTTCTTCCAGCAAGAGATCGCCGACGCGTCTTTCCGCTACCAGTCCGAAGTGGAGGCGAAGCAGCGCATCATCGTCGGCGTCAACCGCTACCAGGCCGACGAAGAGCCTCCGATCGAGCTCTTGCGCGTCGACCCGGCGCTCGAGGACGAGCAGATCGCGCGGGTGCAAGCAGTTCGGGCGCGGCGCGACTCGGGCGCCGCCGAGACGGCGCTCACGCAGCTGAAGGAAGTGGCCTCGGTCGAGGGCCGGAACCTGATGCCGCCCATCGTCGAGGCCTCGCGCGCGTACGTGACCATGGGGGAGATGTGTGACTCGTTACGCGCCGTCTGGGGCGTCTGGCGCGAAACGCCAGTCTTCTAGAGGCGAACCCCAGAGGAAGCTGCCTCGCTTCAAGGGGCGAAGCCCCAGACGAAAAGCAATCCCGTGCCAGACTTCAGTCTGGCTTGGGCGTGCAATCCCATCCTGGCGAGAAACGCCAGTCTTCTAGACGAAACGCCCCGCGTCTGAGAAAACGCCAGTCTTCGCGCAGGCCTAACCCGAACTCAATATTGGACGTCTAACCTTTGTCCCGGTGAATCGACTCCAAACTCTCCTTGCCTCGAAACGGTTCCAGCGGGCCCTCCCCTGGGCTGCCGGCGCGATCCTCGCGCTCGGCGTGATCACCTTCCTCCAGGTGCTGAACAACCCGAAGGATGACGATGCAACGCCGGATAGCGGCGGCCAGACGCGGCTGATCAGCGAGCCTCGGACGGTTCCGCCCTCTCCCGAGGCGCGGAAGGTCGTGGCCCAGTTCATCAACACGGCGGTCGCCCGGAGGAACCTCGCGCAGGCCTGGAGGATCACCGGGCCGAGCTTGAAGGAGGGCGTCACCTATCGGCAATGGCTGAGAGGAGAGATCCCGGTCGTGCCCTACGACATGGAGCAAGTCGAGCGTGCCCCGGTGCGGCTCGACTGGTCGTACCCGACGGAGGCTTCCTTTGCCGTGTCCCTCCTGCCGAAACAGGGCTCTAGCGAGAAGCCGCAGACCTTCTTCGTGACGGTGAAGAAGTTCGGCAAGGGCTCGAGCGAGAAGTGGCTCGTCGACTACTGGGCCCCCTACGCGCCGGCTGCGGTTCCCGACACGTTCAATCGCTGAGTCTTCGCGGGCATTGCAGGCCGCCCGCCCGACGAGATTTCAACAGCTAGCTCGGTGACTATCCTTGGTCCAGTGAGGGCTTTGTTTTCCTCACCGCGCCGGCGGCGCCGAACGTTTCGGATCGGCGGGGCGTTGCTCGTCCTCGCCGGCGCGATCACGATCGGGATCGTCTTCCGGAACACCGCCCCGGTGGAAGAGGCGACGTTGCGCAACGAGCCGGTTCAGGTCTACCACGAGCCGACTCCGGTCCGGCTGACGACCGCCGACCGCGCGCTCGCGCTCAAGACGGCGCTGAAGTTCGTGAACACGGCCGTCGCCCGCCGCCACGTCGGCGATTCGTACGACCTCGTGGCACCGGGTCTCCGCTCGGGGATCTCACCGGCCGAGTGGGCGAAGGGTGACGAGATTCCGGTCGTCCCGTACCCGGCCGCCGAGGCCCGTGTTCGCGTCGACTACTCGTTTCGCAACGAGTTGGGGCTGAAGATGATGCTTGTGCCGGCGTCCACTTCGCAGCTCAACCCGATGACGTTCAACATGGACATGACCGCGCGGGGCTCGGGCGCCAATCGGCGCTGGCTCGTCAACGGATGGGCGCCGAGCGGCGTCGTCTCAGCACCGACCGGCGACGGAGGAGGCGGCGGTGTGATCGGCGGTTCGAACCTCTCCCCACAGAACACGGAGGGCCTGGACTCCTCGCTCGGCGCGGCCTGGATCATCGCGCCGATCGCGCTCCTCGGCGCGGTCTTGCTCATCCCCATCGGCCTCGGCATCCGCAGCTGGCGCGAGAACCGCCGAGCCATGCGCGACTACGAAGCAATGAGATCGCTGGACCTAGACGGTTAGTTCGAGACCGTCTTTCGCTTGCTCGAGCCCGTCATCTAGCTCGAGCTCCTGCGGTCGGTGCGTGAGAACGAGCCTTTTGGCACCCGATGCCTCGAACGCTGAGACCGCCTCGTCCGCGGATAGGTGACCCCGAGGCTGGCCGTCCGATTCGCCGTCTTTGAGCGTCGCCTCGCACAGGAAGAGATCGACCTCCTCGGCCAGCTCGGTGAGCTTTTCGCTCGGCCCCGAGTCGCCTGAATAGGCGATCGTTCGCGTGTCGTTCGCGACGCGGAACCCGTAGGTCCTCACGGTGTAGTGCGGAAGTCGCATCGCGGTGAGCTCGAGGCCGGCGGCCTCGAAGGGCTCACCCTCGACGTACTCCTTGAGCTCGAACGCGCGGACAAACATGTCCGGCGTCCCGAAGCGCGTTCCGAACGCCGCGACCTCCTCGCGCCCGCCGGGCGGGAGCCAGAGCTCGGGCGGCTTCTTGTCCTGCCCGAGACCCCACATGGTTCCCCAGACCCACGGGACGAGATCGCCCCAGTGGTCGAGGTGGAAGTGCGTGATCGCAATCGCATCGACCTCGGGCCACCCGTTCGTGCTGTAGCTCTCGCGCAGACGGGCGAGCACACCCGGCCCGCAGTCGAGCAGAAGCCGTCCGGGCCCCTCGAGGAGGTACCCAGACTGAGCTCCGCCGGGATTCGGCCAGGCCGGCGAGCATCCGACCACGGTCAGCTTCATACGCACATCGTCCTGCTCAGTAGACGTTCACCCCCACGAGAATCTTCCCTTGTACCTCTTCCTATACTCCGCGGCGTGGCAGGAAAGATCCGAGTCGTCATCGCAAAACCCGGTCTCGACGGCCATGACCGGGGCGCGAAGATCATCGCACGCGCGCTCAGGGACGCGGGGATGGAGGTGATCTACACCGGCCTCCATCAGACGCCCGAGCAGATCGTCGAGACCGCCGTCCAGGAGGACGCGGACGCGGTCGGCATCTCGATCCTCTCCGGAGCGCACATGACCCTCGTCCCTCGGATCCTCGACGGGTTGAAGGAGAACGGGGCCGAGGACGTGCTCGTCCTCGTCGGCGGCACCATTCCGAGCGAGGATTCCGAGGAGCTGCTGCGGCTCGGCGTGGCCCAGGTCTTCACGCCTGGCTCCCACACGGGCGAGATCGTCGACTTCCTCAAAGCGAAGGTCGCACTTTGAGCGTGGACCTCTCGCGTGAGGACGGCGTCGCCCTCCTCACGGTCAACCGCCCGGATGCCCTGAACGCCTTCGACGTCGACACCCTGACCGAGCTGCGCGACCATCTCAGACAGCTCGCCGAGGACGCGGCGGTGCGGGTCGTCGTCCTGACCGGGGCCGGCGAGCGCGCCTTCGCAGCGGGGGCCGACATCAAGTACATGAGCGGCCTGGACGTCGACCAAGCCAAGGAGTGGGGCAGGCTCGGCCACGAGGTCGGGTACCTGCTCGAGACCATGCCGAAGCCGACGATCGCCGCGATCAACGGGTTCGCGCTCGGCGGGGGCTGCGAGCTCGCGGTCGCCTGCGACTTCCGGTACGCCTCCACGACGGCGAAGCTCGGCCAGCCGGAGGTCAATCTCGGGATCATCCCGGGGTGGGGAGGGACGCAGCGTCTGGCGCGTGCGGTCGGCATCGGGCTCGCAAAGGAGCTCGTCCTCACCGGGCGTGTGGTCGACGCCGACGAAGCGCTGCGGATCGAGCTCGTCAATGCGGTGTATGAGCCTGACGAGCTGATGCAAAAGACCCTCGAGGTCGCCCATGGTCTGGCGTCGAAGGCCCCGCTCGCCCTCGCCGCCGCCAAGGAGGCGGTTAATCGCGCGCTCGGCGGCGACCACGGCGACAACCTCGAGCGGGAGGCGGACTACTTCGGTGAGCTCTTCTCGAGTGAGGACGCCAGGGAAGGCTTGACCGCGTTCGTCGAGAAGCGCGAGCCGCGCTTCACAGGTCGCTGACAAGGCGAAGCGGGGGTTCCCCCGTCCCTTTCACTTGTCCTCGTCTTCATCCGTGTCGGTCTCCCCGCCGAGGCTCGCGGCGATCGTCTTCTCCACCTTGCCGAAGAGCACGTTCG
>Ga0210378_10001492_pt1 | contig 12227 bp, 9 predicted proteins | sample PLM1_60_b1redo_FD_155465 | JGI IMG/M metagenome (GOLD analysis project Ga0210378, IMG submission 155465) | Groundwater sediment microbial communities from an aquifer in East River, Colorado, USA - PLM1_60_b1 redo | ecosystem: Environmental > Terrestrial > Soil > Riparian zone | place: USA: East...
GACAACGGCTCATCCCACCGTGGCCAGGCATCCATCCAGCGGCTGGAGGGCGAGTACAAGAATCTGCGCCTGGTCCACCTGCCCGTGCACGCCTCGTGGCTCAACCAGATCGAAATCGTCTTCTCGGTGATCCAACGCAAAGTCTTGACGCCCAACGACTTCACCGATCTTGCCGCACTCGCCCAGCGGCTGCTTGGCTTCCAGCGCCGCTACCAGCAGACCGCAGTCCCGTTCGACTGGCGATTCACCCGCTCGGACCTGGACCGACTCCTGCGCCGCCTGGACGAAACAGAACAACTCACCAAGGCCGCATGACCACCACGCACGAACTTCCATACGTCAGTACTTAGCCTGCGGCCGCCGGGACGACGACGATGGCGTACGGTCCTCGAAACGAGGGGCCGGTGGCGGCGGACAGGGTGGTCCGCTGCCCGGTCGCGGGGTCCATTCGGATCACGCCGCCCACGGCGGTGTCGTCCGCGATCAGGATGTGCCCGTCCCACTCGACCGCCAGTCCCATCGGGTGGAAGGGATCGCCGGTGGTCAGGCGGGTTCGTTGCCCCGTGGTCGGGTCAACCCGGAACACCGATCCCTGGCTGACGGTGAAGCCTCCGCCGGCGGTCTGGAAATGGTCGGCGATCAGGACCCCGCCGTTGGCGTCGACCGCCAGGGCCAGCGGAGTGGAGAACGGAGGGTCGCCGGTCAGCGTCGTCTGGGCTCCGGTCCCTGGGTCGACCCGGAACACCCTCGTAGCGCCACCGGGTGTCCTGGCGAGAACGAAGATGGCACCGCCAGCCTCCCGCTCGACCGCCACCGCCACCGGGTGCACGAACACGCTGCCGCCGGGGGCGAGCGCGGTCTGCGCACCGGTCACAGGATGGACTCTGATCACCCCACCATTGCCGCCGAAGGCGGTCTCATCGGCGACGAGGATGGCGCCGTCCGCTTCGAGCGCAATGCTCCTCGGGCTGACCAGCGGCTGACCAGAGGCCACCTTGGTCTGGTTCCCGGTCGTGGGGTCGACGCGGATGACCCCGCCGGCACCGCCGAAGGCATCGAAATCGGTGACCATGAGGTTGTCGTCGGCGTCGACCGCCACCGCGGTCGGGTGGACGGACAGGGCGCCGGCAGCCACCCTGGTCCGTGCGCCGGTCTGGGGATGGACCTGGAAGATGTCGATAGCGTTCCCAGCCTCGTTCTGCTGGATCGTGACGATGGTGCCGGCGGGGAGCTTGCGAGTCCTGGCGGTGAGGGTGACGCGTCGGTTGTGGCCGGCGGTGGGGTCGTCGCTGCTGGCGGTGTACACCGCGGTGCTGGTCCCCGGCGTGGACGGCGCGGTGAACCGCACCTGCAGCTCACCGCAGCCATTGGGACTGACCGGCCCCGGCACCCCCACCAGCTCAAACCCCGGCCCCGGCGGTGGGCGGAACCCCACCGCATCGGCAATGGTGAGCCGGCCCGTGCCCAGGTTGGCGACCCGCACGCTGCTGGTCACCTGCTGGCCGGCCAGCGCCGCAAAGGTCACCGTAGAGGGCAGCTCGATCCACGGCTGCTGCGCCTCCCCGTCGTTGTCGGCCACCACCCAGGTGAACCCCCGCGGCTCGGCGTCCTGGTTCAGCAACCGCATCTGCCAGGCGCTGCCCGGTCGCGCGATGAACACCCGCACCCGGTACACCCCATCGCCGCGCGCATCGCACATCGCGTCGGCGACGAAGTTGCCCTGAGCGTCGTGGACCGAGGAGGCGTCGGGGAACATCGCCACCAGCACCGCCGGCCCCCCGCCGACGCTGAGCCGGATCAAAGGATCGGGGCCGCCCGGCGGCGCGCAGCCGGAGCCCAGCTTGACCAGCCGCACGAACATCGTCAGGTCACCTTCGACCATCCCGGCCAGCTCCTGGAACTCCTGCAAGTCGCTGGTGCCGGCGGCGGCTACCACCAGCGGCCCCGCCGGTGCACCAGGAAACACCCGAAACCCCATCACCGCCCCTCAAATCGCCGATCTCCCAGGCGACAAAGCACTACTAGACCCTACTAGACCGAAGTTACGTGAGCCAGCGGAGCCGAAAACGGCCATCTACCTGGAGAAACACTACTCAAAATCAGTCCAGGGTGTAGACAGAAAGAGTTGCTTCCCCGCCGGCTCCTGAGGTGGGATGCGGTTCGCAATGCTGGCGAATGCCTCCAGAAAGTGACGCAAACCGGACTCATGTAGACAGAACGCGACGCTTCTCATCAGTTCAAACTCCCTGCTCAGAGGGCCAATCGCAGATGTCCGCGCCACGTAACTTCGGACTAGACGAAGGTTGGGGTGACTACCACGATCACGTCGAACCCTATCCCGTTGAGGCCAGCCGCCTTGGCGATATCGAACACAGCGGGCGGAACCTCGAAGACACCGGCTCCGGGCGCCGAGGCTCCACCTCCCGCGGCGGTCGTCGTCGCGACGCGAATCGCGTTGAGCCGGGCGTCGCGGGCAGCTGCTGTGCCTGCAGCCGCATCTCCGACGCGGCTGAAATGGTCGGGGAAGGTGATGATCGGCCCGGCCGACGGGAACAGCTCGCGCATTCTGGGCGTAAGGGCCGTGATCGCGCTGCTCGGGCTGGTTTCGGCCGACTCACCCTGGAAGAGGACCTTCCCCAGCACATGCAGGTCCTCGCAGACAGTCCGCATCGCCGCGAAGAAGTCGCCCTGCGAGAGCTGGTCGGCGTATCGCCTCACGAGCTGAGGGTCGACCACCACCAAGACGAACACCCCCACCGGTTGGAAGTTGAGGTCGACGACCATGACGGCCGGCTGAGTGACACCGTGGGTGCCAGCCACGTCGAAGACGTCCGGCCCGACCTCGAAGGAGCTGTCCGCGACCGACCCGACGGCGAGGCGGGTAGAGGTCGTTGCGGCGACCCTGACGAGCTTCCTGCGTGCGTCGCGCACAGCGGCCGTGCCCGCGTTGGGGTCGCCCGAGCGGCTGAAGTAGGCCACGATCGCAAACGCTGGTGATGGGAATGCGGCGAGCAGGCGCGCCCTGACGTCCGTGACCGCCGCCGGGGTCGTCGGCTCTGCCGAGTTCGGAGGGAACGTGATCGTGCCGAGCGGGTGGGGGATCCTGAAGACGGCGTTCATCGCCGCGACGAAGTCGGACGCCGCGAGCGAGTTCATGTACTCCCTCTTGGCCTGCGGGTCGACCGCCATGATCGCGACGTCGGGTTGGTGGGTGGTGGCGGTGAGGGTGACCCGGCGGTTGTGCCCGGCGGTGGGGTCGTCGCTGCGGGCGGTGTACACCGCCGTGCTGGTCCCCGGCGTGGACGACGCAGTGAAGCGCACCTGCAGCTCACCGCAGCCATTGGGACTGACCGGCCCCGGCACCGCCACCAGCTCAAAGCCCGGCCCCGGCCGCAACCCCACCGCATCGCCGATCGTCAGCGGGCCCGTCCCCAGGTTGGCGACCCGCACCCCCTTGATCACCTGCTGCCCGGCGAGCGCCTCGAAGCCCACCGAGGCTGGCAGGTCGATCCACGGCTGCTGCGCCTCCTGGTCGTTGTCGGCCACCACCCAGGTGAACCCCCGCGGCTCGGTGTCCTGGTTGGCAATCTGCAACTGCCAGGCGCTGCGTGGCCGGGCGATGAACACCCGCACCCGGTACACCCCATCGCCGCGCACATCACACATCGCGTCGGCGACATGGACCCCCTGCCCGTCGTGGACCGAGGTGGCGTCGGGGAACATCGTTACCTCCACCGCCGGCCCCCCGCCGGCCTTGAGCCGGATCAAAGGATCGGGGCCGCCCGGCGCCGCGCAGCCGGAGCCCAGCTTGACCAGCCGCAGGAACATCGTCAGGTCATCCGCACCGCCCCCCGCCAGCTCCTCGAACGGGACAAAGACACTCTGGCCCCCCGCAGCCACCACCAGCGGCCCCGCCGGCGCACTGGGAAACACGCGAGACGTCATGGCTGCACTCCTTGCGGGCTGGCCGGCAATGCCGGCACGACGGCGATTCCCAATGCCGTCAGCACTGGGCTGGTGCTGAGGGAGCACACCGTGGATTGCGTTCCCGTACGCGGGTTCACCCGGATGACACTGCTGGCCCCGGCGGTCGAGAGCACCGCGCCGACCAGGACGTTCCCGTCAGCCTCGACTGCCACCCCAGTCGGGAGGGGGATCGCGGTCACCACGGTCTGCGCCCCTGTTACCAGGTCCGCTCGGATCAAGCCACTGCCGCGGCTGGTGACGAGGATCTTGCCGCTGGCCTCGAGCGCCACGCCGAACGGATCGTTCTCGAGCAGGTCGAGGCGGGCCACGAGGGTCTGGTCCCCGGTCACCGGGTCCACCCGGATGGCCTTGCATGGGGCGCTGGTCAAGGGTGCGGTGCAGACCAGGATGGTCCCGTCGGCCTCGAGCGCCATCGACTGCATGCTGGACGGGCTGAAGGACGTGGGCAGCGCGGTCTGCGCCCCTGTGGCCGGGTCCACCCTGATCAGTCGACCGGCCGCGACCAGGATCTTGCCGCTGGCCTCGAGTGCAATTCCTCTCACGCTTCTGAGTAGGTTCCCGGAGGCCACCAGGGTATGGTCCCCGGTGGCCGGGTCGACCCGCATCAGCTGACGATGGGCGGCGACCAAGATGTCACCGTTGGCGTCGACCGTGACCCCGTTTGTCGACGCCGGGTCCTCCGAGGGGGGCAGCGAGAACACCAGGGTCTGCTCCCCGGTCGCCGGGTTGACCTGGATCACCCCGGCGACCTGGCTCTCGCCGCCAGGTTCGGTGAAGCTGGAGTAGAGCACGAGGATGGTGCCGGGGCGGAGCTTGCGGGTGGTGGCGTTGAGGGTGACGCGTCGGTTGCGCCCAGGGGCCTGTTGGGCGGTGGTGTCGTCGCTCGTGGCGGTGTAGGCGGGGCTGCTCGAGCCCGGCGTCGACGGCGCGGTGAAGCGGATATCCACCGCGCCGCAGCCGTTGGGGCTGATCGGCCCCGGCACCCCCACCAGCTCGAACCCCGGCCCCGGCCGCAACCCCACGGCATCACCGATGGTGAGCCTGCCCGTCCCCTGGTTGGCGGCCCGAACGCTGTTGGTCACCACTTGGCCCGGAAACGCCTCGAAGCCCACCGCGGCCGGCAGGTCGATCCACGGCTGGCGGGCCTCCCGGTCATTGTCGGCCACCACCCAGGTGAAGCCATGCGGCTCGGCGTCCTGGTTCACGATTTGCAACTGCCAGGCGCTGCCGGGCTGTGAGATGAACACCCGCACCCGGTACATCCCGTCGCCCTGCGCGTCGCCCATCACGTCGGCGACGAAGTTGCCCTGCCCATCGTGGACCGGCGCGGCATTGGGGAACATGGCCACGTCCACCGCCGGCCCACCGCCGGCCCTGAGCCGGAACCGCGGGTCGGCGCCTCCGGCCGGCGCGCACCCCGAGCCCAACTTGACCAGCCGCACGAACATCGTCAGGTCGTCCGTACCGCCCCCCGCCAGCTCCTGGAACGGGACAAAGGCGCTCTGACCCCCGCCGGCCACGACCAGCGGCGCCGTCGGCGGGCTGGGAAACACCCGGAACACCATCACCCACCCCCCACCACAATGAAGTCCCGGTCGCTGATGACCGACCCGATTCCCGTGGTCACCTTGATCCTGCCCGAGGTCGCTCCCGTCGGGACAATAGTGTGAATCTCTCGCTCCGTGAAGCTGGACACCTCTGCGCGAACGGTGCCGAATTCGACCATGACAGGCTCGATGTGAAAATTGGTCCCCGACAGGACCACTGAGGCGCCGACCCCGCCGCGTGTGGGCTGGATTGGGTTCGCCGGCGCGAAGGCGGGGGGTGCACCGCCTCTGAAGCTGTCGTGGCTGGTCACAGAGTCGCTGCGGGTGGTGACCGTGATCTTGACCGCCTCCGTCACGCCAGGCGGCACCTTCGCGACGATCTGGCTGGGAGTGGCGTTCACGTCCGTCGCCTTCACGTTGCCGAAGAGGACTGTCACCGGCTGGAGGTTGAAATTCGAGCCGGACAGGGTCACGGCCACGCCCTGGCCACCGGCCCTGGGATCGAACTCGTTCGGCGGGCTGGCAAAGACCGGTGGCGGCCCTCCACCTCGGACCGTGAAGTCGTCGTCGCTCACCGCCACGCCGCCGCCGGTGGTGACCGTGATCTTCACCCGGCCGCTGGCGTCGGTGGGCACGCGCGCGACGATCTTGGTCGGCTCGACGCTGTCCGGCCTGGTGGAGAAGGCGCCGAACTGCACCGTGACCGGCTCCAGGTCGAGGTTGCGGCCGAAGATGGTCACCTGCCCGCCAGGGGCGACGTTCCTCGGCTCGAACTGGTTCGGCGAGGGCCTGAGCGCCGGTGTCACGACCAGGCGCTCGATCAGGCTCATGCGGCGCTCCACGTGATCGAGGTTCAGGCGCGTCTGGCGGAGGTCGGTGATCATCCCGGCGCGGACCTGAGCGACATTGGTGCGCCGCTCCAGCCGCGCCAGCGGGTAGTGCGAATGTCCCGGTTCGGCTGGGGGCGGCTCGGTCGCGCTCTCGGCGACCCGCACCGTCCACGTCGGGCGCAGCCGGACCGAGGTCTGGACATCGACGTCGTTCGCGTTCAGCAGGAAGGGGTCGCCCACGCCGTCGACAGTCTCCAGGGAGACGTCCAGGTACACGGTGTCGAGGCGGGGGTCGCCCTCGGCGGCGGTGGGCGTCTTCAGGTCCGCCGCTCCGGGTTGCGCCTTATAGGTGACGTCCTTGTCGATGACCACCTCGATGCCGCCCACCAGGCAGGTGCCCGGTGGCTGGTCGCCGGCCAGGATGCGGAAGTTGTTGTCGGCGGGAATCGCCTGGATCTCGAACCCCTGCCTCCCGGCGGGTATGCCACTGCCGATGTAACGCGCGACAATCGACCGCACCGCCGTGGCGATCAGGTCCTGCAGGAGGTTCAGGTCGCGGTCGAGGATCGGCACACCCTGCTCGAAGTACAGACCGACGTATCCCTCCCCGTGGTTCCTGGCCAGCTCGTTCTGGGGCAAGTTCGAAAAGTCGCTCATCGGTTTCAGGGCTCCTTGAGGAACACGGCTCTGTCCGTCGCCGGCGTGAACTCCCGCAGCACCTGGCTCAACCGCGAGATCTGCGTATCGCCGGTGTCCTTGGGGAGGTAGACGCCGACGGTGTCCCGGGCGTACCAGTCGTCGTTCGAGCGCACGCCAGCGCGACCGGCATCGTAGATGTAGGTCCCGATGTCATCGAACGTGCCGCGCATGGCCCGCAGGGCGGCGTTGCGGACGTGGAGGGTGCTGGTGCCGGTGTAACGGGCGTCGACCGTCTCGGTGGCGCTGTAGACCCCGCTCTGGTAGCGCAGGCTCTGGCTGGAGCGGAGGACGAGCACCGTGTCCTGCCCGTGGGTGAACGCCATCGGGGCGCGCGCGGAGTGAGGGGAGTCCGAGAGCCGCTCCGGTGTCCCCCAGACGTGCGTCGTCCGGTTCAGGACGTTGCGCCAGACCGACCACCGTCCGCCCCGATGCGAGCTCCAGAACACCTCGAGGTTCCCGTCCCCCGTCGGCAGCGCGTACGGCTCCCGGTCGTGCTCGCCGTCCTCGGCCTTCGGCAGGGTCCGGACCTCGCCCCAGTCATTGCTGACCGCCGGGTCGACCCCCGCCTTCACGCGGTAGGCGACGGTCCAGCGTGTCTGCCGTGGCAGGGTGGGGTCCTGAGCTGGAGGGGCCGGATCGTGCGGGTCGTGAGCCGGAGGAGGGGCCGGGTCCTGCCTGGCCCAGAACAGCCACAGACGCTGGCGCGGGTCCGTGGGGTGGAACAGGGCGAACACGTCATCGAGCATCGTCGGGGGCTGCGCCGCCTGGTCCGGGACGACCGGTGACGGGTCGAGCTGCCAGCGGGTCCCGTCGTGACGGTTGTACTTCAGGACCCAGCGACCTTCGGCTTCGGCGCTCTCCAGCCAGAAGAGCCAGACGCCGGTGGCGTCGGCCACGGCGACCGGCTTGCGGCGGTCCGTGCCGGCGTCCCCGCCGGGCGGCACAAACGTCTCGGTCGCGGACCAGGTGCCGCCCCGTCGCGTGCGCGACTCGATGGTCCAGCGGCGGCGAGCGCTGCCGTACGCGCTCCAGAACACCACCAGGTCCCCGCCCCGGACCACGGCCGACGGGTCCTTGTAGGACAGCGCTCCCTCCGAGAACGGCTCGCTCCCGCTCCAGCCGGTGGCGCCCAGCTCCTTGGACCAGATGCGGGAGCGCCCACCCTCCTCCTGCTCGTGGAGCATCCGCGGCGGTTCCTGGCCCGGGATGGCGACGGTGGCTCGCCCGCCGAACGAGGCGTCCAGCGACAGCAGCTCCGCGGCGCCCCAGTCCTGGCCGTGGCGGGTGCGCTGCCAGAGGTTGAGGCGTTCCGGCCGGTTGGTGGTCGCGACGTTGTGGACGAACTCTTTGACCCGGCTCCGCTTGCCGCTGATCCGCTGGACCGTCGCCTCGATGACCGGGATCAGGCCGGTCGCCTTGTACAGCGCGGGTGCGTGCCGTATCTCGTTGCGCTGGGCCCCGATCTCCAGGCTGTAGTCGGTGCTCCAGCCGATCCACTCGGCGAGCAGTGGCAGGAGTCGCCCGTCCACCCGCTCGAGATCCAGGAAGCGCAGGACGGCGCTGGCGTGGCTGTAGAGCTGGTCGAGCTGCCCGCCGGGCAGGTCGAGGAACCGTTGCAGGACGCCGCGGAGGTCGTAGCGGTGATAGATCGACGGCAGCAGCGAGTACATCTCCCCAGACATGCCACCGGGCGACGTCGCCATCGCCGACGTGCGGTTGAAGGGATCCTCCTGCTCGGCCGGGTCGTCGATGACGATCCTGTCGCCCGGGGGTGGGCCAACGGAGTTGTACGGATAGAGGCTGTAGTAGTAGACCGTCTCGCCTCTGAGCCCGATGTCGAGCACCGATCTGCGACCCGCGACCACGGGCACGACGACACCGTCGGCGGCCGATGCCGGGTTCGGCGTCGTGGGGTGCGTCGCCTCTCGCCGGACCACCCGTACCCGCTTGAACCGGGCCGAGGGTGGGAGCCTCCAGCGCACCTCGATCCGGTTTCCCTCCGGATGCGGGACGGCGGCGAGGTCGAGGAGCCGCATCAGAAGCCCCCCTCCTTCACGACCACCCTGATGCCTCCCTCGTAGCCGGGGTCCCGGGATGGGGTGGGCAGCTCGTGCTCGCCGAGCGTGATCACTCCCGTCGGGTCCACCTTGGTCGCCGGGTTGCCCGGGTCGGGTGGCCGGTCCGCCCGCCGGAACTCCGACACGTTGGCGTACCAGACGCCGTCGATCGCCTCGATGACCTCGTAGAAGCGGCTGAGGAAGAGCGGCTGCGCGAAATCGACGTTGTCGAAGGCGAGCACCGCGCCGGCCGTGGACCGCACCTGTCGCTCGACGTCGGCGCGGGAGTAGTAGGGCAGCACGCCGATCTCCGCCGTGACGTGGATGACGACGTAGCTCACCTGCGCGATCTCGATGCGCGTCGAGATCGGCCGCTTGTCCTCGAAGTACAACAGCAGGTCGGCGCGCAGCACGTCGCTCACCTGCCCGCCCCCGGCCGGAGCGACGTGCAGCGTCACGGTGTTCCAGCTCGACGCGCGCGCCCGCACCTTTCCCACGCCGCGGAAGTCCAGGGCGAGCGCCTCGTAGTCGGCGGCGGTGACCGCCCGTTTCATCGAACGGAAGACCGCCGGCGCATGCAGGACCGCGCGCTCGATCGTCTCCCGGCCGCTGCCGCCCACCGCCGGCTGCGCGTTGGTCACCTTCGCCCCCAGGAGCGGCTGGGGCGCCGCCACGATCGTCTGGATCTTGCCGGCGGCGACGTTGCCGACCGATCCCCCGCCGACGCGGTAGGTGGCCCTCACCTCCGCGCCCGGCTCCGGGATCGCGCCGAGCTGGCCGTCACCGAAGATCACGGTCGCCCGGTCCTCGTCGTCGATCTCGATCACGTAATCGCGCTGACCCTGCTCTGCTTCCGCGGGCGTGGGTGTGCGATGGCTGAACGCGAGCATCTCCCGCAGCACCCAGACCCTGGGCTTCTCCCCGACGCGCGTGACCAGGGCGATGTCCTGATCGGCCCGACCCGCCGCCGCCCCCCTGGAACGCAGGATGAGCGGCGAGTGGTGCAGCTGGAAGCGCTGATCGGGGGTTCCATCGGACTCGCCCAGGAGCTCGTCGCTGATCAGCCTGCCTTCCTCGACCGGCAGCTCGAAATGCTTCCGGTCGGTCGCCGTGTCGACAGGAAGGCTGCCGAGGTCGACGGGCTTCGGTTGCGCGCCGTTGTACTCGAACCGCACGCTCGGCCTGTCTCTCTCGCTCCTGGTGGCGAAGGCGTCGCCCCGATTGATCGTCACCTGGCCGGTCGCGCTGGACGGCAGGCTGATCGTCAGCACGGCGGCCGCCGGAGCTGCCGTGGCCAGCTCGTAGCCGATGAGCCGCAGGTGCTGGATCACGCTGCGGCGCGTCCGCGCCGTGCTGAGGAAGGTCTCGTTCGCGACCCGGTCCTGGTAGTAGCTGAGGATGTCGCCCATATGAGCGAAGAGCTCGAGGAGGACGTTGCCGAAATCCGCTTCTGAGGTGTAGTCCGTCCACTCCGGCAATTTGTCAGGGATCAGCGACCGCATCGCGGCGAGGATGCTGTCGTGGTCGCGGGCCATGTAGTCGATGGTCGGCCGGCCCTCGACCCGCCGGATCTCAGTCATGGGCTCTCCTACTTAAACTGGACGCGGACGGCTTGCCGCGACCGGTCGGCCTTCCTGACCCAGGCGATCTCGATGGTGACCAGTTCGCCCGCCGACTCGACGTCGACACCATCGACCACGATCTCGTCGCCGAGCCATCGCGTCAGCGCCTGGCCGACGGTGAACTCCATCGCGGCGGCCAGAATGGGGTCATCCGGCTCGAAGACGAGGTTGAACAGCCCGCAGCCGAAATCAGGCTGGTTGACGCGCTCGCCCGGCGCGGTGAAGAGGACCTGGAGGATCTTGCCCCGCAGGCTCTCGTCCCGGCGGGTGACGTTGATACCACCGGAGGGCGCGGCCGAGAACGGGAAGCCGAGCATGATGGTCTCCGACACGCGCTCGCTCATCTCACGCGGCCCGTCCCGTCGTTGCTCTGGGTGAAGGTCACGGCGGTCTGGCTCGCGGTGAGCGAGACCGGGTGTGGATGGGGGCCGGGCGGAGCCGGTGCCGTCGATCCGGATACGGGAGCGGCGATGTTGCCCTTGGCCTGCACGCCCGATACCTCCATGTTCGACAGGATGTGGCCGATCACCCCGGTTGCGATGGCGAACGACAGCTTCCTCCAGCCGTCGCGTGCGGCGTCGAGCGCCTCCTGCGCCTTGACCTTGGGCTCGCCCGTGGCGCCGTCGACCGCCCCCTGCAGCGGGGGTGACAGGAGGCGGTCGATCTGCTCGAAGATCGCCTTGCTCATCCCGGAGTCCGCGTTCACCGACCCGACCTGGAGCGCCATAGGTGCTCACTCCACCTTGTGCTTGGGCGACAGCGGGACCTGAAGTTGCATCGGCGCCATGGGCGGCGAGGTTGGCGCGCCCATGTTGCCGACGTGGACGTGCGTGCTGAGCGAGGCCAGGAAGCTGGCCACGTTCACGGCCAGGGTGGTGCCCAGCACCAGCGATTCCACCGCGCCACCGCTGCCGATCCGGATGCCCGTCCGGCCGAGGATCACCTTGTTGCCGTTGCGGTCGGCGATCGTGACGCCCGCGGCGTCCATGGTGATCTCCTGCCCGAACTTCCCGTCCCTCACCTTGATGCCGTTCGCATCCAGCGTGATCACGTGACCGTCGACGGCCTCGACGACCGTGATCATCTCGCTCCCCTTGGCGTCCTCGAACTGGAGCGTATGACCCTTCGCGGTCTTGATGATCTTGCGTGAGGGGGGGTCCTGGACCGAGGCCTCCTCGGAGCCGTCGCGGCGATTGGGCTTGGGCAGCTCGCTGTCGCGCCCCGGTCTGCTCCAGTAGGTGCCGACCCAGATGGGGAATTCCAGGTCGCCTTCCTCGAACTCGATCCACACCCCGGCGCCGATCTCGGGGACGAACAGGAAGCCGTGACCCGCGCCTCCCCCGTACGGCGCGCACGGCAACGCCCAGCCGGTCACCACGTCCTCGCCCAGGACGCTGGGGACCCGGACCCGGAGCCGCCCGAGCCGCTCCGGGTCGGCGTTGTCCACGACGATGCCCCGATACTTGCCGTGGTAGTGGTTCTCGA
>Ga0210378_10001493_pt1 | contig 12226 bp, 12 predicted proteins | sample PLM1_60_b1redo_FD_155465 | JGI IMG/M metagenome (GOLD analysis project Ga0210378, IMG submission 155465) | Groundwater sediment microbial communities from an aquifer in East River, Colorado, USA - PLM1_60_b1 redo | ecosystem: Environmental > Terrestrial > Soil > Riparian zone | place: USA: East...
CCGAATTTTCCCCGGCGGGATGCGCGGCCGGGGCGAGGGCCACTGTTAGCATCGACCTTCGATGTTCCTCCGCTCCCTGCAGGTCCGAGGCTTCAAGTCGTTCGCCGACAAGACGGTCCTCGAGTTCGCTCCGGGCGTCTCGGTCATCGTCGGACCGAACGGCTCGGGCAAGTCGAACCTCGTCGACGCGATCAGCTGGGTGCTCGGCGAGCAGGGACCCCGTGCGCTCCGGGGCGGCCAGATGGCCGACGTGATCTTCGCCGGCAGCCCTCAGCGGTCGGCCCTCGGGATGGCCGAGGCCCGACTCGTGATCGACAACTCGGCCGGGCTGATCCCGGTCCCGATGACCGAGATCGAGATCAGCCGCACGATCTTCCGATCCGGCGAGAGCGAGTATCGGATCGGCGGTCAGGTCGTCCGCCTCCTCGACGTGCAGGAGCTCCTCTCGGAGTCCGGGATCGGTCGCGCGCTCCACACCGTGGTCGGTCAGGGTCAGCTGGAGGACGTGCTGACCGCCCGGCCCGAGGACCGGCGCACCTACATCGAGGAGGCGGCCGGCGTCGCGAAACACCGCAAGCGCAAGGAGCGCGCCGAACGCAAGCTCGCCGGGCTCGACCAGGACGTGCTCCGGCTCCAGGACGTCCTCGCCGAGCTCCGTCGCCAGCTGAAGCCGCTCCGCCAGCAGGCCGAGATGGCCAAGAGGCACGAGACCCTGACCGCGGAGGCCGATGCCGTCGCGGTCCGTCTGGCGGCCGCGCGGCTGCGCGACCTGTGGGACGAGCGCGACCGGCGCAAGGAGGGATGGGACGAGGGGCTCGCGCGACGCACCGCCGCGCGCGAGCGGCTGGACGCGCTGGACGGACGCGTCGCGGCCGCGGCCGACGAGCGCGCGCGGTCCGTCTGGGCGCTCCAGGAGGCGGAGGCGGCGTCCGTCGAGGCGCAGGCCGCCAAGTCCGCGGCCGAGCTCGAGCTCCGGCGTGCGGTCGAGCTCGAGTCCGAGGCCCGGCAGGCGGTCGCCGCGCAGACCAACCGGGGTGTTCGGATGGCCTCGCTGGAGGAGGATCTGCGCCGGCTCGAGGCCCGGTTCGCCGAGACGGCGGAGGAGCTCGAGGGCCGCGCCCGCGAGCTCGAGGCGGCGGAGTCCGAGTTCGCGTCGGCGGCGGACGCCCGGCGCGATGCCGAGGACGAGCGCCGGCGCCTCGCCGAGGAGGCCGCCGCGCACCGCGCCGAGATGGAGACGTTCCGCCGCTCGCTCGCCTCGCACGATCGGGAGCGTTCGCGGCTGGAGGAGTCGCTCGGGCAGGTCCGGGAGCGCAGGACGGCCGGCGAGGCCGAACGCGAGGCGCTCGCGGCCGACGTCGAACGCCTCGACGCGTCCACGTCGCCGCTCGGCGACCGCCGGTCGGAGCTCGAGCGCGAACGCCACGGACTCTCGGACACGGTGGCCGAGCTCGAGGAGGGTCGACGCCGCCTCGAGCTGCGCCGCGACGTGCTGCGAGCCCGGCTCGACGACCTCGAGCGCACCCCGGGCTCCCGTTTCCTCGAGGAGCATGCCGGCCGCGGCGTCGGCCTCCTCGGCCAGCTGATCCGCGCGGTCGACGGCTGGGACCGCGCTCTCCGAGCCGGGCTCGGCTCGCTCGCCGACGCCGTCGTGTACGAGGACGCGGGCCGCGCGCTTGCCGACGCCCCGACCGGCGAGGGCGCCACGCTCGCGGTGGCCGGCGGCGGGCCCGCCGCGTTCGAGCTCTCGGGCGAGCGGACGCTGCTGTCGATCGTCGACGCGGACCCGGCGGTGCGGGGCCTCGCCTCGACCCTGCTGAAGGACATCTACCTCGCCGAGACGCTGGCGGAGGCGGCCGCCAAGCACGCCGAGCACGCGAAGGCGTCGTTCGTCACGCCCGACGGCGTGCTCGTCGGACCGGCCCTGATCCGCACGACGCTCACCGCCGACTCCCGCGCCGAGGAGGTGCGCCGGGAGCTCGCCGTCGTCGAGCGCGACCTGGCACGGTCGGTGTCGGCGCTGACGCCGCGACGCGCGAGGCTCGACGAGACATCGGGGGAGCTGGCCGAACTCGCGGAGGCGATCGAGGAGGCGGACGCCCGGATCACCCACGCCGCCGAGCGCATCGCGAGGATCGACGGAGAGCTCTCCTCGGTGGGGAAGGAAGAGGAGATCCTCACGCAACGGCTGGCCGGGATGGACGACGCGGCCGCGGCCTGGCGCGAGAACCTCGCGGCCGCCGAGCCCGTCGCCCACGAGCTCCCGGAGCTACCGCGGACGCCCGAGCCCCCGATCCAGGCCCGGGTCGCCGTGGAAACGCTCCGCCGCGAACGCGACCGGATCCAGACGCGGTTGTCGACCGTCCGCGCCGAGCGCGACACGCTGGCGGCGCAGGACGCCGACTCGCTGCGCGCCCAGGCCGACGAGGCGACGCGCGCGCGCGGCGAGGGGGCGCACCGCTTGGCCGCCGCCGAGACGGCGCTGGAGGCGGGGACCGCCGCACGGTCGGCCGCGTCGGCCGCCGAGCGCGCGGCCACCGACGAGGAGGCGGAGGTGAACCGCCTGTGGCGGGAGGCCTCGACCCAGCTCGAGCGGCTCCGCGAGACGTACGAGGACGAGGACCGCGCGCGCGGCGATCTCGAGCGCCGGATCCGGGACGCCGAGCGCGTGTTGCGAGAGGGTCACCAGCGCGAGCCGGACGACGCGATGACCGAGCTGTCCGAGGACGACACCGTCCCCGGACTCGAGCGCACGGCCGAGCTCGTCCAGCGGCGGCTCGCACTGCTCGGACGCGTGAACCTGCTCGCCGGTGGCGAGTTCGAAGCGCTGCAGGAGCGCCACGACTTCCTGCACCGGGAGCTGGACGACGTCCGCAGGGCGCGCCGGGACCTCCTCGAGGTGATCCAGCGGATCGAGACCGAGATCGTGACCACCTTCGAGGCCGCCTACCGGGACGTGGCCGCCGAGTTCGAACGCCTGATCGGCGAGCTGTTCCCCGGCGGCGAGGGCCGGCTGGTATCAACGGAGCCCGGCGACCCGCTCTCGACCGGGATCGAGATCGAGGCGCGTCCGGGTCGCAAGCGGGTGAAGCGCATCTCGCTCCTCTCGGGCGGCGAGCGCGCGCTCACGGCGCTCGCGTTCCTGTTCGCGATCTTCAAGGCGCGCCCGAGCCCGTTCTACCTGATGGACGAGGTGGAGCCGGCGCTCGACGACATCAACCTGCACCGGTTCATCAGCCTGATCGAGGGCTTCGCGAAGGATGCACAGGTCCTCGTGGTGACGCACCAGAAGCGCACGATGGAGGTCGCCGGGATGATGTACGGGGTGTCGATGAGCAAGGAGGGCACCTCCAAGGTCCTCGCCCAGCGGATCGACACGCCGGCGGCGAGCGGCACCCCGGGCGAGGCCGGCGTGACCGTCGTGGCCCCCGAGCCCGACGCCGTCCGATAGCCTCGGCCACCGTGGAGCTCGTCGTCGCGATCGTCGTGGGCCTCGTCGTGGTCGGCATCGTCCTCGGCGTCGTCCTGTCGAGACGGCGCCCCGCGCCGGGGCGAACGCCACCCGCCGCCGGCCGTGGTCCGGGCGTCGCGTCCGGTGGTCGGCAGACCGCAGCGGCTCCCACGGCCCCGCCCCGAACGCCCGGCCCCGGGCTCGCGGGGCGGATCCGGTCCGTGTTCGGGGCCGGGGAAGACCCATGGAGCGAGCTCGAGGGGCTGCTCGTCGGCGCCGACGTCGGCCCGTCGACGTCCGCTCGGATCGTCGGCGACGTTCGGGCACGCTACGGACAGGGAGACGACCCCTCGGCGCTCGTCGGCGAGGAGATCCGATCGATCCTGGGAGGACCCTCGCCGCTCGAACTGCCGACCGAGGGCCTGGGTGTGGTGCTGGTGGTCGGGGTCAACGGCTCCGGCAAGACGACCACGATCGGCAAGCTCGCGGCGCGCCTGGCCGGCGAGGGCAAGCGCGTGAGCATCGCGAACTCGGACACCTTCCGCGCGGCGGCGTCGGAGCAGCTCGAGGTGTGGGCCGGGCGCGCCGGCGCGCACCTGGTCCGACAGGCACGCGGTGCGGACCCGGGTGCCGTCGCCTTCGACGCGGTCAAGGCGGCGCAGGCACGAGGGTCGGACGTGTTGATCGTCGACACCGCCGGCCGGCTTCACACGAAGCAGCCTCTGATGGAGGAGCTGAAGAAGGTCCGCCGGGTGATCGAGAGGGCCGTGGGGCGACCCCCCGATGAAACGCTGCTCGTGCTGGACGCCACGACGGGTCAGAATGGGATCGCGCAGGCCCGGGCCTTCACCGAGGCGGTGGAGGTGACGGGCGTGGCGCTGACGAAGCTCGACGGCACGGCGAAGGGGGGAGTCGTCCTGGCGGTGCGCGATCAGCTGGGGGTACCGGTCAAGGTCGTCGGCACCGGTGAGAGCGTCGGGGATCTGGAGCCCTTCGAGAGTGAGGCGTTCGCGGCCCGCCTCCTGGGGGGCTGAGACGTGCCCCGGGCCGAGATCCTGATCGTCGAGGATCATCCGACGATGCGCGAGGCGATGCGGCTGATCCTGGAGAACGCGGGGTTCGATACGCGAGAGGCGTCCGACGGCAAGACGGCACTGTCGATGGTGCGCGAGCGGCCGCCGGACATCATGTTCCTCGACCTCAACATCCCCGGGACGAGCGGCGCGGACGTGCTCGCCGAGCTCAAAGGCCACGAGGCGACCCGCGACATCCGCGTGATCATCATCACCGCGACCGGCGAGGAGGGACGTGAGTTCGTCCTCTCGCTCGGCGCCGACGAGTACTTCACCAAGCCCTTCCCACCCACCGAGTTGCTCCGAACCGTCGAACGGGTCCTGGAGGGACCGCCCGAGACCTCCCCGGCCGGGTCGTAACCTGGTCCTCGATGTTCGACACACTCACCGGCCGTCTCGACGACATCTTCAGGAAGCTGCGTTCCCGCGGCAAGCTCCACCCCAAGCAGGTGGACGTCGCGATCGCCGACATGCGCGTCGCGTTGCTGGAGGCCGACGTCGCCGCCGAGGTCGCCGACGACCTGCTGGCCCGGGTCCGCGACCGCGCGCTGTCCGAGGAGGTCATGAAGAGCCTCACGCCGGCCCAGCAGGTGATCAAGGTCGTGCGGGACGAGCTCCAGGCCACGATGGGTGGTACCCAGGTGGCGTTCACCCTGCCGTCCGCCAGACCGGCCGTCGTGATGATGGCCGGCGTGCAGGGCTCTGGGAAGACGACCGCCTGCGCGAAGGTCGCACACCACCTGAAGTCCAAGGGGAAGCGCCCGCTGCTCGTCGCCGCCGACCTGTGGCGCCCCGCCGCCGTGGAACAGCTGTCCACCCTCGGCCGCGAGATCGGCGTGGACGTGGTCTCGGACGGCAAGGACGCGGTCAGGGTCGCGAAGGCCGGGGTCAAGCACGCCGGTCGCGAGGGCTACGACGTCGTGATCGTCGACACGGCCGGGCGCCTGCACGTCGACGAGGACATGATGCGCGAGGCCCGGCGCGTGAAGGACGCGATCGATCCTCACCACGTCGTCATGGCCTGCGACGCGATGACCGGTCAGGACGCGGTGGTCCAGGCTCGCGCGTTCATGCGCGAGGTGGACACCACCGGGTTCGTGCTCACGAAGATCGACGGGGACGCGCGCGGCGGCGCGGCGCTCTCGATCACTGCGGTGACGGGCAGGCCGGTCTTCTTCGCGGGGACGGGGGAGCGGCCCGAGGACCTCGAGCCGTTCTACCCCGACCGGATGGCCTCACGGATCATGGGGATGGGCGACGTGCTGTCCCTGATCGACAAGGCGCAGGAGAACCTGGACCAGGAGCAGGCCGCCGAGACCGCGGAGAAGATGCTCTCGGCCAGGTTCACGCTCGAGGACTTCCTCGTCCAGATGCAGGCGCTCCGCAAGCTCGGCCCCCTGCAGGACCTCCTCGCGATGCTGCCGGGCGTCCCTGGGGGCAAGGACGCGCTCAAGGACCTCGAGGTCGACGAGGGCCAGCTCGGTCGAGCGCAGGCCATCATCCAGTCCATGACCAGGGAGGAGCGGCAGAATCCCGCTATCATCGGCGGGTCCCGGCGCTCGCGGATCGCGCGCGGATCGGGCGTGACGACCGCGGAGGTCAACGCGCTGCTCAAGGAGTTCGAGCAGGCGAAGAAGATGATGAAGAGCATGCTGGGCGGCAAGCGCATGCCCCGGATCCCGGGGATGCCGAACCTCCCGGGTATCGGTTAGGGAGTCCATCCGTTAGGAGTACGGGACATGTCGGTTCGCATCAGGTTGAAGCGGTTGGGGGCCAAGAAGCGCCCCTTCTACCGGGTCGTCGTCGCCGACCAGCGGAGCCCGCGCGACGGCCGGTTCATCGAGAACATCGGCAGGTATCAGCCGATGGACGACCCCTCGGTGATCGAGATCGACGAGGAGCGTGCGCTGCATTGGCTCCGGGTCGGCGCGCAACCGTCCAACACCGTCAGGGTGCTGATGACCAAGGTCGGCATCTGGGAGCGCTTCACGTCTGAGAAGAAGGACGCGAAGGCCGCCCGGGCCTCCTGAACGCCTGGCAGGAAGCGTGCCGGAGAACGTGCCGGAGAACATGACTGAAAACATGCCGGAGAAGATGAAGGATCTCCTCGACTTCCTCGCGCGCGAGTTGGTGGACGATCCAAACGCCGTCCAGGTCGAGCAGGTCGACGACGAACGCGGCGTGTTGCTCACCCTCCGCGTCGCGCAGGACGACATGGGTAAGGTCATCGGTCGCGGCGGCCGCACGGCTCGCGCGATCAGGATCGTGATGAAGGCCGCCGGGATGCGCGCGGGGATCCATCACACCGGCGTCGAGATCGTCGACTGACCGCCGGGTCCCGCGAACCCACAGCGAGGAGCGTTGATGGACGAGCCGACCGTCGTGGTCGGCCGGATCACACGGGCACACGGCGTGACCGGTGAGGTCGCCGTCCTCGTGATCTCCGAGGTCTCGGGGCGGTTCGACGACGGTGCGACCGTGTGGCTCGAGGACGGCCGAACGCTGACCGTCGAGTCGTCTCGGCCGCACAAGGATCGTCTCCTCGTCCGGTTCCGTGGTGTCGAGGACCGCGCCCAGGCCGAGGCGCTCCAGAAGGCCCTGCTCGTCGTCCCCGAATCGGCGTCTCCCCAGCTCCCCGAGGGCTCGTGGTGGGACCACCGGATCGTCGGGTGCACCGTCCAGACCGACACGGGCCGCGCGCTCGGGACCATCCGCGACGTGATCCACACCGCGGCGAACGACGTCTGGTCGGCGGTCGACGACGAAGGCGTCGAGACGCTCGTCCCGGTGCTCAAGGATGTGATCCTCGATGTGGATATGAACGCGAAGTGGATCGTCGTCCGCGAGATCCCGGGGTTGACGGCACCGGGGTGAGCGTCGCCGCCTCCCGTGGCGCACGGCTTCGGTCGCGCTAGCCTGCGGTCGTGCGGATCGACGTCGTCACGATCTTCCCCGGCATCTTCGAGAGCCCGTTGCGCGAAAGCTTGCTCGGCCGGGCTATCGGAGCCGGTCTCGTCGACGTGCGCGTGCACGACCTTCGGGATGCCACGACCGACAAACATCGCCAAGTTGACGACGAGTCGTACGGCGGCGGCCCGGGAATGGTGATGAAGCCCGAGCCGGTGTTCGCCGCGGTCGAGTCGCTCGGTTCGGGCGACCGACGGACGCTCCTGCTCTCCCCGGCCGGACAGAGGCTGAACCAGGCCCTCGCGCGTGAGCTGGCCGCCGAACCCTGGCTCGTGCTCATCTGCGGGCGCTACGAGGGCGTCGACGAGCGCGTCGTGGAGGGCGTGCCGGCCGAGGAGCTTTCGATCGGCGACTACGTCGTCGCGGGCGGGGAGATCCCGGCCCTGGTCGTGCTGGAGGCCGTGACGCGGCTGGTGCCCGGCGTCATCGGCCGCGAGGAGTCCCACGAGCAGGACTCGTTCGGCGACGAGGGGATCCTGGACCACCCTCACTACACGCGCCCGGCGGAGTTCCGCGGGATGCGGGTCCCCGAGACGCTGCTCTCGGGCAACCACGCCGAGATCGAACGCTGGCGTCGCGAGGCCGCCCTCGAGAAGACCCGCCGCAACCGCCCCGACCTGCTCGAACGCTGAGCGACGCGCACCGTCGCGCCCGTTCCTCCGGGGGCTGCCGCTCGCGCGCAGCGCGCTCGCTCCGTGAGCCCCCACACCCCCTGTTACCATGGGCCTCCCGCCATGAACAAGACCGATCTCGTCGACGCCCCCTATCTCCGCACGGATCTGCCCGAGTTCCGGCCGGGCGACACCGTGAAGGTGCACGTCCGGGTGGTCGAGGCGGGCCGCGAGCGCATCCAGGTCTTCCAGGGTGTCGTGATCCGGCGTCAGGGGGGCGGCCTCCAGGAGACGTTCACCGTCCGGAAGATCTCGTTCGGCGTGGGCGTGGAGCGGACGTTCCCTCTCCACTCGCCGTCGATCGGCAAGCTCGAGGTCGTCTCGCGTGGCCACGTACGCCGGGCCAAGCTCTACTACCTTCGCGAGCGCCGCGGCAAGAAGGCGCGGATCCGCGAGCGCCGGCTCGGCGACGAGGAGCTCGCGGCGATCGCGGCCGCCGAGGCCGAACGCGCCGCAGCAGGCTCCGCCGCTGCCGCCGACGACGGATCCGTCGAAGAGGCCGAGGAGACCGCCGACGCGACCGAGATCACGGACGCCGAGTCGGCCGGGACCGAAGCTGCAGACGCCGACACGTCGGACGCGGTACCCGCGGCCCAGGCGTCGGACGACGGGGTGGCCCAGACCGAGCCCTCCGAGGCAGAGATCCAGGGCTAGTCGGTGACCGAGCGCCCGTCGGGCTCCGAGGAGCCGGCCGGCGGGTTCACGCTCTCGGAGCCTCGGCCCGCCGACCAGGAGGAACGCAGGTCGTTCCTGCGCGAGCTCCCGATCCTGTTCATCGTGGCGCTGGCCGTCGCGATCGTCCTCAAGACCTTCGTCGTCCAGGCCTTCTTCATCCCCTCGGGCTCGATGGAGCCCACCCTGGAGCCGGGGGACCGCGTGCTTGTCCAGAAGGTGGTGTACGGTCCCGATCGCGGCGACGTCATCGTGTTCTCGGACCCGCAGGGGCGCCCCGGCCCGGATCGCGGCATCGTCGGCGGATTCGTCCATTGGTTGTCGAGCACGCTCGGCATCGAACGGCCCGAGCACGAGGACTTCATCAAGCGGGTGATCGGGCTCCCGGGCGAGACGGTCGAGCTGCGGGACGGGAGACTGTTCGTCGACGGGGTCCGGATCCGCGAGCCCTACCTGAAGGGGGCGGTCGACACGAGGGACTACGGCCCGGTGAAGGTTCCGGAAGGCGCGCTCTTCGTCCTGGGCGACAACCGGCTGAACTCGAACGATTCGCGGTTCGGCCTCGGGTTCGTCCCGGTCGACAAGGTGGTGGGGAGGGCGTTCGCGATCGTGTGGCCACCGTCGAGGGTCGGGTGGATCCACTAGTCCTGGACCTCGGGCGCTACGAGCGCGGTCTGCGGGAGCAGGGCTTCCGCCTGATCGCCGGCGTCGACGAGGCCGGGCGCGGGGCCCTCGCCGGGCCGCTCGTTGCCGCGGCCGTGATCCTGCCCGCGGAGTTCGACCTGGAGGGGATCAACGACTCGAAGGTGCTGACCGCGCTCCAGCGTGACGCGGCCTTCGAGCGTATCGTGCGCCACGCCGTCGCTCGTTCCGTGTGCCGGTGCACGCCGACGCGGATCGATCGGCGGGGCCTGCACAAGACCAACGTCTGGCTGCTCCGTCGGTGCATCACCACCCTGCCCGTCGCGCCCGACTACGTCCTGACCGACGGCTTCCCGGTGAAGCGGCTCGGGATCCCGAACCTGTCGATCAAGAAGGGGGACGCGGTGACCGCGTCGGTCGCGGCCGCGTCGATCGTGGCCAAGGTGACCCGGGACCGGATGATGGATCGCTACCACCGCAGGTTCCCGGCCTACGGGTTCGACCACAACCGGGGGTACGGGACGGACGAGCACCGGGACGCGATCCGGCGGCACGGACCCTCTCCGATCCACCGGTACTCGTTCAAGGGCCTGCGGACCGGTTACTACGACGGCGATAGGGTGGAGGAGCCGTGAACCCCGAAGAAGACGACATCGAGCGGTTCGAGGAGCAGCGCGAGCTCGAGCTGCTCCGCGAGTACCGCGACATCGTGCCGATGTTCGCCTACGTCGTGGAGACCGAGCGGCGCTTCTACCTCGCGAACACGGTCGAGCTGAACCAGCGCCAGGACGGCTGGGTCGAGGTCGTGCTCGGCGACGCCTGGGTGTGGGACATGTGGCGGCCGGCCCGCCTCGTGTCGAACGTGCGGGTGCTGACCCGCCACGACGTGAACGTGGAGGAGCTGCGTCAGGAGGACACGATGCAGCTCCCCGACTGACGACCCGAACCTCTCGCAATCCCCGAACCGACCTACCGCATCGATCGGAGATGCGGGAACGCGCCCCTCCGTGTGAGGCTGGTCCCAACGACCCGGAGAGAGGTGGACGGCATGAGGCATCGGGTGTTGGCGGCCGCGTTCGCGCTCGGCCTGCTGATCGTGACGGGTGCCACGACGGTGTCCGCGCGGCCCGGCACGGAGGGGTTCCAGGTCACCGGCGCTGTCGAACAGGTGGATCAGGTCGACGTCGCCAAGTCGCTGACGGGACGGCTCGCCGAGACCGATCCGTCGCTCCTGGGCAAGACGAGCTCCGAGCTCATCAACGTCATCGTCAAGCTCGACTACGACCCCGCCGCCGTCTACGCGGGCGGCCTGGCCGGGCTCAAGGCGACCAGCCCCAGCACCACCGGTCGCTCGCTCGACCGCAACGCTGCGGCCGTCGCGAAGTACCAGTCGTACATCGACGGCTTCGAGGCCCGAGCCACGCGCGCGATCCGGGCACACGTCCCCGGCGCGCAGATCGGGCAGTCGTTCCGGCTCGCCTACGGCGGCCTCGCGTTGCGTCTGCCGGCGAACCAGGTGGACGAGCTGCTCGAGACGCCGGGCGTGGCGGCCGTCCAGCGCGACCAGCTCGAAGAGCCGCTCGCGGTGCAAGAGCCGTTCGAGTCCATCGGAGCCTCGGCCGTGTGGCCCTCCCTGGGTGGCACGGATCACGCGGGCGAGGGCGTCCTGGTGGCGAACATCGACACGGGCGTGTGGCCCGAGAGCCCGATGCTCGAGGACAAGGGACTGCCGGCACCGCCCCAGTCGTACGGCTGTCAGTTCGGCGTCTCGGGCCAGGCGAACGACACGCCGTTCTCGTGCAACCACAAGCTGGTCGGCGCCTACGCGTTCACGGACACCTACACGACCGTGTTCGTGCCCCAGCCCGACGAGTACTGCCTCAACACGCCGGGTTCGGGTCCGTGGCTGTGTTCGGCGCGCGACGCCGACGGGCACGGGACCCACACGCTCACCACATCCGCCGGCGACTTCGTCGACAGCGCGCCGATGCTCGGGATCGATCGAGGGCCGACGAGCGGCATGGCGCCGGGCGCCTGGGCGATCGCGTACCGGGTGTGCCTGAACCGTGGGTGCTTCCAGTCCGACAGCGTCGCGGCCGTCAACCAGGCGATCGCCGACGGTGTCGATGTCCTCAACTTCTCGATCAGCGGTGGCGCGAACGCGTATTCGGACGCCGTCGAACAGGCCTTCCTGAGCGCGTACGGCGCAGGGATCCTGGTCAACGCCTCGGCCGGCAACTCCGGTCCGGGAGCGGCGACCGCCGACCACGCGGGTGCGTGGACGAACACCGTGGGTGCCTCCTACCCCGCGCGGATCTATCAGGGTTCGCTCCACCTCGAGTCCGCCGCCGACGCGGTCTCGCTCGACGTCGTCGGGACGACGATCACGCCGGGCATCGAGACGCCGACGCCGGTCGTCCTTCCGACCAGCGTCCCCGGGTACACCAGCCTCACCTGTAGCGCCAACTTCCCCGCAGGTTCGCTCCTGGGGAAGATCGTGCTGTGCGACCGGGGGAACCCCGCGGGACGAGCGGACTCGGGCTTCCGGGCTCTCCAGGGCAATGCCGCCGGCATGATCCTGGTCAACGTCGGCCACCAGGACCTGTTCACCGACCTGCATTGGCTGCCGGCGATCATGGTCGACGACGGTACGTGGCAGGGAGAGGACCAGCCGGGCGACGACGTCCGGGGCTTCGTGGCGGCTCACTCGGACGTCACGGCGACGTTCACGACCGGTGAGCGCACCGCGC
>Ga0210378_10001494_pt1 | contig 12226 bp, 10 predicted proteins | sample PLM1_60_b1redo_FD_155465 | JGI IMG/M metagenome (GOLD analysis project Ga0210378, IMG submission 155465) | Groundwater sediment microbial communities from an aquifer in East River, Colorado, USA - PLM1_60_b1 redo | ecosystem: Environmental > Terrestrial > Soil > Riparian zone | place: USA: East...
AGGGCGCCAAGTACCATTGGCCGACGGTGGCGAACGCCGCGCTCGCGAGGACCATTCGCGGCATCTTCACGTCGCTGAAGGCCGAGAACCTCGCTGCCGTCAACGCCATCGAGGCGGACTTCGACGAGCGGTTCGAGGCCGAGGTCAAGCAGAAGGTCTTCCAGCGCTCGGTGGCCCATGGCCACATGGTCGCCGACGCCGTCTTGGGGTGGTGCGGCACGGACGGGTTCGGCAACCTGAACAACTGCCCGTACGTTCCGGCATCGGTGGCCGGAGCCTGGGAGCCCACTTACCCCCTCTACAACCCGAACCCGCTCCAGCCCTGCTGGGGTCAGATCCGGCCGATGGTCCGCGCGTCGGGCGCGGCATGCCGGCCGGCCGGGCATCCCGAGTTCTCCACCGACTTCGGGTCGGATTTTTACGCCGCTGGTCTGGAGGTCTACAACATCGGCCGCAATCTGACCGCTGAGCAGAAGACGATTGCCCGTTACTGGGCCGATGGTCCGGGAGCCACCGGTACTCCGCCGGGGCACTGGATCGCCATCGTGGGCCAGATCGCGCGGAAGCGCGCGCTCTCATTGGCGGCCGCGGCGGAAGCCTACGCGAGGGTGGGGATCGCCGTTCACGACGCGTTCATCCAGTGCTGGAACGCGAAGTACCTCACCAACGGCCAGCGGCCGGAGACGTACATCCAGCACACGATCGACGCGGGGTGGTTGCCCTACCTCGTCACGCCGAACTTCCCGACCTACACGTCCGGCCACTCGACACAGTCGGGGGCCGCGGCCACGGTCCTGACCGATATGTTCGGCACCAAGGCGTTCACAGACACGACCCACACCGATCATGGGCTCTTGCCGCCCCAGGCGCCGCGCGCGTTCGGGTCGTTCGACAAAGCCGCCGACGAGGCCGCCCTGTCGCGCCTCTTCGGGGGAATCCACTTCGCGTTCGACAACGACGACGGGCTCGCCTCGGGCCGGTGCATCGGCCGGACGATCCTCCGGAAGGTGAGCTTCAAGGAGTGCGATGACCGCGACGACGAGGAGTGCGACGACGGAGAGGACGACGACGACGATGATGGCGACGGCGACGATTAGCAAGCCGCCAGGCACCTAGAGGGAGGCGCTGCGAGCGCCTCCCTTCTCTGCTCCTGCGGTCATAACCGCGCGCGCGATCGGTTCAGCGAGAGCCAGACGAACGCTCACCCTTCGAGTCCGGCGCGTGCTTGGAGGGCTCGCCATCGTCGTCCTCCGTCCTCGCGAGGTTCGGCACCGCGAGGCCCACCCTGGCGTCCCCTCTCTGCCGCGCGGGCTATGGGCGCCGGAACGTGGTGCGGGTCTAGCCTCGGTTACTGAATCGTGATGTGCCCGCTGCTCACCGTCTCGACCGGCAGATCGTAATTGCCGTTCCCAGCGATCGTGTCACCGGGTACGCCGTCAAAGGCGCCGATGACCGTCAGCTGGATGGTTCCCACCCCGGGGCCACCGGGTGTCACGGTCACCTTGAAGGGCACGTCCGTGATCAACTCCTCCGGACCACTGCCGAGATCAACTGTGCCGACACCGCGGAACGTGACCCTCTTCTTGCTCCACTTGATTGAGTCGCTCACAACTTGGCCTTCAACCGCCATGAGAGGCAGGCCCAGGATGTGCGTGTGACCCCACATGGCACACACGAAGTGTCCCGCGGACGATGGGGCCGGGCCGCCATCGTCATCGTCGTCGTCGCCGCGCTCGCCTCGGGCGATGGCGATCCCGAAGTACGAGCCGTCGATGTCCCCGTCTCCATCCAGGTCCGATCCAAATGTGCCCTGACCACCCCCGGTGACGAGGACTCGGCCGTTGTCGGCTTCCAGAGGTTGGACGGAACCGTGACTGGCGAGCACGAGGATCGCTCCCACCAACAACAACATCCAGTGTCTGTTCATCATGACTGCTCCTTCGAGTCCTCCGCGAATCAGGGAGCCGCCCGATCGGCGGCTCCCCCCGCGACTGTTATGGCTTGAGCCCGACCCGTTTAGGTATCGTCGTCGTCTTCACCACGCGTGACGTGGAACACCGTGCGGTTCTTGTCCTCAGCAGGCGGCGGCGGTTCGGCATCCCAGTAGGTGAAGTAGCCTTTCGTGGCGATGACCCCCTCGACGATCCCGTCGGGCGCCCCCGGCCCATGGCAACCAATGCCGAGGGTGCCGCGGCTTCCGTCCGAGTACCGGATTCGCAAGACCGCATTCCCATTGGCCCTCTCATCTGCGTCACCAATCTCGTCGGCCAATCCCGGGGCTTGAAAATTCGCGAATTCCCAGCTCGCGAGCCCCGTCACCCGGTACGTGCCGCGTCCCGTACTCACGCCGCCCTGGAATGTCTCCCACGTCCCGCCACCCGTGACGGCGCTGGACGTCCCGCCCTTCGGGGGCGCGACAAAAGTCCCTGAGCCGGTGAGCTTGATCTTGAGGGTGTTCGGATTCCGAGCGCTCGCGAATGCCACACCGCCTGGGCTGGTGGTAGTTATGGGAATGTCCACGCTGATGATGTCCCAGCGGACGTGGTCAGCGCCGTTGTCGTCGGCTTGGAGCGCGCCGCCGACCAGCAAACAGAATAAGGTGCCCCCGATTCCCAGCAGCCAGCGTCTAGCGATCGTCGAACTGAGGATCGGCAATCTTGCGCGTGTCATGTTCCTCTCCCTTCAAAGGGTCTGCGTTCGGCCAATGCTCGTTGCTTCTTGAGCTTCTTGGGCCTCCTCTGGCCCGAGCGCCGCCAAGCTGGCGGGTCTGTCGCCTATGGGCAGGTTGGCCTTCGGAAAACTGTATGGTCTCGACTGCTCGAAGAGGAAGCGACTGTTACACCCGAAGGCGCGAAAGGTCAAGTGCCCTTTCCACTCCGCCTCGGCCTCGCCCGTTGCATACTTCGCGTTTCGAGCGGGCCACGAAGCTCGCGGCGCTTGCGGAAGACTCCGCGGAGGAGGCGCGGCATGGTGAGGACGACGTGACGATGCGACCCGCGCAGCACGCGCTCGACGACGGGACGGAGCGGGCCGTGCTGCTTGGCGAAGCGCTCCGGGTACACCCCGCAGAGCTTCCAGGCCATGCGCGAGGGACGCTAGGCCACCATACCGGCGCGGCCGCGGCGGCGGGGTGGGGTATATACTCCGCCCCGTCATGTCCGTCCGCATGAAGGACATCGCGCACACCCTGGGGATCTCGCAGACGACCGTTTCCCACGTCCTGCGCGGCCGGGACAGCGAGTTCCGCATCGGAGCGGAGACCGCCCGCCGCGTGCGGGACGCGGTCGAGCGCCTGGGCTACCGGCCGAGCGTGCTCGCGCGAAACCTGAAGCACCACCGCGCGTATTCCCTGGCCCTCGCCGTGGGCGATCTCGCCGACCCGTTCTGGTCCGCGCTCGCCCTGGGCGCGCAGCAGGAAGCCGAGCGCCACGGCTACGTGCTCGTCGTGAGCCACACCGGCGACACGCTCGACAAAGAGCGCCAGCTCCTCGAGATGCTGCGGGAGAGGCGGGTGGACGGGCTGATCCTGGCCCCGGCGCATCTCAAGCCCCATCATCTGGCGCCACTGCGCCAGGAGCGGCGGCCGTTCGTGCTCGTGGACCGGACGATCGACGGTCTCGACGTCCCGTCGGTGGTGACGGACAGCGTGGCCGGCCTTCGTCTCGCGGTCGACCACCTCGTGGCCCGCGGCCACCGTCAGATCGGATATCTGGGCGGCCCGACCCACATCACGACCTTCCGTGACCGGCTGGAGGGCTTCCGGCAGGCCCTCACCGCCCACGGCCTGCAGCCGGGGCCCTGCGCCGTCAGCCGCTCGGATCTCAACATCGCGCGCGAAGCGGCCGAGCGCCTCTTCCGGCGGCGGCCCGCGGCCACGGCCGTGATCGCGGCCAACCTTTGGCTCACCATGGGTACCCTGCGCGCCGCGCCCGACGACGTCGTCGTGGTGGGCTTCGACGATTTCTACCTGGCGGACCTGTTGCGGCGGCCCATCACGACCGTGGCCCAGCCCGTGGAGGACCTGGGCCGCGAGGCCGTGCGCCTGCTGTTGGAGGAGGTGGCCAAGCCCGGGGGGAACCGCCACGTCGTGCTGGCCCCGCGCTTGATCGTGAGGGGAGGAGGTCCGGCGTGACGACACGGCCGAGTACGCGGTGGATCTGGGCCGTGGCCCTGTGCCTGGCCGCCGGCACCGCCTGCCGCCGGGAGGAAAGCAGCGAGTCTCGCTCAGGAGCCACCGGCGCCCCCGCGCGGCCGGTGGTGGGCGTCACCCTCCTGACGCAGACCCACGATTTCTACAAGGAGCTCGAGGAGACGATGCGCCAGGAAGCGGCGGCCCGCGGCCTGCAGCTCATCGTCACCTCCTGCGAGATGGACCCCGCCAAGCAGGCCTCGCAGCTCGAGGACTTCGTGGCCCAGCGAGTCGCGGCCATCATCGCCGCTCCTTGCGACTCGGACGCCATCGGCCCCAACCTCCAGGCGGCGGAGCGGGCCGGCATCCCGGTGTTCACGGTGGACATCGCCGCCCGCAGCGGCAACGTCGTGTCCCACGTTGCGAGCGACAACGTCCAGGGCGGGCGCCTCGCCGCGCAAGCCCTGGCGAAGTACCTCAAGGGCCAGGGCAAGGTCCTCATCATCGACCACCCGACGGTGGCCTCGGTCCAGGACCGCACGAAGGGGTTCGACGAGGAGCTGAAAAAGACGCCGGGGATCACCGTCGTCGGTCGGCCGTCCGCCGATGGGCAGCGCGCGAAGGCCATGGCGGTGATGGAGGACATGCTGCAGGCGCACCGCGACCTGAAGGGCGTGTTCGCCATCAACGACGACTCCGCCCTCGGCGCCCTGTCGGTTCTCGAGGCCGCGGGCCGCAAGGACATCGTGATCGTGGGCTTCGACGCGACCCCGGACGCGCAGCGGGCGATCCGGCAGGGCGGTCCGCTCAAGGCCGATGTCGCCCAGCATCCCAAGGCGATCGGGCAGAAGGTGATCGAGATCGTGGCCCGGCGCCTGGCGGGGGAGACGGTGCCCGCCGTCGTCGCCGTCGAGGTCGGCCTCGTGGATCAGGAGTCCTTGCTCGCGCGGAATGAATCCGCGCTCGCTCATTGAGCTGGGGGGTGCTGAACGGGGCACCCCCCAGACCCCCCGCCGGGAAGTGAGCCTGCTCTCGGCGGCGGGCTTGAGCAAGTCGTTCCCGGGGGTGCGCGCCCTCGAGGCCGTGGACTTCGAGCTGCTCCCCGGCGAGATCCACGCCCTGCTCGGCGAGAACGGGGCGGGCAAGTCGACCCTCATCAAGGTCTTCGGCGGCGCGGTGGTGCCCGATGGCGGCGAGGCTCGCCTCGAAGGCGAGCCACTGCCTCTCGGCGACCCCCTGGCGGTTCGCCGGCGGGGAATCAACATCGTCTACCAGGAGCTCACGCTCGTCCCCGAGCTGACCGCGGCCGAGAACATCTTCCTCGGCCGCGAGCGCGGACGCCCGCTGTTGCGACGCACGGAAATGGCCCGGGCGGCGCAGGCGCTGCTCGACGAGTTGGGGGCGCGCGTCGCGCCGGCGGCGCCGGTACGCACGCTGAGCGTCGCCCAGCAGCAGCTCGTCGAGATCGCCCGCGCCCTGGCCAACGAGTCGAAGGTGCTCATCCTCGACGAGCCGTCGGCGACGCTCTCCGACCCCGAGGTGGAGCGGCTGTTCGCCGTCCTCCGCCGCTTGCGGGAGCGAGGTCTCGGCATCGTCTACATCTCGCACCGCCTCGAGGAGATCTTCGCCATCGCCGACCGCGTGACGGTGCTTCGGGACGGGCGCCGCGTGGCTTCTTCTCCCGTGGCGGGAGTGGACCGCGCGCAGCTCATCCGCTGGATGGTGGGGCGCGACGTGACCGAGGAATTCCCCCCGCGCTCGCCCACGCCTGGCGACACGGTGCTCGACGTGCGAGGCCTGGCCTGCCCGCCGCGCTTTTCCGACGTGTCGCTGACCGTGCGCCGGGGGGAGATCGTCGGCCTGGCCGGGCTGGTGGGGGCCGGGCGGACCTCGGTGGCGCTGGCGCTTTTCGGCGCGCTGCCCCAGGTGCGAGGCGAGGTGCGGCTCGAGGGCCGTCCGGTGCGCTTCGCGTCTCCGGCGGAGGCCATCGACTCCGGCGTCGGCTACGTCACCGAGGACCGCCGGCGGCGCGGCCTCTTCCGGCGGCTGAGCGCAGCCGCCAACATCACCATCTCGTACCTGCGGCTGTTCGCGCGGCGAGGGCTCCTTTCGCTGGCGCGGGAGCGCGCGGCGGCGGCGGGGGCGGCGCGCGAGTTCGACGTACGCGCCGCGGATCTGCGCCAGAGCGCGGGCACGCTGTCGGGCGGCAACCAGCAGAAGCTTCTGCTGGCCCGGATGCTGCTGAAGCCGCGCACGCTCCTGATCCTGGACGAGCCCACCCGCGGCATCGACGTCGGCGCCAAGGCCGAGATCTACGCCCTCATGAACCGTCTGACCGCTCAGGGTCTGGGCATTCTCATGATCTCCTCGGAGCTGCCCGAGATCCTGGGCATGTCGGACCGGGTGGTCGTGATGCACGAGGGACGGACGGCGGGGGAGCTGTCGAAGGCCCAGGCCACCCCGGAGGCGGTGATGGAGCTGGCGATCCCCCTCACCCTACCCTCTCCCCCTGAGGGGGAGAGGGGTAACTAGGATGACCCGGTGGCTCGCCAACTACGCGATCTTCGCGGCGCTGGTGGCCGAGTGCCTGTTCCTCGCGCTGGCCACCGACGCGTTCTTCACCCACAGCAACCTCAGCAACGTGGTCCGGCAGAACGCGTTCACCGCGATCCTGGCCGCGGGGATGAGCCTCGTGATATTGACCGGCGGCATCGACCTCTCGGTGGGCTCGGTCGTCGGTCTGGCCGGTGTCTTGAGCGCCGACACGCTCCTGAAGACCGGGAGCCTCCCGGCCGGCATCGCGATGGGCCTCGTCGTGGGCCTGGCGGTGGGAACGGTGAACGGGCTGGCGGTGACGAAGCTGCGGGTCCCGCCCTTCATCGTCACGCTGGCGATGATGCTCATCGCGCGCGGCGCGGCGTACAAGTACACCAACGCTCGCACGATCTCCGGCCTGCCCGCGTCCTTCGGGGCCATCAGCCAGGGCGCGCTGTCGGCCGCGGTCATGGCCGCGGTGTTCGCGCTGACGTGGCTGCTGCTCATGCGCACTCCCTTCGGGCGCCACGTCTATGCCACCGGCGGCAACCCGGAGGCGGCGTGGCTCGCCGGTATCCGCGTCAACCGCGTCCTCCTCGCCGTCTACGCGCTGTGCGGGCTGTGCGCGGGCCTGGCCGGGGTGCTGGTGGCGTCGCGCCTGAACGCAGGCTATCCCAAGGCGGGCGAGTTCTACGAGCTGGACGCCGTCACCGCGGTGGTCGTGGGAGGCACCAGCCTCTTCGGCGGCCGGGGGTCCATCTGGGGGACGCTGGCGGGGGCGTTCTTCATCGGAATCCTCAACAACGGGCTGAATCTCTTCCACGTGGAGACGTACGATCAGCTCATGGTCAAGGGTGTCGTCCTGCTGGCGGCGGCATCGCTGGACCGCTGGCGCGCGGAGGCCGCGTAGGAGCCTGAGTTGGCGCTCAGCTGATGATGCCGAGCTCGTCGAGCGAGGCGTCGAGCTCGGCCGGGTCCCGGTAGACGCGGAACGCGCCCGCGCGCGTCAGCTCGTCTTCACCGTACCCGCCGCTCAGGAGGCCGACGGTGAGCATCCCCGCGCGGCGCCCGCCGAGCATGTCCCAGACCGCGTCGCCGACGACGTAGCAATCGGCCGGCCGCCGGCCCAGCCGCTCGGCGCAGGCGAGGAAGAGGTCCGGCTCGGGCTTGGCGCGGGACACCGCGCCGCGGTCGACGACCACCATCGACGGCGGAACGCCGAGCACCTGGAGGGAGGGATCGATGGCCGGACGCCGCCCGGACGTGGCGATACCGTGCGGGACCTTCGAATCGCCGAGGCGGGCGAGCAGCTCGCGCGCACCCGGCAGGGGGCGCGGCTGCGGAAGCAGCTCGTGGTAGAGGGCGTCATGTCGGTCCTGGAGGCGGCGGGCCTCATCGGGACCGATGGCGCGGCCGACCTCGCGTGCCACCGCGCGTGTGAACAAGCCGCCGCTCATGCCGATGCGCCGGTGGATGCGCCACCCGTCGATCGGCATGCCGGCTTCCGCCAGGGCCTTCTGCCAGGCGAACACGTGCGCGTACACCGTGTCCACGAGCGTCCCGTCGAGATCGAAGATCAGCGCCAGCACCGAGGGAGTGTAACCCGGCGCCGCGATGGACTTCGGTCCGCGTCATCAATTCCGATAGAATGCGTCGCTCGTGGCCTGCACACTCTGGGTCCTCGCCCGCGCCCGCGATCCGGGCCTGAAGTCGCTCGAGCGCCTTCCTGCGGGCGTGCAAGCCGTCGTCGGCGACACGCCGGAGTCCTTTGACGGCCAGCCTTCCGCCGACGCGATCCTCGTGTGCTCGATGGGGCGCGAGCTGCTGCGCGCGGTCCTGCCCAAGGCCCCCCGGGCGCGATGGGTGCACTCCCGGTCCGTGGGCGTGGAGAACATCGTGTTCCCCGGTCTCGCCGAGAGCGGCGTGACGCTCACCAACGGGCGCGGTGTCTTCAGCCTGTCGCTCGCCGAATGGGTGATCGGCGCGGTCCTCTTCTTCGCCAAGGACTTCCGGCGGCTCGTGAAGAGCCAGGAGGCGGGGAAGTGGGACCCGTTCCCCCCCGAGATGGTCCAGGGCCGGTCGATGGGGATCGTCGGCTACGGCGACATCGGGCGGGTGGTGGCCACGCGCGCCCGCGCCCTCGGCATGCGGGTGCGAGCGCTGCGCCGGAACGTGAGCGCTCCGGCCGGCCCTCCCGAGCCGGACGAAATGCTGCCACCGGAGCGCCTCACCGACCTGATGGCGCTCTCCGACGACGTCGTCGTCGCGACCCCCCTGACTCCCGAGACCCGGGGCCTCATCGGCGAGCGGCAGATCGGCGCCATGAAGCCGACCGGAGTACTGATCAACGTCGGCCGTGGGCCGGTGGTGCAGGAGGCGCCGCTCGTGGACGCGCTGCGCCGGCGGGCGATACGCGGAGCGGCCCTGGACGTCTTCGAGACCGAGCCGCTGCCCCCCGGCCATCCCTTCTACTCGCTCGACAACGTCCTGCTCTCGCCGCACAGCGCCGACCAGGTCCCGGGCTGGCTCGATGAAGCGATGCGCGGCTTCCTGGACAACCTGGGCCGGTTCCTCGAGGGACGGCCGCTCGAGAACGTCGTCGATCCCCGCCGCGGCTACTGAAAAAGGTAGGGGCAGGCCAGAAGCCTGCCCCTATTGGACGTGCGAGCTCGCTCAATGATGATGATAATCAGTTGTCGTCATCGTCGTCATCATCATCGTCGTGATCATTCACCCGGTTCAGATTGTGCCTGTAGATAGAGGTCGCAACGCTGCGTCCAAGGCGGCCACCCACCTCCTGTTCGAATCGAAAATGGATTCCGCCGTAAACGCGCGCGTCATCGACGTCGGCGGTGATCTGGCTGAACCTCGTGTAGTGCAGGGTCACGCCAGCGACGGCGGCATTCGCCAGAGTGATGTCGTGGCCGCCGGCGCCGTAGAGACGCCTGAGCATCTCGGCACCTCCGGAGCTTCCGCTCGCGTGGTTCGAGGGATAGCTCGGAAAGCACGGCGTGGTGATGAACGGTGCGAAGGGAGGGTCGGGGTCACCGACGCGAATGGCCGTCTCGGGCCGCCAGAAGTTGTATTGGTATTTCGTCAAGAACGACGCGACGAGGCTGTCGCTGATGGCCATGTTGATCAGAGCCAGGGCCCGCGCGTTGTGGGAGAGGGAACGGCCCTGGTCGACGGCCACTTGTCTGGCCGCCAGGTTCAATAAGAAACTCGGCGAGGACGCGGCGTAGAACCGCGCCACGTCGGCCCGATCCGGAGGCCGCTCCGTGCTGTTGACGCCGCCGACCGTCATCACCTCGATGTAGTCCTTCCGATATCTCCTGCTGGTGAGCGACGGCGGCGGAGCCGCGAGAAAGTCGGCCGCGCTGCTGATACCGAACGGCGTCACATTGCGCCAATGGAGGAGGATTCCGACACGGACTCCACCGACGATCGGGCAGCTCGACGTGGCCTCCCAGATGCCCGGCCCGGGCGACGCAGGCACGAAGAACTCGGCGGGCGCCGAGCCGTCGTTGGCGCGCAAGAGGATCATGGCCGCGGCCGCCGCTTCACCCGTTGCGATGCCGTCATCCTTCGCCTGGCCATCCGGTATCGTCGCCAGCGAGCTCGCACGGGCGGCGTTGAGCGCCGTCGCACTGCCCGGGAAGTAGTTCAACAGCACCGCGTGCGCCGCCGCAATGGCCGCGGCGTCAGCCGATGCGCCTTCCGGCGCTTCGATCGTTCCGAGGTACGGCTGATACTTGCCCGTGACCGCGTTGACCGCATCGAACACCGCGAGCTGCGTGATCGCCATGAAGCGCGCCTGGGAAAACGGGTTCGGGGCCGGGGTCTGACTGAGCATCGTCGACACTGCAATCGCGTTCCAGTCCAGAACGACGTCGGCCCTTGCGGCAACGGGACTGAACAGCACGCCGACCAGGCCGAGGGCGGGGACTAGTCTCGTCATCACCAGCGGCATCCTCTTCTTCACCTTCTGCACACTCGCAACGGCTCGGCACGCCGTCCCGTGGCGGGTCAAGATTTCTGGCGTCATGGTATTTCTCCCTGAAAGGCGATCAGAGCACGGCCGGTGTGAACGTGACGCGTAACTGGCACCTGGAACACCTGCGGCACGAGCGGGGCCTCATCCCGTCAGCGGAGGCACTGGTCTGGTCAACAGACGGATCGCAGCGGCTGTTTGCTGATGGTGGGGAGTCTAGGAGGCTTCCCCGGCGGTGTCAAACGTCGCTCATGGGCGCGTGAAACGTGGGCAGGGTGGCGACGCAGTTTTCAGGGACGCAGTGGGGGTCGCGCGGTCGAGGACGGCGTCGGCTGGCCGTCGACCGTGATCGGCTCCATCAGCTCCGTGCGCGTGCCGTCGGGGTCGTAGAGGTTGAGCTGGCGCTTCCGGTTCGTGCCGACGCGTACCTCCAGCAGGCGCGGGTAGGTCGCCCGGTAAGGGCGCGCCTCGAGGAGCGTGCGCGAGGCCTCGATGTCCGCCACCTCCAGGCACAGATGGTGCTGCGTCCCGCGCGCCGCCATCGCCGGCCGCTGGCCGTAGAGCATGAACTCCACGTAGTCGGAGCCGTCCGGCACCTTCATGTTGATCCAGGACAGCTCGGTGCCCGTCCGGCTCCCGCGCCACGTCTCCGAGAACCCGAGGACGTCACCGTAGAACTTCATCGCCGCCGGAACGTCGCCGACGATGATCCCCACGTGCAGTATGCGGCGGGAGATGCGGGGGTCGCCGGGTGGGGCCGTCGGCTCGGGCTGGCTCCGGGCGGTGGCCGCCCGTTCCACGAACTCCACCGCGTGCCCCTCGGGGTCGCGGACCGTGAAGCGGGCGCCGCCGTCGGCGCCCTGGACGACGCGCGCCGGCACATCCACGCCCCGTGCCGCCAGATAGCGGCGCATCGCTCCGGCATCCTCGGTTTCGAGAGCGATGTGGTCGAGCCGGTCCTGCTCCGGGGCGAGACCTGGGACGAGCTCGACGTGCTGCCGGGCATTGACGACCAGCCCGCGTAGGCCAAGGAAGTCCTCGTAGAACGCGCGCGCGGCCGCGATGTCGCTCACGCGCACCGCCATGTGCGAGATGCCGCGGATGCGCGGGCGGGCCGGCGGTCCCGGCGCCAGCAGCGCGGCGACGACGGTCACGGCAAGCAGGCGGGGCATGATCCGCACTTCTACTACAGGTTTCGCTTCGCTCCTACCGACCGGCTAGGATTGGCGGCCATGGAACATCGCCGGCTCGGACGCACGGACATGACGGTCTCCGCCATCAGCTTCGGAGCCTGGGCCATCGGCGGCACCTGGGGGAGCGTCGACGACGCCGACTCGTTGCGCGCCCTTCATGCCGCCCTCGACTCGGGCATGAACTTCATCGACACCGCCGACGTCTATGGCGACGGGCGCAGCGAGCGGCTGGTGGCGCGGCTGCGCAAGGAGGGTCGTGTCGTCCGAGTGGTGGAAAAGCGCAGCGCCTCACCATCCGGCATGAGCACTCTACGCGATCTTTCGTGCCGCAGCGCGCGGCATGTCTTCCCAACCATCCATCCTGCGGAGCTTGACGGC
>Ga0210378_10001495_pt1 | contig 12220 bp, 10 predicted proteins | sample PLM1_60_b1redo_FD_155465 | JGI IMG/M metagenome (GOLD analysis project Ga0210378, IMG submission 155465) | Groundwater sediment microbial communities from an aquifer in East River, Colorado, USA - PLM1_60_b1 redo | ecosystem: Environmental > Terrestrial > Soil > Riparian zone | place: USA: East...
TGCCGCGGGCAGGCGGGTGCTGTCGGCGTTCCAGGCGAGGATGTCGAACGCGGGTGGGTCCTGGCCCAGCAGCCAGCTCGACGCGACGTAGCTGAAGATGAGGTCGTTGGCACGCAGCACGTCGAAGGTCGTGGCCATCGTGGAGCCTTCGAGGAAGCCCGTCTTCGCCATCTTCTCTTCGAGCCGGGAGACGGTCCGCTCGTCGGTGAAGACGCCCAGGACGCCGGGTTCGCTGTAGTCGAGCAGCGTGTTGAGCAGGGTGATGGACCCGATGCGGTCGTCCCCGGTCTCGGCGAGATGGGCCGCGGTCATGGCGGTCAGGGCGCCGCCGAGGCAGAGCCCGACCACGTCGATCCGGCCGGCGCCGGTGATGTCGGCGATCACGTCGAGCGCGGTGCGTGGGCCGCGGATCAGGTAGTCGTCCAGGGTGACGTCGTGGAAGCTCGCGTCCGGGTTGCGGTAGCTGATCGCGAACACGGTCCGGTGGTGCTGGACGGCCCACTCGATGAAGCTGCGTCCGGGGGCGAGGTCCATCACGTAGTACTTGTTGATCCACGGTGGACTCGCGAGCAGGGGTACGGCGTGCACCTGGTCGGTCTGCGGCGCGTACTGGATGAGCTCCATGAGCTCGTTGCGGAAGACGACCTTCCCCGGCGTCGCGGCGAGGTTCTCGCCCAGCTCGAACGGTCGCGTGTCGACCTGGCGGGGACGTCCACCGTTGTGCAGCAGGTCGTCGAGGAAGTTGCGGGCGCCGGAGAGCACGCTCACCCCGGCCGTGTCGAACGCCCGCTTGAGCGCGGCCGGGTTCGTCGCCAGGAAGTTGGTCGGGGCGAGCGCGTCCAGGACCAGGCTGGTGGCCAGCTCCGCCTTCTTGTCGGCCGCCGGGTCGGCGTGGCCCGCCGCGACCAGGTCCTCGGCGAGCTGCCGGACGGCGAGGTAGGCCTGGCGCAGGGCGAAGTAGCCCGGGTTGGCCTCCCAGGCCGGGTCGGCGAACCGCCGGTCCTTGGGGTCGACCGGGAGGGGAGGTGCGCCCGGCGACCCGAGCCACAGTCGGACCGCGGCCGGCCCGAGCCTGGCCAGGCTGGAGGCGAAGCGCAGGGTCGCCGCGGCGACCTCGGCCGGATGGCCGGCCGCCCCCCGCAGCGCCGTCGCCATCGACCGGCCGAAGTCGGCGCTGTCCACCCGCGCGACGAGGTCGACCTCGGGGGCGAGCACAGCGGCGGCCTGCTCGCCGGCCCGCCACGCCGCATCGCCGGTGCTCACCGAACGGCTCCCGGCTGGCGGTCGAGGACCGCCGTCGCTTGGCCGGGTCCGGACGGCAGGTGGTAGCTGAGCACCACCAGGTTGCGGGCGTTGCCGAGGTAGTCCAGCGCGTGGTCCTCTAGCAGGCCCTCCAGCCGGAAGCCCAGCCGTTTGAATATCAGCCGGCCGGCGAGCTGCTCCTCCACGATCTCCAGGATGAGCTTGGAGACCGGCAGTTCGCCAGCCACCTCGATGACGGCGCTGGCGAGGGCGCTCCCGACCCCGCGGCGGCGGTAATCGTCACGGAGCACGAGGACGATGTCACCGACGTGGCTCTTCCATCCGGGCAGCTGCCTGACGTTGGCGTAGCCGACGATCAACGGCCCGTCGACGGCCACGATCTGGCGCCAGTTCCTGGCCTCGACCGCGTTCATCAGCCGCGTGATCGTGGCCGGGGTCTGCAGGTCGACGTCGAGGTAAAGCCAGTCGTCCTCCGGCAGCGCCGCGCCGAAGGCGAGCAGCGCGTCCCGGTCGTCCTCCCGCAGCCGCCGGATCAGCAGCGTCCTGTCGCCGGAGCGAACGGTGCTGATCAGCCCGTCGGTCATCGCGAACCTCCTCGGTCGACAACACCAGCGAGGCCGAGGCGCGCGTCGAGCGTGGTCACCATCCGCTGGGCCACCTCGTCCGGCTCGCCCGTTCCGTCGATCTCGAGCAGCACGCCGGCGTCCCGGTAGAAGTCGGCCAGCGGCCGGGTCTGCTGCTCGTAGACGTCCAGGCGGTGTCGCGCCGTCTCCATGTTGTCGTCGCTGCGCGTGTGCAGGTCACCGCCGCACAGGTCGCAGACGGCCTCCTGCCGGGACGGCAGGTAGAAGACGTTGTAGGCGGCCTGGCAGATCCGGCAGGTCTGCCGCCCGACGATCCGGCGCAGCAGGGTCTGCCTAGGCGCGGTGAGCAGCACGACCCGGTCGACCCGGCGACCGGCGGCAGTCAGGCGCGACGGCAGCTCCCGCGCCTGCTGCAGCGTCCGCGGGAACCCGTCGAGGACCGTACCGGTGGCGCCGTCGAGCGACAGCACCTTCTCGATCACCATGTCGGTGACGATCCGGTCCGGCACCAGCTCGCCGCGGTCGACGAACGCCCGCGCCAGCAGCCCGAGCTCCGTCTCATCGCGGATGTTCAGCCGGAACAGGTCGCCGCTCGCCACGTGGGTCAGGCCGGCCCGCTCGGCGAGCGCCGCGGCCTGGGTGCCCTTGCCGACGCCGGGGGGTCCCATCAGGACGACGTCCACGGCCCGCTCATCCTCCCGCGGACCCGGCCGGGGCCACGCTCCGATCGTGCCGCGCCGCGGGGGCGGCGGCGAGCCGCCGCCGGGACGCGAGCACCTCCTCCTCGGCCTGGGCGCGGCCGACCCACTGGGCACCTTCGACCGACTTGCCGGGCTCGAGATCCTTGTAGACCTCGAAGAAGTGCTGGATCTCCAGCCGGTCGAACTCCGGAAGGTGGTGGATGTCGCGCAGGTGCTCCTGCCGCACGTCGGCCGCGGGCACGCACAGCACCTTGTCGTCGGGGCCGTGCTCGTCGGTCATCCTGAACATGCCGACGGCCCGGCAGCGGATCAGGCAGCCGGGGAAGGTGGGCTCGTCGACGAGCACGAGCGCGTCGAGCGGGTCCCCGTCCTGACCGAGGGTCTCCTCGACGAAGCCGTAGTCGGCCGGGTACCGGGTCGCGGTGAACAGCATGCGGTCGAGGCGGATCCGGCCCGAGTCGTGATCGACCTCGTACTTGTTGCGCTGGCCCTTGGGGATCTCGATGGTGACGTCGAACTCCACTACTCGCCCCTGACGTGCAACCGGCGGCCGGTCATCGCGCTGCCTACAGTCGCTCGAAGATCGCGGCGATGCCCTGCCCGCCGCCGATGCACATGGTCGTGACCGCGTACCTGCCGCCGGTCCGGCGCAGCTCGTACAGAGCCTTGACGGCGAGGATGGCGCCGGTGGCGCCGACCGGGTGGCCGAGGGACACCCCGCTGCCGTTCGGGTTGGTCAGCTCGGGCGGCAGGCCGAGCTCGCGGGCGACCGCGAGCGCTTGCGCGGCGAACGCCTCGTTCACCTCGAACAGGTCGATCTCGTCGAGCTTGCGGCCGGCCCGGTCGAGCACCGAACGCACCGCCGGGACCGGACCGATGCCCATGATCCTCGGCTGGACTCCGGCGTGGCTGTACGCGACGAGCCGCCCCAGCGGACGCAGCCCGCGGCGCTCGGCGACCGCCGCGTCGGCGAGCACGACCGCGGCGGCGGCGTCGTTGACACCGGAGGCGTTGCCGGCGGTGACCGTCCCGCCCGGAGTGAACGCCGGCCGCAGCTTCGCCAGGTCGTCCACGGTGATCCCGGGGCGCACGTGCTCGTCGGAGGCGAACTCCACCGTGCCGCGCTTGGTCGGCACCTGGACGGGCACGATCTGCTCGGCGAAGTAGCCGGCCGCCGCGGCGGCGGCCGCGCGGCGGTGGCTCTCCGCGGCGAGAGCGTCCTGGTCGGCACGGGAGACGCCGTAGTCGGTGGCGACGTTCTCCGCGGTGACGCCCATGTGGCAGCTGTCGAACGGGTCGGTCAGCGCTCCCACCATGGCGTCGACGGTGCCGCCGTCGCCCATCCGCTGGCCCCAGCGCAGGCCGGGCAGCCAGTACTGGCCGCGGCTCATCGACTCGGCGCCCCCGGCGACCGCGACGTCGGCGTCGCCGAGCCGGATCGCCTGCGCCGCGGACACGATCGCCTGCAGGCCACTGCCGCACAGCCGGTTCAGGGTCAACGCGGGGGTCTCGACCGGCAGGCCACCGTTGACCGCCGCGACCCGGCCGAGATACATGTCCCGGACCTCGGTGTGGATCACGTTGCCGAAGACGACGTGACCCACGTCGGACGGCTCGACGCCGGCGCGGTCGACCGCCTCCCGTACGACGGTCGCGGCAAGGTCGCACGGTGGGACGTCCTTGAGGCCGCCTCCGTACCTGCCGATCGCGGTCCGTACGCCGGACAGGACGACGACCTCCCGCTGCTCGCTCACCGACATCCTCCCTCACATGTCCAGGCCGCCGTTGACGGCCCAGATCTGTCCGGTGACGTATGCCGACCCGTCGGCGGCGAGGAAGGCGACGACCCGGGCGATCTCCTCCGGCCGTCCGAGCCGGGCGACCGGGATCTGCGCCCGGATGCCTTCGAGCACCCGCTCCGGGATCGCAGCGACCATTTCGGTCGCGATGAAGCCCGGTGTCACGGCGTTGACCGTCAGCCCGATCCCGCCGTCGTCCAGCCGCCCGGCGCGCCTGAGCTGGAAGACCGCCTCCTTCGCCAGCGACTTCGTCAGCCCGAACAGGCCGGACTTGGAGGCGGCATAGTTGGCCTGGCCGATGTTGCCGGTCTCACCGATGACCGAGGACACGTTGACGATGCGGCCGGTGCCGCGCTCGCCCATGTGGTCCAGCGCCGCTTGGGCGATGAAGAACGCGCCGGACAGGTTGACGGCGATCACCCGGTGCCAGTCCTCGTCGGTCATCTTCGCCACGGTCCGGTCGATCGTGATCCCCGCGTTGTTGACCAGGATGTCGAGCCGACCCTGCTGCTCGACGACCTCTCGCACCACCCGCCGGCAGTCGTCGGCGACGGCGATGTTGCCCTCGTGCAGGCTGACCCGCCGGTCCGGGAAGTCCGCGGCCATGCCGGCGAGGAACTGCTGCGCCCGGTCTTCGTAGCCCCAGTACCCGGCGGCGATGCTGGCGCCCTGCCCGGCCAGGCGGCGGCAGATCGCGGCGCCGATGCCGCTGGTGCCACCCGTGACGAGGGCCACCCGGTCGCGGACCTCTCCCGACCCCGACCGGTCGGCCAGTTGCCGCTGTTCGGTGGACGTCATCACGTGCTCCCCAGGTCGTGCCGGTGGGCCGGTCGGTCGGCAGCCGGCGACGGATCCGGCCGGATCTCTCGGGTGGTCGGGTCCACTAGCCGTCGTCGTCCCGTTCGGCGACCTTCGCCTGCAGGGCGGCCATCACGGACGGGTCGCCCAGGGTCGTGACGTCGCCGAGCTCGCCGCCGCCGGCGACGTCGCGCAGCAGCCTGCGCATGATCTTGCCGGACCGGGTCTTGGGCAGCTCGTCGGCCCAGACGATCCGCTTCGGCCGGGCCAGCTTCCCGATGCGGACGGCGACGTGCTCGCGCAGCTCGGCCTCCAGCGCGGGCTCCGGGGCGGCTCCGGCCCGCAGGGTGACGAACGCCACCACCGACTGCCCGGTCAGCTCGTCGCTGGTGGCGATGACCGCCGCCTCGGCGACCGTTGCGTGGGCGACCAGCGCCGACTCGATCTCGGCGGTGGACAGCCGGTGACCGGAGACGTTGATGACGTCGTCGATGCGGCCGAGGATCCAGAAGTAGCCGTCCTCGTCCCGCCGGGCGGCGTCGCCGACGACGTAGGTACGCGGACCGAAGCGGGAGAAGTAAGTCTCCACGTACCGGTCGTCGTCCCCGTACAGGGTGCGCAGCATGCTGGGCCACGGCTCGGTCAGCACCAGGATCCCGGTGCCCTGCTCGATCTCGTTGCCGTCGTCGTCCAGCAGTGTCGCGGACACCCCCGGCAGCGGCCGGGTGGCGGAGCCGGGCTTGGTCGGCGTGACCCCGGGCAGCGGCGAGATCATGATGGCGCCGGTCTCGGTCTGCCACCAGGTGTCCACGACGGGGCAGCGCTCACCGCCGATGACGGTGTGGTACCAGACCCACGCCTTCGGGTTGATCGGCTCGCCGACCGTGCCGAGCAGACGCAGCGACGAGAGGTCGTGCTTCGCCGGGTACTCGGCGCCCCACTTCATGCAGGACCGGATCGCCGTCGGCGCGGTGTAGAAGATCGTCACCCGGAACCGCTGCACGAGCTCCCACCAGACGTCCCGGTCCGGGTAGTCGGGGGTCCCCTCGAACATCACGGACGTGCAGCCGTTGGCGAGCGGGCCGTAGACGATGTACGAGTGGCCGGTGATCCAGCCGACGTCCGCGGTGCACCAGAAGACGTCGCGGTCCGGGTCCAGGTCGAAGACCAGCGCGGCGGTGGTGGCGACGCCGGTGAGGTAGCCGCCGGTGGTGTGCACGATGCCCTTCGGCTTGGCGGTGGAGCCGGACGAGTAGAGCAGGAACAGCGGGTGCTCGGCCTCCATCGGCTCGGCCGGGCAGTTCGGGTCGGCGTTCGCGAGCAGGTCGTCGTACCAGAGGTCGCGACCGGGCTGCATCACGCACGGCGATCCGGTGGCCCGCACGACGACGACCGTCTCCAGGGAGTCCAGGTCGGATATGACGTCGTCGACGGCCGGCTTGACCGCGGTCGTCCGGCCCCTCCGCCGGCCACCGTCCACAGTGATCAGTGCCTTGGCCTTCGACACCTCGAGCCGCTCGCGCACCGCGGAGGGTGCGAACCCGCCGAAGACAATGGTGTGCGGGGCGCCGATACGGGCGCAGGCCAACATCGCCACGACCACCTCGGGGATCATCGGCAGGAAGATCCCGACCACGTCTCCCTTTCGGATTCCCTGTGCCTTCAGAGCGTTCGCCAGCCTCTGCACGTCGTCGAGCAGCTCCAGGTAGGTCAGGTCGCGCTGCTCGCCCTCCTCGCCCCGCCAGTGGAAGGCGATCCGGTCGCCCAGGCCGGCGGCCACGTGGCGGTCGAGGCAGTTGTACGAGGCGTTGAGGGTGCCGTCGGCGAACCACCGGAAGAACGGCGGGTTGCTGTCGTCGAGCGTGGTCGTGAAGGGGGTGTGCCAGTCCAGTCGGCGCCGGGCCTGCTCGGCCCACCACGCCGCGGTGTCGGCGGCCTCCCGATAGACCTCCCGGTCCCGCACGCGGGCCCGCTCGACGAAGTGCTCGGGCGGGGGGAACCGGTCGAGGAGGAGCAGCTGGTCCAGATGCTCCTCGAGGGAGGGAGACGGTACCGGCACGACGGCGCTCCTCTGGGGGACGGCGGTGGGGACGGCAGGGCCGCGCGTCGGCCGGCAGGCCCGCCCCGCACTGCTGTGAACCCTAGGCGCGGGCGGCTGTCCGACGGCACTCTCCGGTGGTCGCAATGACCGAGGACGCCTGGTCGGGCGCACACCTACCCGCTCGGACAGGACGGCCACGCCATTCGGACGGTTTTCCGCCGCGGCCGTTTCCCGCCGCACCCGGCGACCCTAGCGTCGGGGCGCACACACCAGGGGTCCGCGGGATGAGGTCAGGCGCGCCTCTCCGCCGCTCCATGAGGGAGGAGTGTCATGACCGTCTACGCCCCGCCCGGACGGCCCGACAGCCCCGTCCGCTACGAGAGCCGCTACGGCAACTTCATCGGCGGCGACTGGCAGCCACCCGTGAAGGGCCGGTACTTCGAGAACCCGACGCCGGTCACCGGTCAGACCTTCACCGAGGTCGCCCGCAGCACCGAGGAGGACGTCGAGCTCGCGCTGGACGCCGCACACGGCGCGGCGGCGGCGTGGGGGCACACGTCCCCCGCCGATCGGGCGGGGGTCCTGCTCGCGATCGCCGACCGCATCGAGCAGAACCTCGAGGCGCTCGCCGTGGCGGAGACGTGGGACAACGGGAAGCCGGTGCGCGAGACGCTGGCCGCCGACCTGCCGCTCGCGGTCGACCACTTCCGGTACTTCGCGTCCTGCATCCGCGCCCAGGAGGGCAGCCTCGCCGAGCTGGACGAGGAGACCGTGGCGTACCACTTCCACGAGCCGCTGGGCGTCGTCGCCCAGATCATCCCGTGGAACTTCCCGGTCCTCATGGCGGCCTGGAAGCTCGCCCCCGCGATCGCGGCCGGCAACACCGTGGTGCTCAAGCCGGCCGAGCAGACCCCCGCGTCGATCCTGAAGGTCGTCGAGGTCATCGCCGACGTCGTCCCGCCCGGCGTGCTCAACGTGGTCAACGGCTTCGGCGTCGAGGCGGGCAAGCCGCTGGCCCAGAGCCCGCGCATCGCGAAGGTCGCCTTCACCGGAGAGACCACGACCGGGCGGCTGATCATGCAGTACGCCAGCCAGAACATCATCCCGGTCACCCTCGAGCTCGGCGGGAAGAGCCCGAACATCTTCCTCGAGGACGTCGCCCGCTCCCGCGACGACTTCTACGACAAGTGCCTCGAGGGCTTCACGATGTTCGCGCTGAACCAGGGCGAGGTCTGCACCTGCCCGTCCCGCGCGCTGATCCAGTCCTCGATCTACGAGCAGTTCCTGGCCGACGGGGTGGAGCGCACCAATCTGGTGAAGCAGGGCAACCCGCTGGACACCGAGACGATGGCCGGCGCCCAGGCGAGCAGCGACCAGAAGGAGAAGATCCTCGCCTACATCGACATCGGGAAGAAGGAGGGCGCGCGGGTGCTCGCCGGCGGCGAGCCGGTCGACCTCGGCGGCGACCTGTCCGGCGGGTTCTACGTCCAGCCGACGATCTTCGAGGGGCAGAACCAGATGAGGATCTTCCAGGAGGAGATCTTCGGCCCGGTGGTGTCGGTGACGCGGTTCGAGGACCTGGCCGACGCCCTGAAGATCGCGAACGACACGCTGTACGGCCTCGGGGCCGGCGTGTGGACCCGCGACATGCACGCCGCCTACCACCTGGGCAGGGCCATCCAGGCCGGCCGGGTCTGGACGAACTGCTACCACGTCTACCCGGCGCACGCGGCCTTCGGCGGCTACAAGCAGTCCGGCATCGGCCGGGAGAACCACAAGATGATGCTCGACCACTACCAGCAGACCAAGAACCTGCTCATCAGCTACTCGCCTCGCGCCGTCGGGTTCTTCTGACCGCCGTGGACTGACCGCCATGGCCTGACCGCCATTGGACTGACCGCCATGAACAGCGCCGCCCGGGTGGCCGTCACCCCGGAGGCGGCGGAGCTGCTCCGCCGCCTCCGGGAGGAGCACGGCCCGCTGATGTTCCACCAGTCGGGCGGCTGCTGCGACGGCAGCTCGCCGATGTGCTACCCGCAGGGTGAGTTCATCACCGGCCCCGCCGACGTCCTGCTGGGCACCCTCGGGGTCGGGGGCGTCCCTGAGCCGGTGCCGGTGTGGATGTCGGCGGCCCAGTTCGAGTACTGGAGTCACACCCACCTGACCTTCGACGTGGTGCCCGGCCGGGGCAGCGGGTTCTCCATCGAGGCGCCGCTGGGCGTCCGGTTCCTCACCCGTTCCCGCCTGCTGACCGAGGAGGAGATGCTGGCCCTGGGGATGACGTGAGGCCGCCGCAGCCGCTGCCGCGTGCCGGGTCAGATGATGCCGATCTTGCTCGCCGCGTACACCGCCTCCGCCCGGCGCGTGGCGCCGAGCTTGCGCATGACGTTGCCGACATGGAACTTCACCGTGGCCTCGGAGATGTACAGCCGCTGTCCGATCGCGACATTGCTCATCCCGCGGGCGAGCAGCGCCAGGACCTCGCGTTCCCTCGGGGTGATCTGCTGCACCGGGTCGTCCAGACCCTGCTTGCTGTGCAGCCACCGCACCACCACGCTGGCGCTGTGCGCGTCGAACGCGCTCTCGCCGCGCTGGACCGAGCGGATCGCCCGTACCAGCTCGGTGAGGTCCACGTCCTTCGCCACGTAGCCCTTGGCCCCCTGCTTGATCGACTCGAGCACCAGCCATTCGTCCACGAAAGTCGTCAGCACGAGGATGCGGCTTCCCGGGTGGCGCGCCGAGATCTGGCCGCACAGACCGAGCCCGTCGGAGTCGCTGGCGGTGGACAGCTTGAGGTCGAGCAGCACGACGTCCGGCCGGGTCTGCGCGATCAGCGGCAGCGCGGTCGCCGCGGACCCGGCCTCGCCGACCACCGACAGACCCTGCTCCCGGTCGAGCATGGTCCGCAGCCCCTGCCGGACGATCGAGTGATCGTCGATCAGGACGATCCGGATCTCATCCATCTTCCCCTCCCGGTGCCGTATCCGGGCCTTGATCGAGGACGAGCGCGCGCGGGAGCCCGACCTCGATCTGTATCCCGCCGAGGCGGGACCGCTCGACGGCGAGCGTCCCGCCCAGCTCCTGCACCCGCACGACGATGTCGGCGAGGCCGCGGTGGTATCCGCCGCCCACTCCCGGAACCTCACGACGACAGATCTTCCGCACCGCCTCGGGTTCGCCGTCGCCGTCGTCGGCGATGGCGAGCCGCACCGCGTCGGAGCCGTAGACGAGCGACACGACGGCCCGTCGTGCTCCCGCGTGCGCCGCGGTGTTGAACAGGCACTCGCTGGCGATCCGGAACAGCGACCGCTTCGCCGTTGCCGACAGCGGAACCGGCGGGCCCACGACGTGCACGGTGAGATCGAAGTGCTTGGTCCCGTCGAAGGCCTGCAACCGGCGCAGCATGCCCGGAAGGTCCTCGTCCTCCACGGCCCTGCCGTCGCCGAGGGCATGGATGGAGGACCGCAGCTGCTCGACCGCCGCGCGGGCGAGCTGCTTCGCGCGTTCCAGCTCCGCGTGGACCGGCGACCCGGCGGGCACCTCCCCCCGGCACCACTCGATCGCCATCCCCGCCGACAGGACCTGCTGGGCGACGCTGTCGTGCAGCTCGCGGGCCAGGCGACGCCGCTCGTGGTCCACCACCCGCTGCCGCTGAGCCAGATCCAGGCTCTTGCGGGTCTCCTGCAGTTCCCGGTTGCGCTCGGCGAGCGTCCGGGCCCTGGCCTCGGCGTGCTCGTACAGCTCCTCGGTCCGGGCCAGCAGCTGCTCGTTGCGCCGCCTTGCGTCCTCACTCTGCAGCGAGACGACCGCCTGGTTGGCGAGGATCGTCAGCACGCGCAGATCGGTGCCGTCGAGCCGCACGTCGGCTGCGGCATTGTCCTGCAGTGCGCCGAGGACCCCGTGGAAGGCACCGTCCACATGCAACGGCAGGAACACCTCCGCGCCGCTGGCCCGAACCGGGCGGGGCCAGGCCAGGGCTCGCCGCAGCCGGCTGCCGACGCGGTCCGGCAGGCTTCCCTCGTCGAGCAGGATCCGACCGGACGGGTCCCGGGCGACCAGCCGGGTCGAGGCATCCGGCAGGGCCTCCGGCCGCAGCGCCAGGACGACCCACGCAGCGCGAAGGTAGTCGCCGGTCGCCTCGACCACCTTGCGGCAGAGTGCCTCCGGACCGTGCTCGGTCGAGACGAGGACTCCGGCGATACGGTCGAGCGAGCGCAGCGTGCGGTCGAGGCTCTCCGCGGTGTGCCGGTACTCCGCGTAGAAGGTGGGCTTCGAGGATCGGACGCCGGTGAGCACGCTGAGCTCGGGGGAGCGTCGCAGGCCGGCCCGGCCCGGCTCAGAGGGCGGCACGGAGGATCCCGGACAGGTCGTCGAGCGAGGCCTCGCGCGGGTTGGTGGCCATGCAACAGTCGTCGAGGGCGCCCTGAGCCAGGCCGGGGATGTCCTCGGGCCGTACGCCCAGATCGGACAGGCCACCGGGAATCCCCACCTCGTCGCCGAGCAGGCGCACCCGGTCCGCCGCCGCGTACGCGGCCTGGCGGGCCGGCAGTCCGGTCGTGTCCACACCGAGAGCGTGCGCGATGGCGACGTACCGGTCGGTCTGCACCGACGAGTTGAAGCGGATCACGTGCGGCAGGATGACGCCGTTGATGACGCCGTGCGAGAGGTCGAGGAGTCCCCCGAGCGGGTGTGACAGGGCGTGGGTCGCGCCGAGGAGGGTGTTGGTGAACGCCATCCCCGCGTGCAGGCTGCCGTTGGCCATCTTCGACCGGGCCCGCTCATCGCGCGGTGCGGCGACCGTCCGCACCAGGTTCTCCGCGACCAGTCGGATCGCGGACAGGGCGTACGGGTCGGTCAGGCTGCTCGCCGCCCGCGACGTGTAGGCCTCGATCGCGTGCGTGAGCGCGTCGATCCCCGTCGCGGCGGACAGCCAATGCGGCATCGTCATCAGCAGCCGGGGGTCGGTGACCGAGATGTTCGGCACCAGAGCGCGGCCGATCAGCGTCGCCTTCAGCCGTCGTTTCGTGTCGGTGA
>Ga0210378_10001496_pt1 | contig 12219 bp, 12 predicted proteins | sample PLM1_60_b1redo_FD_155465 | JGI IMG/M metagenome (GOLD analysis project Ga0210378, IMG submission 155465) | Groundwater sediment microbial communities from an aquifer in East River, Colorado, USA - PLM1_60_b1 redo | ecosystem: Environmental > Terrestrial > Soil > Riparian zone | place: USA: East...
GTCCGGACATGTGCACGTTGGCGTCGCACATGAAAAAGGGCAACCCGCCCAGGCCGCCCTACCGAAGCTGCTCACAGCCGATGACGTCTACCTACCAAAACGTCCTCATCCCGAGTGGCGGGCAACATACGAGCCGGCGAAGCAGCTCACCCGCGATGCGGCCGCCTACCTTGAACCCGGTCTCGGCTCGGCCAGCCCGGCGTACTGGTCGATCTACGGCACGCTGTTCCTTGCCGGCGCGATGGCTGCAGCCCGGTCCGAGGACCGCTCGGCCACGCAGGACTTCCTTACCGAGGCTGATCGGGCGGCGCGCCGCCTCGGCCGCGACGCGAACCTCGTCTGGACCGCGTTCGGTCCGATCAACGTCGCCATTCACCGCGTGTCTACCGCTATGGAACTGGGCGACGTGCAGCTGGCGGTGGACCTCGGGCCGACCGTCGACGCCTCGGCGCTGCCCGTTGAGCGCCGCGTGCGTCATGCGTTGGAGACAGCGCGTGCGCTCAGCGCGTGGAACCGACCGGATGACGCCCTGGCCGTCATCCTCGAAGCCGAGCGAATCGCGCCCGAGCAGGTCCAGCACCACTTCCTGAGCCGACAGATGGTCCTGAGCTGGATGCGGAACCAGAAGGGCCGGCCGAGCCACCGCCTTACTTCCCTCGCGCAGCGACTCCACGTCGCCTGAGTCACCTCGCCGGCGCGGTCGGTCCCTCGTAGGCTGCCCACATGAGCGAGCCGAACGGCAACGACGAGTTCAACCCGGCGCAGGCCCGCATGGCCGCCGGCGTTCTGTTCTTCGATGACGCCGGCCGCGTACTGCTCGTGAGACCCACGTACAAGGACGGTTGGGATATCCCCGGCGGCTACGTCGAGCCCGGCGAGTCACCCCGCGCCGCTTGCATCCGCGAGGTCGCCGAGGAACTGGGCATCAAGCCGCCAATCGGTGACCTGCTCGTCATCGACTGGGCGCCGCATCCCACCGACGGCGACAAGATCCTGTTCATCTTCGGCGGTGGACACCTATCCGATGATGATCTCGCCCGCGTCCAGCTCGACACCGATGAAATAAGCGAGTACGCCTTCCACACGACGGACCAGCTCCCTCAGGTGCTAATCCCTCGACTCGCCCGCCGCGTTGCCGCTGCCGCTGCCGCACACGGGTCTGCGCGCATTGTCTACCTCGAACACGGAACCGAGACGTAGTTTCAAGGGCCGGATGCTCGTCCAGGTTCAGAAGTGGTCGTAATCATCCGTTCTCCGAATCGACCACCATCCGACGGCGTTCTTTCCGCTTACGCGTGTCATTCCAGAGCACGTCGTCGTAGACCCTGAGATGAGGCGCGACTTCCCCCTGGCTGACCGTGCCGGGCCTGGACGCGGGCCGAACTCTCGATGCCGATCGCGTCGTCGAGCACCTCAGCTATGACTCGACTGGTGCTGCCGCAGCGCGCGCACGAGGAATCGGCTCGTCCCAGTTCCTCGCCGCATTCTGCGCAGGTGAAGCGTGCCATCACCCGAGGCTACGCGTGCGGTCATGCGGCGGGCGACCGGGATTCTCGGAGCATGGAGCCAGGTAGGCGGCGAGATCGCCGAAGCCTACGGGTACGCCTTGTCATGGGGACAGCAGGCACGCGTAGGTTGCCATCGCCTGCGCCAGGCGGGATGTCACCCCAATGTCCTGCCTGGCTGCATCCGTGAACGCTCTGCGGACGGCGCCTACGGCAGAGATGTCGATCGGGTCACGAAACAGGGCATTCATCACGTTGTCTGCAGCAGCTCGAACCTCCTTCGAGCCAAGGAGCTCGATGAAGGAGAAGCTATCCCGGAGCTCCGTGAGCAGCTGGTCTCTCCTCGCAGCGTTAGGCTCCGCATCAGGAGCGGCAGTACCCTCCTCCTTCACGTAGTCGTACATCACTGCCGTGAATCGGGTGTACGCAGCGCGTTTCTCGTCCAGCAGCCGCATCTTTTGCTCGTGGCGTCGCTGCCCGAGGCTGACGAGCAGGCCGACCGCGCTCGTAACCAGCACACCGCCCAAAGCGCTCGCAGCTGGGATGGCCAGCTCCCACCACTTCGCCATGCGCCGCCTCAGTGCCATTCGCGTGCCAGATGTGGCGGTCAATCAGGGTCCATCGCGGTCAGCAGCGGTCCGAGACGAGCGAAGGGCGCCTGACCTGTTCTTGCTGGTCAGGCGCCCTTCGTACTGCTGTGGCGGGTGCAGGGTTCGAACCTGCGTAGGCTGAGCCGATGGATTTACAGTCCACTCCCTTTGGCCACTCGGGCAACCCGCCTGGGGTGCGGCCGCGCATCGCGTGGCTGCAGAAGGCAGGATAGCGAACCGTCCCACCGACTTTCCAACCGACTACCCGTAAGGAGCTGCACACCGTGGCTGACCCGTCCTTCGACGTCGTGAGCAAGGTCGACCGGCAGGAGGTCGACAACGCCCTGAACCAGGCCGCCAAGGAGCTCTCGCAGCGGTTCGACTTCCGCGGCACCAACGCGTCGGTGAGCTGGGCTGGTGAGGAAGCCATCACCCTGCAGGCCGACACCGAGGACCGCGTCCGCGCCGCTCTTGAGGTGTTCAAGGAGAAGCTGGTGAAGCGCGGCATCAGCATGAAGGCGTTTGATGCGGGCGACCCGCAGCAGTCCGGCAAGGCGTACAAGGTCAGCGGGACGCTGCTCAACGGCATCGCCAGCGACAAGGCCAAGGAGATCGCGAAGAAGGTCCGCGACGAGGGGCCGCGCGGCGTCCAGGCCCAGATCCAGGGCGACCAGCTCCGGGTCAGCGGCAAGAAGAAGGACGACCTGCAGGCGGTCATCACGCTGCTCAAGGAGTCCGATTTCGGGATCGCCCTTCAGTTCACGAACTACCGGTAAGCGCAGCAGCGGGCCTGGCGGGTCGCGTTCCCCCGCCAGACCCGCGCCGGCCGTTACGAGAGCGTGAGGATGCCGCCCGCCAGCGTCCCGCGCAGCGTCGTCTCGCCGGTCCACGTCACGCCCTGCGCCGACTCGCGACTTGGTAGGTCGTCCGGCAACTCGCCCTTGACCTGGAGCGACGGGCTGCCGCACTGGGGCGGGTAGGAACCGGCGAGGCCGGTACAGAGTCGCGTCACGCCGTCGGCCCCGATGAGGACGTAGCCGCGCACCTTGGCGGGCTGGTCCCCGGCCTGAATCGCCTGGGGGACAGTCAGGATCCGCTTCGCGCTCGGCGTGCTGCCTGTGCCGCTGGGGGTGCCCGCCGGCTCGGCCGTGTCGGGAGCCGCGCAGCCCACCAGCCCGAACGCCAGCACCGCGATCAGGACGGCGACTCTGGGCATTGGTTCACTCCTCGGACGGGCAGCGCTGGGACGGGGATTGGACGGCGCGCCGTACCCAGCGGTTCCACGTGAACGCGGGAAGGCGCCAGGACCCAGCCTGGCGCCTCCCCGAACGCTACGGATTACAGGTTCGCGATCTGGTTATAGAAATCGCGGGCGTTGTTACCGAAGTAAGGACCGTTCCACTTGTACCGCACCCCGGCGCCATTCCAGAACACCCAGCTGTTCACCGAGTCCAGCCAGCCGAACGTGCCGTCGAAATCGTCGAGCCAGGGACCGCCACTCGCACCCTCGGTCATGTTGCAGTTGATGCCATTGTGACCGCCGTCGTTGTACGAGTTACCTGTGCAGTACTTCAACAACTGGCCATTGAACGGCGCTCCTGACGGGTATCCGAGCTGGAACTGGTACTGCGAGAGCGGGTAGTTCCATTCGATGCCCTGGCCGCCGACGGCGTCGACGATCCGCGTGCCGGATCCGTTCGTGAACATGACTGCGGCGCCGATGTCCTCGGCCCGGTTGCCGTTGTTCAGCCAGGCGGTACGCGTCCAGAGCTGGCGCGCGGTCCACTGTCCGTACGGGGCGTTGCCGTTGTTGTAGCCCGGCACGAAGATCCACGGCGCGGTGTTGTACCAGCGGCCGGTGCCCCCCTCGGCCACGCAGTGCCCGGCCGTGAAGACCAGGTTCTTACCGCCGCTGTTGACGGTGCTGCCGGAGCAGACATAGTTGCCGCCGCCAGCGCCCACGAAGAACACCTTGCCGGACGTCGTCGCAGGTGGCGACGAGGATGCGCCGGCCCAGCTGGCTGCGGTGGAGCCCGGGTCGGCGAGGCCCTTGACCCCGCCTGGCGGCACCTTCGGCGCGGTGCCGTCCACCTTGCCGGCACGGCCGGGGGCAGGTGCCGCGGCGCCCAGCTGCACGTTGGTCGCGGCGTCTACCTTGGGCACCGGGACGGGCTTAGCGTGCAGCATCCGTTGCTTCGTCCAGTAGCTGGACGCGAGGCTCGCGCCGGCCCGGGCAACCTGAGCGTGCGCGTTTCCGCTCGCCGGTTTAGCTTGCACCGGCGGCGCCAGCACCGCGCTGACCAGCGCACCCGCTACCGGAACGACGACAAGAAGTGATCGGAGTCCTCGTAACACCGCGTTTCTCCGTTTCTGTCGATCCTGGGGACAACCCGAATACTCGGCGCGGCATCTTCTCAGCCCACACTCCACGCCTGTCAGACATTTCCGTCTTGTGGTAAAAAGCGCCGCGCGAGGAATGTTGGCATGGCACCCGAGGATCGGGCCAGCGCCTGTAAGAATCACGACAAGCTCTGCCCAAAAGGGCACTCGTCGGCGCCGTGGCGAAATGGTGAATTAGCGTGTGGCCTGGCTCAGAGTGGAAAACTGTTCCGCCCGGCGCAGCGGCCCGCCGGGAAGCGCCGCAGCTACCGCACCGATCGCGGTGCCGACTGCAGCCAGCCCGAATGCGAGCGGCACGCCGCCGGGCCGGTCGACGGCGACGCCGGCAACCGCAGCCCCCGCCGCGCTGGATGCGAACGCCACGGTGGCGACCCACGTGTAGGCCTCGTTCACCATGCCGGCGGGCGCGATCCGTGCGACCAGGGCGTTCTCGACGGTCAGCGCGGGCGCGAGCGTGAGGCCGGTGAGCAGCAGCGCGGCGATCATCAGCGGGATGCTCGGGACCACCGCAAGCGCGGCCATCCCGACGGCCACCGCACCGAGGGTCGTGGCCCACTGGCTCGACAGCGCGGCGGTGAAGCGCCGGGTACCGAACCACAGCCCGCCGGCGACGCTGCCAACGCCGTACAGGCCGAGCAGCAGGCCGGCGATGCCCTCGGCCGACTCCGCCGAGGCGTGCAGACCCGCGAAGGCCGGCAATGCGACGCCAACGATCCCGAACGCGAACGTGATACCAGCCGCGACCAGCAGCAACATCGGCATACCCGGCGCCGCCGCAGGTCCGAACCCGCGCACGTGCGGTCGGTCGGGGTGCGGGCGCCAGGCCCGCGTGGCCTTGCCGAGCGCCACGGTGGTGGTACCGCCCGCAGCCAGGATGGCCGCGCCGACGAACGCGGCCACCGGCGAGCCGATCGCCGCCAGTGCGCCAACCAGCATCGGGCCGAGCACGAAAACGATCTCGAAGACGGTGGTCTCCAGCGCCAGCGCCGGTTCGCGCAGGTGCGAGGCGGGTGGCTCGGTGAGGTCGGCCCAGACGCTCCGCAGCGTCGCGGTGAGCGGCGGCTGGCAGGCGCCGAGCAAGGCGGCGGCCGTCCAGATCAGGGCCACCGGCGCGTCCGTGAAGACCGCGCCGAGGACAGCGGCGATCGCGATCGGATACGCCACTGCCGTTCCGAGCAGCACCGGCACTGGCCCGAACCGGTCGGCGAGCCGGCCGAGCACCGGCCCCATCACCGCGTTGGACACCGCGTATGCGGCCATCGCGACGCCGGCAGGCGTGTACGAACCGGTGGTCTGCTGGACGAGCAGCACCAGCGCCAGCGGCGCCATGCCCACCGGCAGCCGGCCGAGGACACCGGCGATCGTCAGCGTCGGCGCTCCGGGCAGCCGCCAGACGGCGGCGTACCGGCGCAGCCCGACGGGCGCATGTGCAGCGTGGAACTCAGGTCGCGGATCGGTCATGAGGTCTCCCTCAAGTTCCGCACGGTGCGGCGTGCGTCCCGGGCGCGCTGTGTCCGGCGTGCGCGGAGGCCCGCCGCGAGACCCGCGTGAGGCCTCGCGGCGGTGCTGTCATGCGTCGACGCAGACCTCTCGGGTGGCGCCACGGGTGAGGCCGGCGCCAGGCACCGTCACCACGGCCCACGCTAGCAGCGCGCTCAGCGCGGCCAGGGCGAACGCGGCGGGCACCCCGGACGGGCGGTCGACGACGAGGCCACCGACGGCAGCGCCCATCGCGCTGGATCCGAACGCCACCGTGGTGAACCAGGTGAACGCCTCGGTGGTCGTGCCGGCGGGGGCGAGGTCGGCGACGAGCCCGTTCTGGACGGTCATCGTCGGGGCGATCGCCGATCCGCCGAGGAACAGCAGCGCACCGAGCATCCACGGATCACCGGCGAACGCCAGCGGCGCCATGCCCACGGCCACGGCCAGCAGCGCCCAGCGGAGCTGCGCCGGCAGCGAGAGCGCGAACTTGCGCGTGCCGAACCAGATTCCGCCGATGCCGCTGCCGAGCGCCCACACCGCGAGCAGCGCGCCGGACATCGCCGTGCTGCCGTGACCGTCCGCGTACGCCGGGACCGACACCTCCAGGATGCCGAAGCCGAACATCAGCGCGGCGCCGGCCATGAGCAGCACCACCATGCCGGGCGAGCGAAGCGGACCGGCGCCCGTGGTCGAGGCGCTGGCCGGGTGCCGGCGCCACTGCCGGGCCGGCCCGCTCAGCGCGACCGCCATCGTGCCGAGGAACGCGAGCCCGGACGCGGCAACGACGGCGAGGTTGGGAGCGGCGAACGCGACGAACCCGGCCACCACGACCGGGCCGCCCACGAAGACGCCCTCGACGGCCACCGACTCCAGGGCGTACGCCGACTGCCGGACGTTGTCGTCCCCCTCGGACAGCTGCATCCAGAACATCCGCAGCGACGAGGAGAGCAGCGGCACCGTGGCGCCCGCGCCCGCCGCCGTGACGTACACCGCCCAGACGGGGGCGGCCAGCTCGATGGCCGTGAGTAGGACGAGCAGCAGCACGGGGTACGAGATGCCGGTGCCGAGCAGCACGGGGCGGGGGCCGAACCGGTCAGCCAACCGGCCGAGGATCGGCGCGACCGCGGCGGTGGCGACGGAATAGATACCGGCGGCGATACCGGCCGCGCCGTAGGAGCCAGTCTTGGCCTCTACGAGCAACAACACGGCCAGCGGCACCATCGCGATCGGTAACCGACCGATGATGCCGGCGACGATGAGGCGGCGGGCGCCAGGCAGGCTCCACACCTCCAGGTAACGCCGCATGACCGCCTCCCCCCTCGTCCGCCCCACGTAGTGGGCAAAATGCCGTATGGTCCCTACACTCGCACGGAGGCTAATCTGGGAGGCGTAGGCGGTCAAGTGGAATACGACACCTACAGCGCTGAGGCATTGCAGCTCGCTGTAGACCTGGCAAACACGGATGTGGCGAGCCGGGCGAACGCGGAGGAGTACATCCGTGTCAACGCCGAGTGGTTCACCTGCCGCGACCTGCGGCTCTCCGACGCGGACGTGGCCGACATCGGCGACCTCGCGCGCAAGATCCGGTCAGTGGTGGAGTCCGGCAGCGATAACGAGGCGGTGACGCGCCTCAACACGCTGCTTGACTGCTGCTCGCCCGTGCCGCGAGCGACCAACCACGACGGCGAGCTCCATCTGCACTACTCGCCGGACGGCGCACCAATCGTCGACCAGCTCGGCGCCACGGTCGCCATGGGGATGGCGCACGTCGTCTGCAAGTACGGACGCGAACGGCTCGGGATCTGCGCCGCCGGGGATTGCGCGGACGTCTTCGTCGACACGTCGCGGAACAAGTCACGCCGCTACTGCTCGGAGACGTGCGCCAGCCGGACCACGGTGTCGGCGTACCGAGCCCGGCAGCGCGCGCAGACTCCTTAGTACTGGTAGCGACTTAATACTGATAGCGACTTAATACTGGTGGCGACTTAATACTGGTGGCGACTTAATACTGGTGGCGACTTAGTACTGATGGCGACTTAGTACTGGTAGCGACCGTCCGTCGGGTAGGACGGGTAACCACCGCCGGCCAGGCCACCGCTGCGGGCCATCTCCTCCAGCCGGGCCACGCGCTCCTCCATCGGCGGGTGGGTGCTGAACAGCTTGGCGATGCCGCCACCGCGGAACGGGTTGTCGATCATCAGGTGGCTGGTGGACACGATCCGCGTCTCCTGCGGGAGGGGCAGCGCTTGCGTGCCCATGTGGATCTTGCGCAGCGCGCTGGCCAGCGCCAGCGGGTCACCGGTGATTTCCGCGCCCGACGCATCAGCCTGGAACTCGCGCGACCGGCTGATCGCCAGCTGGATCAGGCTCGCCGCGATCGGGCCGAGGATCAGCATCACCAGCAGGACGATCGGGTTCGGGCCGTCGTCGTCGTCCGAGCCGCCGATTGGGAGGAAGAATGCGAGGTTCGCGAGCATCGTGATCATCGTGGCGAGCGCGCCGGCCACCGACGAGATCAGGATGTCCCGGTTGTACACGTGCGACAGCTCGTGGCCGAGGACGGCACGCAGCTCACGCTGGTTGAGGATCTGCAGGATGCCCTCGGTGCAACAGACCGCGGCGTTGCGCGGGTTGCGACCGGTGGCAAAGGCGTTGGGCTGGTTGGTGGGGCTGATGTACAGGCGGGGCATGGGTTGGCCAGCCTGGGTGGCCAGCTCGCGGACCATCGAGTAGAGCATCGGCTGGTCGACCTCGCTCACCGGATACGCGCGCATCGAGCGGAGCGCGATCCGGTCGGAGAAGAAGTAGCCGACGCCGTTCATCGCGAGCGCGATGAAGCCGGCGATGAACAGCCCGGTGGAGCCGCCGAAGCTGTAACCGATGACCAGGATCAGCGCGCTGAGCAGCCCCAGCAACGCCGCGGTCTTGAGCCCGTTCAGGTACCGGTGCACGATCGCCTCCAAGACGCATCGAGGACCCCTCGACACCCGTTCAACGCCCATTCTCGGATGCACGTTCCCGCAGCGCACGCGGCACACCGTGACATGAGCGACAGACGCCCCCTGCCCGGCGCGACGGGTCACCAACCGCGAGCCGTCAGCGCAGCCCCGGCGGCGGGTAGGGCCCCGCGTCGAGCCGGAACCGCCGCGGCACGCCAGGGCGGCTGAGCAGGTACGGCGCGGCGCTGTCGAGGTAGGCGCGCACACCTGGATCAGCGCCGAAGCGCGGATCGGACAGTTCGGGCAGATATCCAGAGTTCAGGCTGTGGTTGGCGGCGGCCTGGGACAGGCGCCGGTCCGCCCCGAACCGGTACACCGTGCGCTGCGGGTTGGTCCGCTCGTCGACGGCGTCCAGGTCGGGGACGAGGTCGCCCCGGTTCTCGATAGCAAGGATGCGGGCGGCCGGCCTCTTGTTGGCGATCGGTGACCCGGCGGTGACCACGTGGGTAACCCGGTACCGGCCGCCGGCGGCGACGTTCATGGCGGTGATCCCGCCCTGGCTGTGCCCGACGAGCATCAGCTCCGATCCGGCCGGCACACCGGCCCGGCGCAGCGCCTCCGCGACCGCCCGACTGTGGCTGTCGGCGGATCCACGGCTCGACTTCACCGCCTGCCACGGCGTGTTGAGCGTCGGATTGAGGCTGGGTTCGATACCCCGGATCAGCACCACATACCGGACGACCCTGTCGGCGCCGAGCACCGGCGCGACCTCGACCTCACCGACCGCCAGCTCGCCGACCCGGCCGTACAGGTCGGTCAGGGTCGGCGCGGGCGGCAAGGGCTTGCCAGCGGGCACGTCGCGCACCACGCCCGGGCCCTGGGGGATCCAGTGGTCGAGCGCGCCGCCGCCAGCCACGACGGCCAGGTCGGCAGTGCGTAACCCGGTGCCGAGCAGCAGCCCGGCGGCGGTGTCCAAGGCGCCCCACTGAGCCCTCAGCACCGCTGCTCCCGCCTCGGCCGCCGCCAGGTCAGCGGCCTGCCCGGCCGCGTCGACGGCGAGAACGGCGTACCCGGCTGCCACGCCAGTCAGCCCGCGTGGGCCGAGAAGCGCCCGCTCGATCCGCGCCACGGCGCGCGCCGTCTCGACGGGCGACCGGGACAGCGCCCAGACCAGGGTCGGGTTCGCCAGGACGACCTGGGTGGCGGACGCGATTGCCGCCAGTTCGGCGCCCGCCGCCGCCAGTTCCGTCGCGAGCGCGGCGACACCGGCGACGTCGACACGGACGGGTTCCAACGGTTAGAGCAGGGTCGGCGTGTCACCCAGATCGTCGGCAACCCGTTCGAGGTGGTGGGCGGCGGTGCGGAGATGGTCGGCGTCGGCACGGGCGACCACCGCCAACTCGCCGGCCCGCCGGAGCGCACGCCGCCCGCGGGGGCAATCCCACTCCACGTCACGACCGTGGCGGGCGGCGCGCTCGGTCACCGTGGTGACCCGGTCAGCTGTGTGGGCCAGCCGCCGCGCCAGGTGGCGGAGCGTGTCGGCGGACAACATGGGGCGACCTCCTCGCGGCACCTCTCGAACGGGTGCAACGGGATAAGTCTGCGGGTTTCGCACCGGCTCGGAGCCGGCTATCCACACGGGACTATCAGGTCCACAGATCGCCGAAAAGCCTTGACGCGTCGAGGATCAGCTGAGGCGCGAAGCCGGCCAGGACGGCCAGCACCGACACCGCCGCGAGGGTCAGCAGCGCCGGCACTCTCGCGCCCGACGGCTGCGACTCGATTGGCGCGGCACCCGGCGACTCGGCCGGCGCGGCGAACAGGAGGGCGGCGATCCGGGCGTAGTACGCGAGGCCGATCACGGCGTTCAGCCCGACGATGACCGCCAGCCAGCCTGCCGATCCGTCCAGCAACGCCCGGACCACCGACACCTTGGCGAACAGCCCGGCAAGCCCTGGCGGCAGGCCGGCCAACCCCGCGAGCGCGAGGACGAACGCCGCACCGACCCACGGCGACCGCCGGGCGAGGCCGCGGTAGTCCTCGATCGCGCCGCCGTCATCGACGCCGCGCCAGGCGATGACGGCCCCGAACGCGCCGACGTTGATCACCACGTAGAAGACGGTGTACGCGACCACGCCGACAACGGCCGCCCGTAGCGCGTCATCTGTTCGGCCGGCGGCAGTGGCGAACGCGCCGAGCGGTGCGAGCAGGTACCCGACCTGCGCCACGGACGACCACGCGAGCAGCCGCACCATGCGGCGCTGCCGGAGCGCCACCAGGTTGCCGACGGTCATCGTCGCGACGGCGATACCGGCGAGCAGGGGGCCGGCAACGTCCAGGTACGGCCGGAGCGCGCCGACCGTGACCAGCAGCAACGCCACCACGCCGCCGACCTTCGACGCCGTGGACAGGTACGCGGCGACCGGTACGGGCGCTCCGTCGTACGTGCCCGGCGCCCACGCGTGGAACGGCACCGCCGCCACCTTGAACGCCAGCCCGACGAGGACCAGAGCGACCGCCGCCGCCGTGAGCGGCAGGTCGCGGAGGTCGTCACGGGCACCGAGCGCCGCGGCGATCCGGTCGAGGTGGACGGCGCCGGTCAGCGCGTAGAGGAGGCCGGCGCCGAGCAGCGTGACCGTGGTGGACACCACGGAAACGACGAAAAACGTCGTGGCCGCCTCGGCTGAGCGCACCGATTTCCGCCGCAGCCCGACCAGCGCATACACCGGCAGCGTCAGCGTCTCCAGCGCCACGATGAGCGTCAGCAGGTCGCGGGCGGTGGCGAGCACGACGCCGCCGAAGAGCGAGCAGCTCAGCAGGAACACGTACTCGCCGGCCGGCACGTCTCCACTCTGGACAGTTGCGGCGGACAGTCCGAGAACGACGAGCGTGAGCCCGCAGAAGACGACGATCGCCACCGCGGACGCCCGATCGAGCTCCAGCGAGCACGAGGCGCCGACGTCGACGCCGCCCGGCAACTCACCGGCGCGCGAGCAGAACGTGTCGCGCGGCTCTGACCGGGACGCGACGACCGCCAGCACTCCCGCCGTCAGCGGACCCAGCGCCGCGACGCCAAGCAGGGTGCCGCGCAGACCGGGCCGCGCCAGGTCGATCAGGAAGGCGAGCACCGCACCGGCCACGACCGCATAGGCGGGTGCCAGCGCAGCGTGGTCGATCAGCTGGGCGTTCATGCGGCCCCCTCCGCCGGAAGGGGCGACGCAACTGTCGGGGAAACTGGGGTATCCGGTGCCGGGTTATTGCCCGGATACCGGAACAGTCCGGTTTGGCCGGGGTGGCGGGGGC
>Ga0210378_10001497_pt1 | contig 12213 bp, 15 predicted proteins | sample PLM1_60_b1redo_FD_155465 | JGI IMG/M metagenome (GOLD analysis project Ga0210378, IMG submission 155465) | Groundwater sediment microbial communities from an aquifer in East River, Colorado, USA - PLM1_60_b1 redo | ecosystem: Environmental > Terrestrial > Soil > Riparian zone | place: USA: East...
TAAATAACGCCGATGCCAGTAATAATAAACCTACAAAACCGTATTTTAGAAGCTTCATTTCAAGACATACATTTAACATGTTAACGATAATTTAAACAATGCTAATAAGATTTGTGGATTTGGAAAATATATTAATTCACTAGAGGGTTTCTACAGTATTCAAAAAATTAGCGTCCATAAGTAAAGGTAGTGGACAGATCTACTTGACTGTAAATAAAAAGCGGTGAAATGAAAAAAGATTGAAAAAGATTAAAAATTTAGAAATCTTCGCAATTTGATTTCTTTGTGTCTCCTTGAGATGAATGGTAATCTAGGATAATATCGTCTCCACTACCACAATCAAATTTATCCGCTCCCGAACCTCCTCTCAGTACATCATCATCTTTTCCACCAAAGAGTTTATCATTTCCTTTCCCGCCTGATAGTCTATCATCTCCGCTTCCTCCAGCGATGTTATCCTTACCTGCAAAGCCTTTTAGTTTGTCATCACCCTTTTCTCCATAGAGCCAATCATTTCCTCTATTTCCTCCAATCCAATCATCTCCTCGACTTCCAAAAATGAAATCATTGCCTCTATTTCCTTCTATTATGTCATTTCCTTTTCCTCCTGTTATATCATCGTCCCCACTATTACCTTGAATCACATCGGTATTTCTTCCACCATAAATGGTGTCATCACCGCCATTTCCTTCAACTATGTCTTCATCATCTCCTGCCAATATGAAATCATCACCAGAGTTTCCAATAATATTGTCTTCTCCATCATGTCCATACAGGTTATCTTCTCCAGATTTTCCCCACATTATGTCATCACCGTCCAATCCCCAGATACTATCATCATCATTTGTTCCCGGGAGAATGTCGTCATCATCACTTCCTACTATATTGTCCGCCCATGCACTAGAAATAACTGATGGAGATAGTGCAGCCATGATCACCGCAATTAAAGCAACAAATATTTTTTTACCGTTGATAATCTTATAGTACATCTCTTATCTACAACTAGTAGAATGTCCACTAATTTAAGCAGTACTTTTTTTTATCTAAATTCAAATTAAATTTAATCTCTTTTTTTGCAGGGAGAACCAATGTCCTTTATGTTTCTTAACTACAGGTTAAAATTAGCGCTTATGTTGATCCATCCGAGAACTCTAAGTAATCCGAAAAACCTGTATCATTGAAGGGCTGATGTGTCTCTTTTTCGAACTGAGTGATTGCGTCTTTTGCCAACGTGTCGCAGATGGAAGCTTGCACCTCATCATCCTTCATTTGATAGACTTCAGTCATAATTCTATAATCTCTAATCAGTCCTCGAGTGTTCTTTTCACCAAGATCTATTGTCTTTGCGTATTCTATTGCTTTCAATGCATTATCGAGATCATCGGCTCCGTTTCTCTTAAGGTAGCAAATACTTAGAATTGCGCTTGCACTCGCGGCTGATAAATAACATTCCAATTTTTCATACAAGCCTATAGAATCTTTTGAACAGTCTATACCTTCTTGATATTTCTCATTTCTCCATAGTGTAGCGGTTAAGTTCAGCAGTGTGTCAGCAATATTCCTATCATTTCCTGTCTCCTTCCTAAAGTTTGAAAGTGCTTTATTAAAGCTAGATTCAGAGTTTTCAAAATCCCCTTTTTGGAAGTAGTAAAGGCCTATGCTAATGTACTGCCTTCCAGCCTTTTTGTAACTATTCTTAAATTCAAAATCACTCGCCAATTTGGCACGAATTGATAATGCTTTCTCAGAATATAGAAATTCAGAAATACACGCAGCAATGTTAGTTAAGTCATTTGCTATCCTGTCAAGATCTCCCTTTCTGAAATCTATCTCATAACAAAGCTGATGGTATGGTAATGCTCTAGCTTTGTGCCCAGTCTGCAGTAACAAGAGACCTAACAAATTTGATATAACTGATCTCGTTTCCTCATTTTCAATTCCATTAATTGCTTCCCAAAGATCATTTGAAGTCCACTCTGTCATTAATTCAATTAGTTTGGAGTTTTTTGGAATATCTTCATTAAAGGAATCATAGAGCTTTCGAATAAAATTAGAATGATATTTTACATATCGCTTTAATTCGTATTCGGTAAACGAGAAATATTCCGGACACTTGCCCATAAGATAACTTTTTATTAAAGGGTGAAAGTCATATACAAAAATCTCTTCTCCGCCCTTGCCCTGTATAGCTGAACGCTGTAATAGGGTCCTTTGAAATAAATCTGTTAACTGGGACTCCTGAATACCGAATATTTCTATTGCCGAATCGCGGATAAAAAAGGATTTGAATAATGTAAGTTTTTGTAAATATTTCTTCAGTTTGACAGCTAGCCGGAGGTATGAATAATTAAAACAGGCGGTTATTGATCTATGTCTGTCAGTAGATTCTCGCATGTTTTGTATCGAGAAAAATAATTCATCATACATTGCGTTTAAACGACTTACTCCGCCTCCTTTATACGTCCCGCCTATGAGTTTAATTGCCAGGGGATGCCCTTCTACCATGTTGCAAATTTCTGCAATTTTACACTCAATCTCTGTTGGAAGAGGATTTGGCAAGTAGTTTTTAACCATCTGTAGAAACAAATTTACAGCATCTTCGGAAGTTAATCCACTTAAGTCAAGAGTGGTTTCTCCCACCAGGTTTGACCTGTTTCGACTATTCAGAAAAACAGATGCATTCGGTGGTAGTGATTCCAGGAAAAAATGGATTCTCTTCAAGTTTTGATTGGGACTAGCATCAATAAAATCCGCAACATTTTCATAATTATCAACGAAAAGAAGAATTTTACCTACGCTTCCAAGAACTTCCTTGAGAAGAGTTTCGAGATCATTTGTGGCTAAGCTGTTGAGGAACGAGGAATTTATGAATCTTCCAATCTCCAGAAGAAAGTCATGATAAGTGGTACCTGGTGTCAAGCTTACCGGAATTATAATATCAAATAAATTTTCGACTTTCCTAACCACCTTTATCGACAATGATGACTTTCCGATGCCACCTTCACCGATGACAGATACTACTTTGTCGCCAGATGTAATCTGATCGCTTAACTCGCCAATCTCTAAATTCCTTCCCAAAAAGAGTGATCTCTCTCCTAAGTAACTACTTGGTTTTATCGGCAAATTGTCTTGAACGGATGAGACAATGGATAAGAACGGTATTCTCTTATCCAGCCATTCCTGCAGCTTGGGAGAATTCTGATCTGACTCTTTCCATTCATGCAATATTAGAGTCGTATACTTAACCGGATCACCGTCAATCAAAGTATGACAATTTGAGCAAAGTAAAATTCCATTTTGAGGGCTATCTCTCTCGGCTTCAGATTGATCAGGATTGTAACGGGGGCTGTTTTTCTTTTCCCCCTCAATATGGCAGTATCTACCTATTAGTTTAAAATTTTCCAGCAGGCTAATTCTACACGATGGATTTGCACATCGCCCGGATGATTGTAAGGAGATAACGTGCTTTGAAGGTTCACTAAATGCCATAGCTTAGAGTTCTCATGTAGATGCTTGCCAAGATAAAGTTTCACTGTTTCCCTAGAAGTGACGTTTTGAAGAATTCATTAACTTTCTATATACCTTCCGAGCTTCTTTAATATTATGTCTCTTTGATCAGGATCATTAATATGACATCTACGAACGCTCTTCACTTTGCTTTTTCTTCCCCACTCGCCACCAATTGGTTCATGTACCACCAGATAGGAAACATGAATTGCTTTGTGAAGGGAGTTTACAGGTATTGACATTGATTTGAATTGTTATTCAATAGGATTATTGCAGAAACCCTGGTATAAAGCGCCGGGAGAGGGATTTGAACCCTCGAGACCTTCACAGGTCACAAGCTTTCACTATGCTATATTCCAGGCTTGCGCCCTACCAGGCTAGGCGACCCCGGCTCAGACTCTACTCAATTTTTTCTTTATATTAACTATTAATTAACTAGTTAATTGCAATCATTGTATTCTGTTCCTTATAACTTGAATTGTGAGAAATTATTCTTCATCACTTAGGAGTTTTCCGGACATCATATCATATTCATTTATGTTATTATGTCCTAACTTTTCCATATGTTCTTCAACATCAGAACGAAATGAAAATGTAGATCTACAATCTTTACAAATCCAAATTGATCTCAGATCATAGTTTTTCATTGGTGAATTTGAAGTATAAAACATCCAATTTAAGCAATCAGGTAGGAAGTTACATATTATTGATTAAATAAAATCTTTCTAAAGATTAAGTAGTTGATTCCTTCGTAAAAAGAGAAAAGAGATGAAATCCGCAATTCACTCACGTAAAGTCTATAATATCCATCAATATTCTCAATATTAATTGAGCACTGCATCCATCTCAGTTGATTGCAAAAGTAACAGGCACTTAGAATGTGCAGATTGTATGTGTAAATGTCATATTCCGGGGACTATGGAGAATTTAGCAAAGAAAATTGCTAAACTAGAAAAAGATACTCCTGGAGTAGGAGAAACACTCTGATTTTTCACCGAACAATATTTGATTTTGCCGCCTTTAGGTCCTATTGACTAAGTCGTTTTCCATTGTATGACAAACAAACAAGATAAAATTCACTACTTTTCTGTCTGCTTGCCTTGGGTTTACTCGTTGTAACCTTCGAAAACACCTTGGAAGCCTCTTGTTTGACAATGCTAGAATTGTTTCCCTCAAAAATCTTGAACACCGCGTGTCCACCATTTTTTAAAAGTTTTGTTGACATTTTCAATGAAATCAAAGTTAGTGAAATTTGCCTCTCATGATCGAAATGCCAGATTCCACTAACATTGGGAGACAAGTCAGATAATACTACGTCAAAAGAAAATGGACATACATTATTTATGATTTGAATGATATTCGGATCTTCTATATCAGCTTGAATTATGGGAGTATCCAAAATTGGTTTAACTGGATCCATGTCTATTCCAACAACTTTTCCATCCGGTCCTGCAAATTTCGTTGAAACTTGCAACCAACCACCCGGAGCACTACCTATATCTAAAATGGTATCATTCAGTTTTAGCAAATTGTATTTTTTGTTAAGCTCTATTAGTTTGTATGAGGACCTACTACGATATCCTTGTTCTTTTGCTAATTTTCTATATTCGTCCCTTCTGGCGAGATCTATTTTCATATGCCAATATTCATCCGATTTGTTTCATAGAGGCTTTTTAGATTTTTGTGTTCTTGGAACATGCATAGCACCAGTCATCAGTGTCCGGAGTGAATTTTCATAAATTGATTTAGTAAAGACAGCAATCTAATGACTCCCAATTACTAGGTAAAGTATTTTTTCATAATATTTTCCATCTTTAATTTTTCAATATCTTTATCGCCCAAAGTCTCTGGATGTTGTTGTTTCAAGTGCCTTAATGCAAACCTAACACTTTGCCCACAAAGTTTACACTTCGCTTTTCCAAACATTTAGGGTAAGGTATCATAAAGAGTAATAAAAATTGCTAGTATTGCATTGGAACGATTTAACCTTGCTAAATTATTAACTCACGTATTAGCACCCATCAGGTTACTTCAAATTACAAACGAAGTCTTCCGACGTATCTTTTTTATTATATTTGTCTCAATAATGAAGAGGTCGATGTGACCCATGTAAAGCAGCAGTTTTGAATAATCTTAACCAATTCCAATTGGGGGCCTTCTGTGTTCACTATGTTCCAGAAGTGTATGATAATTTAATGTTTCAACATTATCAAACAACTTTCCACAAATTTCACATTTCCATGTGTTCAGCCCTTCAGCAGTTTTACTCGACTGCCCAGTTGACATGTTATTATAATAGCGGTCATCGCAAATAAGTTTTTCATCATAAAATCGCCAAATCCATCAAATTACAATCCAACTGGCCAAATAAGTCATATTTGATGGAGTTAGGTAGTCTAAAATTAAGATTTGAATAATGAAATTAAGGATTCGAAAAACAAAAATAGGAATGGAAAAAACTCATTTCTGCATGCCGATAACTGATCCTAACAAGAAACAAATCGCTCAACAGAGAAGACTATTTTATAAAATATGTTTTGACTGCGGGGGAAAAAATCCCATACTTGCTTCAAGATGCAGAAAATGTCATGGAAAAAATATGAGATTTAAAAACAGGGCGTTGGGAGCAAAGAAGTAAGACATTATATTTTTCTTTTAAAATTTCTTGATTTGCTTAAAAATATATAAATATTATCAAGCTGAATTGTAACTATACTATGCCGATTAGGACAGGAGAAGAGTATATTCAGAGCTTAAAAGGGCGCAAAATGAAGGTTTACCTGTTTGGTGAACTGGTAAAAGAACCTGTTGAACATCCAATGATAAGACCGTCAATTAATGCGGTAGCTGAAACATACAATCTTGCTGACAAAGATCCTGAATTGGCATCAGCAGAATCTTCACTTTCCGGTAAACACGTAAACAGATTTTTACACATTGCAGAAAATGCAGAAGATTTGGTTAATCAAAATAGAATGCAAAGAAAACTCGGGCAACTTACAGGTACTTGTTTTCAAAGATGCGTGGGAATGGACGCACTAAATTCATTGTATTCAACGACATTTGAAATTGATAAAAAATTCGGAACACCCTACCACGAACGCTTTAAAAAATTTGTAAGGAAAATGCAAGATGATAATCTTGTTATCGGCGGTGCCATGACCGATGTTAAGGGCGATAGAAGTCTAAGTCCGTCACAGCAAGAAGACCCAGATCTATTTGTACATATTTCAAAGCGAGATGAAAAGGGTATTTACTTATCTGGTGCAAAAGCACATCAAACTGGTTGTATAAATTCCCACTGGATACTGGTTATGCCTACGATGAGACTGCGGGATGAAGATAAACAATATGCAATTGTAGGAGCAATTCCAGCTGATGCGGAGGGTATAACGTATATCTACGGAAGACAATCCTGTGATACTCGCAGTATGGAAGGTGGCGAATTGGATGCTGGAAATTCAAAATTTTCTGGACAGGAAGCAATGATTATTTTTGATAATGCGTTTATTCCAAATGAATTAATTTTCATGGATGGAGAGTTCGAGTTTGCTTCAATGTTGGTTGAGAGGTTTACCTGTTACCATAGGCGTAGCTATGTTTGCAAGACAGGCCTGGGTGATGTTCTTATTGGGGCAGCTGCCTCAATAGCTGACTATAATGGGATCTCCAACGCCTCGCATATCAAAGACAAACTTGTTGAAATGACCCACTTGAACGAAACTATCTTTGGTGCAGGTATCGCTTCGTCATATCAAGCGCATAAAACATTGTCAGGAAATTATCAAAATGATGACATGTTGGCAAATGTTTGTAAACACAACGTAACAAGGTTTCCTTATGAAATAGGTAGGCTTGCGCAGGATATAGCCGGTGGCCTAATGGTTACTATGCCTTCTGAGAAAGATTTCCGTAGTCCTGATACAGGACCACTTCTTGAGAAATACTTGAAAGGCAGGAAAGGTGTTTCGACGGAAAATAGAATGCGTATTTTGAGACTCATTGAAAATATGACACTTGGACGAAATGCAGTTGGATATCTTACAGAGTCGATGCACGGCGCAGGTTCTCCCCAGGCACAAAGAATCCAAATTGCAAGACAGATGCAGCTAGGATATAAGAAAAAACTTGCCAAAGATCTGGCCGGAATTGATGAAGGAGAATCCGCACAGGTAATCCATGAGCAATCTGAATATTTTGACAGAATATTCGGAACAAAATCGAATTAGTTTTTACCAAGATCGGATATATTCAATTTGAGTTGTATATTTGTGTAGATTTTTTTTTGTGTATTTCTTGTTCTATCGGGTTCTGTAACGTCTTCGGCGGATCGGAGCATCTGAATTGTTTGTAACAATTCGTCGGATCATCCTGCTTAATAATATCTGGAAATTATTTCTAAAGTGTGGAGAAAAGAGATTTAGACATTACCATTATTCTCATTATTGCAGGTTCAATGTGTGCTTTAGGCATATTTATTGGATTTGGAGTTACTACGTACTTTTACAATCAACTTCAAGCATTAATCGGCTTTGGGGCACTTTTTGCATTACTGACGTGGTTAGGGAAGCCGAGTGAAATTTTGGGATTTATAACAAAATACATCAATGAACGTAAGAATGAACCCAAATTAGTTATAGAATACGATATCGAAGGTAATCGAAGTCAGTATATTACTGAATGGGATGACGTAATTGATTTTTACGGAAGGGTAAAGAAGCGGGTACTCAGGATTCAAATATTAAATGATAGTGACGGAGTCGCCGAAAATTGTAAGGCAAGATTCAGAATACTCCAAAGTGATAACGAAAAGCATCCAGATCATGAATTAAAATTTCTTAGATGGGCACAAAATGATGATATATACATGACGATAGGAGCACATAGTGATGAAAGTCTAAATATTGTGTTTTCTACCGATAAAAAAATACATGAAATGAGTGCTTATGTTGCGCATCCTGATAGTATTAATGAACACAAAGAACCGAGAGAAAAGGATGGATTTGAGATAGGTAATTATGTATTCGAAGTAAGAATTGACCCAGAAAAAGGACCGAATTTTAGTTTTCAATTTAGAATAGATGTGACTGATAATTGGGAAAATTTATCGATGTCATTAATTAGGACTAATTGAGTTCAGTTATGTTAATTTCTTAATTTAGTATCATGTTTATGTTCTTTGTATGATTCTTCATAACGGAATGTTTTACCGCAATCTTCACAAAAAATAACATGTTTAGAACCTCTTGATTCTGTCATATTACGAAATTAGATAATCAATTATAAGAAAACCAATTATCAGAAAGTCGTATAAGAAGTTTTAAATGTAAAACTGGTACGTATAGTACGGCTATCTTGAATTCATTTCTTAGGATAGTTCCATTTGGTTGGTGCTTTTCTTCACCGGATCAGCACCAATCAATTATGATTATAAGAAAACAAATCGTGCAAATTTGTATAGACAATCTATGTTAAAATATTGTTCGCTATTAACTAATCTGGTTATAATTGGATAATCCTAAAACTCTTGCTGACTTTTATCAACATGCAATAAATGTACTTTTTGCGTTTGTTATTATATCAAGTTTTGACATAGCAACAGTACTATTTGTGCCATTTGATAATTTGTGGGATTATAAGAATTTTGAAAGAGCATCGGCATTAATTTTTGTGTATTTTTTCATTATTACAGGTTGGATAGGTTATTTTAAATCAATTAGACATAAGGAGCACACTGAAACAAAGTTAGGTATAACAAGATTTGCGATTGACCTGTTTATTCTTTATCTTTATTATTACCTAGTAACACTTATCAGGAATAATACATATTCAGATATTTTCAATTGGGGTTTACCAATCATATTTGGATTATATATGCTGTGGGATATATTGAAGTGGTTTGAATATCGTCAAGACCCTGAGGAAGAAAGAACAGGAAGGATAAACAGAGCATTAATAACCGCAATTCTATTGGGCGGAGTTTTAATTCAATCTTTTATTCACTATTATATAATCACAATAATACCACCACTATTCTTCGGAAAAATTGTAATCTGGGAACTAGTTTTTATTATAACATCTATCATTATGGTTTTTCTGTACCGAAGAAGAAAATGGCTAGTCATTGAGAAAACTGGATAGATAAATCTTCTATATCAATAGTACGTACTACTGATATAGTTATTTTATCCTTACAGAGATTAATACTAACTATGTGGATATTATTTCATGAGTATTTTAGTAAATCAGTTCACGTGTGCTTTTAAGGGTCATGATGCGTCATTAACTGATGTTTCTATTTTGAATAAGCAGGACTTTATTAACGGAATAAGAGAATATAAAACTAATTGTGTCAGGTGTAATTATCCTATAACACTAAGAAAGTTGAAAGTCCGTCCAGATAAATACCAAATTATAGAACGTTAGTAGCATTTTGTATCAGAGTTATCCATTTATTTTTACCCTCTATTTTAATTCCGCATTTTTCTGCTGGTGTCTTTCCATCTAGTGCTTCATGTCCTCTAATGTAGTTATGATATAATTGATAACCCTTCAAAATTGGAGTATCCATTTTCTTTAATCCTCTCATTGTCTTTTCTCTATCCCTTACTTCTCCGTTCATTCTTTCCATTTTATTGTTATTCATATCGCCTTGTAATCTTATATGTTGAATGTGTTTAGTCCTCAATCCCTTTACTGTAAAGAATTCTCTTTCGTATGCAGTATGAAAATTGTGTGCACCATCAGATATGAAAGTCTTCGGTCTAGTCTTGGTTATCTCTTTACCTTTTGCTAGTAATGGGCTAACATCTGCTGTATATTTTGTATGTGCTACTTGCTGAGCAATCCAGAATCTAGTTTCATCATCCATCAAAGCATACATGTATTTCATATTGCCTTTTATCTTTAGATATAGTTCATCTGCTCTCCATGCATTAGAAACATTAGGTGTTATCTTTTCAAGATATGTTTCCATTAAACCAGTGTATTTTTCAATCCATCTGTAAATCGTTTGATGAGTAACATCTACGCCTATTAGTTTTAACGACCTAGAAGTATTCCTAAGTGATTCTCCACTAAAGTAAAGTTGCATAGCAGTTGTAATTCCCTGTGGACTATGTTTCATCTTTTCAAAGCCTATGTTAATTGTAAAGTATTTTCTACAACGTTTACATTGAAATTTCTGAATCTCACCATGCTTGTTATGTCTTAATCCGTCTTTGACAATCTTTGAACATTTACAATAGATACACTGTGAGATATTAGCAAGTGGTGCTATTCTTGCAACTTCAACTTCTTTGCGTAAAGCAAATCTAATTTCAACTGCAAGAATATGTTTGCATCGTACACCTCTATATTCATGGTCTGGACAAGTACATCTCCAGCCTAATTCAGTATCTGTAACATAGTAAGCACCTTTCTTAGATTGTGCTTTTACTACATAGGTGTTTTGACTTGCTACGAATTTAACAGCACCTTCAACACTTGCTATTTCTTATGCTTTTTGTTCACGTGTCAGTATTTGTTTACTCATTGCTATATACCTTGTAGTATATTACTACAAGGTTACATAAAAACATTACTATTAGTATATTATTAGGGCTTATATACTAGAAGGAATATAGTAACAATATGGGTAGAATCACACTTCAAGGATTCCAATGTGAAAGGTGCGGTCACAAATGGGTACCAAGAGAAGAAGGCGATCCAAGAGTATGTCCTAAATGTAAAAGTCCGTATTGGAATAGCCCTAGAAAAATACAAGATTATACTATTGCTGGAAAACAGAAAAGGAAATGACTCTACCTTTTGGTTCGAGTATCATAGCACATGTAAAGAAAAAACAACAGAATTTTAAAAAAACAGCAGAAGCACTTACTAGTAAAGCAGAGAAAGAACAAAAAATAAATCCAGAATTAGCACAGATTTCAATAAACCTTAGTGCTATTCATGATAATCTTGCCGAGTTATTTAGAATGTGTGAGATAAGCATGGAATCGATAAACTCCATTGCAAAAACATTAGATGAACTTCCAGATAGAGAAGAATTTGAGAGTCTGAGACAAACGGTCAAAGAACAAGGTAAGGAAACTATGAACAAGTTCACATCAATTCAGAATATGATTGAGAAAGGAAAGAGGAGACAATCGCTTGGTAATTAACTCTATGAATAATAATACATATTATCATATCAAAATGGCGGCGTTTCAGGAACTCCAAGAAGTACTGCAAATCAAAAATGTAAACGATGAACTTTTAGAATTTCTGACTTCTTCGTTACGTTGGTTGCTTCATTATGAAACTAAATAAAATATTCAATTACCAGAAAAAGAAAAAATTTCTGAAATGGTGGCTAAGGGAATGGAGATAGCCGCCAAATTACCCTCAAACATTCCAATACCCGACGAAAAGTTACAGCGACATAATTATGACTCATCCGACGGAGACGATACAGAACCTTCTATCGGAACGTTAATTATGTAGAAGGGTAGGATATGAAAAACAAGCGATTATGAACGATGCAGAATTTAAAAATCTAGTTAGAAGTTGGAATGACTTTCCAACAAAAGGAATTTCATTCAAGGACATAAATCCACTTCTAAGAACCCACGATTCAATGTATTACCTTAACGAAAAGTTGTCTGCCATATGTGCCAATATTCAAACAAACAGAATTGCAGCTATCGAATCAAGAGGATTTGTTGT
>Ga0210378_10001498_pt1 | contig 12211 bp, 13 predicted proteins | sample PLM1_60_b1redo_FD_155465 | JGI IMG/M metagenome (GOLD analysis project Ga0210378, IMG submission 155465) | Groundwater sediment microbial communities from an aquifer in East River, Colorado, USA - PLM1_60_b1 redo | ecosystem: Environmental > Terrestrial > Soil > Riparian zone | place: USA: East...
CGACCGGCCGGGGCCGGGCCCGCGCGGTCCGCAGGCTGCGGGCGCTGACCCGCACCGCCGATGAGGCGATGGTCGCCGAGGTCGCCAGCCGGGTGCGCCGCTCCGCTCGCGCCGAGCACCTGATGGTGCCGGACACGGCCAGCCTGCCGACGACGCCGACGGCAGGGCAGCGGCCCGAGGTCGCCACCGACCGCACCGCGTCCGCCGAGCCTGCCGGCGGCGTTGACCCGGCGCCGCGTCAGGCCGTCCAAGCGTCGCGCGAGCGGCCCCGACGCCCGGCGCGCCCGGCCACGTCGGAGGGTGCGCGTCGGGCCGGGCTGCCGCCCGGTGTGACGTCCACCCGCGAGATCACCGACGACGAGCTGGCCTCGATGGCGTCGGCGTGGATCGCCGCGCGGGACACCGCCCCAACGGCGAACGCGCTTTACGAGCACTACGGGCTGCGCGCCGACCGCGCCAAGCGGCTACTCGCCGACCTCGGGCTCACCCCGAGCGAGCCGATCACCGCCGAGGTTCGCGCCCGCCTCACCGGCACCGCACCGCTTGATGCGGCCGCGGTGCCGGTCGGCGTGAACGGCCACAGTCCGGCGGCTGGCAGCAGCGTCGCCGACGGCGCCTAACCCGCTGTTCCGCACCTTCCCTACCAACCCTTGCGGGCCGCCCCGATCGGCGGCCCCCTCTTGTGGAGGTATCCCGTCATGGAGATCGGTAAGTGGCTCGTGTTCGCGTTCCTCGCGGGCGCGGTCATCGTCGGGTTCAAGACCCGTTCGCTCAAGTGGTACGAGTTCGTCGTTTCCGGCCTGTTCGTGCTGCTGCTGGACGCCCTGGTGTTCAACGGGCAGATCAGCGCGTGGGTCGGCCAGGTCGGCGCGAACGTGCGCGACGCCGCCGCGCTGCGCGGGCGGTGACCCGCCGTGGACCCGTTCACTTTCGGCGCGATCCTGCTGGCCCTCGCCGCGTTGACCGGGGGCACCCGGTCCGGGCGGTCCGCGGTCGGCAACGCTGTGCGCTCCGGTTACCAGGCCACCGGGTGGCGCACCCCCGGCAAGGCACTGGCGCACCACTCCGGCCGGGCGGGCGCGGCGACCGGCCAGTTGCTCGGCAAGTCCGCCCGCGCCGGCCGCGTACTGGCCGGCCGGGGAGCCCGTGCGACCGGGCGCGTCACCAAGCGGGGCGCGGTCGCCGGCCGCGACCGGCTCGCGGCCCGGTGGGTCAAGCGCCGTGACGGCGACGCGACGCCGCGCCCGCTGCTCACCTTGACCCGCCCCAACGGCGCACCCGACGTCAGGCCCAACACCGGGTCTGACGCCACCCCCGACGCCCGCCCGACGGCGCGCTCCGACGGCGCGGCGTCGGGTGGGCCTTCCGCTCAGGCGCCGACGCGTGACCCGAACCCCCCGGGCCGACCGGCGCCGGGGCCTGACACCGCCGCACCGAACCCGACCGGTCCGGGCGACGGTCCGACCCCCACCGCACCACCCACCCTCAATGCCCGTGTGCGGGCAGAACGGAGCACCACCCCGATGGCACGCCGTTTCTCCGTCAACCTGGAAGCCCCCACCTCCGATGCTGAGTTCCTGGAGTCCTGCGTCGAACTCGGCGACGTCCTCAAGGCCCTCTCTAGCGAGATCGAGGAGTGGGCCGAAGGCCTCAAGGGCATGAACCTGCCCCGCTCGGTCACCCAGCCGCTCGACTCGATCGCCGAGGGCATCGAAGAGGCCGCCTCCGGCGCGTCCGAGGCCGCGCAGTCCTTCGAGGACGAGTTCGAGGACGCCCGCGAGGTCGCCTCGCGCGGCATGAAGATCACCGGCCAGGACGCCGCCTAACCCCACCGCGCCCGACGCCGCACTCATGCGCGCGTGTCGGGCGTCCGCCTGACGGCCCCCGCAACCGCACAGGTTGCGGGGGCCGTCCGTCTTCCCAACTCCGTTCCTTGCCTGTCTCTCTGGAGGTTGTTTGTCATGGCGCGACGGGACACCCGACGCTCCCGCACTTCGACCCGACGCGACGCCCTGACGTCGGGTCAGCACACCGAGCGCATCACCGCGGGCCGGGTGGCCCTCAATGCCGCGATCGGCTACGGCCGGTGGGTCCGCCGCTCCCCGGACACCCGCGGTCTGGCCACCGGCCTGGCGCTGCTGTATTCGGCCGGCGGCATCGGTTACCTGGCCGAGGTGGACCCGGTGTGGTTCGCCGGCCTCGCCCCACCCGCCGCGTTGGCGGCGTGGGTCGGCACCTTCAAGGCGCACCGTTCACACCGCTACTCGGCGACGCTGGCCGCGACGGCGGGGGCGGTGCCGGCGTGGCTGGCGATGTCGGCGGTCACCGGCATCACCACCTGGCCGGTGTTCCTGGGTTACTCCACTGCCGCCATGCTGACGTGGTCCGGCTACACCTGGTCCGACGTGCTGCAACAGCGGCGCGCGTTCAAGGCCCAACAGGTCCAGTGGGACCAGCTCGCGACCACGGCCGGGCTGGAGAACAGCCGCCTAGTGAAGGTGGAGGACACGCGGCTGGGGCAGCGGTTCCGCATCGACATCCGCGGCACCGGCAAGACCGCCCGCGGGCTCGCCGGCTCCGACCTCGCCGAGCGGATCGCCGCGGCGTTGGCGCTGCCCGCGGAACGGGTCCGGGTCAGCACCGATGCCTCGCACGCCGGGGTGATTCACGTGCTGATCCAGACCGTGGACCCGTGGGCCAGCCGCCCGGTTCAGCCGGAACTCGTCCCCGCCACGGGGTCCGCCGGGGATGCGCTGGTGCCGGCGCTGCCGTCGGCGGGCCGCTCGATCCTGGATGGTCCAGTGGTGATCGGGGAGGACCCCGACTCGGGACAGCCGCTCGGGCTGACCGTGTTCGGCAAGGCCGGCGGGCAGCACACCCTCATCATCGGCGCGACCGGCGCCGGGAAGACGTTCGTGTACTGCGCGATGACCGCCGACCTCACCGCCCGCCGCGACGTGCTCGTGATGGGCATCGACCTGGGCAAGGGCACCCTGCCCGCGATCTGGGGCGACGCCCTGGACGCCCGCGCCGGGCTCGGCGCCGACGGGCAACCGGAGTACACCAAGGCACTGAAGATTCTGGAGTGGTGCGTGAGCATCATCCGGATGCGCTCCGCGCAGACCGGCGGCCGTAACCACAAGCCGAGCCCGACCGCCCCGGCGATCGTGGTCAAGATCGATGAGATGGACACCGTCGTCGGCGCCAACTCGCCGATCGCGCACAAGGCCAAGCCGCTGGTCACCGAGATCCACAAGCGGGGCCGCTCCGCCGGGGTCATGATCGCCACCGCCGGGCAACGCGGCACCGTGCAGAACACCGGAACCAAGGAGGTCCACGCCAACGCCGGCAACGTCATCGTGCTGCGGGTCAACCGGTCCGCGGAGATGAACAGCGCCGTCCCCGACTGGATGGTCCTCGGCATGCCCGACATGGCCACCTACGCCCAAGGCGTCAAGGGCGTCGCCCTGGTCGTGGGCGACGACAACACCTGGCGCGCCGGCCGGGTGTTCCACGCCGACGACCTGGACGACTACGCCGCGCTTGCCACCCGGCGCGGACGCCCGACGGCGACGCTGGAGCCAGAGATCGCCGCCGCGCTGGACGGCTACAACAGCCGCCATCAGGCGACCGCACCGCACCCGGCGGCCGGGCTCATCCCCACCCAACGCACTGACTCCACCATCGCCAAACCCGGCAGCCAGCCGGGCTGGGGCGTCGCACCCGACGACGACCGGGCCATCACCCGTCTCGCCAACGGCTTGGTGCACGAGGTCGAACAACGCCTGGCCGGGATGCCGGCCGCGCCCGCCACGGCCACGCCGCTCGGCGAGTTGATCGCGGCGCGGACCGCACTGGACGCCGAGGTCACCGGCCCGGTCGTGCGGCTGCTGACCGCGCGCGGCGCCGACGGCGCCCGCCGGGATGAACTGGTGACGGCCGCCGGCAAGTCCGAGAGCACCGTCAAGCGGTGCCTGCGCGGCCTGCGTGATCAGGGCGTCGTCGTCGCCCGCGGCAACGGCAAGGCCGCCCGGTACCTGCTCGCCGAGCACGCCGAGGACGGCGACGACGACACCGGCGAGGACGACGACACCGACTGACCGCCCACTACACACCGTGAAATTCCACAGTGGTCGGCTGGCCGGCAACTGGGTCAGGAACCGGGTCAGGCGGCCCCCCTATAGAGGGCTGCGTGACCCGGTTGACCCAGTTGCCGTGGCCCAGTTCGACCGTCACTGACAGCAACCCCCGAGCGGGCGCCCGAGCCCCGGCCGACCACACGTGCGGCCGGGGCTCTGCCGTGCCCGGGAAAGGACCGATCGAACCCGTGTACCCCGCGCTGCACTACGCGGTCGTGCTTGCCGCGTCCACACCGGACCCCGGTACCGGGCGGGTATGGGCGGCGCTGTTCCTCGGCGCCGTCCTCTACGGGATCGGCTACTCGATCTCGATCCGCCTGCACCCCTACCGGCGCTGCCGGGACTGCGGCGAGTCTGGCAAGCACCGCGGCGCCGTGTTCGCCCGCTCGTTCCGGCACTGCCGCCGCTGCGGCGGCACCGGCCGCGAACTCCGCCCGTTCGCCCGCGACCCCCACACCTAACCCACCGATCGGAGGCCACCGCCATGCCCGAGACGCCGGCCACTGCCGGCTACGCCGTCGACTGCCACGCCTGCGAACTGTTCGGCACACCCGTCCAGTCCGCCGCCAACCAGCTCGCCGGCATCCACGACGACATCCACCACCGCGGACGGCTGACCGCCGACATCCGCCTCGCCTGACCGCACCACCTCAACCCCTTCGCTGTCCGGAAAGGACCCGCACCGCCATGGCCAACGAAACCGTCATCACCATCACCGGCAACCTCACCGACGCGCCCGAGCTCCGGTTCCTCGAATCCGGGGCCGCGCTCGCCCGATTCACCGTCGCGTCGACCCCGCGTACCTTCAACAAGGACACCAACCAGTGGGTGGACGCGGAGGCGATGTTCCTCACCTGCACCGCCTGGCGTCAGCTCGCCGAGAACGCCGCCGAGTCCCTGACCAAGGGTGCGCGGGTGATCGTCACCGGCCGGCTCAAGCAGCGGCACTGGGAAAACCCCGAGGGGGAGAAGCGGTCCATGTTCGGTCTGGACGTGGACGAGGTCGGCCCCTCGCTGCGGTTCGCCACCGCCAAGGTCCACAAGGCCACCCGCGCCAGCAACGGCACCCCGGCGCCGGATGACCCGTGGACGAGCGCCAGCACCACGGCCCCGGCCAGCGTCGGCGCGGGAGCAGCATCAGATGAGCCGCCGTTCTGACCCGTCCCCGCTTCACGCAAACCGGCCCGCCCGCATTCACCGGGGCGGGCCGGTTTGCGTTCGCCCCGGAAGGAGTGCCAGCACATGACCGTCAGAATTCCCGCCACCGCCACCGCCACCGCCATCGCCACGCCAGCCGCAGCCGGCATCGTGGAGCCGCTGCGGGTCATCTCCTACGGCGGCGGTGTCCAGTCCACCGCCCTACTAGTGCTGGCCGCACAAGGCGTGATCCCGCACCGGGTGTTCTTGTTCGCCAACGTCGGCGCCGACTCCGAACACCCCGCCACCCTCTCCTACATCCGCGAGCACGCCGCCCCGTTCGCGGCAACGCACGGCATCGCCCTGCACGAGTTGCACCGCATCCGCCGCGACGGCACCACGGAGACCCTGTGGGGCCGGTTGACCCGCGAAGGGTCGCGGTCACTGCCGATCCCGGTGCGCATGTCCAACGGCGCGCCCGGCACCCGCTCCTGCACCGCCGACTTCAAGATCCGCGTCATCGGGCGCTGGCTCAAACTCCACGGCGCCACCCCGGCTATGCCGGCGGAGGTCGGCATCGGGATCAGCCTGGACGAGATCGAACGGGTCAACAAGCGGCGTGCCCAGCCTTACGAGCACCCGACCTATCCGCTGCTCGATCACGCGCCGCCGCTACGCCGGATCGACTGCGCGCGAATCATCCGCGCCGCCGGCCTACCGGTGCCGCCCAAATCGGCGTGCTTCTTCTGCCCGTTCCACCGCCCGAGCATCTGGCGGGAGATGGCCCGGGACGGGCCCGATCTGTTCGCCCGCAGCTGCGCACTCGAAGACCTCCTCAACGTGCGTCGCGCCTCGCTCGGGCGTGACCCGGTGTACCTCACCCGCTTCGGCGCCCCGCTCGCGCACGCCATCACCGCCGCCCAAGACACCCTGCCCGGCCTCGAAACCGGCGCCGAGACCGACGGCGGCGGGTGGTGCGACAACGGCGCCTGCTTCACCTAGCCCCGGAGGACGAACCACATGAGCGACGCCAGCACCACGAGCGACGGGCCGCGGTTCTTCCTCGGCACCCACCAACCAGGCTGGCTCGCCCGCCGGCCCGAACCACTGTTCATCTCCGACCGCCGGCTACGGACCTACCGGCGCCTGCCCGTCGCCGCGGGCGGGTGGGCGCTGGACTCGGGCGGGTTCACCGAACTCGCCGCCCACGGCAGTTGGGAGCACGGGCCGACACCTTCCGAGTACGTCGCGTGGATCCGCCGCTACGCCGCCGAGATCGGCGGCCTGCTGTGGGCGGCCCCGCAGGACTGGATGTGTGAACCGTGGATCACCGCCAAGACCGGGCTGTCCGTCGCCGAGCACCAACACCGCACCATCGACAACTTCACGCAGTTGCGTGACCTTGCGCCGGATCTGCCGATCGTGCCCGTGGTGCAGGGCTGGACCGTAACCGACTACCTGCGCTGCGTCGACCGCTACGCGGCGGCCGGTGTGGACCTCACCGCCTCCCCGCTCGTGGGGCTCGGTTCGGTGTGCCGGCGGCAGGCCACCGACGAGGCCGAAGCGATCATCACCGCCCTGCACTAGGTCGGCGTGAGGAGCCTGCACGGCTTCGGCATCAAAGTCCTCGGGCTGCGCCGCTACGGCCACCTCCTCACCTCCGCCGACTCGATGGCGTGGAGCGTCGCCGCGCGTCGCTCCGCGCCGCTGCCCGGCTGCACGGCGCACCGCAACTGCGCCAACTGCCCCCGCTACGCCTACCGCTGGCGCGCCGAGGTGATCCGCGCCGCCGCACACAGCGGCACGGCAGGCACCCAACTCACCCTTTTCCCGACTCTTGGAGGTGCCGCATGAACTCGCCCACCGATCCACCTTCCGGCCTGTTGGCCGCTGCGCGGGCCGCTGCCGAGCGTGGCTGGCCGGTGTTCCTGCTCGGGCGCACCAAACGACCGGTGGCGAACTGCTCCGCGTGCCAGCCGGGCGCGCATGACCCGGCCGCGTGCACGTGCCTGACCTGTCACGGCTTCTACGCCGCCAGCACCGACCCGGAGCGGATCGCCCGCATGATCACCGCCGTCGGCAGCGGGCAACTCGCGGTGCGGACCGGGGCCGCGTCCGGGCTCGTGGTGATCGACGTCGACCCCGACCACGGCGGCACACCCAGCCTGGACCGGCTCATGGCGGCCGGGTTGGTGCCGCCGACCGCGCACGTGCTCACCGGCTCCGGTGGCCTGCACCTGTACTACCGGCACCCCGGCGAGCGGGTGCCGTCCCGGCCGATGCCCGGATATCCGGGGATCGACGTCAAGGCCGATGGTGGCTACGTCGTACTGCCCCCGGCGGTGCACCCGCGCACCGGCCGGGCCTACCGGTGGGCCGCGAACGGGCGCGACGTGGAGGAGATGCCCCCCGCGCTCACCGACGCCTGCCACGCGCCCTCCACGCCGCCACTGGTTCCGCCAACCACCCATCGGGGCGAGCCGGCGACAGCCCCGCTACGAGGCGCGGGGGGCATCCCCTTCCCCGACCGGCTACTCGCCGCACACCTCGACACGGTCACCCGCGCCCCGGAGGGCAAGCGGCGCACCACCCTCTACGGCGCCGCCCGCGGAGTCGCGCGCATGATCGCCGCGGGCGCCCTTGACTACGCAGCCGGCGTCGCTGCGCTGACCGAGGCCGGCCGCGAGGCGGAGCAGACCGAACGGGAGATCCGCAACGCCATCGCGGGTGGCTTCCGCGACGAAGGACTCACCGCCGCATAACCGCCCGCCGGACACCGATCGGACCGGAGGGGGCCGCGGCCGGGTCGGTGTCCGGCTCGACGGCTGGGCTGGACTGGCGTGACCGCGCCCACTGGGGCGGCGGGCGGCGGCTGCCGTACCGGCACTGCGGTCGCCCCGCGTTTTGCCGCGACGAACAGGGCCGGCCCGCGCACAAGGTGTGCGCCGAACAGGCGCTCGCCGCCGACGTGACTAGCACTGATCCGAGTTTCGACACTGCCCGAGGGGAGTTGAGCGCATGAGCGCGCCGCACCGAAGCGCTCCACAGCATGACGCCCGTACAGGGGGCCGGGGCATTGACAAAATTGACACAATCCCCGGCCGGGCCGTTGATGGCGGTTGGGGAGAGCCGCAACCCATTGACGAAATTGACAGAATCCCGCTCCCGCCCTCGCCCGGCCGGTTCCCGGCGCCGCTGTGGACGTTCGTGGACGCCGTGGCGGAGTCCCGGCAGGTGCCACGGGACATGGTGTTCCTGCTGATTCTGTCAATTTTGTCAACGTCATCCGGGGGTCGCTGGCGTGCAGTGATCGGCCCGGACTGGACCGAAACCCTCGCGCTGATGACCGTGGTGTCGATGCCGTCAGGCTCGCTCAAGTCCCCGACCGTGAAGGCCGTCGCCGCACCCCTGTACGAGTTGCAGCGCGAACTCATGGACGCCGCGAAACCGCGGATCAGCGAGGCCGCCGCGTTGCGGGATCTGCGGCTGGCCGAGGTCGAACGGATCAAACGCAAGGCCGGCCGCGGCAATGTCGCCGAGGCGGCGCTGCTGGACGCCGTGCGGGCCGTGGACGCGATCACCGTGCCGGCCGTGCCGCAGTTGCTGGCCGATGATGTGACCCCGGAAACCCTCGGGGTGCTCATGGGCGAGCAGGGCGGCCGGATGGGCGTCATCTCCCCCGAAGGTGGCCTGTTCGCGATCCTCGCCGGCCGCTACTCCAACGGCACACCCAACCTCGATCTCGTCCTCAAGTCGTGGTCCGGCGACCCGGTCCGCGTCGACCGGCTCAGCCGCGACCCGCTCATGCTGGACGAACCGTTCCTCTCAATCGGCGTCACCGTCCAACCCGACATCATCGAAGGACTCGCCGAAACCCGCCAGTTCCGCGGCACCGGCCTACTCGCCCGATTCTTCTTCGCCCTCCCCACCACCCTGATGGGACACCGCAACCTCGACCCCGAGCCCGTACCGCCCAACGTCGCCGCCGACTACGGGGGCCGCGTGGACGCGCTCGCCCGCGCCGCGCTCGCCCGCCGGCACATCACCAACCTGGGCCTCACCCCGGCCGCGCGGGACGCGTTCCAAGCGTTCCGCGCCGACCACGAACCCACCCTCGACCCCGCCGGCGGGGCACTGTCCGAGATCGCCGACTGGGGCAGCAAACTCCCCGGCCAACTCGTCCGCATCGCCGCCCTACTCACCCTCTTCGACAACCCCAACGTGACCACCATCAGCGACGTGCCGATGCGCGGCGCACTCGACCTCGCCCCCTACCTCACCGGCCAGGCGCTCGCCGCGTTCGACGCCATCAACGGCCGACACGCCCGCGCCGCCCGGCCCCGCGCGGTACTCGCGTGGCTTCGGCGCAAGAACATCACCGAGTTCACCGTCCGCCAGGCCCGCCGCGACCTCGGCGGCCAGAACTGGGCAACCAGCGTCGACGCCGTCCGCGACGTCCTCGACGAACTCGAAGACCTCGGCTGGATCAGGCTCCACAGCCAGCCCGAACCCGAACGCCGCGGCGCCGGCCGCGCCCGCAGCGAACGCTACGAGGTCAACCCCGCCACCCACCGCACCAGCCGGATTTTGTCAATTTCGTCAATGCGTCCCGGCCCCCCACAACCGCCAGACACCGCCGCATGACCGCGAACCCGGGCCGCTCAGAACGCTCCGGTCGAACCCGCCCTACCCGACCCACCCGGCCGACCCGAACAGGCGCCGTCCGGCGCTCTCAACGCGTCGCCAGAGCGCCACCACGGCGCGCCCGTCGGCCGACCGGCCGGGCCGACGCCACCCGGCCGCAGAAAGGAACACAGCATGCGAATCAGACTGCACGGCACACCCACAGAGAACCGCGAGGCACTCACCGCGCTCGCCACCGTCCTCGAAATCCAGACCGTAAGCCGCCCCTACCCCGACCGACCACCCTCACAATTCCAACGCATCTACATAGACGCCAACCCACAGCCCGGCCCGTCACTCGATAGGCCGGGCTCTTTCGTGACGGGAGCATGAGCGTGAATAACGAAATCTGGCAGGAAGAGCTGGAATCAGTACTCGGCAGGCTGGCCAAGCTGCTCGTTGAACGAACGCGCGCCGACGATCCACCGGAAGACGAGCCGAGTAATTCAGCGAAGGTGCTGCTGACAGTCGAGGAGGCAGCGGAGCGTCTTCGAGTCGGGCGCACCAAGGTCTACGCGCTCATTAGATCCGGCGAAATTCCGTCAGTGCAAATCGGTCGGCTTCGACGAATCCACGTTGACGCACTGAATGAATACGCCGAACGGCTTACGCATTCGCGTGACCGCGCTGCCGCTTAGGAGAATAATTGGCACGCCAGAAATCAACACGCAACGCCAACGGAAGATCGAGCATCTACTACAGCGAGGCTGACAAATCGTGGCATGGCTGGGTCACAGTTGGCGTGAAAGACAACGGCCGGAAAGACCGGCGACACGTTCGCGGCCAGACTCAGACGGCCGTGACAGAGAAGGTGCGCAAGCTCGAACGGCAACGTGATGAAGGGAAGACGCCCAAGCCCGGGCAGCGCTGGACCGTCGCGCAATGGCTCACACACTGGCTTGACACCATCATTGCTCCGCCAACCATCACGGAGAACGCATTCAGCGCATACGAGGTCGCAGTCCGCGTACACCTGATTCCTGGAGTTGGCGCCCACCGGATAGACAGGCTGGAGCCAGAGCACCTGGAGCGGCTGTATCGCAAGATGGTTAAAGGCGGCGCGAAGCCTGGCCGCGCACACCAAGTGCACCGGACGATTCGTGCGGCGCTCAACGAAGCGCAAAAACGGCGGCACATCACACAGAATCCCGCCGTATTGGCCAGAGCACCGAAACTGGAGGAGGAAGACGTGGAACCCTGCTCGGTTGACGAAGTCCTGCGGCTTCTCAAAGCTGCGCAGTTGCATCGAAATAGCGCTCGATGGGCAATCGCGCTCGCTATTGGCCTCCGGCAAGGGGAAGCGCTTGGCCTGATGTGGCCGGACGTGAACTGGGGCGGGTGGGACCACGCTTGTACGCATCACCGCGAGCGGTTCTGCGACGCGTGCATCGCCGAGTACGCGCCAGGCATCATCGTCCGCCGCAGTCGACTAAGGCCGCGGTGGAAGCACGGATGCTCTACTCCGTGCGAGCGCAAGTTTGGTGGCCACTGCCCCGATCGAATCCCGCTGCGAGATGAAACCGCCGGCACCAAGTCGCGAGCGGGGCGGCGTGGCATCGGGCTGCCGGACGAACTCGCGATACTTCTCCGAGAGCACTACCTGTCGCAGCAGCGTGAGCGCTCGAACGCTGGCCAACTCTGGCGGGATACCGGCTACGTCTTCACCACGCCCACCGGCGAGCCACTCAACCCACGCACCGACTACACCGAGTGGAAGCGCCTCCTGGACCGCGCCAAGGTGCCGGAGCGCCGACTGCATGACGCCCGGCATACCGCCGCCACTGTCCTGCTGCTGCTCGGCGTGCCCGATCGAACGGTCATGGGGCTCATGGGCTGGTCGAACAGCGCCATGGCGGCTCGCTACCAGCACATCGTGGCCGCGATCCGCCGTGACGTTGCAACCAAGGTCGGCAAGCTTCTCTGGAAGCCTGGAGAGACCGGGGACGGAGACGGAGACGGACAACCTCGGACGGCGGATCCGGCCGGCTAGAAACGGCTAATGCCACCACAACTGCAACCGGACGCAGAACGCCGGGTCTGTCCGTGAGGACTGACCCGGCGTTCGTGCTGCATATGGCGGTGGCGGTGGGATTTGAACCCACGGAGGAGTTGCCCCCTCACACGCTTTCGAGGCGTGCTCCTTCGGCCGCTCGGACACGCCACCGCCGACGAGGGTACCGGATGCGACGGCGCCAATGCGAAACGGTTGGTGGCGGCGCCGGTTTCGGGTGGGATCAGGCAGTCAGGCTCAA
>Ga0210378_10001499_pt1 | contig 12210 bp, 6 predicted proteins | sample PLM1_60_b1redo_FD_155465 | JGI IMG/M metagenome (GOLD analysis project Ga0210378, IMG submission 155465) | Groundwater sediment microbial communities from an aquifer in East River, Colorado, USA - PLM1_60_b1 redo | ecosystem: Environmental > Terrestrial > Soil > Riparian zone | place: USA: East...
TACGCCCGACCGCCACCGGACCCCGACCCGAGCTCAGACCCCGCCCCGAGCTCAGACCCGGACCCGAGCCCGGAGCCCGACCTGGCCACGGCCGCCGCGCGCAGGCGCCGGGCTGCCGCTGGAAGGTGGCCGGCGAGTAGCGCCGCCAACCCCGCAGCGAGCAGGCCGTCCGGGTCGGAGCGGTCGGCCAGGGCGCGCCGGGCGTGCGCCAGCGGCCGGTCCCGGGTGGCGTCGCGGAGGCACTCATACCACGAGCTGCCGCCGGACGGCGCGGCGGCGTCCCAGACCACCGCTGCCTGGCGCTCCTGCCGGCAGCGCTGCCGGGCGCTTCCGTCGCCGAGCCCTCCCTCGGCCCGGTCGTAGAGGTCCACCGCCCGGTCCAGCTGGCCGGCCGCGAACCGCTGCCGGGCGGCGGCGAGCAGCAGCCAGGGGTCGTCGTCGAGCAGGTGCGCGGGCAGCACGTCGGCCCAGCCGCCGGCGCCCCAGCCGCCGGCGGCATGGTCGGCCACCCGCTCGCCGTGCAGGTGCAGCAGTTGCCGTACGGCGCCCCAGTCCGCCGCGCGGGCGTACGCCCGCACCGCATCGGCGTACGCCCGCTCCTCCGCCAGCAGTCGACCGGCCGCCCGGTGTGCGGCCGCCGCACCCTCCGCGCCCAGCTCCTCGTACAGCTCGCGCTCCAGGTAGCCCTGCAGCAGCGGCGGGTACCGGTAGGCACGGTCGCCGGCCGGCCGACAGATCTGCCGGTGCTCGAGTTCCTCCAGCAGGGTGGCGCTCCCCACGATGCCGAGCAGCCGGTCGCACAGCGGCGCGGTGAGCAGGCCGAGCACGCAGGTCCGCCGGACGAACACCCGCAACCCGTCGGCAAGGTCGGCGAGCACGTTGCGGACGAGGTAGGTGCCGGCCAGCCGAGACCGCCCGGCCAGCGTCCCGGCGGGCCGGCTGGCTACTCCGTACGGCGCAGACAGGTGCACGAGCTGGAGGCCGGCCGCCCAGCCGCCGGTGCGTGCGGTCACCTCGTCGACCGCGTCCCGGGGCAGTGGCTCGTCGTACACCTCCCGGAACAGCCGCTCCACTTCCCAGCTGCGGAACCGCAGGTCGTCGGCGCTGATCTCGCACAGCTCCGCGGCCAGCCGCAGCCGGGACAGGTCCAGCCCCGGCGGCCGGCGGCTCGCCGCCAACACCCGGACGCTGGGCGGGGCGAGCGCGATCAGCCGGTCGACCGCGGCCGCCGCCGGCGTCCCGTCCAGGTGGTGCAGGTCGTCGAGGACGACGAGGGCCCGGCTGCCGGGCCACCGCTCCAGCTCCGCCAGCAGGTCGTCCAGGTCGCCGGTGCGGTCCAGCCGGGCGCCGAGCGCACCGACCACCGACTCCTGGAGGTGCCGGACGAGCCGGGCGGCGTCGCCGTCCGAACGCCCCGCCCGGAACCAGGCAGCAGGGATCCCGCGTTCGGCCGCGTACTGCGCCAGCACCGTCGTCTTGCCCGACCCGGCCGGGGCGACCACCAGCCCGAGCCGCCGGGACCACCCGCCGTCGAGCTGGGCGAGCAGCCGGGGACGCACCAGGCCGCGCGGCCGCGGCGCGGCTACCTTCGCCCTGAGCACCACCCCGCCCGCGACGGCTCGGTGCGAAACGACTCCGTTGACGGGCAAGCCAGGGCCCGCTGCCGCTGCACCGGGCCCCTCCCCCCAGGTACGGCCGGCTTCTCCGCCGTCGCCCACGGACACCCCCCAGCCACCGGTCACCGCAGTCACCGCGACTTCGCTCACGGTACGACGTCGCGCCCCTACCGTGTGTCGTTATTACCGAGACAGTCGGGTCGGACGAGATACACGGCACCGCGCGGCTGATCGCGGGTGGTTGGGGCTCGAGGGCTAGCCCGGCCGCAGCACCTCGACGCTTTCGGCGGCGGTCGCGATCTCGGCGGGGCTGACCCTGACCGGGTAGTAGTCGTCCGTGAGGTACGAGGCGAGCAGGTCGAGGTAGTGCCGGCTGGTCGGCAGCGCGGATACCCCGCCCGGCAGTGCCCTGCGGGCGACCGGCCCGGCTGTGGTCAGCTCGCCGACGTAGCGGCGGGCCGGCCCGGAGCCGAACATGAAGCCGTTGACCGAGTCGGCCCGCACATCGTGGTTGGCGACGTCGACCGTGCTCAGCCCGCCGTCGACGGGCACGCCGGGCAGTCCGGGCAGCGGCGCGCTGAACTGGCCGAACGCCGGCGGCGCCGAGAACGGTTCGCCGAGCGGGTGGGCCAGCACCAGCCGGTGCAGCCGGCCCCACCGGTAGCCGGCCTGGTTCGTGGAGCCGCCGAACGCGGTCGCGAAGTCGGGGCCGGCCAGCCGGTCGAGGGCGGCCCGCAGCGCGCGCAGCTCGGCGAGCGCCTGCCGGTCGGCCTCGGTCAGGCCGGTCGCGCTCAGCAGGTCCACCCCGGAGGCGGAGGGCGCGCCGCTGAGCACCCGCTTCAGCGCCGTCAGCGTGCGCTGGCCGGCCGGCAGCGGCAGCCCGTAGCGGCCCAGCGCCGCATCCACCGTGCCGGCCACGAACCGGCTGCGCCACTCCGCGTAGATCGTCGCGGCGACGCTGTCGGACACTTCGCGGGCCGACGGCTCGGCCAGCTGGCCGCCGGCGTCCGCCGCGTCGTAGCCCTGCGGCAGTCCGGTCGGCGTGGAGAAGTCCCACCGGGCGAGCCGGCCGACCGCCTCGGCCACGCCGGGGTCGGCGGCGAGTGCGCGCAGCTGCGGGCTCAGGCTGAGCTGGGCGTGCTGCCAGCCCGCCACGATCCGCGGCGCGAAGAACTCCGCGTCCAGCAGCGCGGTGTCCGACTGCATCCGGGCGACGTCGGCGGCGTCGACCTTGCCGCCGCCGGCCAGCGCGGCGCGCAGCATCTCGGTGATGCGGCCGGCCCGGATCCCGTCGTAGCCGGGGTTGAGGTAGAGGATGCCGCCGCCGGGCCGGAGCTGGTTGAGCGGGTCGTTGTCCAGCGTGTTGCCGGTCGGGTCGTTGTTGGCGCTGACGAACCACCCGGCCGGGGGATTCACCAGCTGCGGCATCTCGTCGGGCGGCAGGATCTCGTCCGGCACGGCCTGGCCGGGATAGTGGTTCGTGGCCGGCAGCCACTCGTTGCCGCCCTGGCCGGTGCGAATGAAGTACGGCGGCAACCCGGTAACCCGGCCGGCCTGAAGGTCCTCCCGCAGCGGCAGCTCGGCGCTGGTGAAGTAGGCAATGGTGCCGGTGCGGTCGGCGTACGACCAGTTCTGCGAGCCGACGTCGAAGGACTGCAGGCCGCGCCGGAAGTCGCCCAGGTTGCGCGCCTCGTCGAAGATCAGCGACGCGGTCAGCTCCTGGGTCGCGGAGAACCCGGTGTACTGGACCGACAGCCCCGAGCCGGTGCCGAGGTCGAGCTGGACGATCGGTCCGTTGTTGCGCCGCGGCACGATCAGCGTGGCCGGCGGGATGCCGCCGCCGGGCGGGACGATCGCCACGTCGTCCGGCCTGCCGTCGCCGACGGCGTTCGCGCGGTACGTCTCCGGGACCGCGAGCACGTGCTCCAGCTGTCCGGAGTAGACAGTGGACAGACCGCTCGGCGAGGTCGGGTCGGGACGCACCGCCTCCAGGTAGGTGTCGGTGACGTCCATCGGGTTGACGGTGGCGCCCCAGGCGATCCACTTGTTCTGGCCCAGGATCACCCCCGGTGCGCCGGCGAACCCCTCGCCGGCCACGTCCAGCCCGCCGGCCCGCAGGTGCACCGGGTAGAAGATGGACGGCGACGACAGGCCGAGGTGCGGGTCGTTGGCCAGGATCGGCCGGCCGTCGGTGGTGTGCGCGCCGCCGACCACCCATTCGTTCGAGCCGGTTGCCCGGTCCCGGTCCAGCGAGGGGGCCAGCGCCGGCACCCCGGCCACCGCCGCCCGGTAGCGTCCGGCCAGCCGGGCCGCGGCGGCCAGCGCCGACCGGCCGCGCGGGTCGAGGCCCGCGCCGGCGGCCGCGGTCCGGGCGGCTGCCGCGCTCGCGCTCGGCACCGCCGGGCCTGTCGCGTCCGGGATCGTCGCCGCCGAACTGAACGGCGCGAACGCGGTCAGGTCGGTGAAGAACAGCGCCGCGCCGTTGAAGCCGCTCGCCGCGCCGGCGGCCAGGTACGCCTGCAGCGCGAGGGTGTCGTCGATGTCCAGGTCGAACGAGAGCTGGAAGGCGATCAGCTTGCCGACCACGAGGCTGTCCAGCGGTGTCCACGGCTCGACCGAGGTCAGCTCCAGCGCCTGGTACTCCGGCGGCAGCGGGTGCCGCGTCGCGTAGGCGTTGACGCCGCCGGCGTACGCCGTCAGCGCCGAGCGCAGCAGCGGCGGCGCGGCCTCCCAGGACCGCTCCGCCGCCCGGCGAAGGCCGATTGTGCGCAGTTGGACGTCGCTGGCCAGCGCGGCTGGCCCGAACAGCTCGGCCAGCGTGCCGGACGGCACCCGGCGCAGGTAGTCCAGCTGGAACAGCCGGTCCTGCGCGTGCACCCAGCCCTGGGCGAACCAGGCGTCCTGCCGGGTGAGCGCGGAGATGTGCGCGATGCCGTCGGTGGTGCGCACGACCCTCGCCGGACCCGAGAGCCCGGGCACGGTGACGATGCCGCCCGGCGCCGGGGCCGCGCCCGCGGTCGCGGCCGCACCGGCGGTCGCCGCCCCGCCCGGCCCCAGCGGCAGCAGCACGGCCGCCGCCGCCGCCAGCGCCAGCAGCCGCCGGCCGGTCAGCCGCCGGGCTCGCAGCCGGCCCACCCGCGGGACTGCGCGCCGGCGTCCTGCGAGCATGCTCCGTACGCGCACGACTGCCCCCTCCACGTCGATGTCGCCGGTCGTCGGACGGCCGGCGTCGGGCGCCACGAACCGTAGCCGGCTACCCACCGGGGAAACACCCGCCAGGCGACCGGCATCCTTGGTGGCAGCCCGGTTCACGCCGCACCTAGGGTGAACCCTGGTCGCCGGGCACGGCCGGCTGGACGTCCTCGGCGGCGACGAACGCCTGCCGGTGGTTGAACATGATCCGCACGTACCGGCTGCCGCCGACCACCAGCGTGTGGTTGTCCGGCACGCCGGACCCGTCGAACCGCGCGTAGTAGTCCTGCCCGGCCACCGGATCGACCAGCGGGTACGCCTGCCCGGCCGGGATGGTGTAGGGCAGCCGCACCAGCCCGGCCGGTGGGATCGTCGCCGGGTAGGCGGCCGGCTCGGGGGCTACCCGGCCGTACACCGGGATGCCGTCGCCGACCGGCGTGACCAGTACGCCCGCGCCGGGCACGGTCAGCCGCCCGCCCGGGTCCGCGAACCATGCCTTGCGGCCGCCGTACCACACCGCGACCCAGTCGCCGCGCCGCCCGGCAACCGCGAACGACTGCCCGGTGACCGCCTTGTCGCCCCAGTCGTCGGCCCGGGTGGTGCCCGGCCCGCCGCCGGGGTGCAGCGCTGGGTCGGAGAGCAGCGGCGCGTCGTCCCGCGGCTCGGTGCGCAGCAGGACGACGTTGCTGCCCCGCCGCGGCGAGCCCGACAGCGGCGGCCGGTTGTCGGCGAACGGTGGCGCGATCGTCACCACCCGGTCGGCCTGCCAGGCCTGCGGCCGGATCGGCACGCCCAGCCGCTGCATGAACCCGGCCCAGTCCCAGTACGGACCCGGGTCCCACTGCTGCCGGGACTGGCCGGTGGGGGTCGCGCCGGGCACCTCGTCCTGGCCCACGATGTGCTGCCGGTCCAGCGGGACGCGGTACCGGTGGGCGAGCCAGCCGACCAGTCGCGCCGCCGCCCCGTACGCCGCCTCGGGGTACCCGCCGGCCGCGGCGTACCCCTCGACCTCGATGCCGACCGACTCGGCGTTGACCGTCCAGTTGCCCGCGTGCCAGGCGATGTCGGCGGTGCGCACCATCTGGGTCACCTGACCGTCGGCCGCGCGGATCACGTAGTGCGCGCTGGTGTAGGCGGTCGGCTGCTGGAGCGCGGTGATCGCCGCGTCGTAGCTGCGCTCGGTGTCGTGGATGACGATGTACCGGACCGCGTTCCCGTCCCGGGGCCGGCGGGCCGGGTCGTAGTTGCCGTAGGCGCCCGGGTCGCTGCGGTCGGTCCAGGCGTACGGGGCGGCGACGAACCGGCAGGACAGCGCGACCGGGCACTCCGCGGCGTCCGTCGCGGTGAACTGGTCCGCGGCGCGCGGGGCGTTCGGCAGCGTCAGGCCGGGCCGGGCGGCCAGCCGCAGTCCCTGGCCGTCGACCACGCCGGGCGGGACACCGGCCCGCATCGTGGCGAGCACGTCGTCGGCGAACGCGCGGCCGGCCATCGCGTCGCCGCCGGTGCCGTACCCGGCGATCGCGCCGTACCAGCCGACCACGGTCGCCGGCAGCACACCGCCGGAGGCCGCTCGGGCGTACTGCGCGAGCAGCGCGGCGCCGGCCCGGATGTTCTGGCTCGGGTCGGCGTGCAGCCGCTCCGGCGGCACTCCGAGCACGGCCGCGGCGGTGCGCAGCGTGTGCAGCGCGGGCGTAGCGGCGAGCGCGGCCGGCGCGACCGTGCGCCCGTCGCCGCGGCCGTCGGTCGTAGCCACGGCCGCGTCCACGTCGGTCAGCCGCATCGGGCCGTACCCACCGTCCGCAGTGGACCGTGCGGACCAGCCGGTGAGCGTGTATGACACCGCCAGCAGCACGTCCTCCGGGACACCGAACTCGCGTGCTGCCGCGGCGAAGTCGCGCTGCCGCTGGTCCGACACGGCTGGCGCGGCCGGGGCGGCCGGCCGCGCGCCCGCCCCGCTGATCCCCACCAGGAGCGTGGCCAACGTCAGCGTGCCCAGCACCGCGGTCGTGCGTCGCGTCGTCCGGCGAGGTCGCAGGGCTCCCAGCTGCACCATCACCCGATCCCTCAGTCCGCGTCCGGGGGCAGCCTTCAGGCCACGGCAGCGGCACGCAAGCACCCGAACGGTCGTTCTTCCGACTCGCCGGGCCGGCGACAACGCGTCCCTAGCGCTGCGCCGGGAGCTGGATGGCGGTGGCGGCCGGCACGCTCGGGCTCGGCGTCGGGGTCGGGGTGCCGGCGGTCGGCGCAGGCGTCGGGCTCGGCGGAGGTGCCGAGGTGGTCGGGGTCGGCGTGGTCATCGGTCCGGGAGGCACGGTCGGCCCGGCCGGTGTGCCGCTCGGCGTGGCCCGGCGGGACGGCGAGGGCGAGGGCGTGACGGGGGGCGGCAGCACGGTGACGGTCTGGGTGCGCACCCCCGCGTTGAAGACCTGCGTCACGACCTTCGTGGCGGGCACCGCCGGCGGGCGGCTCGGCGCAGGCGCATGGCCGGTCTGCGGGGGAGCCGTGGTGTGGCCCGCCTCGTTCGTGCGCTGCTGGCGGAGGTCGCCGGTCGGATGCCCGGCCGCCTGCAGCCGGATACCGATCAGCAGCACCAGGCAGGCCGCCGCCGTGGAGACGACTGCGAACCTAGTGCGACCGCTCCGGCGCCGGACCGCGGCGTCCAGCGCCGCGTGGCCGTCCTCGATGTCGACGTGGGTGAGCTCGTGCTGGAGCACCTCGGCTGCCTGGCGCTCGCCCAGCCGGCTGCTGACCAGGATCGTGCGCTCGTCCGGCAGCCAGAGCCCGTCCACGCCGTCGAGAGCGGCGAAGCAGATGGTTACGCCACGGTCGACGGCCAGCGTCTCCATCGACCGGTCGACCACGGAACCCCTCGGCAGTCTCAGGGAAGCGGCGGAGCCCACGGAAGGCGGCGGAAGATCCTCTTCCGCCGCATTGCCGCGAGCATCGCGAGGCCCGAAGTCGATCAGGCCACGCGACACGTGTACGTAACCACGAGCCAAGCCCGGAACCAAGCCCCTACCCGAAGGTTACTGTTCCGGTTCGTCCGGGTCGTCGAGGTAGATCACCGGTTGACCGGTGCGTTCTGCTTCCTCGCGCGCCCGACGGGCCTGCTGCCGGGCCCGGCCCTCCTGTTCGCGGCTCAGCCGCCCGCCACCGTACGCCGCGTACCGCAGCGGCTTCTCCGGCTCGGCCTCGTCCGCGCGCTGCCCCTGGGCGTTCTGCGCCCGGAGAAAGGCCGCGTACCCCTCTACCTGTCGCACCTGGTCTGCCGTCAACCCTTCCGTGGGAATGCCGACCCGCACTGGTGCGGGTGGCTCTGGCGCGTCGCGCAGTTGGGCCTCTTCAAGGGTGACGTGGCCCGCGGCGACGAGCAGTTCCAACATCGTTACGCCGAGCACCGGGCGGACGCGGCGAAGGTTCGGTACGTCGGGCTGGTTGAGCCCACGCAGCCAGCGGGACACCATCGACTCCGCGAGAGTGCTCCGCCGGGCCAGCTCGGCCTGGGTCAGGCCGGCGCTCCGCATCGCAGCCTCGAGGTACTGAGCCCAGTCGCGTCCCGAGGCCTTGCGCACGTGTCGGACGATGGGTGCCCCCGTTTCCTCTTCGCTCGGGCGCCCCGCCGGTCGGCGGGCGCCACCCTGCCGGTGCGACCGCGTCCGGTCGGCAAGACGGCTGGGCCGCCGCGACACGATCCGTGGTCCGGAGAAATCATCGCCCATCTTGCTTGCGCGCGCATCCCCCTCTTTGTAGTCTTCCATGCGTGCAAGCAAGAGACCGGTTGAGGGGCCGGTCTCGGGACCTCATCGAGGTCCGCCTGTAAGGACTGTCGCCCGGTCCGGGTACGCGACCACCTCCGGGACCGGGCGGCATCGGCGGGGAGGCGGCTCCATCACTGGCCGTGCTGCAGTGATGGCGCGGCGGAGCCTCCTTCCCCCGCCACGAGTTGTGCGCCTCGGGCCCATGAGGGGAGGTCCGAGTAGCACGCGGGACCGCCCCCCCGCCTCCGGCCATGACTCGCCGGGGGCGAGGGGGCGGTCCCTGCTTTCGGCCCCCGGTTCGCCGTGCGGTTGAGTTGCGAGAGCGCAGCGCAGCGAGGAGCGGATCGAACCAGGGAGCCGAGCCATGGACGCAGCCGGTGACCCGGGCTGAGGAGGACCGCCCGGCGGGCGCGGGTGCCGGCTCGGCGGAGGGCGGTACGTCGCCCCGGGACGGTCCGGCTGTCCCCGCGGCCAGCCACCGTGACCTGCGCACCGAGGTGCTGCTCGTGCTCGGCGTGTCGGTCGGCGCCTCGGCCGCGTTCGCCCTGGTCGACCTGGTCGGCAAGCTCACCGCGCGGATCCCGCTGGCACAGAGCACGGCCACCCTGAACGGGTCGTACGCGCCGGGCCGGCCCTGGCTCGACCTGGCGCTGCAGCTGGTCTCGCTCTGCTTCGGCGTGGTGCCTGCGCTGCTGGCCGTGCATCTGCTCCGGCGCGGTGGCATGCCGGTCGCCGCGATCGGGCTCGACCGCAGCCGGCCCGGCTCGGACCTGGCCCGCGGCCTGCTGCTGGCCGCGGTCGTCGGGATTCCCGGACTGCTGCTCTACCTGGCCGCCCATGCCCTCGGGGCGTCCGCCGTGGTGGTCGCCGAGGCCCTGCCGCCGGTGTGGTGGCGCATCCCGGTACTGGTCCTGTCGGCGGTGACGAACGCCGTGCTCGAGGAGGTCGTCGTCGCCTACCTGCTGACCCGGCTGCGCCAGCTGGGCTGGCAGCCGGGACGTGCGCTGCTGGTGAGCGCGCTGCTACGCGGCGGCTACCACCTGTACCAGGGCTTCGGGGCGTTCCTCGGCAACGCGGTGATGGGGCTGCTGTTCGGCCGGGTGTTCCAGCGCACCGGCCGGGTGATGCCGCTAGTCGTGGCGCACACCCTGCTCGACACCGCGGCGTTCGTCGGATATGCCATGCTGCACGGTCACGTGTCCTGGCTGCCGTAGGACCGAGGCGCTCAGTGCTCGCCGCGCTCAGTGTTCGCCGGGCGGCTGCTCGGCGTGCCGGCCGCGGCGTACGCCGTCCCGGTAGCTGGCCAGCCGGCCGCGGACCTCCCGGGTGGCGCGGGACGGCGGCCCCGTGGGCGGCGGTTCGTTGCTCGCCACCGCGCCGGGCACGTACAGCGCCTGGGGCACCCGCTTCGGCAGGCCGGCCGGCGTGGTGCCCCCGGTAGGCGGCTCGGCCAGGCGCGCCGCTGCCCGCCAGCCGTCGTCGGCCGGCGAGTCCCACGGCGCCGGGCCGGCGCCGTGGCCGGTCGGGCCACGCTGGCTGAACCACTCCGACCGCAGCTCCTCGAAGATCGACAACCGCACGTCCTCGTCCGGTGGCGCCGGGGGCAGCGTGCCGAGCGGGCCGAACCGGCCGAGATCTCCGGGCCGGTCGGCCGGTCCACGTGGCTCGAACCGGGCTCGCCGCAGCGGGGGTGCCGGCGGCGGCGTGGGCGGCGGTGTGGGCTGGGTGCGTGGCTCGTCCGGCCAGACGCCGGACGGCGCCGGCTCGCCAGCCGGCCGCCGGCGGGGCAGGTCGTCGCCCGGTGAGCCGGGGCGGCGGGGCAGGTCCCCGGTCAGCGGGTCGGCGGCTGGTGTGGCCGGGCGCCGCGGCAGGTCGCCGCCCCCTGCGCCGAGGCGGCGGGGCCGCTCGGCCGGCGGAAAGTCCGCTGCCGCCGGGTCAGCCGCCGCCCCTAGGCCTCCCGGCGGCCCTGGGTCTCGGCGTGGCGGGTCTGGGCGTGGCGGGTCTGGGCGTAGCGGGTCTGGGCGTGGCGGGCCGGGTCGGCGCCGCGGCAGGTCCCGGTACGGCGCCGGCGGGCTCGCCGGTGCCGCCGGCGGGGGCGGCGCCGGGGTCGGCAGCTCGGGCGCGGGCAGCGACCGCACGCCCAGGTCGGCGGAGAGTGGGAACCCGTTCTGCGGGTCGACCGGTCGCACGGGTGCGTCGGCCGGGACGGGTCGGCGGCCGAGTGGTGCGGGCGGGGCGTCCGGTCCGGCGGGCGCGGGCGGCGGAGCGGCGCCGGGTACCGGAAGGAAGCCGGGCTGGCCATTCCGGTCGCCGCCGGGACGGGCTTCCCGGGCGGGTTCCGCGCTCCGACCGGCGGCGCCCGCGCCGGGGTCGGCCGGCCCGGGCCGGGCGGCGCCCGGCGTACCGTCGGCGAACCGCCGCCCCGCCGCGGCGAGCGCGTCGAGCAGCCGGACCACCGCCGGGTCGCCGGCGCGGCTTACCCTGGCCACCGCCGTCAGCGTGCGGCGCACGCTCGGGTCGAGTGGAGTGAGCAGCCGCACCCCGACCGGCCCGCTGGCCCGCGTCGCCGGCTGGCCAAGGGCGCTGGGCGACACCAGCGCCACTCCGTGCCCGGCGGCCACCAGCGCGAGCGCCATCCCGTCCTCGCAGTGCCCGACGACCACCGGGTCGAACCCGGCGATGCCGGCCGCCCGGCGGAGCAGCTCGTGTGCCGGGCCACCGAACTGGCCGGCGAGCCAGCGGTCACCGGCCAGGTCGGCCAGCCGCACCGCCGGACCGGCCGCCGGGTGCGCGCCGGGCACGGCCACCAGCACCGGCTCGACCGCCAACACCCGGCGGTCGAGAGCCGGCTCGGGCTGGCGCGGCAGCAGGCCGTACTCGGCGACCACCGCGACGTCCAGATCCCCGGCCAGCGCCGAGGCCAGCTCGTCGTCCGGGCTGAGCTGGCTGATCCGCAGCTCGACCTCGGGCGCGGTCTCCCGCAGCCGGGCCAGCGTGTCACCCAGCAGTGCCTGGCCGGCGGAGGGGAGCGCGCCCACGCTGAGCCGCCCGGTCACCCGGCCGGTGAGCGTCGCGACATCGGCCTGGGCGCGCTCCAGCTCGGCCAGCACCCGCTCGGCGTGCGCGGCGAGCCGGGCACCGGCCGGGGTCAGCCGCGGCGCCTGCGGCTCGCCCTCCACCAGCCTGACCCCGAGGTGCCGTTCCAGTGTGGTGAGCTGCTCGGCCACGTCGGCCGGCGGGCAGGACAGCGCCCGCGCCGCGGCGGCCACGCTCCTGTGCTCCCGAACGGCAAGCAAAGTCCGTAGGCGACCCACGTCAAGCATGGGTGCGAGGCTAACGGGCTCGTGCCTCGGATGGGGACCTGGCACGATGGCTCACTTCCCGTGTTCAAAGGGATACCTGCTGAGGTAGACGGTAGCCCGAAGGCAGCCCCGATCCCGCCTTCGGTTTGACCGGGTTCGGACCTGTCCCGTACGGTGCGCACCGAGCCTCGCCGACCGTCCGCCGACCGTCCAAGGGACTGATATGGCACAGGGGACCGACAGGGCCGAGCCTCGCCACGACCGACCTCGGCGGACATGACCGCGGCACCTCCGGCCGAGCCGCTCGTCGCCCGCCACTTCGCCGGCCAGGACCGCAGGCCG
>Ga0210378_10001500_pt1 | contig 12208 bp, 14 predicted proteins | sample PLM1_60_b1redo_FD_155465 | JGI IMG/M metagenome (GOLD analysis project Ga0210378, IMG submission 155465) | Groundwater sediment microbial communities from an aquifer in East River, Colorado, USA - PLM1_60_b1 redo | ecosystem: Environmental > Terrestrial > Soil > Riparian zone | place: USA: East...
GCATGCACTTCTTCGACCCCGACAGCGGCCAGGCGATCGGCGTGCTGGCCGAGAGCGAAGGCACCAGAGGCCGCCGAGAAGCACGATCCGAACAGGCGTGACCCACGTCGGCCCGCGGCCCTGAGAGGAGCGGCATGGGCGACTTGGCGCTCGGGATCGACTGCAGCAGCACGGCGTCGAAGGTGGTCGCGTGGGACCGTAGCGGCAAGGCCGTCGGTGAGGGCCGGGCACCGCTCGAGCACCTCCGCCTCCGGCCGCTCCACAGCGAGCAGCGGGCAGAGGACTGGTGGGAGGCGACCCAGCTCGCCGTCGCCGGCCTCCTCAAGGGCGTCGACGCCGACCGCATCGCCGGGATCTGCATCACCCACCAGCGCGAGTCGTTCGTGCCGGTCGACCAGGACAACCGCGCGCTGCGCGACGCGATCCTGTGGGACGACGCGCGGTCGCTCGCCCAGCTCGACGAGCTCGGCGAGCGCTTCGGCCACGACGAGCTGCACCGGCGAACGGGTCGCGGGCCCTCGGTCGCGCAGGCGTCCTCGAAGCTGCTCTGGCTCGTGCAGCACGAGCCGGAGGTCGTCGCACGCACCCACAGGTTCATGGACGTCCACGGCTTCCTGGTGCAGCGGCTGACCGGAAGCTTCACCACCAGCCTCGCCTCGGCGGACTCGTTCGGGCTCACCGACATCGAGCGGGAGGCATGGGCGGACGACCTCATCGCCGCCATCGGGCTCCGCCCCGAGCAGTTCTGCGCCACCGTCAAGCCAGGTGAGGTCATCGGCGAGGTGACCGCCGAGGCGGCGCACGCGACCGGGTTGCCGGCCGGCGTCCCGGTCGTGGCCGGCCTCGGCGACGGACAGGCGGCCTGCCTCGGCGCCGGGGTGACCTCCTTGGACCGCGCCTACCTCAACCTCGGCACCGCGGTGACCGGCGGCCCGGTCGGCCGCGACTACGTCACCGACCCGTCGTGCCGCACCCTCTACGGCGGTGCACCCGGCACGTTCCTGTTCGAGAACGTCCTGCGCGGCGGCCTGGCGACGATGACGTGGTTCATGCGCCAATTCGGTGACTCGCTGGAGGAGCGGGCCGACTTCGACCGGTACGAGGCCGCGGCGCGCGAGATCGGGCCGGGGTCGGACGGGCTGCTGCTCGTGCCCTACTGGAACCATGTGACGAGCCCGTACTGGGACCCTTCGGCGAGCGGGATCGTGGTCGGCTGGCATCACGGGCACCGCCGCCAGCACCTGTTCCGCGCGATCGAGGAGGGCATCGCCTACGAGCACCGCCTGGCGATGGAGGGTATCCAGGCGGCCACGGGCGAGCGCATCCGCGAGTACGTGATCCTCGGTGGCGGCTCCAACAGCGACCTGTGGTGCCAGATCATGGCCGACGTCCTCGGCGCCACCGTCACCCGGGCGCACACCGCGGAGGCGACCAACCTCGGCGCCGGGATCCTCTGCGCGTTCGGCGTCGGCTGGTATCCGTCGGTCGAGGAGGCCGCGGCGGCAATGACCGACCTTGCCTCCAGCTTCCAGCCCGAGGACCGCGCCCGCGAGCTCTACGACAACCTGTTCGCGCAGGTCTACCGGCCGCTGTTCCCGGCGATCCAGGCTCAGCTCCAGCGGCTCTCGCAACTGCACGCCCAATCCACGGAAGGGAGGCGTCGGTCATGACCACCATCGCGATCCTGGGATCGGGCGTCATGGCATCGGCCCTGACCGCCCCCCTGGCCGACAACGGCCACGACATCCGCCTGGTCGGCACCCACCTCGACCGGGACATCATCGACCGCATCGCGGCCACCGGCATCCACCCCGGGCTCCAGCGGAAGCTCCCCGAGTCGGTCCGCCCATACCAGCTCGAGCAGATCGACGCGGCGTTCGACGGCGCCGAGATCGTCGTGAGCGGGGTCAACTCCTTCGGGGTGCGCTGGGCAGGTCAGCGGATCGCCGAGCTGCTCGAACCCGACATGCTGGTGATCGCGATCGCCAAGGGCATGGCGGCCGGCGAGGATGGCGACCTTCGCATCCTGCCCGACGTGCTCGCCGAGCAGGTACCCGCCGAGCTCCGTGCCCGCATCCCCTGGGCGGCGATCGGCGGCCCCTCGATCGCGGGCGAGGTGGCGGCACGGCGCGACACCTGCGTGCTGTTCACCGGCCATGGGCAGCAGGCACTGGACCGCCTGGCCGCGACCTTCCGCACCGGCTGGTATCACGTGTGGACCTCCACCGACCTGGTGGGCGTCGAGGTGTGCGCCGCGCTGAAGAACTGCTACGCCCTCGGCGTCGGGTTCGCCGAGGGGGTGCTGGACCGGCTCGGCCAGGCCGACAGCCCCGACCGCAACCACAACTACGAGGCGGCCCTGTTCGCGCAGGCGGTGGCGGAGATCGGCCAGATGGTGCGGCTGCTCGGCGGGCGACCCGAGACGCCCTATGGGCTGGCAGGCGTCGGCGACATGTTCGTGACGAGCACCGGCGGCCGCAACATCCGGGTGGGTCGCCTGCTCGGCGGCGGTCTGCGCTTCTCCGAGGCCCGCGCGCGGATGGGGGACATCACCCTCGAGGGCGCGGCGGCGATCCAGGTCATCGGCGGGGCGCTGCCCAAGCTGGCCGCTCGCGGGATCATCGGGTCGGAGGACTTCCCGCTGCTCCGCAGGCTGCACGCCGTCGTCGGCCGCGAGCAGCCGCCGCAGATCCCGTGGAGCGCCTTCTTCGGCGGCGAGGCGGGGGCGGTCGCGGCCGCAAGGGAGCTGGCCGGGTGATCCTCGTCGCGGGCGAGGCCCTGGTCGACCTGACCCCGGCCCGCTGCGGGGACGCCGTCGGGTACCTCCCACGGCCCGGCGGGTCGCCGTACAACGTGGCCATCGGCCTCGGCCGACTGGACGTCCCGGTGGCGTTCCTCGGCCGCCTCTCGACCGACGCCTTCGGCCGTCTCCTGCGGGACCACCTCGAAGACAGCCAGGTGTCGCTCAGCTACCTCCTCGACGCCGAGGAGGCCACCACGCTGGCCTTCGTCCACCTGGGCGGGGAAGAGCCCGAGTACGCCTTCTACACCGAGGGCACCGCCGGCCGGGTGCTGCTCCCCGAGCACCTGCCGGTGATCCCCGACGGCGCCGCCCTGCATTTCGGCTCGTTCTCGCTGGCGCTGGAGCCTGGAGCCTCCACGCTGGAGGGCCTCATGCGCGGGGAGTCGCGCCGCCGCCTGCTGTCCCTCGACCCGAACGTTCGGCCCGGCCTGGTCACCGACCGGGAGGCCTACCTGCGACGGCTGGAGGGCATGGTGCGCCTTGCGGACCTCGTCAAGGTGAGCAGGGCGGACCTGGCCTGGCTGTACCCACAGCAGGCTCCCGAGGCGGTCGCATCGCAGTGGCTCGGGCTCGGGCCGGCGCTGGTCCTGGTCACCCTGGGCAAGGACGGCTCGGCGGCGTTCGGCGCGGCGGCGCGCGCCGGCGCCGCGACCCCGCCGGTGACGGTCGTGGACACGGTGGGGGCCGGAGACGCGTTCACCTCCGCGGCCCTGGCCCACCTGCACCGCCATGACGCCCTCCACCGAAGCGGCCTCGAGGCGCTGGGCGCGGCGGAGCTGGAGACGCTCCTGGCCTATGCCAACGGCATCGCGGCGGAGACGTGCACGCGGCCAGGTGCGGACCCACCCCGCGGGCGCTAGTCGCCGGTGGCGGAGAAGTGCATGAGGTCGGTGGGGGACCGCCAGCTACCACCCCAGGTCCAGCCGATGTCGGCGAACGCCCTGGTCACGACGTCGCCGGGCCGGATCATCCCGGGTCGCACCCAGCTGCGGTCCAGGTAGGCGCTGGCAAGCTCCGGCAGGACCAGGTCCCCGCGCCGGTAGGGGTTCTGGAAGGGGTCCACGTCCACGGCCAGGCCGTAGGCGTGCGCCGACCAGCGGCGCTGGTTGCGGGCCGCGCGGCACACGAACGCGGCGGTGTTGTTGCCGTCGCCGGTGGGATGGGCATGCAGGTCGGCGGTGGTCACCAGGCGCATCTGCTCGATCGGGAACCGCGCCCGGTACAGGCGGGCGAACACCGAGACGACCTGGTCGGCGGCACGCCGGTGGACCACCAGCTCACCGGTGTGCGGCCGGCCGTCGAACCCGCGGAAGCTCACGGTGACATACCGCAGGTCCGCCAGGCGCACCGGGCACGCGGGACTCCACGTTGTTCCCATCCGCGCGCGGACCGCCGGGCCGATGGGGCGGACGGCGGACCGGAAGCGGCCCCCAGGCGGGGGAGGGAGCCGGTCGCCGGTGGGGAACCGGCGGCGGCGCAGCTCCGGCGGGGTGGCCAGCACCTGCCCGAAGCCGTCGGGGCGGAGCGGCAGCGGTCTGGCGCCGAGCCGCCAGGCCACCGGCGGCCTCGAGGTGGGGGTCTGTGCGGCGGCCGGTGGTGACGCGCTCGCCGGAGCTGCGGGCTCGGCGGTGGTCGGTGCGCTGCCGGCGGGTGGCGACGGCCGGGTCGCGCAGGCGGCCAGCGACGCACCCATGACCAGGACGACCACCAGGCGGGCACCGCGCAACATACTCTCCAGAGTGACATGTCCCCGGGACTCTGAGACGCGAGAGAGAGAGAAGACCGCATGCCGACTCCTCCGCAGCTCCCCAGCGGCCCGTCCGTGGAGATGTTCGAGGCGGACCACGCCTCCCGAGGCCTCGGCATGCAGCTCCTCGAGGTCGGCGACGGCACGGCCGCGGTGCAGATGACGATCGGCCCGTCGATGCTCAACGGCCATGCGATCGCCCACGGGGGCTACCTGTTCATGCTGGCGGACACGGCCTTCGCCTGCGCGTGCAACAGCCGGGGGCCGGTGACCGTCGCCGTCGGCGCCGACATCACCTTCGTCACCACCGCCAGGGAGGGCGACGTGCTGGTGGCGACGGCCGAGGAACGCGTCAGCTACGGCCGCAGCGGCATCTACGACGTCAGCGTCCGTCGGGGAGCCGAGGTCGTCGCGGAGCTCCGCGGCCGAAGCCGGAGCGTGACGCCACGCCAGGAAGCTGAGCGGTGAGAGTCTTCCTGGTCGACGGCACCTACGAGCTGTTCCGTTACTACTTCGGGGTTCCGCCCCATCGGACGGCCGAGGGCGCCGAGGTTGCCGCCACCCGTGGCGTGCTCTGGTCGCTGCTGCGGCTGCTCGACCAGGGGGTCACCCACCTGGGCGTCGCCACCGACCACGTCATCGAGTCGTTCCGCAACCGCCTCTGGCCCGGGTACAAGTCGTCCGCCGGTGTCGACCGGGAGCTGCTGGCGCAGTTCGGGCTCCTCGAGCTGGCACTGGAGGCCATGGGCGTCGCGGTCTGGCCGATGGTCGAGCTGGAAGCCGACGACGCCTTGGCCAGCGCCGCGGCGGTCGCCGGCGACGACCCGAGCGTCGAGCAGGTCGTGATCTGCACCCCCGACAAGGACCTGGGCCAATGTGTGCGGGACGGTCGGGTCGTGCAGCTCGACCGGCGCAAGGGCGTGGTCCTCGACGAGGCCGGCGTGACGGCCAAGTTCGGCGTCGGTCCGGCTTCCATCCCGGACTACCTCGCCCTGGTCGGCGACTCCTCGGACGGCTATCCCGGCCTGCCCGGGTGGGGAGCCAAGTCGACGGCCACGGTGCTGGCCCACTACGGGCGCATCGAGAAGATCCCCGACCAGGCGGGACGGTGGCAGGTGTCGGTCCGCAACGGCCCGGCGCTGGCGGCCACCCTGGCCGCCCATCGAGACCACGCGATGCTGTTCAAGGACCTGGCCACGTTGCGGGTCGAGCAGTCCCTGCTGTCCGGCGTCGGCTCGTTGCGCTGGGTTGGGCCCACCGCTGCGTTCGCCGAGGTCTGCGACCGCATCGACGCCCGTCCGCTGGCTGCCCGGGTCGCCAGCCTGGCCAGGAGCCGCGGTGCTCGGAGCCGATGACCCGTTCAGCCAAGCAACGGCGCAAGGTCGCCGGCCAGCCGGTCGCGATCGCGAATCACGGTGGCGCCGGAGCTGACGGGCCGCGGCGGGCTCCCGCGCCACACGGCATCGCGGTCGAACAGCAGGAAGAAGTCGTAGTCCAGCCCGCCGAGGTCGACCCCCAGCCGTTCCAGGAACTCCTGGTCGATGACGTTGCCGGCGTCCCACCAGTGGGTCACCCGCCGGTCCACCATCCCGGCGCCGTCGATCTCGGCGCGGGCGTCGGTCGCCCACCGCTGCACCCAGACCACGTGGACCTGCAGCTTGGCGTCCGGGTACCGCTCGAGGATGTGCTGGGCCGCCCACCTGGCGCCCGCAAGGCACTCCCCTCAGGTTGGCGACAGCACCAGCACCAGCCGCGGCACGCCCGTGCCGGCGTTGAAGCGGGCCTGCAGCTGCTCGACGTCGTTCAGGTCGGTGACGTTCAGCCGGGTCGCGCCGGGGGTCAGCGTGACCGTCGCCGGGGTCGTGCCGGACGGCGCCGACCAGATCACCCAGACGGCGACCAGCGCGAACGCCAGCAGGCAGGCGCCGAGGAACACCAGCCGCCCACGCCTGCTCACCGTTCGACCCCCCGCAGCTCGGCCGAGACGGCATCCCGTAACGCACCGAGGTCGACCCCGAGGGCCCCGAGCAGCGGGCCTGCCGCGCCCCGGTAGCCGTCCGGCAGCCCGACCGAGGCGTGCAACTGCCGCACCCACCGGTTGGACATGCACCTTGGCCAGGGCGTCTGGATGTCCTCCACCACCCCAAGCAGCAGCAGCTCCGGGCCGACGGCACGATGCCCGAGCGCCTTGGCCTGCTCACGGGCGTGATGCAGCGCCTGGATGGCGAGCATCGGCGGGCCGCACAGCGGTGTCCGCGGCACTCTCGCGACCCCCCGGCGTCGCGCGCGGGTCGCCTCCCGGGTCGCCCATCCGACGGCCTTGCGCCCGAACGTCCGCTCGGCGTCGCGACGGACCGCGTCCAGGTCGATCCCGAGCGATCCGAGCAGCTCGGCGTCGCTGGGCCGCGGGCCGGGGACCACCCCGCGTCCGGCCAGACGGCGCAGCGCGGCCCGAGCCGCGTGCAGGTTCACCCCATGCGCCCGCAGCACCTGGGCGCCGCCGCTGCCGCTGTCGCGGAGCACACCGAGCACCACGTGCTCGGGGCCGAGGTAGCAGTGGCCGAGCAGGGCGGCCTCTTCCCCGGCCAGGTCCAGGACCCGGCGGACGCTGTCGCTGCGCTCGATCACCCGCTACCTCCGGAAGCCGAAGCGCCGGTCGGCGTACTTCTTGTGAACCGCCTGCTTGGTGACGCCGAGCCTGGCTGCGATCTGCTGCCACGACCAGCCCATGGCGCGGGCGTTCTGGACCTGCAACGCCTCGATGACCTCCACCAGGCCGCGCAGGGCCGCCACCGCCGCCAGGCCAACCTCCGGGTCCTGGCTGCTGGTCGCCGCCGCCACCTTGGTCACCTCGCTGGAGGCCGCCTCACCCATGAGGTCAATCTACGTTGACCCTGGCCGAAAGTCAACTCTCGTTGACCCTAGCGCGATGAGCTCGCACGACGCACCTGGACCCGATGGCGCGTTACACTGATCGGCGCCGAGCTCAGAACGTAGGCGCTGAGCTGCGGAAACGACAAGCACGGGCGTGTGGCGCAGTGGTAGCGCGTGTCGCTTACAACGACGAGGTCACAGGTTCGAACCCTGTCACGCCCACCACATCCCCCCTGACCAGCGCATTCCCCGCTTCAGCCGGCTCCGCGGCCGGTCCCGGCGTGCCGCATAACGGATGGAGGACGCATCACTGCGCTACGGTCCGGTCATGGACAGCAGCGCGTCCTCCAGCCTCAGCCGCTCCTTCGAGCGGCACCTGCGGGCCAAGAACCTTTCGGACGGCACGGTGGCGAGCTACCTGGTCGGCGTCCGTCAGTTCACCGCCTTCCTCCAGCCACACGGCCGGGAGCTGATCGAGGCCACCCGCGCCGACCTGGAGGGGTTCGTCGCCGACCTACTCGGCGCTGGTCGCCGGCGACGGCGTCCACCCGCTACAAGCAGCTGCAGGCGCTGTACCGCTGGCTGGAGGATGAAGAGGAGATCGCGGTCAACCCGATGGCGCGCATGAAGCCGCCCGTTGTGCCCGACAAGCCCATCCCGGTTGTCCCCGAGGACGCGCTGCGGCGGCTGCTCGTCGCCTGCGCCGGCAAGAGCTTCGAGGCCCGTCGGGACACCGCGATGATCACCTTCCTGATCGACACCGGCGCCCGGCGCGGCGAGATCGCCGGCCTTCGGGTCGCCGACCTCGACTTCGACCTGGACGTCGCCCTGGTGCTTGGCAAGGGCCGCCGGGAGCGTGCCTTGCCGTTCGGCCGCACCACGGCAGTCGCGCTGGATCGCTACCTTCGCGTCCGCGTCCGCCACAAGGACGCCGCCCTCCCATGGCTGTGGCTCGGGATCAAGGGCCGGCTGACCGCCTGGGGGCTGGTGTCGATGCTGCGGCGCCGCAGCCGCCAGGCCGGCCTGCCCGACCTTCACCCTCACCAGTTCCGCCACACCTTCGCCCACCAGTGGCTGGCCCAAGGCGGGGGAGAGACCGACCTGATGCGCCTGGCTGGCTGGAAGTCCCGCGCCATGCTGCAGCGGTATGGGGCTTCGGCCGCTGACGCCCGTGCCCGAGATGCTCATCGTCGCCTCTCCCCAGCCGACCGGCTGTAGGACCGCCTCGTCGTTGTACGGTGACTCCAACGATGTGGCTCCGGCGATGCCTACCGGCCTGCTAGAGTTACATGCTTGTAAGTAGATGGCCAAGATGGCGAGAGGACTGCCTTGACTGCGCGGTGGCTGGGCGGGTTCGGCCTTGCTGGCTACCGCAGCTTCCAGGGTCACTTGCAGCTGGTTGGGCCGCTCGGCAAGGTCAACCTGCTGGCGGGCCAGAACAACGCGGGCAAATCGAATGTGCTTCGGTTCGCGGCCAAGTACCTGGGCGCGAACGAGGCACCGACAGGTTTGGATGTCCCGCGGGGCCAGGGTGTGGGCGGTGGGTTCGAGTTCGCTATTGCGCATCGGATCTCGGATGACGAGATCAAGCAGCACCTTGATGGACCTGGAATCCGCCGCGACCCTCGCCAACTCGAGCAAGTGCTGCGCGGCATCCTGGAGCATGACGCCGTTCGGCTGACCAGCGACGACTTGGTCTGGTTCCGCTACGCCGCGGAGCCGGCGTCAACTGGCGGCGGCATTGTAATAGGGCTGAGTTCCAAGCAGCTGGGTCAGATCGCCGAGGCGTTCGTGGCGAACCCCCGAGCCCTGAGCGATGCGTCCTCGTCGCTGACGGGGCAGGCCGGATCGGACGTGAGCAACCTGAGCGGGATCCTCGGCCGGTTCTTGCCCCGAGAGTTGCCCAAGGTCGAGGTGGTGGAGGCCTTCCGCGAGATCCGCGGCCCATCGCCCACAGTTGAGGGGCCGGTCACGGGCGCGAACAACGGCGAGGGGTTGATTCAGGGGCTGCAGCGCCTGCAGAACCCGACCGTGGACCAACAGACCGACAAACAACGGTTCGAGGCGATCAATCGGTTCCTACAGACGGTGCTTGAGGACCGCTCAGCACGCCTGGAGGTACCACATGATGCCGCCATGATCCTGGTGCACCGAGGCGGCATCGTCCTGCCACTCGACCACCTCGGCACCGGTGTCCACCAAGTCGTGATCCTGGCCGCCGCGGCCACGCTAGCCGAGGGTCGGCTGGTGTGTATGGAGGAACCCGAGATCCACCTGCATCCCCTCCTGCAGCGCAAGCTCGTCCGCTACCTGCACGAGGAGACCAACAACCAGTACCTCATCGCCACCCACTCGGCGCATCTGCTTGACTTCGACCGCTCGACCATCTTCCACGTCCGCGCCTCCGAGCAGGGCACGCGGGTAGGGCGCGCTGGCACGCCGCAGCAGCTGGCGGACATCTGCGCCGATCTCGGCTACCGCCCCTCGGACCTGCTTCAGACCAACGCGGTCATCTGGGTGGAGGGCCCCTCGGACCGGATCTACCTTCGCCACTGGGTCGGCCTTGTAGCCCCGGACCTCATCGAGGGCATCCATTACTCGATCATGTTCTACGGCGGACGGCTGCTCAAGCACCTCACCGCCGACGATCCGGCCGTCGAAGACTTCATCTCCCTGCGCCGCCTCAACCGGCACATCGCCATCCTGATCGACAGCGACAAGCGGGGTCCGCACGCTTCGATCAACGACACCAAGAAGCGTGTGCGCGACGAGTTCGACCGGCCCGAGCATCCGGGGTTCGCGTGGATCACCAGCTGCCGCACGATCGAGAACTACGTCCCACGGAGCATTCTCGCGGCCGCCCTCCAGCAGGTACACCCCACCCTCAAGCTGGTCGGCGACGGTGGCAAGTGGGAGGAACCGCTAGTCACGAACCCGCAGCGGGATGTGGACAAGGTCGGGATCGCGCATGCCGTGTGTAAGCTCTGGACAGACGACAACCTGGACCACTTAGACCTCCGTTGGCAGCTACGGCGGGTAGTCGAGTTCATCCGAGCCGCGAACGGCTGATTCCTTGCACGAGGCACGAGCAAGGGCCGCCCGGCTCGACCTGGGACCAGTCCAGCCGTGACACTCGTTGGAGCAGCTCGATCTCGGCGACAGTGAGCGGGAGCACGTCCGCGCTGTCGAACAGGCCGCCGTTGAACCAGTCGATCGGCTCAGTGCCGAACAGGCCCCCGCCCTCGGACATTCGGGCGAACAGCTCGCGTAGCCCCAGGGTGAAGATGTCGACGTTGAACCGCGAGCCCTCCGCCAGCCGCTCCAGCAGCGCACCCGGCAGGATGCCGGCGTCCTGAGCGAACATGCAGAACAGCAGCTTGTTGAGGAAGTGCGCGACCCGTTGGGGGTCGTGGCCGCGGCTGCGCAGCGCCAGCGCCAGGGAGGCGAACTGCTCGGCCGCCTCGCCGGTCAGCTCCTCGCGGGTCTTGCCGGGCCGGAGCGCCTCCGGCTCGGACATGACCGCCCGTAACACCCGCAGCGGTTCCTCCGGCGCCTCCAGCAGGTCGCGCAGCGTGAACGTGTGGACGACCGTCGGGGTGGCGGTGAAGTTGGTGTGGACCTCGAACCGGTCCAGGTCGCACACCACCAGCAGCGGCGGGTTCTCTAGCGCCTCCCGGTACTGGAGGAGCTGCTGGTAGGCGGCGCCCAGGTTCTTGCGTTTGCCCTTGTATTCCCACGCGAAGTGGCCACGCTTCCACATCCGCAAAGCCGCCGCCGCCGATCTTCTCGGCGCCCTTCTCGAAGGCGTAGTCGCGCCCGATCGGGTCGGCCTCGTTGGGGGTGGGGACGCCCAGCATGCGGCACAGGTCGATGAAGTGCTCCTGGGAGGTCGCGCTCCGTCTGCGTGCTGCCGGTCCACTTCAGTGCGAACTCGGCCGGCGTCATCCCAGGTCCCTTCCCTCCGTCGCGGCGGCGTTGGCGGCCGAGCGTATCGCGGGATGCGCTTGGTGCCTATGCGCCGGCGACTCTCCGTCGGCGGTCGAGGTAGCCGCCCCGCCGCCGGCGGTACGCCTCGGGCCGGAGCTGCCGCTCAAGTAGCATGAGGCTCCACATCTTGACGCCGTCGGCACGGATGTAGGGCTCGACGTTGGCGGCCACCTCGCGGACGGTGGCCAGGTCGACGCCGAGCAGCTCCGCGCACCGCTCCAGCGGCGCCGCGATCGGCCGGCCCAGGTCCGGGTCCTGCCATGTCCCCACCGTGGCAGGGTAGCCGAACAGACGTTCGAAAATCGAGTCAAGCTCGGGGCGCTGCCGGACTCCTACTGGCGAAGTGCCGTCAAGCGCTCAGGCAATTCGTCGAGCGACTCGATGCGGAGGTGTGCCTGGGTGATATCTGGGTGTGCTGCGTTGATATAGCCCCAGGTGTGGACGCTCACGTTATTCCCCAGGGCTGCGCTCAGGTTATTCCCCAGGGTGTGGCCCTCGGGTGAGTTCTATCTGGTCACCTCCTTGGCTGTCATCTCGGCCCGGCCGGGTCGCTTGTTGGGCCGGTAGCTGGGGCCGTTCATGAAGACCTGGTGGCTGGCGTTGATGAGCCGGTCCAGCAGGGATTCGGCGACGGCCGGGTTGGGGAACAGCGGGTACCAGTCAACCGGTGACCGGTTGCTGGTGAGGATCAGGGAGCGGTGGGCTCGGGTGCGTTCGCTGACCAGCTCGTAGAGGTCGTCGGCTTGGGGGGCGGTGAGCTCGCGCATGGCGAAGTCGTCCAGGATGAGCAGGGCGGG
>Ga0210378_10001502_pt1 | contig 12205 bp, 10 predicted proteins | sample PLM1_60_b1redo_FD_155465 | JGI IMG/M metagenome (GOLD analysis project Ga0210378, IMG submission 155465) | Groundwater sediment microbial communities from an aquifer in East River, Colorado, USA - PLM1_60_b1 redo | ecosystem: Environmental > Terrestrial > Soil > Riparian zone | place: USA: East...
CCGATAGCGGTCGCCTGTCTCTGCGTCCAGGCGCCAAGGACGTGCTGGGTCGGCGGCGTGCAGATCGTATCGCACGGGGGGGCAAGTTGTTGCGTAAACCACCTTCCGCTGAAGCTGGCGGTGTACGCTCCGTTCGAGCGCCAGTCGACGGACACCAGCCCGCCCGTCCCGGCCCAGACGAGGAAGTCGGCGTTGCTGCTCGTGTTCGTGCTGAGGTGGAGCTCTTTGGCGGTCCCAGCAAGATCACCGTTCGGGATCAGCCCGTAGCCTCCATCGACCGTGTTGCAAAAGCTAGGGTCGCACCGATAGGCGTAGTAATACAAGTAGGTCTCGGGATTGTTGGTCGGTCCGCCGCGGGCGACGGTCAGGTAAAGGCAGTAGTACGACTCCGGATTGCCCTCGTTAGTGCACCAGCTAAGATCCCCGGCCAGCCCGTTCCCGACGAAGTGAGACTGCGTCGTCGAACTGTTGGCGGAGAAGCTGGGGCTGTCGTCGCTGGGCCCGCGCGGTCCCGCCGTGGTCGCGGAATCCTGGCACCCGGCGATGGCCGCAGCGAGAGCCACGGCTTTGAGTTCTGCAAAGAGTGGTCGCATAGCAACCTCCCAAATAAGGGATAAGGGATAAGGAGACAGCACTCGCAGCGTGTGTGCAGCTCCGAGACCAAGCGCTGCGGGCTCGCGGGCGACGCGCACCCGGTCGTGCCGGCCATGGCGAGGACGGGCGCGCAGAAAGCGAATCGCGTGTGTATTGCGGCGACGTCCGTGAGCGCCGTGTCTACCCTAGGAGCACCCCGTCAAGCGGGCGTCAAGCGCGGGCGGGGCTCGGCGGCGGCGGTCTCCGCCCAGCCCACTGTCAACGGGACCAGGCCATTGCCATAAGACCCCTCAAGACTGTTTGGGGCTCGAACGAGCCTCGGTAGGTTCGATTCCTACACGCTCCCGCCACGCCTAGTTGACTTCGGACCCCCCCATTCACAATCGTAGGACCGGACCTCGACCCGAGGAGGCACTGTGGTTTCCTCGACGCAATGGGCGCGCGTGCGTCCTGATACAGGCGCGAAGCTGCGGCAGGGTGCGTGGTACCGCGTGATGCGGTTGACGCCTGTGGAGGCGGTGCTCGACATCAACGGACGGCCCACGGCGGTCCCTCGACCGTCGCTGCAGATCGTGCCGGCGCCGCCGACCCGGTGGACCGTTGTGGCACGCCCGCAGGGCGCCGGCGGGCGGCTGCCGGCGACCTGGGGACCGCGCTACGGCGTGTGTCCCAATTGCCGGGAGCGCGCGCGGCTCGAGGCGAAGGCCAGCAGCATGCGCTGTCCGAAGTGTAACGGGCATTTCGACATCGGCTGGGAAGAGATCTAGACCCCTTGCGGCCGGAGGGCGGGCACCCCCTATTGTGCACCGGGCGCCCGCCTTTCGACTCGCAAGGAGCCGCGATGACCGCCACTCTCTTCGCCCGCCTGCAGGCGGACGTTGACGTCAAAATCCGCCGGGGCGCCTGGTATCGAGTCCTCGACCTGAGCGACCTCGAAGCCGTCATCGAAGTCAACAAGCGACCCATGACCGTTCTTCGAGCCATGCTCGAGATTCAGCAGCGCCCCCCGCTGCGGTGGACGGTGGTGCCGCACCCGAAGCCGAGCCGCAGGCCGGTGCTGGGCGTCGAGTATGGCGTCTGCCCCAGTTGCCGCACCCGCGCCCCCCTGCCGAAAAAGGCGCGTGAGTTGCAGTGCCCCCGTTGCAAGCAGGAGTACGAGGTGAACTGGGGGGAAGAGTACCTGAAGCGGATGTGAAGTCGCGTATATTCTCCCCGCTTGCGTCACGCCCACATCATCCTCAACCCCGCGGCCGGCCGGGGCGCGTCGCTCCGCGCTCTCGATCCGGTGTGCCGCGCGTTACGCGCTCAGGGCTGGGCGATGGATGTCGAGCGCACCGAGCGGCCCGGCCACGGCGTGTCGCTTGCGGCGCAGGCGGCGCAACGTGGTGCACGCTACGTCATCGCGGTCGGCGGCGACGGCACCGTGCACGAAGTCGCCAACGGCCTCCTTTCGGTGGGCTCCGACGCCGCGCTGGGTGTCGTGCCGATCGGGTCGGGGAACGATTTCGCGAAGCTCGTCGGCGTCTATCGGCACGATCCCGCTCGGGCCGTCGCCCGACTGGTGACGGCGCAGGCGCGGCGCTTCGACGCGGGCCGAGTGCTGGACGAGTGGTTCGTGAACAGCATGGGGTTCGGATTCGGCCCGGCGGTCGTGCGCACGCGCAACGCCATGCCCGGCCTGCGGGGCTTCTTGTCCTACCTCGTGCCGGTGCTCCGGACCTTTGCCACCTTTCGGCCGCCGCTGTTCGAAGTGCGCGCGACCGGATTCGCCGAGCGCGGGTACATGATGATGGTCGAGGTGTGCAATGGCACGACGGCGGGGGGCAGTTACCGCTTCGCCCCCGACGCCGATCCCGCCGACGGGAAGCTCGACGTCTGTTTGATTCGCCGCGTGTCCCTGCCGCGCTTTCTGCTGGCCCTCCCGCGCGTGATGCGCGGGACCCACGGCAAGATGCGTGAGGTGGCGCTGGTGCGGACGGCGGAGCTCGTGATCCGCTCGCCGGAGGGGCCGCTGCTCCTCCATCTGGACGGCGAGCTGCGCGAGCCGGGTGTCAACGAGTGCACGGTGAAGGTCACGCGGGGGAAACTCAACGTGCTGGTAGCGCAGTGAGAACGACGGCCAGGCGGTTAGGCGGTTCGTCGGTGAGGAACGTCGTTGTCGCGACGTTTCTCGTAACCGGCTATCCGGCTAACCGACTAGCCGCCCAGGACACCTCGCGCATCAACCAGCCTGCCGCCCTGCTCGTGCGTCCCGACACCTCCCACCAGGTCCGCCCGATGGGCGCCTTTTGGCGTTCGTTCCTGATTCCGGGATGGGGCCAGTCCGCCACGGGGCGCCGCACGACCGGCGCCGTGTTCGTCGCCTGGGAGGGTGTCACGGCGATGATGACCCTCAAGGCGCAGCAGGAAGCCAACTACATGAAGCAGATCGGCTCGGCGAACCTCAAGGCGAAACGCCAGGAGGTGCAGGACTGGCTGGTGCTGTGGGTCTTCAATCATCTGTTTTCGGGCGCGGAGGCCTATGTGTCCGCGCACCTGCAGGACTTTCCCGCCGACTTGAAGATCCAGGCGTTCCCCGGCGGCATCGGCATCAGCCTGCCGCTGCGGTGAATTCCGCCCCGCTGGGCGTATTCGACTCCGGCATCGGCGGGCTCACCGTGGCCCGCGCGCTCTTCGAGCGTCTGCCGCACGAGTCCGTCATCTATTTCGGCGACACCGCGCGCGTCCCCTACGGCCCCAAGTCGCCCGATACGGTGCGGCGCTACAGCGCCGAGATCCTCGCCTACTTGCTGCGCCGCGGCGTGAAGGCCGTCGTCGTGGCGTGCAATACCAGCACCGCCCACGCCCTTGGGGCCCTGCAGCAGCAGGCACCGGTCCCCGTGGTCGGCGTGATCGAGCCGGGAGCGCGCGCCGCCGTCGCCGCGACGAAGACTGGGGCCATCGGCGTCATCGGCACCGCAGGCACGATCGCGAGCGGGGCATACGAGCGCGCCATCAAGGCGTTGCGCCCCGATGCGCGCGTGCACGCCCACGCGTGCCCGCTATTCGTCCCGCTCGTCGAGGAAGGGTGGTTCGATCACCCGGCTGCCGAGCTGATCGCCCGCGAGTACTTGGAGCCCTTGAAGAAGGCCGGTGTGGACGTGCTGGTGCTCGGCTGCACGCACTATCCGTCGCTGAAGACCCTGCTCGCGCGCGTCATGGGACCCGGCGTGACGCTGGTGGATTCGGCGGAGGAAACGGCCAAGGCCGTCGCGGCGGAGCTCGAGTCACGGGGACTCCTCGCCGCCGGCGGGAGCCACGAGCATCTCTTTGTCGTGTCGGACGACGAGCCGCACTTTCGGAAGGTGGGCGCGCGGTTTCTCGGCGAGAAGATCAAGCAGGTGGAAGTCGTCCCGCTGTAAACTGCTTGAGCTCTACGCCTTCCTTTGTGACGACCGCATACCGCCCCCCGTCCAGAAACGCTCCTGGATTCAGGTACACGCGCCCGTCCGGCAGGCGATCAATCACCGGCCGGTGCGTGTGGGCCAGGATGACGAGCGACAGATCGGAGCGGAGGGCCAGGAAGTCGGCGGCCCATTGGCGCTGCGCCGCGGCGGCGCGGTCCAGCACCGCCCGGTCGCGCGTGTTGTCGGCGAGGTGGCGGGAGAAAAGATCGGCGATCCAGAAGCCGATCGTGGGATGCAGCATACGGAACGCCGCGATGGTGATGGGGTGACGGGTGATGCGGTGCATCAGAGCCCCGCTCCAGTGTTGCTCCGTCAGGCCGTCGCCGTGCGCCACGAACGTTCGCCGGCCCGCCAGTTCCAGCTCTGCTTCGCCGCCGTAAAACGCGATGCCGAGATCCTTCCGCCAGAAGTCGCCACCCCACCGGTCGTGGTTGCCGCCCACGAATGTGATCGGGATGCCGCGCGCGCGCAGCGCCTGCAGCTTCGCGACGCTGGCGAAATGCTTGCGAGGAATGACGGCCCGATACTCGAACCAGAAATCGAACAGATCGCCGTTGATCAGCAGGTGGTCGCCCGGCTGCGGCACCTGGTCCAGAAATGCGTGAAAGGCGGCCTCGGTGGCTGGCGGCACCTGGCCGAGGTGTGCGTCGGCGACGACGATCACGCGAGCAGCGGGGGAAGGCACGGCCCCAAGGTAGGAAGGCGCACCCCGGGCGCAAGGCCGGGAAGAGCCTTAGATTGTCCCGAGTCATGACCGCGACGCGTCACCCGACCCCGACCCGTCCTGCCGCCGCGGCGCCGGCTTATCCGGCGCCTCGGCCCTCCGCCGACGAGCGCAATCCCGGCACCCCGCTCGATCTCGATGCGGTGCTGGCGCTGCGGGTGAACCGCAGCGCGGTGGAGCGCCGCGCCGCCACGATTCCCACACGCCGCACCGTCAAGAAGGAATGGCAGGCGGCGTGGCTGCTCCGGGCCATCACCTGCATGGACCTGACGACGCTCCAGGGCGACGACACTCCGGGGACCGTTGTGCGGCTCTGCGCCAAGGCGCGGCGCCCGATCCGCCCGGACCTGGTCGAAGCGCTGGGCATCGCGCACTTGGACATCAAGGTCGGGGCCGTGTGCGTCTACCATGCGCTCGTGCCCACGGCGGTGAAGGCGCTCGCCGGATCGGAGATCCCGGTCGCGGCCGTCTCGACGGGGTTCCCCGCGGGCCTCAACCCCTTCGAGGAGCGGATCCACGAGGTCCGCGCCTCCGTGGCGGCTGGGGCGCAGGAAATCGACATCGTCATCACGCGCGCGCACGTCCTGACGGGTCATTGGGAGGCGTTGTACGACGAAGTCCGCGCCTTCCGCGAGGCATGCGGGCCGGCGCACATGAAGGCGATCCTCGCGACCGGCGAGCTCGCGACCCTCACGAACGTCGCGCGGGCCAGCATGGTCGCGATGATGGCCGGGGCCGACTTCATCAAGACCTCGACCGGCAAGGAGCCCGTCAACGCCGTGCTCCCGGTGGGCGTCGTGATGACCCGCATGATCCGCGAGTACGAGGGCCGGACCGGGGCCGCGGTCGGCTTCAAGCCGGCGGGGGGGATCCGCACGGCCAAGCAGGCGCTCGACTGGCTGATCCTTATGAAGGAAGAGCTGGGGAACCGATGGCTTGAGGCCGCGCTGTTCCGCCTCGGCGCGAGCGCGCTGCTCACCGACATCGAGCGCCAGCTCGAGCACTTTGTGACCGGGCGCTACTCCGCCGCGTACCGTCACCCGATGGTGTGACATGACGACCGTCGCCAAGCTGTTCGAGACGATGGACTATGGGCCGGCGCCCGAGAGCCCCGCGCCCGCGCTCGAGTGGATCCAAAAGCACGGCGGCGGCCAGCTCGGGCATTACATCGGCGGTCAGTGGGTGACCCCCGCCGAAGGGCAGTATTTCGAGACGATCAATCCCGCCACGACCGCGGTGCTCGCGCGGGTGGCCCAGGGAGGCAAGGGCGACGTCGACGCGGCCGTGGCCGCGGCGCGCGCCGCCGCGCCGGGGTGGGCCGCGCTCGCCCCGCACGCGCGCGCTCGCTATCTGTATGCGCTCGCCCGCGAGGTGCAGCGCCACTCGCGCCTCCTCGCCGTGCTCGAGAGCCTCGACAACGGCAAGCCGATCCGCGAGACCCGCGACTTGGACATCCCGCTCGTCGCCCGCCACTTCTATCATCACGCCGGCTGGGCCCAGCTGCTCGCGACCGAATTCGCGGGTTACCACCCCGTCGGCGTCGTGGGACAGATCGTGCCCTGGAACTTCCCGCTGCTGATGGTGGCGTGGAAAGTGGCGCCCGCCCTGGCTGCGGGAAACACCATCATCATGAAGCCCGCTGAGTTCACGCCGCTCACCGCGCTCTGCTTCGCCGAGCTGACGCGCGAAGTGGGCCTGCCGCCGGGCGTTTTCAACGTGGTGACGGGCGACGGGGCCACCGGGAAGCACCTCGTCGAGCATCCCGATGTGAACAAGATCGCGTTCACGGGCTCGACCGAAGTGGGGCGCATCATCCGCAAGGCGACGGCGGGGACCGGGAAGAAGCTGACGCTCGAGCTGGGTGGAAAGAGCCCGTTCATCGTGTTCGACGACGCGGACCTGGACAGCGTCGTCGAAGGCGTCGTGGACGCGATTTGGTTCAACCAGGGCCAGGTCTGCTGCGCCGGGTCGCGACTGCTCGTACACGAAGGAATCGCCGACCGCTTGACGCAGAAGCTGCGCGCGCGGATGGAGAAGCTGCGCGTGGGCTCGCCGCTCGACAAAGCGGTGGACATGGGGGCGATCGTCGCGCCGGTCCAGCTGGAGCGGATCCGCGGCCTGGTCGAGAAAGGCGTCGAAGAAGGGGCCAAGATGTGGCAGCCGTCGTGGGCCTGCCCGACGGAGGGCTACTTCTACCCGCCCACCCTCTTCACCGAGGTGTCGCCCGCCGCGACCATCGCGCAGGTAGAGATCTTCGGCCCTGTCCTCGTCTCGATGACGTTCCGGACGCCCAAGGAAGCGGTCGAGCTGGCGAACAACACGCCCTACGGCCTCGCGGCGAGCGTGTGGACCGAGAACATCAACCTCGCGCTCGATGTGGCGCCGAAGCTCAAGGCGGGCGTGGTGTGGGTGAACTGCACCAACATGTTCGACGCGGCGTCGGGGTTCGGCGGCTATCGGGAGTCGGGATTTGGGAGAGAGGGTGGTCGGGAAGGGATGTTCGAGTACTTGAAGGCGGAATGGGAGTCGGGCCCACCCCGGGCCACGGGCCCGGGGTCAGGCGAGCCCAAGTCCGCGCGAGCGGCTGACCCCGGGGCGGCGCCCCGGGGTGAAGGGGCCCCGCTCCCCCCCATCGATCGCACCTACAAGCTCTTCATCGGCGGCAAACAAGTCCGCCCCGACCAGGGCTACTCCCGCAAGATCGCCGGCGCCGCGGGCCAAGTGCTCGGCGAAGTGGGGGAAGGGAACCGTAAGGACATCCGCAACGCCGTCGAAGCGGCGCACGCGGGCGAGGGCTGGGCTCGCGTGAGCGGCCACGCCCGCGCCCAGGTGCTCTACTACATTGCTGAGAATCTCGCGACCCGCGCGGACGAGTTCGCGGCGCGCGTGGAGCGAACCGAAGTGGACGCCGCCATCGCGCGACTCTTTACTTACGCCGCCTGGGCCGACAAGTGGGACGGGGCGGTGCACCACACGCCGATCCGCGGCGTCACGCTGGCGATGCAGGAGCCCGTGGGCGTGCTCGGTCTCGTGGCGCCGGAGGAGTTTCCACTGCTAGGGCTAGTGTCGCTCGTGGCGCCCGCGATCGCCGCCGGCAACACGGTGATCGCCATCCCCTCCGAGGCGCACCCGCTGGCGGCGACGGAGTTCTACACGGTGCTCGAGACTTCCGACCTGCCGGATGGCGTCGTGAACGTGGTGACGGGAGACAAGGACGCGCTGGCCAAGGTCCTCGCCGAGCACGACGACGTGGATGGCATCTGGTACTGCGGCGGCGCGGCGGGAGCCAAGACGGTGGAGTTCGCGGCGGCTGCCAACATGAAACGCACCTGGGTCATGACTCGGCCGCGCGACTGGCTCGATGCGCGCCAGGGCGAGGGCCGCGAGTTTCTGCGCCACGCTTCCGAAGTGAAGAACATCTGGATTCCCTACGGGGAATAGGCGTGATCAGCGCGGTCCACACCCGCGTCAACTATTCCGAGACCGACCAGATGGGGTTCGTGTATCACGCGAACTATCTCATCTGGATGGACATGGCGCGCACGGAACACCTGCGCGAGCGGGGGGTGTCCTACAAAGAGTTGGAAGCGCAAGGGATCTTCCTCGCGGTCACCGACGTGCGAGTCCGTTACCGTCAGCCGGCGCGCTACGACGACCTGGTGCGGGTGCGGTGCTGGGTGCGGGATCGGGCCTCGCGCCGAGTGATCTTCGGATACGCGGTCGAGCGGGAGGAGATGGGCGAGCTCCTCGCCACCGCGGAGACGTCACTCATCGCCCTCAATCACCAGCACGGCCTGTCTCGCATCCCGGAGCACGTGTGTGACCTGCTCGAGCCGACGCCGGATCCTGTCCGCCTGTAGCGCCGCGCTCTTCCTTCTTCTTGTAGCGCCCCCCCGTCCGGCGGCGGCCCAGCAGCCCACCCCGTCGGCCGACGAGACGCTCGTCGGCCAGCTCGCCGCCCTGCTGGCGGCGGCTGACGCCCGGCGGCTCGATGCCGCGGCGATCCGCGACGCGCTCGCGAACCCGAATCCAGCCGTGCGCCGCCAGGCGACCCTCGCCGCCGGCCGCATCGGCGACGCGGCCGCCGTCGAGCTCCTGATTCCCGCGCTCAACGACACGAGCCCCCCGGTGCGGGCCTCCGCGGCGTTCGCCTTGGGTCTCCTGAAAGAGGCGCGGGCCCTGCCGGCGTTGCTGCAGCTCGTGCGCGCTACGTCGGTCGCGGAGCAGGGCGCCCCCGAGATGGAGGCGGTCACGGCGATTGCGAAGCTAGGATCGACCGGTGGCGACGAGGCAGCACGCGCCCTCGTCGAGATCATCGCGACGGGGTCTCCGGGCGCACCGACTCCTCCCGTCGTGAGGGCGGCCCTGCTCGAGGCGTGGCGCCTCGGCACCCGCGCGCCCGTGACGCAGCTGATTGCCTTCGCCGACGATCCCGACTTGGGCACGCGCGCGCGCGCGCTGTATTCGCTCGCCCGCCTCCGAGCGCCGCGCGGCGCCGCGCGGCTCGTGGCCGCGCTGGCGGATCGCGACCCCACGATTCGCGCCGTCGCCGCGCGCGGGGTGACCAAGGTGTTGCTGGACAGCGCGCGGATCGAAACGCGCAGCGCGGTCGATCGGCTGCGGCCCCTGCTCGAAGACCAGAACGCCCAGGTGCGCATCAACGCGCTCCGCGCCATCGGCTCGTTCCGCGATTCGGGACTCGCGGCGGCTGTGGCGCCCCTCGTGACCGATCAGAACATCGGCGTTGCGGTCCAGGCGGAGACCACGTTGGGTGTGTTGCGCGGCAGTGCCGCGCTGCAGGCCCTCCGCCCCCGGCTCGTCAGCAGTGTGTTTGCGTTGCGGCGTCAGGCGCTGATCGCGCTGGCGCAGGCCGATAGCGCCGCTGGGATCCTCGCCGCGGCGCAGGTGGCGGGCGACGCCGATTGGCGCTGGCGCAGCGTGGCCGCCGAGGCGTTCGGCGCCGCGCGCGCGCGGCCCCAGCTCGAGGCCCAGCTCGCCGACCCCGATGGCCGGGTCGTCGCGCAGGCGCTCCAGAACCTCCAGCGCATCGTCCCGGCGGCCGATACCGCCCTGCGCGCGCGCGCCCATGCCCTGCTCGCGCACGCGGACGCCGCCGTACGCAGCGTCGCCGCCGACCTCCTCGGCCGCCATCCCGACGCTGGCGACGTGGATCTGCTCGTCGAGGCGTACCGGCGAGCGGAGAGCGACCCCTTCAACGACGCTCGCCTCTCCGCCGTGGGCGCGCTGGGCGCGATCGCGGGCGCGAGTCCTACGGGCCGGCTGCGCGTGGCGACGCGGTTCGTCGCTGCGGTGTCGCGGCCCGACGACTACGTCGTCCGGAGGCTCGCGGCCGACACGCTGCCCGATGCGCGCGAGGCGTGGGGACCCGCCCTCCCCGTCGTGACCGGCCGCACCGCGGCGGACTATCGCGACGTCGCGCGTCGTTGGCTCGCCCCCGCGCTCACCGGCCAACCCAATCCGCGGGTCACGCTCGAGACCGATCGGGGCACCCTCGAGATCGAGCTCCTGTCCTCGGAGGCACCGCTCACCGTGGCCGCGTTCATCGGCCTGGTGGAACGCCGGTACTTCGACGGCACCCGCTGGCACCGCGTGGTCCCGAACTTCGTGGTGCAGGACGGCGATCCGCGCGGCGACGGGTGGGGGGGACCGGGTTTCGTGTTGCGCGACGAAGTCAATCCCACGCGCTACGAGGTGGGGACGGTGGGGATGGCGCTGTCGGGACCGGACACGGGCGGCAGCCAGTACTTCATCACCCACTCGTCGCAGCCGCACCTCGACGGCACCTACCCCGTGTTCGGGCGTGTCGTCGCGGGGGGGGCGGTGCTCGATGCCATCGCCATGGGAGACCGCATTAGGAGTATCCACCGGTGAGAGCTTTGGTCTGCGCCGTCACCTTTGCGATCGCTCTCGCCGCGCCGCTCTCTGCCCAGTTCGGCTACTTCGGTCAGAACAAGATCCAGTACCGTCGGTTCGATTGGCGCGTGCTGCGCGGCGAGCATGTGGACCTCTATTACTATCCCGAGGAAGACGAGCTGGGCCGCGTGGCACTCGCCTACGCGGAAGCGAGCTACGATTCACTGGAACGTCGTTTTAACCACGCCGTGACTCGACGTATTCCTTTGATTGTCTATGCCTCCCACTCGGACTTCGAGCAGACGAACATCCTCCCCTTCATCCCTCCCGAGGGGCTGCTCGGCGTCACGGAATTCCTGAAGCGCCGCGTCGCGATGCCGTTCCGCGGGAGCTACAGCGAGTTCCGGCACACGCTGCGGCACGAGCTGGTGCACGTCTTCCAGCTGAGCCTCGCGACCGAGGTGTTCAACCGCTATCCACGGCTGCGCCAGGCGGGGTTGCCGCTGTGGTGGAGCGAGGGGTTGGCGGAGTATTTTTCGAGCGGCGAGGACTCGCGCGATGAGATGGTCCTGCGCGACATGACGGTGACGGGTCAGCTCCCCGCGCTGCGGGATCTCACGTACGCTTACGGCGGACTTGTATATCCGGTCGGCGGCAGTCTGCACCGCTACCTGGCGGAGCACTACGGCGAGTGGCGCATCCTGCAGGTGTACGGGGACCTCTGGAAATATGCCACCTTCGACGAGGCGATGGCGGGAGTCTATGGCCGCTCCCTGGACCAGCTCTCCGACGAGTGGCAGTACTGGATGCGGCAGCGCTACTTCCCGGCGGTGGCCGCGCAACGGCCGCTCGCCATCACGTCGCGGCGGCTGACGGACCTGGCGATCAAGCCTGCCGCGTACCGGCTGCCCGGCGACAGCGCGCCGTCCTACCTCTTCTTTTCCCCGTCCAACGGCTATACGACGATCTACACGCAAGACTTGAAGGGTGGCCGGAAGCGCGCGGTGGTAAAGGGCGAGCGCACCGAGCAATTCGAGTCCTTCCACTTTTTCGAGTCGCGCATGGACGTCAATGCCCAAGGCGTCGTCGCGTTCAGCAGCAAGTACGCGGAGCGGGACGCGCTGTTCCTGTGGAGCTTGGGGCGGGAGAAAGTCGTGGGGCGGTACCAATTCACGGAGCTCGTGTCCATCCTGTCGCCGGCGTGGGCGCCCGATGGAAAGAGCGTGGTGTTCAGCGGTCTCTCGGTGTCCGGCTACTCGGATCTGTACCGCCTCTGGCTCGAGGGCGGCCGCCTCGAGCGCCTGACGTCGGACCGCTACGAAGACGTGGAGCCGAGCGTCAGCCCCGACGGGCGTACCGTCGTCTTCTCCTCCGACCGCACGCCGTTCGGACCCAGCGGCGCGCGCAATCTCTTCGCGCTCGATCTGGGGACGGGCGCGATCCGCTACCTGACGTATGGCGCGTGGCGGGATGAAGGCCCGCGCTGGTCGCCCGATCGCATCTATTTCGCGAGCGACCGTGACGGCACCTTCCAGGTCTATTCGATCGACTCGACCGGCGCCGGGCG
>Ga0210378_10001503_pt1 | contig 12204 bp, 15 predicted proteins | sample PLM1_60_b1redo_FD_155465 | JGI IMG/M metagenome (GOLD analysis project Ga0210378, IMG submission 155465) | Groundwater sediment microbial communities from an aquifer in East River, Colorado, USA - PLM1_60_b1 redo | ecosystem: Environmental > Terrestrial > Soil > Riparian zone | place: USA: East...
GCTGACCGTTGGAGTAATAGATCCATTGGTGCACCTTTTTGTAGAGCCATCGATACTTTAGACCCATCTGAAAAATCAGACTAGTCCCTCCGGGCCCGAAATTGTTCCGATTGAATATTCAGTCATCCGAATTGTTAGCAATACGATTCCTGTCGGGGCCCGAACCTCTATTAGTTCTTTAATTGGACTAGACAGATAGATTTAGTAGGAATTTAAACATATTAGAAGAGCAACAAGAAACGGAAGCGGATCCGTATACACTGTTTGAATATTCAATAAGTTCCCCACTTGTCAGGTAGATCAAGTTTAATATTAATGAAAAATTATATCTGAAAATAATGAATGATATTCAGCAAAAGATCTCTGAAATCAATGGTCAAAGGATAGCCCAAGATATGGATGAGAAAGGATATATTTTGTTATCACAATTCTTGCCTGTAAAATACTGTAAAGAAATTATTGACAAATATGATAATGAGGATCTTTATCGTAAGATTATTACTATGGAAAAATATCGTTTTGGTTTAGGAGAATATAAATATTTCAAGTATCCTTTGCCCAATTTAATCCATAATATAAGAGAAGGTGTATATCCTAAACTCGCTCCGATCGCAAACAATTGGATGCGGCTGCTAAACCTAAAAAGACAATTTCCTAACGACTTTGTAAGACTTCAAAAGTTATGCCATGATAACAATCAAACTGAATGCACAGTTCTTATTCTAAAATATGGCAAGGGAGGATTTAATACATTACACCAGGATTTATATGGAAATATTTTTTTTCCTATGCAACTCGTAATCTTCCTAAACGAGCCAGTTAAAGACTATTCCGGAGGAGAGTTTGTATTGACTCAGCAAACTCCAAGAGCACAATCAAAAGCCATAGTACTTAGACCGCGTATGGGAGATATGCTTATTCTTACTACAAATTTCAGACCCATGAAAGGCAAGAAAGGTAATTATCAAGTACAAATGAGGCATGGTATAAGCGAGATTCATAATGGAGAACGGCACACGTTGGGAATAATTTTTCATGATGCCATGAATTAGTACTAAATTAACCTAGGTAAAATTGAATTGATTTATCTATATTATGGACATTTTATTTTACATGCGCAATTTTAGTGCCAGCACTTTCAAATTTTTCCGTTTTTAATCAGTTCCATTTTAATTCTCATCACAAAGTTTGTTTACATCAAACCAAGTTGTCTCATCATTCCAACCAAATCATAAAATAAATTTTCTTCAACTATTCTGCCATCCTTCCAATGAGCTACTGTGCAAAAATCTACCTTGAACGTTTTGTTTGTAGCAGGAATCATGTTGCCGTCAAGCCCCTCCATTAGACCTTTGTGTGTACCTGTGAATTCTGCTATAGAACAAGTCCAATCGTCACGACCAAACAGTATCTTATATGGATTGTTGCTAACACAGTTATCAGGAAACGCGTTGAAAAAATATTCTCCCTCCTTCCTATGTGCTGCTATTCCTTTAGTGGGTGGCTGACCAGGCCAACGTACAATCACATCATCAGCATGACGTTTACTAAAAGTATCCCAATCCTGTGAATTCCACGCATCATCTAACGTTTTCATCAATTTCATATTTTCTTGATCGCTCATACCCATAATATGTAGTAGAAAATAGAAAAGTCTTTCCGGTGTAGACTTTGTTATAGCATTTATTAAAAGTAGGGATCAATTATGGTCCCTCCATAAAATAAAACTTTATTATTCTATATTGAGTATAGTAACAACGGCACTCCAATATTATCTAGTGCTGGTGGGCCCAATTCTCCCGTCAATAACATTTGCATCCCTCAGCCTTAACCCTTTTATAATTTGTTGGGCGTAATAATTCTAACCTAACTTCCAGCAATGCTCACACTGGTGGGTACCTGTCTGACCATTTTTCATTAGCCCGCCAGTTTTTTAATAGGTGTAGCATAAAACGGTAATAAAATACTGATAAAACCCTTTTATTGTTTGTTGAGTATAACTATGCAAGTGTACATAACGGCCAAGAATACGCGCGTAGCTGGTGGGCCTTTCTAGATTTGGCCCATCAGTTCTAATTCTGTAACTGGGTCGACCATAAAGGCGATCAACTAAGTTGGTCGCCTTGAACCATTATGCATGAAATTCTACAAAATGTATCATACGTTGGATCCGATTTGTTAACAATATTGGTTCCCGATGGGTCCGTTAAGTATTCGGGTTCATATACAGAGGTATTTATAGAAATGCTATATGAGGAGGGTGAAAGAGTGTTAACTGTTACACTTGAAACCACCGTAAGTAACATTCACATGAGAATATTAGATAAATTAATTATGCCTATTGTTGGATTAAAAAAGATTTTGTCTACAATGTTAGAGGGAGAAAATCCTAGTGTCTGCGGTTATTGAAAAAAAATTCCTATATTGGATTTTTCTATCCAAGTGAAAAGTCTAAGTATTTCCTCAGATGCTGAATTAATATAGATCACTATAGATTGAATAGATCAGCCTAGCCGATTTATTTATTTAAGGTAGACAGAATATTTGCCTGTAGTTTCCAAATTTCTATTCTCTTATTAAACAAATCAAAGTCATGAGATGAAATATCCATTGAAGGAACCTTATTTTTCAGGTAACTTACTGCTTTATTCGCTATTTCAGTAGTTGGTGTAACATCTAATTCGTCATTCTTTGTTATGCCTAAACTTTCAAGCAAATTTACATCAGAAGGTGTAATAACTGAAGCTGTAATACGTGGATTCTCCAATATATTACTCTTAGCACATGGAAAAAAATATGGAACGCATACAAAATTGAGTGATGACAAAATATCATTAACTGTAATAATTGTCCTTTTATCAAGCAATGCAGTATCGCATGCTTTCAATATCATGATATTTGTCAATGCTTCAACTTCGCCTGAAGAAAGCATAGTATCAACAGCTATCTTTGAAACCATATCTGATATTTGATTTATAATTTCAGGGGTAGTAGTCAGTCCCAAATCGTTGGTTTTTTTTAGGATTTCTTCTCGGTTCATTCATCGAAAGATAACCTGCGCATTTATTAAGCCTATCCCGATAGGTAACATCGCATTTTGAACAAATCTAATGAAGAAACATAATTCTTGCAAAAAATAGGAGTTTAATGTATCTTCTTCGGCTTCTTAATTTCCATTAAATCCAATTACTCTTTCTTCTCTGATCTATAAATACCAAGTTCCTTCAGAATGCTAATTACTACAGGAATCTCCAAATCTACTTGCATCGCAATAAATTCTTCACCAATTCCGGACAAATATAAATTCCTTATAGCATCCTTTTTTTGTTCTGAGATCATTTTTGTTTTTGACAGCTGATGTCTACTATAAATTGATTGTTATTCGATATATATATTTGACATAACATGATTTGATATAAGCTACTGACACAATCAATAATTTATGAGATTGAGATCGTTACTTCCATTGGAATTTAAGCTCAGTTCATCGATTCCTTAATTAAAATTCTGGCGATACCTGTTCTACTGGACTCTAATCTTGCATATTGAAGAATTACTTGATAATCTAAATAATATGACAATGAAATAAAAAGGTGGGAACATTTTGATTTCCTCTTGGGGTTACCAAGGAGTTGAGTTAGGCATCATTGACATGTTTCCTTTTTCTTGCATCATGTCCATCTTAGTCCTGTTTCCCATATGAGACATAAAGGCGGCAATATCAGCTTTGGTTATGATTGTACCGTAGATTGGCGTATCACCAAAGTGGTTGTCAGTTTTTGCGACATCCAATGATATTGCAATTGCGTGGTTGTCCGTTACTTTGATTTCAACCGGTACATCTTTGATTGGTCCCTCCTTCATCGTAATTGTGACTGTTCCCTTGTGTGTAGTCGTCTTATCCTGCTTGGCGATGTCGCTCAATTAATCGAACTTATTCAATAATTGAAGCAGACAAATTGCATAGAGAACTAAGAATTTTGGATTGGATTTTTTATCAAGTTTGCATTAACGAAATAAAAAAGTTTGAAAGTTTATAACATTACTCGAGGTCAAAAGTATCGAAGCTATTCGAAGAATAAAAAAAGAGAAGTCATTTTTTCATCTCTTTAATTTCAACTGATATCCCTATCGCATAAAGCAAAATCATAAGTATCCATTCTACCACATAATTTCTATCTATGTTTCACATTCTTCCCTTAAACTTGAAAAAGGTTCTGGATCTGATTCTGGTTCTCGCTCTAGTAACAGCCTCTTACTTGATTCTGCGGATCGTAATGGATCATTTCTGAAAGTGGTAAACAGTCTGCTGAGTTCAGGAGTTTGAATTCTTTTAGTCTATCATTTACGTTCAATCGACTATTACTATTCATTTTCCTTCAATCACTTTACCAATAGAATGATAAGTCCTGTCACTAAAGTAGCCGAACTAGAGCAAATATTATCATGGTCCACTTTTCAAATTCATAGCAAAGTCCAATTATTTATTTTGTCACCTCATCAATTACTTTGTTCTGTATATAGAGTTAATAATCTGCGTATTCTATTAGTTGAAGTCTCTGAAGATATGGATACTAATCTTCTTCCTTTTCTTCTATTTCTTGCTCTTCAATTGTATTCCCGAATTCGTCTTTCTTTTCAATTTTTGTTTCTTTTTTCTTTTCGTCTCCCATGTTATACTGTTGAACAACATTGGTTAAATACGTGACAAGTATAGTTGTAGAAAGATCATCTTTTTTACGAACTTCGATACTCTATAAATAAACAAAGTATAAATTATTTTGTATTGCCAGCTTTTACATTGAATACATTAAATGAGATACCGAGTAGGATTCTTGGGAGTATTTTTCCAAAAGTAAGAATGGCACTGGCACTTACAATTTCGATAGTGGCCGATCTGCTGGACTATACTGCGGCACCGTTGCTCGGCATGCCGATCATAGGAGACGTATTTGATTTAATTGTAATGAGTATGCTATACTCTATAACAAAAAGTAAGGTTTCATTAATAATGAATCTCGCTGAATTCATACCTTTTCTTGGTGACTTTCTGCCAGTCTACACGGCTTCTACAATTATTTGGATATTAAGAGAATCGGGATATGATGGTCTACTTATAACCAGGCGACTATTAAGATTACTTTCAAGTACTCAGAGCACTGTCCGAAGCGGCTTATTTTAGACCAATTCAGATACTCGGAGTTCATCTAAATAACATTCTACCATTCATTTCCTCCGACCCAGTTGCAGAATTTTAAAGCAAAAGTTCGATTTAAAATAAGCGATAAACGTGAAAATTTCATTTATTTATCTCGTAACGTTAGGTTTCGCAAAAGTGACAAAAGAGGGTGCTAAGACAGGGAAATACAGTTCTGACAATGAAGATCTTTTCTGCTCAATATAAGAGATCTGAGCAGTACTCAGTTGTCTTGTTTGAAATCGTGTTTTTTCTGCTCGCGTGCTTGTTCATAGTGCGAACCTTCAGTTTTTATGTCCTTTGTATTATAGGAGATAATCGTTTTCAACGGTCATTATCCTCTTCCTTTCACTATAGTCTTTTCTTCCCTTATCACTTTATAATACTTATAGTTAAACACACTACATAACAGTAACAAAACCACGCAAAAGAATCACGGCACTTTTATCAGTGATTTTTGTTTTAGTAAATCACGAGTCTGTAACTGGTTATTCACTTCCGCACACAGTTTTTCTAGGTGTATGGGCTTCTGAAGAAATCCATTTATTCTTTCCTGTTTAGCATATGCTTGAAAAAGATTATCATTAAGTGTGAACGCTGTCATTAGTATAGTTCTTACAATTGGTTTAACATCTTTTATCCTCTTTATGAATTCCATTCCATTTAGTTCAGTCATTCTTAGATCGGAAATTATGAGCACATATTTGTTCTTATTAATAGAAAAATGTTCTAATGCTAAGATGGGATCTGTAAATGTGAGGAATGACTGGCAAAAATAACGACTAATCAATGGGGAAGATTGGAAACTGATGAAGTTTTCAAGCGTCGATTCCTACTAGTCATAGATCTGAGATTTTTTTTCTAGCCACCTTAAATCCTGACTTTATATTATCAATAGTATCGTGCGTTGCTTCCTTTATCTCATCTAAAGAATCACTTTCCAATCCTACTTCAACACCTGCCTTTAATTTACCTGAACCTTGGTCTTCGTTTTCCACTCCTACTCCAGCACCTCCCTTTAATTTACCCAAAGTACGGCCGCCTTTTTCCACTCCTACTCCAGCACCTGCCTTTAATTTACCTGAACCTTGGCCGCCCTTTTCCCTTGCCTTGGTACTCTTTGCCTTGGTACTCTTTGCCTTGGTACTCTTTGCCTTGGTACTCTTTGCTTTCGTACTCCTTGCTTTCGTACTCCTTGCTTTCGTACTCGTACTCCTTGCTTTCGTACTCCTTGCTTTCTTACTCATATTATTTTATGTGTAACAAGTTATTTAAATTAGTCTCCATCAAAAATCCTTCTACTTATTTAATCAAATATCATAATATGCTATTCCATTACAAAGTAATACATAATCTTCTTTCAGAATTATTATATAATCGTTACAAAAGGAGAAACAATAGATCTAATTGATATACAGTTTATAGTACTGTTATGTCCGATGCAAGGAACATGTGACCTATGTGGAACTAAGAACGTTGAATTACAGCAAAAATACCTAGAGGATCGAGTCAAATACGTATGCAATAATTGGGCATAAACGAGAAGATAGAAATCTCCTCTCATTTTTTTAAGCTACAATTCCAAATAAAAAATCTAGTAAATAAAAAAGTAAGTAGAAGTTCTAATGAAATTTATATTAATGTATTAAAAAACAGAGGTAAGTTCTGCTCGAATTAGGGCAAGAAATTAATCCTTGCGATAATTCTGGGCGTCTTCCTTTGTGATTGCAAACCAAACTTTGTCTCCATCAAAGCGTTCGACTAGATTTTTTGGTAAATAAAATTTATCTTTGTCTACTACGCCCTTTTTAGTAACAACAATTTCGGGTTCAATCTCATGTACTTCACCCAAATCATAATCATTCATACCTCGTGCTTCTTTTTTTAGGATATCATCCCAGTTTGTTATATTAGCCATAACATATATGGTTCAACATTTGATATAAAGGTTGGATATTTTTTATCTGACGTCTGAACACGATAGCGCGAACTAGTTTCCTTAAACAATATCAAGTAGTATAATTCACTAAGCAAACATTTGACAGGCTGGTGGATGCTATCATCTTTACCCATTCAACCATTTGCGAGAATATTTCCTCGTCTTAACTCTCTTTTGATATCTTCATCTTTCACCTTTTCTACCCCATCTTTTTAATTTCAGATATCTTTTTTGAAAATTTAATAGAAAAAAAGATTATCCTCCATGTGCGTTACGGTTATGATCATCTAATTCCGCCTGGCTTTTGAAGGATGCTCCACAATCACATTTAAACTGGTTTTCCGACATTTCTAAAATAACTCTCGCAACATTCCTTTTAACCATTACATCTGTGGTAACAGAAAGTAACACCGGAAATCAGCCAAGCCCAATATTGACCTCTTAGCGGAACATTGCAAATTCTTACTATGTGGGTAGTTTAAACTCCATTTAAACGATTATGCACATTAGATTAACATGGTACTAAACACCCTCGTCTATATTGCTCTTGTTATAATTGTAATAATTGTAATTGTTGTCCTTCTCAGATTCTTATTTAATGTCCTCCTTATAGCACCAATTACGTTTGAACACGATTATTTTGTCAAAAACGCCATTCCCATTTATCTGATATGATTACATTAACTAACCGATGTGTTGTTTCTAATTCTCAAAAAAGTCTAACACTCTTACAGATTTAGTTTTATCTCCGGTGCAATTCAAGGTGCTCACCAAGAAGATGTTTCGTGCATAATTTATTTGCAGGAATAAAATGTCCCAAATTCTCATATCTTTATTATTTCACCAATTTGAGAAGTTAGTAGTTTATCATTATTACAATACCTAATACTAATCCATATATCAAATGACCCATAAGACTGGCAATTGAAGGTAAATGGCCTAACTTATGATTCCACAAAGAATGCCCCGTTATTGGCTTGTGAATTGGTACAAGTGTGGCAATCCAAAGAGCAAATCCATACATCACAGATAACATCAAGGTGTAATCCCGCGTAATAGGAATGTCGAGAATTGATAGTATCAATGGAAACGCGATACCTGCCAATGATCCATTTAGGAAATGCAGAAAGAAAATATACTTGAAATTAAGTTTATTCCGAGGAAGGTGGAAAAATCTAATAGAAAGTAATTGATTTTCATGCCATTCAAATACTCCCAGCAATCCCCATTTTCTCCATGACGGGATTTCGGTCACTGTCATTACCGCTGTAGCTACTATTCCTGAAACAAGACCACTAAAAATAGCATCTGCACCTGTAAAAATCATTTTATAATTGTTTCACTAATTTTTGGTCCGTCTTTTGTAACTTCTCTGATACTGGGAAGAATACCACTTAACTTTATCCCTTTCAAAAATTTTACTTTTTTGAGTTTATCATTTTGTTTTTTTATTGTTATTGATTCAATTCCGATACCACCAACTAGTATAGGAGGAACACTTATCCTTGACTCTAATATTTTATTTATCAATTTATTTGTAGAGCCAATATTCTCGCCTAAAGTTATTGAGATCATAATCAAATCAGGATTAAATTTACCTGCAAAAGATATGATTGCGTTAGAAGGAACAGAAGGTGCAATGTTGGAGACGAAATATCCTTTGCTTCTTAGAAAAGATTCGATTACCATACATCCTAAACTGTGATATTCACCTTCAGGTGTGCATATCAATATCTTGAGAGCTTTTTTTTTCGCTACAGGATTCTTTGAGACCCTTTCATTTATTATTTTTACAAGTGTATGCGCAGCATTACTACAGACATGCTCAGTGGCAACATCCAGTCTACCCTCCTTCCACAACTCTCCCACCTTGTACATCACAGGAGCCAACAATCTCTCGTAGAACTTAACAAGTCCAAAAATTTGTGAATATCTCTCAAATATATCAACCAGAGAATTGGTATCATTTCTTATGAGAAGCTCCAGCATTTCCTCTTTCATGGTAAATTCCATTTTTTCTGCATCCGAAGAATGACAAGCAATAAACGTAACTACGTTTGGGTCGTTTTGAAACTCTTTTGGGATATCCTCAAGTGCTACTTTAGAAGATCTACCCAGATATTTAACAATCTCTTGTTTTACTCTTCCATTCCTGTTATCCCATACGCTCCTTACAAGATAAGCATATGAATGGCCTTTCACTTTTTTATCTCTGATAAATACCAATCTAGTACACTTGATCCCCTAATAAAGTGCGGAATAAGTAATCGATTTACGTGAAGTTGTCGACGTTCGTAAGCAAATGACCTTTCCATGTTTAAACATTTTTAACACTTACTAAAGACAGTGAATTCGTATCTTGTGAAACAGATTGTGGGAAGAGGCAATAACCAGACCTGCTATTGCTGCGCCTATGCAATTTCGAATTGTCATGACATATCCTGGCGGTGATGCAAGAACTGACGTCCCAAATATCAGATAGAAATTATCAAGGAGCCAAAATGTCAATGTGATCCATCCAATCATCCCCGCTACTATTGACCCTAGTCTAGCACCTTTATGTATAAAGAATATTGAAAAAGCTATACCAAAATACCAAAGGCCTGCCAATACCACCCATATGGGCTGAAAGATTTCTATTCTCGCATCCAACAAGTAGTACGTAAATCCCACAATTGCCAGCGCAATAGTAGATGCTAATAATATTCGTTTATTCAAACATGAAGATGCTCGCTCTTTTTTGATTATTCTCTCATTTTCCGTTTGCTCATTCCTTGCTATTTTAATTGAGTTTTCAAAGTTCTTTAAACGAAGTGGAATGATGTATGCAATAGAATTGTCTTTTACTATTGCCTCATGTCTGAGACTGTCGATAAGGGGCCGTGCAAGCGATGCTTTCACAGGTGTTATGAGATCAACCCAGTAAGAAGAAAGTCTTGGTGTTAAGAATGGAATGATAATGATTTTAATCGATTTTTTGAGAGTATTACTATATCGTCGCATCATATCCAAGTAAGAGAGGATCTCCGGTCCACCGATATCGAATGTTTTGGACTTTGTTTCATTCGTTTCTATAGATCTGACCAGATATTCTACTACATCATCAACCGCAATGGGTTGACATTTGGTCAATACCCATTTTGGACATACCATCAAAGGTAACCTTTCTACAAGATATTGCAACATTTGAAAAGATCCGCCTCCTTGCCCCAAAATGACAGCTGCTCTAAATATTGTAATAGCAGCATTAGATTTTTTTAGAACTTCCCCTACCTCTGTTCTACTTCGCATATGTTTGGATAATTCTTGTTCGGGTGCATATGTTAGGCCCCCAAGATAAATAACTCTCGATACCCCGGCTTCATTCACTGCCCGAGCAAAATTTTCTGCAGCAACTCTATCACGCTCAGCGAATTTTTTCCATTCCTTTGACGATCCTTCCATCGAGTGTATAAGATAAAATGCAACATCAACACCAGTTAATGCCTTTACTAATTCAGGATAGTTTTGAACATCAGCTTGCACAAATTCCAAATTATCTCTATCATTCTGAAAATACCTTGAAAGTGAATGTGCTTTTCTTGTCATACATCTTATACTCCAGTTGGTTGTGCTAGGTGAGACCAGCAACCTTCCTACAAGTCTGCGACCAATAAATCCACTTGCCCCAGAGACTAGGATCCTAATTTTCTTTTGCTTGTTTGTATCGTTACTGTTATCAGTACCCATGTCTAGTCTGTTCGGTTCCAATTCATGCGTGTCCATCACATTTATTAGCTGTTTCAATGAAGTCATTTTGCGCTTCTTATTTCGATTTTAAGTGGGAGAACCGACTAATTCCCCTTAATTCTGGCATCGATAAGCTTTCGCGTTGAGAGCTTTACTCCTGTCATTCTTCCTGCCAGTAATCCAAAGACAGCGCCATAGACTAGATGGAATAGTAATGATGCTGCCAATACGAAATAATACAGTCCGGCAAAGTGATTTGCTACGGAGTGCGCATAGGTACTGGCCTCTGTGATCATGAATGTATCCAATTTTGGTTGAATTCCAAATGTTGCTAACGGTACGAACAGTACTGCCCATAAAGATATCCCGAGCATTAATCCAAAAGATACCCCTCTTTTCATGTTGTATGGAATTAGTTTTGGCCAGAATAATGCTATTTGTCCAAATATGTTACCAGCTACAGTACCAGTTAATATATGTAATCCCAATCCAATGTATTGGGCGGAGGCGGGATCGTTAAAACCTAGTGATAATCCTATTACGACAAAAAAAGTTCCGTTTGGTGTACCCGATGCAAAGTCTATGACTTCTAGCAGTCCCGAAATTATCATAGCTGATATCAATCCCGCAAGTGTGCAGTATACTATCAGCATTTTTGGTGTATTATCTATTTTATGTAGTTCCATAACTGTATCGACGTCATTCATATATTTAAACTAATGCTAACTTTTTGCTCTAGTGCTAACTTATTAACTACCGAATTATTAAGATAACCAATATCTAAAACCGCATTCTTCAAGGTAAAATCTCGGAGATTTGTGAATCAATTTGACATAATTTTTGAGATCACCTATTCATGAGGGGTAACAACTACAAGTAGCACTAGAATATAAATTCGGGTTCGGTCGGAACCATGCGGAATTTCACACTAGTTCATTTTCTAAGAAAATGTAGTGAGAATGAAATAAGTTGCATAAAAAGGTGATATTATTCGAGGAAACTGAATGCGGTCGTACTGATAAACTGATAATCGCTAACGCTCTAATTTTCTGACCGTATATAAATGGCATACACAAATTCGCTTCGGAATTCAAAAGGTTCCAGAAGTAAAGGATATAATATCTATAGCTTGTTGCTTATCTACTGAGAACGGGCTGCACTTGGCTTTTATTATTTATTAGCATGTATCTCCATATAATACCTGTTAATCTAAGGTATCAAAAGGATTGGTAGGTTGTTAATTTCTTAGGTGAATAGAAAGTGGCTAGTTGCCATAGTAGACGATGAAGTCGATATTGTTAATCTGTTCCGCGAATCATTAGGTACGATTAAAGGAATA
>Ga0210378_10001504_pt1 | contig 12202 bp, 12 predicted proteins | sample PLM1_60_b1redo_FD_155465 | JGI IMG/M metagenome (GOLD analysis project Ga0210378, IMG submission 155465) | Groundwater sediment microbial communities from an aquifer in East River, Colorado, USA - PLM1_60_b1 redo | ecosystem: Environmental > Terrestrial > Soil > Riparian zone | place: USA: East...
CGTGCCGCGCGATCCGGGAACCGCGACGCGCAATTTCGACGGCGCGCAGGTCGTGTACGCCGGCGTGCTCGGCGACAGCACCCAGCTGACGCCGGAGCAGGCGGCGGGGAAGTTCATCGTGATCGGCGTACGGCGCGGCGCGAATCTTCCGCCTGCCGCTCAGGTGAACCGCGGTGCGCTGCTGGCGAGATATCGCAACTCGGCTGGCATCGCCGTCGAGGCCCTGGAGACGTTCCCACCGCAGGCGGTCGATTTCTTCCGGCGGCCCCAGACCATCATGCGCGACGCGCCCGCGACGGATACGACCAGCCTGCCGGTCTACGTGTACGTCAACGCGGACGGTGCCCGCACGTTGTTGGGCGCGTCGATCGACAGCCTGCGCGCGGGCGCGGTCGGCAAGACGCTGCACGGCTCGGTGTCATTCGTCGAGGTCGCCGCTCCGGCGCGCAACGTCGTCGCCATTCTGCCGGGCAGCGATCCCAAGTTGAAAGGCCAGTATGTGGCGGTGGGGGCGCACAACGACCACGTCGGGTTCGACCAGACGGCGGTGGACCACGATTCGATCCGCGCCTACAATGGCGCGATGCGCCGGCTCGAGCTGGCCGCGCCCAACCACCGCGTGACGCCGGAGCAGGTCCAGCAGATCCAGGTGAACGTGGACAGCCTGCGGCGCGTCCATCCCGCGCGGCGCGATTCGATCTATAACGGCGCCGATGACGACGGCTCGGGCACGAGTGCGGTCCTGGAGATCGCCGAGGCGTTCGCCGGCGCGCGCGGAGCGGCCAAGCCGAAGCGCTCGCTCATCTTCGTCTGGCATACTGGGGAAGAGTTGGGGCTGTTCGGATCGCAGTATTTCACCGACCACCCGACCGTCACCCGCGACTCGATCGTCGCGCAGCTCAACATGGACATGGTGGGGCGTGGCCGCGCCGATGACGAGAACGGCGGCGGCCCGGGATACCTGCAGCTCATCGGCACGCGCCGGCTCTCGACCGAGCTCGGCGACATGATCGAGACCGTCAACAAGGCGCGGAAGCAGCCCTTCACGTTCGATTATCAGTTCGACGCGACGGGGCATCCCGAGCAGTACTACTGCCGCAGCGATCATTACATGTACGCGCGTTACGGCATCCCGATCGCGTTCTTCACGACGGGCAATCATCGGGACTACCATCAGGTGACGGACGAGCCGGAGTACATCGACTACGACAAGCTCGTGCACGTGTCACAGTTCGTGTATGACATCGCGAAGACGGTTGCGAACCTCGACCACCGTGTGGTTGTCGATAAGCCGAAACCGGACCCACACGGGAATTGCGTGCAGTAGCCGGTACCAACAATGCAAACGGGCCCCTCGTCGGGGCCCGTTTTGTTTTCAGGGCTGGCCGGGCTGGGGTGGGGGAGCGCCCGAGGCACCGAGGTATTCGACGGTGCCGTCGTCGTGCACGGCGAAATGATAGAACCGCCGCGCGATGCAGCCCGCAGGACAGTCGCCGTAGCCCACGCTGTAGTCGAGCAACACGCGCGAACCATCGATCGATCCGCCAATGTCGTTGCCGTCACCGACACCGTTGTTCGGCTCGGCAAACCTGACCCCGGTAGTCCCGCGAAAGAGCCCAGCGAGTGCATTGATGTTGAGCGGCTCGGGCGGCCCCAGGGTGATGAGCACGTCGCCATCGTGCATCGTATACACGCTGCCCACCGTAAGTGAGTAACGCGTCAGGAGCGTATCGATCGTTGGGTCGCCGGTTGGAATCTCGCGGCGCGCCAAACGCTGGACCCAGTCTTCGGTCCCCAAGAGCCACAGCAGCAGGCTGCGCGTGGCGGGATTCATCGTGTGGATGCGGTACACATCCACCACCGTATCCCGCGCGGGCAGCGCCGCCGCGTTGTAAACCAATACGAGCGCGTTGTAGTACGGTTGAACCGCGTCCTCAGGAATCGAGACTTCGGAAGAACCGTTCGCCAATAGATCGCGCAACGCCAGGCGGTTGGCGTCCTCGAGATACGCGGCTCGCAGCTCAGCCGGCACCCCCGAATCGTCGACGCTCGATTGGATGGAGCGCGGCGCGGTAGCGGTATCGCAGGCTGCGAGCATGACGACAGCCGCGAGCAAGAACGAAACAGGCCTCATGAGTCCCCTCCGGGTGCGCATCATCTGATTGATGATACCTTCCCATCATGCCTGCGGGTTACAGCCACCGTTCGCTGGTCGACAAGCTCGGCATTAAGCCCGGGACCCGGATCGCAATTCTCAACGCGCCACGGGGTTACCGCGCGACACTCGGCAGTTTGCCGCCCGGGGTCGTTGTAGCCTCCGCGGCGCGCGGCACGTTTCCCATCATTCAGTTCTTCACGCGCAGCCGTTCCCTTCTCCAGACGAAACTCGGCATGCTTCTCAACGCGCTGGAGCCGGACGGTGCTCTGTGGATTTCTTGGCCCAAGAAAGCGTCTGGCGTCGCAACCGATATGACCGAAGACGTCGTGCGCGAGATCGCCCTGCCCACCGGCCTCGTCGACGTGAAAGTGGCCGCAGTGGACGACGTGTGGTCCGGCCTGAAGCTCGTGCGCCGTCTCAGAAATCGGTGATCTACTTTACGTTATAAAGTACTTGACAGATAGACCCAGACCCCTAGCTTTCCTGCCTATGACCGCCCCGCGGCCGCTGCACGATCGTGCACTCGATAACCTGCAGTTCATCCGCTCCACGATGGAGCGGGCCGGCTCGTTCACGGCCGTGCCCGGATGGGGCATGGTCGTGCTCGGTCTGACGGCGTTGGTCGCTTCGGCGGTCGCCGGAGCCCTGCCGGTCGAGCCGGTGTACGGCGCGTCGCAAAGCCGCTGGCTCTGGGTCTGGATGTTCGAGGCGTTACTCGGCGCGGGGATCGGCGTCGCCGCGCTCCTCTATAAGGCCATGCGCGCCGGCGCTGCTATAGCCCACGGCCCGGGACGGCGCTTCGGACTCAGCGTGCTGCCACCGTTCATCGTCGGCGCGCTGCTGACATATGTGTTGTGGCACGCGAAGCAGCTCGCGCTCCTCCCTGCCGTCTGGTTGTTGTGCTACGGCACCGGCGTGGTCACCGGCGGTGCATTCTCAATGCGGGTTGTGCCCGTAATGGGGATTTGCTTCATGATCCTGGGCACGGCGGCCCTGTTCGTACCCGTCAGCTGGCAAGCCTGGCTCCTCGCAGTCGGTTTTGGCGGCCTGCACATCCTATTTGGCCTCCTCATCGCACGGAGGTACGGTGGCTAAGAGCAACACGGCGCGCGTCACCCGCGCGGAACCGGAACGACCGGTGAAAACGAAAGCGCAACCGGCGCCGGCGCATCTCGACCGGCTGATTCACGAGCGCGTGCGGCTCGCGATCGTGAGCGCGCTCGCGGTGCGCGAGAGTGTCACGTTCAACGAGCTGAAGGCGCTGCTCAAAACGAGCGACGGCAATCTCAGCGTCCACGCGCGCAAGCTCGAGGACGCGGAGTACATCACGTGCGACAAGTCGTTCGCGGGCCGCGTCCCCAAAACCGAATACCGACTCACCGCCCTCGGCCGGCGGGCGCTCGAGCGCTACCTCGACCACATGGAAGCGCTGATCCGCGCGACACGCGCTCGCTGACATGGACTCTTTTTTTTGCGGGATAGCTTTATGAAACAAAGTACTTCTTTCCACGTCGCCATCGTCATGGACGGCAACGGGCGCTGGGCCACACGCCGCGGCCTGCCGCGCGCGGCCGGGCACCGCGCGGGTGCGGAGGCTGTCCGCCGCGCCGTCCGCATCGCACCGGGCTGCGGCATTACCGCCCTCACGCTCTACGCCTTCTCGTCCGACAACTGGACGCGGCCGGCCGTCGAGGTCTCGACGTTGATGCGGCTGTTCGCGCGACATCTGCGGACCGAGACGGCCGAGCTCGCGGCGGAGGGCGTCAAGCTCACGATCATCGGCCGGCGGGACCGGCTGCCTCACTCGCTCGTCACCGCGATTGCGGCGGCGGAGTTGGGGACGGCGGGCGGGACGCGTCTGGAGCTACGGATTGCTGTCGATTACTCCGGCCGCGCCGCGATCGAGGCGGGTCAGCTCCTTCCTGACGTCGATCTGCTGATTCGCACCGGCGGCGAGCAGCGGTTGTCCGACTTTCTCCTGTGGGAATGCGCGTACGCCGAGCTGTGGTTCACCGAGCGGATGTGGCCGGACTTTGGCGCGCCGCAGCTCGCGGCCGCGATCCACGAATTCCACTCACGCGACCGCCGCTTCGGCGGCTTACCGACGCAGGAGGCAGTATGACCGTGGTCCCCGTCCTCGCTTCGCGCACGAAGCTCGGGCTCGAGATTGCCGCCGCCGGCGCTGTGGGTGGCATCGTCGGCGATTCGCTGCTGCGCGCGATGCCCTGGGGCCTGAACGTCGCCCTGGGCACCACGGCGCTGGTCGGCGCGGGTGCCTGGCTCGTTCGCCGGCACGGCGTCAAGCATGGACCCGATACGGCGTGGCTTGCGATCACGGCCTTGCTGCTCGGGCTCGCCTTCCTGCGGAGGGACGCAGCGACGCTGGCCGCGTTCGACACGATCGCGCTCATCGGGGCGCTGGCCCTCGCCGCGGCGAGCCTGCAGGGAGAGCTGATCACCACGTGGTATCCCTTCGATCTCATTCGTGGCGTCATCAGCGCGACCGCATCCAGCATTTTCGGCGGCTTCGTGCTCCTGCTGAGCGACATCCAGTGGCGCGAGCTCCCGCAGGACGATCGGCTCCGCAACGTGCGCCGCGTGGTGTTGGGTGTTGCAATCGCCGCACCGGTGCTGGTGGTGTTCGCGGCGCTATTCGCATCGGCCGACCAGGTTTTCAGCAACGTGCTGACGAACCTCTTTGCGTTCGATGCCGAGACGGTCATCTCACACACGTTCTTCATCGCCTTTTGGGCATTTCTCGTCGCCGGGTACCTCCGCTGGTCGTTCCTTGGTCAGCCACTCCATGCCTTCACCCCGAAACCGAGAACCGTGTCGAGCGTCGTGCCCCTGGCAACGGCCCTGGGACTGTTGAACGCCTTGTTCCTGATGTTTGTGGTCGTGCAGCTGCGCTACTTCTTCGGCGGAGCGGCACTGGTCGAACAAACCGGTGGACTGACCTACGCGGAGTATGCGCGGCGCGGCTTTTTCGAGTTGATGACCGCCAGCGGGCTCGTGCTTCCGATCCTGCTTGGCGCGGAAGCGCTCGTGCACCGCGCGGCGGCCCCCCAGGTCCGCGTGTTCCGTCAGCTGGCGGGTCTGTTGCTCGGTCTGCTCGCCGTCATCATGGCCTCGGCGCTGCAGCGCATGCGGCTGTACGTGTCGGCCTACGGACTGTCTACCGACCGGCTGTACGCGACGGCGTTCATGATCCTGCTGCTGGGCGTGTTCGCCTGGTTCGCGTGGACCATTCTGCGCGGGCAACGGCAGCGCTTTGTGTTCGGCTCGCTCATGCAGGGCCTCGCGGTCCTGGCCGGCCTGCATCTGGTCAATCCTGACGCCTTCATCGTGAAGACGAATCTCAATCGCCCGGCGGCCGAGCGTCCGTTCGATGCGAAGTACGCGCTGACGCTCGGTGGCGATGCCGTCCCTGCCCTGGTCGACGCCATGCCGCGGCTGAGCGCGGAAGACCGTTGTGTCGTCGTGCACGGCCTCCTGGCCCGTTGGGACAAGGAGGAAATCGATTGGCGCACCTGGAACTGGAGCCGCGCGCGCGCCCGTTCGCTCGTCCGCAATCAGGCCGACGCCTTGAGAGCGTCGTGTCCGGCCCAACCCAAGGAGCAGCCCAATGATCACTGATGGCTTGAATCCGTTCACGGTGCTGCTGTTCGTGGGGGCGGTGCTCGCCGGCGCCGCACTGCTCGTGCTCTACGTAATCGCGCGAATCACCAAGCGTGAGCCCCTCGCGCGGGTCACGCTGCGTGTGCTGCTCGGCGGCACGGGCGTTTATGTCGTGATCTTCTTGATTGCTTCGCTCACCAGCCGCAGTCGCGTGCTCGCGGTCGGTGAGGAGAAACACATTTGTGAGATCGACTGTCACCTGGCCTATGCGGTCGCGGCGACCAAATCGGAATCACTGCCGAACGGGATGGTGCGTCATACGGTCACCGTGAAGGTGCGTTTCGATGAAGGGACGATCTCATCGCGCCGGCCACGGGACGCGACACTCACACCCAACAGCCGCTACGTCGCGTTGGTGGATGACGCGGGCCACCGGTACGCGGGATCGACCGATGGGCTGAAGCGCAAACTGATTCCCGGTGAGTCGTACACGACCGACGTCCTGTTCGACGTGCCTGCAGATGCAAAGGGCCTGCGACTGGTACTGCGCAATAACGATCCCGAAACGGCATTCATCATCGGGCACGAGAACAGCTTGTTGCACCGCAAGACGACGTTCGCCTTGTTGAAGCCGATCTGAGCATGCGACACGTCGGTCGAATTGTCGCAGTTTCGATCGGACTGGTGGGCGCGGGGCTCCTCTTTGGCGCGATTGCCGGCGGGACATCGTTCGCGCTCGTTGGGGTCCTCGCCGGTGCAGAGATCTCCACGGAAGCGTTTGAGATTGGCGCGATATTCGGTGCTCCGCTCGGAGCCATCACGGCGCCTCTGCTCTCGTGGCTGCTGCTGCGTCACGTGCCGCTCGGAAAGATGTTCCTCGTCTGTTCTGTCGGCACCGCGATTGGTGGAATCGTGGGATGGTTTGCGACGGCGGCTGGGGGGAACATCATGGTCAACCCCCTCGCGGGCGCGTTTGCCGGATGTGTCCTTGCCGCGATCGCGCTTCGCTCTCGCGTGCAGCACGCCTGAGGCATGACTTCCCGACGGGTCCTAGCCGATACGGGTAAGGTTGTCGGCGCCGGAATTATCAGCGCCGCGGCGGCCGCTGCATGTCTGGTCTCCTTCTTTCTGCTACCGGCCATACTTGGGGTCATTGTCGAGGGTGTGTTGTCCACCTTTGGAGTCGTTCGTACGGCGCTCGCGATGATCGTCGTGTCGTTCACCTCGTGGTTCCTGCAGATGTCGCCAGGTAGTATGCTGCTCGTCTTGGTCGTGGCCGCGACGGTCAGCGGCGTCATCGGTGGCTTCATCGGTGCGTGCCTGGGCAGCCTAGGCGCGACGCTCGTGCTGCAGCGACTCTTCCGTCCAGACCGATCGCAATAGATTTGGAGGCATGAGCCTCCGCATTACGCAGGTAGACGCGTTCACCAACAAGCCATTCGCCGGTAACCCCGCGGGAGTCTGCATCCTCCCGCAAGCCGCTGATTCGACTTGGATGCTGGACGTGGCGCGCGAGATGAATCTCGCCGAGACCGCATTCCTGGTGAAGCAACCCGACGGCTACGATCTCCGCTGGTTCACGCCCGCCGTCGAAGTCGATCTCTGCGGCCACGCGACGCTCGCAAGCGCCCACGTGCTGTGGGAAGACGGTCATTTGAAACCGGACGTCCAGGCTCGATTCCATACCAAGAGTGGGCTGCTCACGGCCGACCGGCGCGATTCCTGGATCGAGCTCGACTTCCCCGCCACCCCCGCGGCGGCCGTACTGCCGCCGGCAGAACTCAGCGACGCGATCGGCGCGAAGGCGCAGTTCGTCGGGCGGAGCAAGTTCGACTATCTCGTCGAGCTCGAGGGCGAAGAGGTCGTCCGCCAGCTCGATCCGGACATGGGAGCGATCGCACGCGTCAACGCGCGCGGCGTGATCGTGACGAGCCGCACCGACGGCACGAACAAATACGATTTCGTGTCTCGCTTCTTCGCGCCGCAGTCCGGTGTTCCGGAAGATCCCGTCACGGGATCGGCGCACTGCGCATTGGCGCCGTACTGGAGCGGGAAGCTCGGCAAGAAAGAACTCGTCGCCTATCAGGCGTCGCCCCGCGGGGGCGAGCTGCGGCTGCGGTTGGTCGGTGACCGCGTCAAAATCGGCGGCCAAGCCGTCACGGTGTTGCGCGGTGAGCTGACCGCGGGCAATATGGCGTCGTGACCGAATCCAAGAGCACACATCGCGTCGTCGGCTATCTCATGGCGCTCGGGGCGGGCGCCACGTGGGGTACGACCGGCCCGCTTTCGACCGGCCTCTACGATCTCATGCCCGCCACGAGTATCGGGTTCTGGCGCGTGCTCATTGGAACGGTGGCGCTCGCGATCTGGGGCATCCTTTTCCGTCGTGATCTGTTTCGGGCCGATCGCCGTGGTTGGCTGCTCGTCGGGTTGGGTGGTGGAGCGATGGTCGCGCTGTTCGAAATCGCGTATCAGTTCGCGATCGGCGGCGTCGGCGTCGCGGGAGCGGCGGCACTGCTCTATACCGCTCCCGTCATCGTTGCCGTCCTGGCTCGCGTGATTCTGAAGGAAGCGTTGACGCCGACGCGCGTGGCACTCGCAGTCATCGTAATGGTCGGAGTCGCCCTTACGGTCACCGGCGGCAGCAATGCCGGAGCCGAGGCTGCGCGTATGGGCGTGAGCGCGGGCATTGCCGGCGGCCTCTTATCGGCGCTGAGCTACGCCCTGACATCGTTGATGGGACGATACGCGGCGCCCCGCTATGGAGTGGTGAAGGTTCTGTTCCTCGAGGCGATCGGCGGCGTGGTGCTGATTTGGATCGCGTTGGCTATTTGGGACCGATCGCCGCACCTGCCGCCTTCCCCAACCGCTTGGCGCGGTCTGCTTGGACTCGCCGCCGGCTCCGTCATCGCCGCCAACCTCTTGTTCTTCGGGGCTATGAAGCGGATCGAAGCCGCTCCCGCCTCAGTGGCCGCGACAATCGAACCCGTCGTCGGCGCGTTGCTCGCGCTGCTGCTCTTCAGCCAGCGGCTCACCGCACTGGGCTGGCTGGGTCTCGTCATGGTCGTGAGCGGAGTGGCCGCGGGTTATATGCTGGAGGGATTGAAGAAGGAACCGACCGCCGATGCGGAACCTATGGGGCGGCCGGCGTAACAAGGGGCCACGAATCGATTGACGTCAAGCCGGGTAGATTCTCGCCATGCTACTTCTCCCCCTGTTCCTCGCGCTCGCGCAACAGCCCACGCCAACGCCCCAGCTGCCGCAATTGCCCGTCGCGCGCACCGACACCTCGCCATTTCGGCGCCTCGAGCTCCCCACACCGTCGCTGCTGCGTGAAGGATCCGGCCGGCCCGGGCCGGAGTACTGGCAGCAGCGCGTGGACTATACGATCGCCGTCTCGCTCGATACGGCGACGCACACGATCGCGGGTCGCGAGACCATCCGCTACACGAACCGCTCTCCGGACACGCTGCGCTACATCTGGCTCCAGCTCGACCAGAACATCTTCCGCGATGACAGTCGTGGCGCCCTCCTGAATCCTCCCGACGCGCGGTTCGCCGCGCGGGGGTTCAAGGGTGGCTTTGTGCTTGACGGAGTGCGGACGGTCGGGCTGGCGGGCGGACGGGCCGTTAGAGGTCGAGCATTGAAGACTACGGAAAACGGCACGCTCATGCGCGTGGAATTGGATCCCGCGCTCCCTCCCCGCGGCATCACGTCACTCGAGATCGGCTACTCGATTCAGGTTCCGGAGCACGGCGCCGACCGCATGGGACGCGAGCAATTCCCTGAGGGATGGCTGTACGAGATCGCCCAGTGGTATCCGCGCGTCGCCGTGTACGACGACGTGCGCGGCTGGAACACGGAGCAGTACCTCGGCCAGGGCGAGTTCTATCTCGAGTACGGCGACATCGACTTTGCGATCACCGTGCCGCGTGGGTTCATCGTCGCAGGCACCGGCCGTCTGACGAATCCCCTCGAAGTGCTCACCGCGCAGCAGCGCGCTCGCCTCGCGCGGGCGCTGCATTCCGACTCGACCGTCGCGATCATCGCGAAAAACGAAGTCGGACAACCGTCCGCGCGGCCAGCGGGCGCGGGCGCGACCCTCACCTGGCGTTTCTCGGCGCGCAACGTCCGCGATGTCGCCTGGGCGGCCGCCCCGAATTTCATCTGGGATGCGAGCGGCTGGAACGGCATCCTGATGCAGTCGTTCTATCCACCGGTGGCCGATTCCATCTGGCGGGAATCGACCCGCATGGTCCGCCATTCGATCAAGCACTACTCGGAGAAATGGTTTTCATACCCCTATCCCACGGCGATCAACGTCAACGGTCCCGTCGGTGGGATGGAGTATCCGATGCTCGTGTTCTGCGCCAACCGACGTAGCCGGGAAGGGCTCTTCGGCGTGACGACGCACGAGCTCGGTCACGAGTGGTTCCCGATGGTCGTCGGCAACAACGAGCGGCTGTACGCGTGGATGGACGAGGGCTTCAACACCTTCATCAACATCTATTCGGCGCGCACCTACTTCCCCGATCAGGCGTGGCTACGGGCGCGCGGGCAGGCGGAGCAGTGGGCGCTGTTCGCCGCCACCGGACGCGACGAGCCGGGCATCACTCCCGCCGATCGTGTGGCGCCGGAGCTACTGGGCCAGGTGGCGTACAACAAACCGGCCACCGGGCTCTACCTGCTGCGGCACGCGATCCTCGACTCGACGCGCTTCGACACGGCGTTTCGCGAATACATCCGTCGCTGGGCGTTCAAGCACCCCACGCCCGCCGACTTCTTCCGTTCGATGGAAGACGGCGTAGGCGAGGATCTGTCCTACTTCTGGCGCGGCTGGTTCCTGCGGACCGATGTGGTGGATCAGGCAGCGGATTCGGTGCGAGCGTCCAAGGACTCCTCCGGGACCACGTACACCGCGATCTACCTCTCCAGTCCGGGCGGGTTGCCGATGCCGGTGGATCTGCGGCTGACGTTTGCCGACGGCAGCCTCGAAAACACACGCTTGCCGGTCGAGGCATGGTTTGAAGGAAACCACTTCACATACGTGCGGATATTTCCGAAGGAGCTCATCAAGGTCGAAGTCGATCCCGACAAGAACTTCCCGGATGTGCGACGGCAGAACAACACGTGGACAAAGTCGGAGGCGGCTAGCGCGCGGCCGTAGTTTCCCTCTCCCGCAACTCACCGCTGTAAAAGTTGGGCTTGCCGGAGGCTTGCAGCAGGGCGTGAACCACGAACTCGAGGCCGACGAAAAACAGTCCGCCCCACATCAACGAGGGTAATTCGCGGGTGTCGCGTCCGTAGAGGACCAGCGCCCAGCGTCCGAGCACGTAACACCACAAGCCACCCGCAAACCAGCCAAGCACCCGGACGATCTTGCCGCCCGGAGTCTCGATGCCTGGGATCTTCAGTAACAGGGCCTCCACCAGGTGGCCGACGTACGTGAAGGAGAACGCGAGCGTAAAGGCGTCGAGAAACTGCCAGCCGAAAGTGCCCTGACCTGGGAGCACGGCGGCCAGCAGCAGTGCCAGCGGCACCGCCAGCAGCGTGTTACGGGTGAGGGCTTTCATTCAGGTGCACCTCCAGCCAGTCGAGGACCGTGCCCCACCAGATGCGGCGATTCCGCGGGCGCAGCACCCAGTGTCCTTCGTCGGGGAAGTACAAGAACTTTGCGTCGACACCCATCCGCTTCGCCGCCGTAAACGCCTGATATCCTTCAGACAGGTCGACGCGATAGTCGAGCTGCGAATGCACGATCAGCATCGGCGTCTTCCAGTTGCCGACAAAATTCAACGGCGACCACTTCTCGTAGAGCGCGCGGTTCGCGTAGGCCGTACCGCCGAACTCCCAGTCGGTGAACCACTGCTCTTCGGTTGACCCGGCCATGCTCACGGTGTTGAACACGCCATCGTGGTCCACGAGCACCTTGAAGCGATTGGTGTGGCCGGCGATCCAGTAGACCATGTATCCGCCGTAGGAAGCGCCGGCCGCGCCCATGCGGGTCGTGTCAACATAGGGTAAGCGCGCCACAACATCCAAACCCTTCATCACGTCTTCGTACGGGTAATCGCCCCAATGCTGGGAGATCGCGTCGGTGAACTTCTGACCGTAGCCGGTCGACCCGTGGAAGTTCACCTCGGCGACCACGAATCCCCGGGCGGCGAACATCTGATTGTTCCACCGTGGACCCCAGCTGTCGGTCCACGCTCCCTGGGGCCCGCCGTGAATGAGATAGATGAGCGGATACCTTTTCGCGGGGTCGAAGCCAGGCGGCTTCTGCGACCAGCCGAAGACTGAATCGCCGAGTGCACCGACGAAGCCGAACTCCTCGAGCGGCGCGAGATCGAGCGTCGCGAGGGCAGAGTCGTTGTGATGCGTTAGGGCTTTGCCCGAGACCCAGACCTCGGGAGGGTGGGTGTTGCT
>Ga0210378_10001505_pt1 | contig 12195 bp, 14 predicted proteins | sample PLM1_60_b1redo_FD_155465 | JGI IMG/M metagenome (GOLD analysis project Ga0210378, IMG submission 155465) | Groundwater sediment microbial communities from an aquifer in East River, Colorado, USA - PLM1_60_b1 redo | ecosystem: Environmental > Terrestrial > Soil > Riparian zone | place: USA: East...
CGCGGCGTCGGCCCGCGCCGCCCGGGCGACCTCGACGTACGACCCCGCGCGCAGGACGTGCACGGCGAGGGTGACCGCGTCCGGGTCGACCACGACGAAGACCGGCACGCCCGCGTCCGCGTACACCCGCCCCTTGAGCGCGACGTCCGTGCGCCGGCTGCGCGGCGAGAGCACCTCCGCCACCACCCGGGCGTCCCGGGGGTAGCGCGGCAGCGGCTCGTCCACCGCGACCACCGCCACGTCCGGCACCACCTCGGTGTCGTCCGCGACCCGCAGCGTGAACGGCGAGAACACCTCGAGCGGTGGCGCGCATGCCGCCTCGAGCGCCCGCGCCAGCCGCCGCGCCGCCCGCTGGTGCGGCGCCGCCACGGTCGGCCCGACCAGCAGGACCCCGTCGACCAGCTCGACGCGGTGGCCGCCCGCGCGGCCGCGCGCCGCCGGCTCGTCCGCCGGCACCCGCCGCACCGGCCGCAGCGGCACGGGCGGGCGCGGCGTCGGTCCGGCTCGCGGCTCGGGTCGGGCGGCCACCGGCACCTCCGTGGTCGAATCGGCATCGGACGTCCCAGCCTGGCGCATTCGCCGCCGGCCGTGCCGGCGGCTGTCCACAGGCCGCACCACCGTCCACAGATCCGCTGGAGCCCATTGACCCGGTCGCGCTGCGCCAGCACGGTGGTCCGACGTACAACGATGCGGTGACGAGAGGGCGACCTCACCGTCCGGGGTGGTCACGCACGGTTTACCGTGGCGGCCGTTACCGGGCGATGGATCCCCGGACCACGAGAGGAGATCGTCTTGCGCCGAGCGCGTGGGATGGGGCTGGTCGCGGCGATGCTGGTCGGCGCGCTGTCGCTGACGGCCTGTGGCGACGACAGCCCGAGCGGCGGTGGTGGTGGCGGCAGCGGCAGCGGCTCCCCGAGCAGTGACCTGAAGGTCGGCCTCGCCTATGACATCGGCGGGCGGGGCGACAAGTCCTTCAACGACTCCGCGGCGGCGGGCCTGGACAAGGCCAAGACCGACCTGGGGATCAAGCAGGACAACGTGCGGGAGCTGTCCGCCCGCGCCAACGAGACCGACGCCGACCGGGCGCAGCGGCTCGAGCTGCTGGCGAAGGGCGGGTTCAACCCGATCATCGCGGTCGGCTTCGCGTACGCGAAGGCGCTCGGCCAGGTCGCCCCGAAGTATCCGGACGTGAAGTTCGGCATCGTCGACGCCACCACGTTCGACGTGAAGGGCGCCAACGTCACCAACCTGGTCTTCGCCGAGGAGCAGGGGTCCTACCTGGTCGGCGCGGCGGCCGCGCTGAAGACCAAGTCCGGCACCGTGGGCTTCGTGGGCGGCTGCAGCGTCCCGCTGATCGCCAAGTTCGAGGCCGGCTACAAGGCCGGCGTCGAGAAGGCCAAGCCGGGCACCAAGGTCGTGTCGAAGTACCTGTCGACCCCGCAGCAGGGCTGCACCGGCTTCAACGACCCGGCGGCCGGCAGCGAGTCCGCCAAGGGCATGTACGACGGGGGGGCGGACGTGGTCTACCAGGCCGCCGGCGGCTCCGGCACGGGCGTCTTCCAGGCGGCGAAGGCGGCCGGCAAGCAGGCGATCGGCGTCGACTCCGACCAGTACCAGTCGGCCGCCCCGGACGTCCGCGACGTGATCATCACGTCGATGCTCAAGCGCGTGGACGTGGCGGTCCTGGCCTTCCTCAAGGATGCCCAGCAGGGCGGGCTGAAGGCCGGCGAGGAGCGCTTCGACCTCAAGGTCGAGGGGGTGGGCTACTCGACCTCCGGCAACAAGATCGACGACATCAAGTCCCAGCTCGAGGATCTGAAGAAGCAGATCATCGACGGCACCATCAAGGTGCCGACGGCCGTATCCTGACGGCTGGAGACCACCCGGACCCGGGGGCGACGCGGTAGCGTCCCCCCGGGTCCGGCGTACCCGGGAGGAGGAGCGGTGGCGTCCGCACCGACCGCCGAGCAGCCCGCGGCGTCGGTCGGCGCGCCGGCGGTCGAGCTGCGCGGCATCACCAAGCGCTTCCCCGGGGTGGTGGCCAACTCCGATGTCGACATCGTCGTCCGGGCCGGCACCGTGCACGCGATCGTGGGGGAGAACGGCGCCGGCAAGTCGACCCTGATGAAGATCCTCTACGGCATGCAGAAGCCGGACGAGGGCAGCATCGCGGTCAACGGGCGGCCGGCCGCCTTCTCCTCTCCGGCGGACGCCATCGCCGCCGGCATCGGGATGGTCCACCAGCACTTCATGCTGGCCGACAACCTGACCGTGCTGGAAAACGTGGTGCTCGGCGCCGAGCCCGGCACCCTCGGCCGGCTCGACGCCCGCGCCGCCGGCCGCCGGATCAGGGAGATCTCCGACGCGTACGGGCTGGGCGTGCAGCCCGACCGGCTGGTCGAGGAGCTCGGCGTCGGCGACCGGCAGCGCATCGAGATCCTCAAGGTGCTCTACCGCGGCGCCCGCATCCTCATCCTCGACGAGCCCACCGCCGTGCTGGTGCCGCAGGAGGTCGACGAGCTGTTCGCGAACCTGCGCGAGCTCAAGGCCGAGGGCATCACCGTGCTGTTCATCTCGCACAAGCTGGACGAGGTGCTCGCCGTCGCGGACGAGATCACCGTGATCCGGCGCGGCACCACGGTCGCCACCGTCCGGCCCGACGAGGTCACCGCTCGCCGGCTCGCCGAGCTGATGGTCGGCGGCGAGCTGCCGTCCCCGGAGACACGCGAGTCGACCGTCCGCGAGCGGGTCGTGCTGACCGTGGAGGCGCTGACCGTCCGCTCGCCCGACGGCCGGGCGGTGCTCGACGACGTGACGCTCGGCATCCGCGCCGGCGAGGTGCTCGGCATCGCCGGCGTCGAGGGCAACGGCCAGGCCGAGCTGGTCGAGGCGATCATGGGGCTGCGGCCGGCGGCCGCCGGCCGGATCGTGCTCGCCGACCGGGACCTGACCGCGCTGGACACCCGGGAGCGCCGGGAGGCCGGCATCGGCTTCATCCCCGAGGACCGGCAGCGGCAGGGCCTGCTGCTCGAGGCGTCGCTGTGGGAAAACCGGATCCTCGGCCACCAGACCCGCCCGCCGAACGTGTCCGGCCCGTGGATAAACCGGGACGGCGCCCGCGCCGACACCGAGCGGATCGTCCGGGAGTACGACGTGCGCACACCGAGCATCGACGTCCTCGCGTCCGCGCTGTCCGGCGGCAACCAGCAGAAGCTGATCGTCGGGCGGGAGATGAGCGGCGACCCGGTGCTGCTGCTCGCCGCCCACCCGACCCGCGGCGTGGACGTCGGAGCGCAGGCCGCGATCTGGGACGCGCTGCGCACGGCGAGGGCCGAGGGACTCGCGGTGCTGCTCATCTCGGCCGACCTGGACGAGCTGATCGGCCTGTCCGACACGATCCAGGTGATCCTCCGCGGGCGGCTGGTCGCCGACGCGGACCCGCGCTCGGTCACCCCCGAGGAGCTGGGCTCGGCGATGACCGGCGCCGGTCTCGCCGCCGGCCCGGCCGGCCGGGCGAACCCCGCCGGCCCGGCGAACCCGGCCGGCCCGGAGGCACCAGACCCGGCGGCGCCCGGCGGACGCGGACCCACCGGCACCACCGGGACGGGCCCGCCGACCTCCGACCGTACGGCCGCCCGACCGGGGGAGGGGGAGGCGTGAAGCGCGTCGACTGGCAGCGCACCGTCCTGGTCCTGGCCGCGCCGACGCTCGCGGTCGTCGTCGCCGTGCTGCTCTCCTCGATCGTGCTGGTCGTCTCCGGCAACTCGCCGCTGCGGACGTTCGAGAGCATGCTCGACTTCGGCATCGACCCGGACAGCGTCATCCAGATCCTGAACAAGTCGACGACCTACTACCTCTCCGCGCTGGCCGTCGCCATCGGCTTCCGGATGAACCTCTTCAACATCGGTGTCGACGGGCAGTACCGCATCGCGGCCTTCTTCGCCGCGGTCGTCGGCGGCTGGCTGGCGCTGCCCGGGCCGCTGCTGATCGTCGTGGTCATTCTCGTCGCCGTCGCGGTCGGCGCGTTCTGGGCCGGGATCGCCGCGGTGCTCAAGGTGACCCGCGGCGTCAGCGAGGTCATCTCGACGATCATGCTCAACGTCATCGGCGCGGGCATCGTGGCCTACCTGATCGACCCGAGCCGGCTCGGCGTGCTGATCGGCAGCCAGCAGGTCAGCACCGAGCCGATGCCGGAGAGTGCGTACCTGCCGGGCATCCCGCTCGGCGAAGGCGAGGTCTTCGGCTTCATCCTCATCGCGCTGGCCTGCGGCATCGGCTACTGGCTGCTGCTCGGCCGCACCCGCTTCGGCTTCGACCTGAAGGCGACCGGCCTGTCCGAGACCGCGGCCGTGGCCAGCGGCGTGGACGTCAAGAGGATGATCCTCCGCGCGATGCTGCTGTCCGGCGGCGTCGCCGGCCTGGTCGGCCTCCCGCTGCTGCTCGGCGAGAGCCACTCGTACGGGCAGGACTTCCCGGCCGGCTTCGGCTTCGCCGGCATCGCGATCGCGCTGCTCGGTCGCAACCACCCGGTGGGGATCGCGATCGGCGCCCTGCTGTGGTCGTTCCTGGAGCAGTCCTCGCAGATCCTCGACCTGGAGGGGGTGCCGAAGGAGATCGTCACGATCATGCAGGGCATCACGGTGCTCTCGGTCGTGATCGCGTACGAGCTGGTCCGCCGCTTCTCGCTGGCCCAGCAGCAGCGCCGGGTCGGCGCGGAGCTGCGGGCCGCGGCCCGCTCCGACGAGGGGGCTGTGCCATGACGGCGGGTCTCGTCGACCAGACGATCACCCCGCCGGCGCCCGCCCGGCGCCGTCGCCGGCTCACCCTGCCGGTGGTCCTGCTCGGCATCGCGGCGCTGCGGGCCGCGGCCCGCTCCGACGAGGGGGCTGTGCCATGACGGCGGGTCTCGTCGACCAGACGATCACCCCGCCGGCGCCCGCCCGGCGCCGTCGCCGGCTAACCCTGCCGGTGGTCCTGCTCGGCATCGCGGCGCTGCTGGTGCTGGTCTCGCTCGTCCGGATGGTCACCGGCGCGGACGACATCACCTCCAGCGGCACCATCGGCGCGGCCCTGCGGCTGGCGGTGCCGATCGGGCTGGCCGGGCTCGGCGGCCTGTGGTCCGAGCGCGCCGGCGTGGTGAACATCGGGCTGGAGGGGCAGCTCATCCTCGGCACCTGGTTCGGCGCCTGGGGAGCCTTCGAGTACGGCGCGTGGTGGGGCGCGCTGGCCGGCATCGTCGGCGGTGCGCTCGGCGGGCTGATCCACGCCGTCGCCACGGTCACCTTCGGCGTCGACCACATCGTCTCCGGCGTCGCGGTCAACATCCTCGGCGCCGGGGCGACCCGCTTCCTGTCCGCGCTGGTCTTCGTCGACACGCCGGGCGGCGGCGTGACCCAGTCGCCGACACTGCCGCCGATCGACACGTTCACGCTGCCCGGCTCGGGCGCGCTGCGCACGCTGGAGGGGAAGGGCTGGTTCCTGGTCTCCGACCTCGCCGGCGTGCTCGGCGGGCTGGTCACCCAGGTGTCGCTGCTCACCGTGGTGGCGATCGCGCTGGTGCCGATCTCGTACGTGCTGCTCTGGCGGACGAAGTTCGGCCTCCGGCTGCGGGCGTGCGGGGAGGCGCCGTCCGCCGCCGAGTCGCTGGGCGTGAACGTCTACCGGATGAAGTACCTGGCCGTGATCGTCTCGGGCGGCTTCGCCGGGCTCGGCGGCGCCTTCCTCGCCGAGGTCGCGACGAGCATCTACCGGGAGGGCCAGACCAACGGCCGCGGCTACATCGGCCTGGCCGCGATGATCTTCGGCAACTGGCGGCCCGGCGGGCTCGCCGCCGGCGCCGGCATCTTCGGCTACACCGACTCCCTGCAGCTGCGCAGCGGGGGCGAGTCGGTGCACGCCCTGCTGCTCCTGCTCGCCGTCGTGCTCGCCGGCATCGGCGTGTGGAGCCTGGTGCGTCGCCGACGGCTCATCGGGATCAGCACGCTCGGGGTGGCCGCCCTGGTGCTGGTGTGGTTCCTGCTCACGGACACGGTGCCGGACGAGTTCGTCGGCTTCGCGCCGCACCTCACCACGCTGCTGGTGCTCTCGCTCGCCGCGCAGCGGCTGCGACCACCGGCGGCCGACGGAAGGCCGTACCGGCGGGGCGGTGACTGATGAGCGAGCGCGAGCGGGGAGCGAGGAGGGCGGCTCGGCTGGCGCTTGCGCCTGCCGGGCCGGCCGAGGAGCGGGCACTGAGCGAGCGCGAGGGCTCGCAGCGCGAGTGGGGAGCGAGGAGGGCGGCTCGGCTGGCGCTTGCGCCTGCCGGGCCGGCCGAGGAGCGGGCACTGAGCGAGCGCGAGGGCTCGCAGCAGGAGCGGGCATGAGCGAGCCGGACTGGCCGGCGCTCCGGGAGGCCGCCCGCGAGGTGATGCGCCGGGCGTACGCACCGTACTCGGCCTTCCCGGTCGGCGCGGCCGCCCTGGTCGACGACGGCCGGGTGGTCGTCGGCTGCAACGTGGAGAACGCGTCGTACGGGCTGGGCCTGTGCGCCGAGTGCGGCCTGGTGTCGGCGCTGCACGCGTCCGGTGGCGGCCGGCTCGTCGCGCTCGCCTGCGTGGACGGCGACGGCGGCGCGTTGCTCCCGTGTGGACGGTGCCGGCAGCTGCTGTGGGAGCAGGGCGGGCCGGAGCTGCTGGTGGACACCGCCGACGGTCCGGTGCAGATGACCGAACTGCTGCCCCGCGCCTTCGGCCGCGAGGACCTGGACCGGGTAGCCGGTTCGTGAGCGGGAGGGCCCGCGGCGCGAGCGAGGGGACACCGCGCGAGCCGTTCGACGCGGTCGACGTCATCCGCACCAAGCGGGACGGCGGCCGGCTCACCGACGCCCAGGTGGACTGGGTGATCGACGCGTACACCCGGGGCGCGGTGGCGGACGAGCAGATGGCCGCGCTGCTGATGGCGGTGCTGCTGCGCGGCCTCCAGCCGGCCGAACTGGCCCGCTGGACCCGGGCGATGATCGACTCCGGCGAGCGGCTGGACCTGTCCGGAGTGGACCGTCCCACCGTCGACAAGCACTCCACCGGCGGCGTCGGGGACAAGATCACGCTGCCGCTGGCGCCGCTGGTCGCCGCGCACGGCGTCGCGGTGCCGCAGCTGTCCGGCCGCGGCCTCGGCCACACCGGCGGCACCCTGGACAAGCTGGAGGCGGTCCCCGGCTGGCGGGCGACGCTGTCGGCCGGCGAGTTCCGGGCCCAGCTGCGCGAGGTCGGTGCCGTGATCTGCGCGGCGGGGGAGTCGCTCGCCCCGGCCGACCGCAAGCTGTACGCGCTGCGCGACGTGACCGGCACGGTCGAGTCGGTGCCGCTGATCGCCTCGTCGATCATGTCGAAGAAGATCGCCGAGGGCGCGTCCGCGCTGGTGCTGGACGTGAAGGTCGGCACCGGCGCGTTCATGAAGGACCCGGGCTCGGCCCGCGAGCTGGCCACCGCGATGGTCGGGCTCGGCGCCGCGCACGGCGTCCGCACGGTCGCGCTGCTGACCGGCATGGACACGCCGCTCGGCCGCACCGCCGGCAACGGCCTGGAGGTGGCCGAGTCGGTGGAGGTGCTGGCCGGCGGCGGGCCGCCGGACGTCGTCGAGCTCACCCTTGCGCTCGCGGGCGAGATGCTCGCGGCGGCCGGGCTGTCCGATGTGGACCCGGCGGCGGCGCTCGCGGACGGGCGGGCGATGGACGTGTGGCGCCGGATGATCTCGGCCCAGGGCGGCGACCCGGACGCGCCGCTGCCGACCGCGCGGGAGGTGCACGTCGTGCCGGCGCCGGCGAGCGGCGTGCTGACCCGGCTGGACGCGTACGCCGTGGGCGTGGCGGCCTGGCGGCTGGGCGCCGGCCGGGCCCGCAAGGAGGACCCCGTCTCGCCGGCCGCCGGCGTGGTCATGCGCGCGAAGCCCGGCGACCCGGTGACCGCTGGAGCGCCGCTGCTCGAACTGCACACCGACGACCCGGCCCGGATCGACCGCGCCGTCGCCGCCCTGGACGGGGCCGTCGAGGTCGGCCGCACCGGGCCCGCGCCGACCGGGCTCGTCCTCGACCGGATCGCGGAGGGCTGAGCGTCCCCGCCCACCGCGAGGACTGACGCGTCACGGCTCCCGGCCGGTCGCCGGGTCCCGCAACAGGTCCTCGAGCGGCACCCCGAGCGCGGCGGCCAGCCGCAGCAGCCGCACCACGTCCACGCCGTGGGTGCCGTGCTCGATCAGGCTGATGAAGCTGCGCGACATGCCGGCGGCCTCGGCCAGCTCCGCCTGGGACAGCTCCCGGGTGAGCCGGAGCAGCCGGATGCGTTTGCCGAGGGCCCGGAGGTACGCCGCTGGGTCGGGTTCCCCGCCGTCACTCACCTGTTCGGCGCCCCTCCGAGTCAGTGTGACATGATGTAGAGTAGCTTCAACATGCTGTAAGGCAGCATCAGTCTAGTCCACCGGATCAAGGAGTGGATCACCATGACGACGGATGAACCACCGGTGCCGACCAGGCCGAACAGGCCGGCCGACCTGCTTACACTCGATCTCGTGGTGACCCCGCGCTGGCTCCGCGAGCGCCGCCGGGTGGCGCGCCTCGTGGCGCGGCCCGAGGCGCTTGCCGCCGAGGTCGCCAGGCAGGTCGCCGCCTTCACCCGCCCCGACCGGGAGAAGACGTTCCGCGAGCTCGTGCGGGAGCAGGGCATCAAGCCGTTCAACGCCGAGGAGCACCTCCGTCGAGAGCCGCGCCTTTCCCACGAGGACTGGGAGGAGCTCCGCGCGGCGATCGCGGAGGGGAGAGGCCGATGATCGGGGTTGTCCTCGACACCGACGTCTTTTCCGAGCTCTCCGACTCCCGTCCGCGGGCCAGCCGCTTCGCGTCGTACGTCGACGGCCTCGAGGCCGCGCTCGCCTTCCCGTCCATCGCCGAGCTGCACTACGGAGCCGAGAAGGCACGGTGGGGCGACTCCCGGATGCGCCGGTTGGAGGAGGACATCGCGGGCTACGCGCTGCTGCGGGTCACGGACGAGCTTCTCCGGATCTGCGGCCGGTTACGGGCGGAGGCCGCCAGGATCGGCCATCCGCTCGCCCACGACGTGCACGCCAACGATCTGTGGATCGCCGCCTGCGCCGTGGACTACGGCCTGCCGTTGCTGACCGGCAACGCTCGGCACTTCGCCGGCCTGCCGGGCCTGGAGCTCGTCGAGGCGTAGCCGACTACCCGGACCCGCGGCCCCCGGACGAGACCGGCCCGGCCGTCTCCGGCACCGACGGCCGCCGTCCCTGCTGTCCGTCGGCGCCGTCCGGGCGAAGGTGGAGCTCCTCGAACTGCGGGTCCAGCGCCGACCGCTGGATCACGCACGCGTGGGTCGGCCTGCTGGCCGCGGTCCGCACGTTCCGCTGGCTGAGCAAGGCGGACGGCTGACGCTAGTACCGTTGCTCCATGTCGATCCCGATCACGCCCGAGGCCGTACTCGGGGCGCCGAAGGTGCTGCTGCACGACCACCTCGACGGCGGGCTGCGGCCGGCCACGGTCGTCGAGCTGGCCCGGCAGACCGGGTACGACGAGTTGCCCACCGGCGACGCGGCCGCGCTCGCCGGCTGGTTCCGGGACGCCGCCGACTCCGGCTCGCTGGAGCGCTACCTGGAGACGTTCGCGCACACGGTCGGGGTGATGCAGACGCCGGAGGCGCTGCACCGGGTGGCCGCCGAGTGCGCCGAGGACCTGGCCGCGGACGGCGTGGTCTACGCGGAGGTGCGCTTCGCCCCGGAGCTGCACGTCGAGCGCGGGCTGATGCTGGACGAGGTGGTCGAGGCGGTGCTGGCCGGCTTCACCGAGGGCACCGCGCGGGCCACCGCGATCGGCCACCGGATCCGGGTCGGGACGCTGCTGACCGCGATGCGGCACAACGCCCGGTCGATGGAGATCGCCGAGCTGGCGGTGCGCTTCCGCGACGTCGGGGTGGTCGGCTTCGACATCGCCGGCGCGGAGGCAGGCCACCCGCCGACCCGGCACCTGGACGCGTTCGAGTACCTGCAGCGGGAGAACGCCCACTTCACCATCCACGCCGGCGAGGCGTTCGGGCTGCCGTCGATCTGGCAGGCGCTGCAGTGGTGCGGAGCCGACCGGCTCGGCCACGGGGTGCGAATCATCGACGACATCACGGTCCGCGATGCCGATGCGCCGGACGGTGTCCACCTGGGACGGCTGGCGGCGTACGTCCGGGACAAGCGGATCCCGCTGGAGATGTGCCCGACGTCGAATGTGCAGACCGGCGCGGCGAAGTCGATCGCCGAGCACCCGATCGGCCTGCTCCGCCGGCTGCACTTCCGGGTCACCGTCAACACCGACAACCGGCTGATGAGCGACTGCACGATGAGCTCGGAGATGGCCGCCCTCGTCGACGCGTTCGGCTACGGCTGGGCGGACCTGCAGTGGCTGACGGTCAACGCGATGAAGTCCGCGTTCCTCCCGTTCGACGAGCGCCTCGCGCTGATCAACGACGTGATCAAGCCCGGCTACGCGCCCCTCCTCGACTGAGATCGGCCGTTTCCCGCTTGAAGTTGACGCCGCGTCAACTCGTACCGTGGTGGGCGTGCGGGACGGGAGTTGGTCGATCGCCGAGGTGGCGCGGATGTCCAAGGTGACCTCACGGACGCTGCGCCACTACGACGCGATCGGCCTGCTGCTCCCGGCGTGGGTCGCCGACGACGGTCGGCGGCACTACGGGCGGGAGGAACTGCTGCGGCTGCAGCGGATCCTGCTGCTGCGCGAGCTCGGTCTCGGCCTCGACGCGATCGCCGAGGTGCTCGAGCGGCAGAGCCGCGCCAGCACCGTCGAGGTGCTGCGCCGGCACCGCGGCTGGCTGCTCGAGGAGCGCCGGCGGCTGGGCCGCCTGGTCCGCACGGTCGACTCGACGATCACGAGCTTGCAGGAAGGAGGAGAGATGCCTGCGGAAACCATGTTCGAGGGCTTCGAGCACAACCCGTACGAGGCCGAGGCGCGGGAGCGCTGGGGCGACGAGGCGGTCGACGCGTCGTACGAGCGGATGAAGGGCTGGACCCCGGCGGACGCCGAGAAGGCGCGCACCGGGCACCAGCGGGTCCACAGTGGACTCGCGCCGCTGCTGGCGGCCGGCGTGCCGGTCGACGACGCGCGGGTGCAGGAGCTGGTCGGCCTGCACTACGAGGTCACGTCGCTGTTCTGGACGCCGACCGCGGAGGCTTACCGCAACCTCGGCCAGATGTACGTCGATGACGAGCGCTTCCGCCGGAGCATCGGCGGCGGCGACGACCGGCTGGTCGAGTACCTGCACGACGCCATGGCGGTCTACGCCGACACCCGGCTGAGCTGACCCGGGGGCGGACATCGGCGGCGAGAGGCTCAGGTCTCGCCGCCGATGTCCGCCTGGTACGCCTCGAAGACCAGGTCCGAGCCGCGCTGCCGGTGCCGGACGAGCTGGCCGAGCAACGTCGTGCCGCGCTCCCGCGCCGCGGCGACGCCGTCTGCCGGGTCCGGCCCGTCCAGGTGCTCGAGCAGCTCGTCGACGCACGTCAGCAGCAGCACGTGCTCGCGGCTGAGCCGGTCGACCGCGGGGGACAGACGCGGCGCCGTGGCGAGGACAGCCTGGTGCAGCCCGTCCGGTCCCTCGGTGACGTCGACGTGCGTACGGAGGTCCGCGGACAGCTCCACCAGGGCGACGTGGACCCGCTCGGCCCAGGCGGCGGCCCGCCGGGGCGCCGGCGCGGCCAGCGCCTGCTCCAGCGCGTCCATCGAGTCGCGCAGCTCCGCCCGGCGGCGGCGCAGCACCTCCAGACCCGGGTCGGCCGCGACGTGGTCCATCGGCGCCACCTCCTTCAGAAGATCGGCTGGAAGCCGCAGCGCAGTCGCAGGGTGAGAGTCACCACCCGACCGCGGGCGCTGCGGACGGGCAGCACCAGGTAGCGGCTCGTGTCCTGGCGGGCGAGCCGGGTCCGCAGCACGAGCGGTTCGGCCCCGCGGCGGACCCGCATCCCGTACGTGGGGGTGCGCAGCGGCGCGGTCCGGGTGACCAGCCGCGCGTCCACGAAGAGCGCGTCCCGGGTGACGAACCGGGTCGACCCCGCGGCCCACTCCACCCGGGACAGCGGCCGGTTGGGGTCCCGGCCGTTGACGGCGGCGTCGAGGGCGGCGAACAGCCGTGGGTCCGGCCGGTAGCACAGCCG
>Ga0210378_10001506_pt1 | contig 12193 bp, 11 predicted proteins | sample PLM1_60_b1redo_FD_155465 | JGI IMG/M metagenome (GOLD analysis project Ga0210378, IMG submission 155465) | Groundwater sediment microbial communities from an aquifer in East River, Colorado, USA - PLM1_60_b1 redo | ecosystem: Environmental > Terrestrial > Soil > Riparian zone | place: USA: East...
GTTGGGTGGCCTCGCCGTCCTGAATCTCGAGGGCGTCCAGACGCGCTACGACGAGCCGGACACGGTCCTCGCCAGGATCGCCGCGGCACCCGACGACGAGGTCCACGATCTCCTCGCCGAGGCGTATGCCGCCCCGATTCGGGACGAGCTTGTCGCCCGCCGAATCGCCGAGATCAAGGCCACGGGTTCGCGCGCGGCCGTGGCGTCGACCCCGGCGTCGGCGCGTCGATTCGGGCCGTTCTGCGCGGAGCACGGGGCGGACCTGTTCCTCGTCCAGTCGCAGGTCAGCAGCGCCCGTCACCTCGCGACCGGATACGACCCGCTGTCGCTCGAGGAGTTCACCCGGTTCATGCCCATCCCGGTCGCGGTCGGGAACACGACCAACGCCGAGGCCGCGTTCGCCCTGATGGAGCAGGGTGCCGCGGCCGTCTTCGTCGGTGTCGGGCCGGGCGCCGCGTGCACGACGCGCGAGGTCCTCGGGATCGGGGTGCCCCAGGTCACAGCGATCAGCGATGTTGCCGCGGCTCGCGACGCCTATCTCGCGGAGTCCGGTCGCTACGTCCCGGTCGTCGCCGACGGCGGGATGCGCCGCGGTGGTGAGCTTGCCAAGGCGATCGCCGCCGGCGCCGACGCCCTGATGATCGGATCGCCGCTGGCCCGGGCAGAAGAGGCCCCGGGACGCGGCGCCAACTGGGGGATGGCGGCACCCTCACCGACCCTGCCGCGTGGGACCCGGATCCGGGTCGGGACGACCGGGACGCTGGAGCGGATCCTCTTCGGTCCGGCCCATGTGACCGATGGGAGTGAGAACCTCGCCGGTGCGCTCCGCCAATCGATGGCTGCCCTCGGGGCGCGGACGATCGCGGAGATGCAGGGGGTCGAGATGGTCTACGCCCCCTCCGTCCAGACCGAGGGCAAGTCCTGGCAGCGGAGCCGCTGAAGCAGCTCCGATGAGCGCCGGCGACGTCGGCGAACAGCTCGCCGGCTGGGGAGTGGTCGCGATCCTTGAAACCCGTGGTCGGATGACCGGGCGCCCCGCCCGCGCCGCGGTTGGGTTCGTCGAGGAGCCGGACGGCGCGCTTCTCGTCGCGGCCGGCGAGCCCGACGCGGATTGGGCGTTGAACCTCGAATCCGATCCGGCGTGTGGCGTGACGATCGGTGAGCGATCCGCGCGCTTCCTGGCGGAGCCCCTGCTCGGGGCAGAGCGCAATGCGGCGATCACCGGGCTGATCCTGCGGTACGGCACGCCGTCCGAGGGACTGGGCCGCGGACCGGTGTTCCGCCTCCGCCCGGAAGCCGGCGTCGGCGGTGCCGATCCCGCCGGCTGAGCCCCGGCGCTCCTGGGTGTTTCGCGCACGCACCCCCACTCGTACGTCATCCGTCGCACGTGGATCCATACCTTCGGACGATGGCGGTCGCTCGGACGCCGGTGCATCGTTCGGTTACGGCAACCGCCGTGGCACGAGGGATGGATCGATGGACCCGCTCGGGACCCTGATCATTGCACTGGGGGCGCTGATCGTGATCGACGTCGCCGCGCTTCGGCTCGGCCGATCCGCACGACCGCGACCGCGCGTCAGGACCGCCCGCCCGCGCTGATCCCTCGCCGGAATTTCATACGGACGTCGATCGGACTCCCTCCTCCTTCCGATCCGATGGCCATCCGAAGCGGCGCCGACACTCTCCCCCGGCGCCGCTTCCATTTGTGCGCGTGTCGGCTTCACGACACCGCGGCAACGTTTCTCGGAGTCGACACGTCATCAGTCGTACGAAGAACCTGCCGGATGCCGATGCATTTGCAACGTTCGGCGGCCTACCTTCCGATCATCAAGGTCCGTTCAGTCGGGCCCCAGGGAAATGGAGACAAGAGCGTGATGGACAGCCAGCAGACGGAGCGCGACATCGCGACCGACCGCCCGGCTCGTCGCTCGTGCCTCGTCGACGGGTGCACATGCAAGGACGCGCGGATCGTGTCGCATCGTCGTGCAGCATTCTTCGCCGCTTGGGCGAAGGACCACGGCGAGACGGCGAACCGGACCGTCCAGCCCGATCCGACCTGGAGCTTCACCTTCTTTCAATCGCCGGCCGCTTGAACCCTCCTCGCGACCGGAACAACTGAATAACAATCGAAGAACAACCGAATACGCAGCACTGATCGACGGCCGGCAGCCACGTGGCGCCGGCCGTCATCGCGTTCTCCGGATCCGCCTGAAGCCCCTAGACTCCCGTCGTGACCGATGAGATCTCGCTGTACGAAGCCGCCGGCGGGATGCCGTTCTTCGAGGCCCTCATCGATCGCTTCTACGAAGGCGTCGCCGCGGACCCGGACCTCCGGCCGATCTACCCGGAGCCCGACCTCGCCGGAGCCCGCCATCGGTTGACGCTCTTCCTCGCGCAATACTGGGGCGGACCGACGACGTACGACCTCGAGCGCGGCCACCCGCGCCTCAGGATGCGACACGCGCCGTTCGCGATCGGCCCTGCCCAGCGCGATGCATGGTTGGGCCACATGCGCGCCGCGATCGCGTCGGTCGCGCCCCAGCCGGAAATTGCCGCTCGCCTCGAGGCCTATTTCGGGATGGCCGCGGAAGCGATGCGGAATCGCGAATGAACCGATGTCGTCCCGGCCCTGCCAAGGTCCCGTAGACTGGCGCCAGGCGGAGCGAGGACGGAGGGCTGCGAATCGGTGGTGATCGACGAGGAGTCGCAGAAGGCCGGGGGCGAGGCCGGCCCTCAGTCGAGTGAACGAGGAAAGACTGTTCACGGTGAAGCGGCCGACGCCGGGCATCGCGTCCTGGCCCCCGATGATGCGGAGGTAGAGGCCTACCTCGAGACGGCGCTCAAGGCGCCACCGCCAGATCGAACTGACGACGACCGACCGATCGAGCCCGACACGATCGTCGTCCTCGACTTCGGCAGCCAGTTCGCCCAGCTGATCGCCCGCCGCATTCGGGAGTTGAACGTCTACTCGGAGCTCCTGCCGCACGACACGCCCTGGGCGGAGATCGAGCGACGGGCGCCGAAAGGAATCATCCTCTCAGGCGGTCCAAATTCCGTTTACGACGACCACGCCCCTCGCCCCGATCCTCGCATCTGGGGCGGCCAGATCCCGGTCCTCGGGATCTGCTACGGCGCCCAGCTGATGGCCCACGAGCTCGGTGGCGATGTCCTCCCCGCATCGAAACGGGAGTACGGCCCGGCGACCGTGACCGTCACCGACGACGACGGCCTGTTCACCGGGCTCGATCCGAATCAGCCGGTATGGATGAGCCACGGCGATTCGATTACCAGCCTGCCGGCGGGCTTCCGAGCGACGGCCGAAACCGACTCGTCGCCATTCGCCGGCCTGGTCGACCAGTCGCGCAATCTCTACGGGATCCAGTTCCACCCCGAGGTCGTCCACACCCCCCGCGGTCGCGACGTCCTGCGCAATTTCGTCGTCGGCATCGCGGGGGCCAGCCCGACATGGACGCCGGCCAACTTCATCGAGGGGACCGTCGCCGACATCCGGGCGCGGGTCGATGCGCATGCGAAGGCCACCGGCTCGGATGGGCTCGTCATCTGCGCGTTATCGGGCGGCGTGGACTCGGCGGTCGCGGCGGCCCTCGTCCACCGCGCCGTCGGCGATCGGCTGACGTGCATCTACGTCGACCACGGGCTGATGCGCAAGAAGGAATCGGAGCTGCTGCGGGAGACGTTCGCCGAGCATCTCGGGATGCGCCTCGTCATGGTCGACGCCCGGCAGCGGTTCCTCGCCCGTCTGGCCGGCGTCGAGGACCCGGAGGAGAAGCGCCGGATCATCGGCGACGAGTTCATCCGCGTCTTCGAGGAGGAGGCGACCAAGCTCGGCCGCATCGACTTCCTCACCCAGGGAACGCTCTATCCGGACGTCATCGAGAGCGCGACGTCGGAGACCAAGGCCGCCCAGAAGATCAAGACCCACCACAACGTCGGTGGCCTGCCGGCCGACCTGCGTTTCAAGCTCATCGAGCCATTGCGCTATCTCTTCAAGGACGAGGTCCGCACCGTCGGTCTCGAGCTCGGCCTGCCCGAGGCGATCGTCCTCCGCCAGCCGTTCCCAGGCCCGGGACTCGCGATCAGGATCATCGGCGAGGTGACCGCGGAGCGACTCGACACCCTCCGCGAGGCCGACTGGATCGTCATCGACGAGATCAAGGGCGCCGGCCTCTATCGCAGCCTGTGGCAGAGCTTCGCGCTTCTCACGCCGGTCCGGTCGGTCGGCGTGATGGGCGACGGCCGAACCTACGCCAACGTCGTCGCCGTGCGGGCAGTCACCTCGGAGGACGGCATGACCGCCGACTGGGCGAAGCTGCCGTACGACGTCCTCGGCAAGATCTCGAGCCGGATCGTCAACGAGGTTTCAGGCGTCAACCGCGTCGTCTACGACATCTCGTCCAAACCCCCGGCAACCATCGAGTGGGAGTAGCCGAACCGGACTATTGGAGTATTCCGTACTAGCGTTGACGCGGTAGAGTGTCAGGCATGCTGGATGACGTGACGACGGACGCGTCGGCGCCGCTGCCTCGCTGCATGTGGTGCTCGGCGGAATTGCCCTCGGACTCCGAAGTCACCTGCCCGTCGTGCGGCGCGACCCTCATCGGCGAGGGCGACAACCCGGTCCCGGGCGTGACCGCGATCGACGCCGAGGCGATCGTCCGCGGGGCGCGCGCTACGCGACCGAAGTCCCGGAGCCGCCTGATGTCGTGGATCAGCGGTGAGTACGACGAAGAAACGGAAAAACCCGCGCCTCCCGGCTCGCTGTCGCCGCCACCGCCGGAGGTTCGGCGCGAAATGCTTCGCCTCGAGCTGGAGGCCCAGGTCGCGAACCTCCAGGCCGAAGCCGGCGCGATGGCCGCCGAAGCTGCGGTGGAGTCCGGCCTCCCGATCGACCTCGCCCCTGCCGAGCCCGAGGCGGACGCGGCTCCGGCCGACGATGCCGTCCCCTCGATTGGCGCCGCACCGGCCAGCGACGTCGCCCCGGCTGCGGACCACGACGCCGCCACGGACAATCCGACCGCCTGACGCGACGGGCTATCCTGCGCCCGTGCCAGATCGACTCCCTCCACCCGGCCCGTCATTCCTGCGCGAGCACGAGGTCCGTGTCGGTGACCGGGTTCTGCGGGCCGGCATGAGCAAGCCTTCGACGACCGATGACGGCTGGTGGCTGGCCCTTCTGTGGATCGCCGACGACGAGGGGGTCGTCCCGATGCGCGACCTCGCCTCACCGGCCGGCCCCCCGGCCGATCCTCCTCTGGCTCGCCTCGGGCCGTCGTTCGCGGGCGCGCTCAGCGGCATGATCCTCGAAGAGGCCGGCCGCCTCTCGATCCGACTCGCGACCGTGATCCCGGCCGACGACGCTACCCGGCCCTGGCGTGTCCCCGCCGCGATCCGGGCGGCCTTCAAGTGGGAGCCGATGCGCACCGCCGCAATGCGTCCGAACGAACTGGCCGAGACCGTGCTGGCCGGCTTCAGGCGCTCCATCGAAGGGCTGAGCCGCCCGTAGGCTAGACTCGCGGCTACCGTGCCAAACATGTTCGACGAGTTCCTCGACGAGCTTCGTCGCCGTCAGGCTGAGGCCGCCAGCGGCCGATCGTCCCGATCCCAACCGGACCCCGCGGACGATCCCGACGAAACCCGCGCCAGCGACGACGACGCCAGCGTCGATTCGGACGTTGAAGCCGACGAGAGCGAGCCGGGCGGGGAACCCGAGCCCATCACGATCGGGCGGGGAGGGCGCCGTGGGGCCGGGGACGGCCGGCCGCCGCGCGACCCTCGTCGCCGACGCCCGGTTGGCGGGCCGAACGACGGAGGGAGCTTCGGGCTTCGCCGCCAGATCGGCCTCGTGGTGGGAGTCCTCGCCATCCTCTTCGTCATCATCATGTTCGCTGTCGGTATCGATCTCTGGACCGACGCCATCTGGTACAAGAGCGTCGGATACGACGCGGTGTTCTGGACCCGTGTCGGCGCCCAGGTCGGACTGTTCGTCGGCGGCCTTGTTCTGGCGCTCGTCGTCCTGCTCGGCAATCTCTGGCTCGCTGGCAGGTTGGCGCCGCCAGCCAGCCGGGTCGGCGCCGGCGGAACCGTGAGGGGCTGGCTCGACCGACTGAACGAGGCCATGCTCGAATCCGAGCAGCGGTCCGGACGAGCTCGCGACGTGCTGGGCAGACGGCCCGGTCAGGGGCCCCGCGGCCCGGTGGACATCACCCCCTACGACATGCCGGACGCCACACCGATCGGCCGGGTGGTGATCGCCGTGGTCGCCGTGTTCGTCGCGCTGACGGTCGCCGGCGCGCTGACCTCGAACTGGGCGACCGTGCTGCTCTGGATGAACCGTGTCCCATTCGACCCGAGCGGGACGGGCGTCGTCACCGACCCGGTCTTCGGCAGGGACATCTCGTTCTTCCTGTTCGACCTTGGATTCCTGCGATTCGTCCAGGCGACCGCGATCGGCCTGATCATCGCGTCCCTGATCGTCGCCGGGGCCCGCTACCTGGTGGCAGCGCTCGATGGCAGCGCGGTGTTCAGCACCCCTGTCCGGATCCACCTCGGTGTGCTGGCTGGGCTGTTCCTCATGGCGATCGCGGTCGGTTACCAGCTCGACAAGTTCGAGCTCGTCTACAGCTCGCGGGGCATCGCGACCGGCGTCTCCTACACCGATGCGAATGCCCAGTTCCTCGCGTACGACGTCCTGACCGGCCTGTCGGCGATCGCCGCGGCGTTCCTCGTGGGCGGCGCGTTCTCCCGCGTGCTATGGCCGCTCGGGTTGACGGTGGCCGTCTGGTTCATCGCCTCGATCGCCATCGGTCGGATCTATCCGGAGGTCGTCCAGCGGGTCACGGTCATCCCGAACGCGCGGGTCCTCGAGTCGCCGTTCATCAGCAACAACATCAAGATGACCCGGCTCGCCTTCGATCTCGGCGGCTGGGAGACGCGCGACTACCGCGGCGAGGCGCCCCTGACCGAGGCGGCGATCAAGGAGCATCAGGCGACGTTCCTCAATGCCCGGCTGTGGGATTACCGTCCCCTTGGCGACACGCTGGATCAGCTCCAGGTGGTCCGCCAGTACTACGACTTCACCGACGTCGACACCGACCGCTACAAGCTCGGTGACAACACCCGCCAGGTGATGCTCTCCGTTCGCGAGCTCGACCTATCGAAAAACCCGACCGCAACGGGCTGGGTCAATCGGCGGGTGACGTTCACCCACGGCATTGGCGTCGCGATGGTGCCGGTCAACGAGGTTGCGACGCAGGGCCAGCCTCGCCTCATCATCCGCGACCTGCCGCCGGTCTCGAGCCAGGGCGCGCCACCCATCACGGAGCCGCGGGTCTACTTCGGTGAGCGGGATAGCTCCTACGTCGTCGTCGGCGCGCAGCAAGATGAGTTCGACTATCCCGTCGGCGGCACTGACGACATCAAGCAGACGACGCGCTGGACTGGCACGACCGGGATCCGCCTCGACACGACCCTGGCGCGGCTGCTCTTCGCGCTCCGCTTCCACGACTTCGACCTGCTGATCAGCCCCCAGGTCACCAATGACAGTCAGCTGCTGTTCCATCGTTCGCTGGCCGATCGCCTGCCGCGGATCGCCCCGTTCCTCCTGTATGACAAGGATCCGTACGTCGTCATTCGCGACGACGGCCGGCTCGTCTACATCCAGGACGCCTACACGGCTTCGGAACGTTTCCCACACGGCCAGGGGTTCGATCCGCGCGAACTCAACGCGCCGGATGTGGCGCCGACCGGACTCGGCGAGTCGTCGTTCAACTACCTACGCAACAGCGTGAAGGTCGTCGTCGACGCCTACGACGGCACGATGACCTACTACGCGAATGACCCGGACGACCCGCTCATCCGCGCGTGGCAGGGCGTGTTCCCCACGCTCTTCAAGCCGATGACCGACTTCCCGGCGGACCTCCGCCCTCACCTGCGGGTGCCGGAGGAGCTCTTCAACGTCCAGACACGGGTCTACGGCCGCTACCACGTCCAGAACGCGGACACGTTCTACGGCAGCGAGGACCTCTGGACCGTGCCACTCGGGCAGACGTCGGAGTCCAGCCTGCCAAACGAGGCGTACTACGTGATCATGTCCCTGCCGGAGGCCGTCAATCCCGAGTTCCTGCTCCTCCAGCCGATGATCCCGAGCGCTCGGCCGAACATGATCGCCTGGGTCGCGGCCCGGAATGACGGCGCCGAATACGGCCAGACGCTCGTTTACCGCTTCCCGACCGAGACCTCCGTCTTCGGGCCTGCCCAGATCGAGGCCTCGATCGACGCCGACCCGGAAATCAGCGCTCAGTTCACGCTGTGGAGCCAGTCGGGCAGCAACGTCATCCGGGGCAACCTCATCGTCGTCCCGGTCGGTGACTCGCTCGTCTACCTGCAGCCGGTCTATCTGCAGGCCACGAGCTCGAAGTTCCCGGCGTTCCAGAAGATCATCGTCGCCTCCCCGACGACGGTCGTCTGGGGCGACACGCTCCGCCAGGCGCTCGACCAGCTCCTCCGCGATCAGGGTGGCGGTCCCACCCCGACCCCCACGCCGACGCCACCCGGCCCGACGCCGACACCCGCCCCGAGCGGGACGCCAGGCCCTGGACCCACACCGCCGTCTGGTGACGTGGCGGCCCTCGTCGAGTATGCCAATCTCCACTTCGAGCTGGCTCAACAGGCGCTCCGGGACGGTGACTTCGCCCGCTACGGCGAGGAGATCGCCCTCGTCCAGGAGGCACTGGGACAGCTTGAGGAACTCGTCGGCGGGTCGTCGCCCGGCCCATCGGCGGCGCCCAGCGCCTCGCCGTGAGCCGGGGCGGGGCGATTCTCGCCTCGCTCCTCGCCACCCTCGGCCGGCCTGGGTGGTGGCTGCTCGCCCTTGCGGGGTTTCTTGTCCGGGGCGGCTTCCTCGTCTTCCTACTCCCCATCGTCGTGCTCCCGTCGCCACTCGCGATCTCCAACCTGGTCGCCCCATTCATCGTCCCGCTGGCACTCGGCCGGATCGGGCCGGAGACGATCGCCGTCGGGGCTGGGGCGGTGGTGGGCCTCTTGACGTGGCTCCTCATTGGCGGCTCGATCGCGGCAGCGACGGACCTGGTGCTGGTGCGCGAGACCGCGGCCGCTGCCGTCGACGAGGGCGTCGCTTCACCTTCCGTCGCTTCACCTTCCCCCGAGGCGCCGGCAGCGATCGACGCTGAGCGGCGCGATCGCATCCTGGTCGCCACGATCCTCGCGGCACGGCTGGTGGCCTGGCTCCCGTTCGCGGCCGCGCTCGCCATCGGCCTTGTCAGGATCGTCGCGGTCACATATGTCGAACTGACTCGTCCCGTCGAGGTCGAGAGCGCGCTGGCCCTGCGCGTGGCGCTCGGCGCGGCCGGCGAGCTGGCGATCATCACCGTGGCATGGCTGCTGGGGGAGCTCGTCGGTGGCCTGGCGAGCCGGCGGATCGTCCTCGACGGTGCTCCAGCCGGTCGGGCGCTTCTGGCAGCCGTCCGCGACGTCGTCCGGCGACCCGGTTCGACTCTCGTGCCGTGGCTCGTGACGACCACCTTGTTGTTCACGATCCTCGGCGGCACCGTCGGGGCGGCGAGCGTGGCGTGGTCCCGCATCATCGTCGCCCTGTCGAACAGGCCAACCGACCCGACAACCGTCGTCATCAGCCTTCTGACCTTCGTGGCGATCTGGCTGGCGGCGCTCATCCTCGGGGGCCTCTTTTCGGCGGTTCGGGGCTCCGTCCTGACGTTCGAGCATGTCCGGGTCCGGGCACGAACCGGGACGTTCGGGGCATCGGTGCACCACCGTCCGGGGGATAGGTCAGTCCCGGACCAGGGTGGCAGCCTATAGACCCGGCCCTGGAGGGTCTGGCTTCCACTTGAGGTGATCGATGGCGACGAAGACAGTCGTCTGCCCGGAATGCGACTCGCCGCTGGCTCCCGGCCGCTTCTCGTGTTCGGTCTGCGGCGCGCTCGTTGCCTCCGTCGCGACGGTGTCGCGTTCCTTCGCGCCGGTCGCCGAACAGGTCGCCCAGCCAGTCGCGGCTGAAGCCGCGCCGCCTGCGGAGCCGGCACCACCGGTCCCGAACGTGGCTCCTCCGGTCGCAACGGCGCCTTCGCCGGTCCGCAAGCCGAGACTCCCCTCGGCTCCCTCGCGCCGGCCGAAGGCGACCACCCCCGCAGACGCGACCAACGGGAGCAACGGCAGCGCCCCAGCCGGGCCGCCCGCGATGCCTGTCGCACCGCCGGAACCGATGTCGTGGGTGCTCGCCGAGCCCGCCCGACCCGAGCCCGCCCGACCCGAGCCTTCCCGCGTCGAGCTCGCAGGCGACGTGCCGCCCCAGGTTTCACCCAATCACGCACCGGTGCCAGCGGTCCTCGCCGCGGTCCCAGCGGCCGCCACGCCCCCCGCCGTCCCGACGTGGCCCGACCGTCCGGTCTGGCCGCCGGTCCGCAATATCGACGCCGTCGCCGCGCCGGTCGAACCTGCCGCACCTCGCGTCCCAGCCGGTGCGTACCTCCCGCCGTCAGCCGTGCTCCCGCCGGCCGAGGCGCTGCCGCTGCCCGGAACCGCGCGCACCGACGCCGCAGCCACTGCCAAAGGCGACGGCTGGGCGAGCCTATCGTCGAGCTGGCGTCGTCGTCTCGGCGAGGATGCTGGGCCGCTCGGCCTTCCGGCCGACCTGCCCACCCGCGTCGTCATGCTTGGTGCGGGTCTCGCCTTGCTTGGCTTCCTGATGCCTTGGGCCGACATCGTCATCGGCAGTGGCGTGATGGACGGCTACGTTGCGAAATGGGGCCTCGCCGGTCCGGGCCATCCGATGATCCTCGTCCTCGTCGCCAGCCTGTTCGGGCTGGCACTCATCGCCGATCGGCTGCCACGCTGGGCCCGTCTCGGCCTGCCGTCGATCGGTCTGGCCGGCCTTCTCATCGGCCTCGCCTGGCCCTACCTCGTCGGTCCGTTCGACGCCTCGGTCGGCGTGTACGTGGTTGCCGTCGGAGCGATCTTGATGATCGCCGGCGGCCTGCTCGATCGGATCATGTCGCGTCACGTGGAGCCTGCCGCAAGCGTCTAGGGCACCCGGGGCGGCGTCGGTGGCCCCTGTTACACTGCGCCGGACGCCGCGGCCGAAGGCCAGAACGCAGCGATCTGACCGGCCTGAGACATTCGGAGGCATCCACCAACCCGCATGGAAGAGATCTTCGGCGAGATCGGAAAAGCTGTTGGCGGGTTCTTTGGCAGCGCTCCGGTTCAGCTGGCCCTCCAGGCGATCGCGATCTACCTGATCATCCTCTGGCTGGCGGGCGCCTACTGGGCCTTCCGCGATATGCAGCAGCGAACCGAGAATCCGATCCTGCCGTACGTCGCCGCGAGCTTCATCATCATCTTCACCCCGATCTTCTTTCCGCTCGCGATCTTCGTCTACAAGATCATCCGGCCGCACGAGAAGATCGGCGAGGTGTACGAGCGCAATCTGGCGGAGGAGGCGCTGCTCGCCGAGGTCGAGGCGATCCACAGCTGCCCGACGTGCGCTCGCCGCGTGAACGATGAGTGGATCATCTGCCCGACCTGTCGGACCCGCCTGAACCGAGTCTGCCCGAACTGCAGCCGCCTCGTCGGTCTCGACTGGTCGCTGTGCGCCTGGTGCGGCAAGGACTTCGAGCGGCGCGACGTGCCTGCCGCCGCCATCGCCGGTCCACGTTCCGCCGCGATCACGCCGCTCCCGGGAGCCATCGACGAGACAGGCCGGATCGCCGCCGACGGCCGGACGTCGCGGGCCAGGTCATCCGGACCGCGCTCCGTGCCCCCGCCCCACGGGTCGCCGGACGTTCTGCCCGAGAGCTAAGGGACTCAACATCCTCGGGCCGATGGCGCTGCGACTCCTCGCTTCGCTCGTCGTGAGCTCCGCCTCGGACCTCGGAGAGCGACCGCAAGAACGGGTGCTGACACTTAAGTGACCACAGAGGACGACGACCTCCACGAGCCCCCACCTTCTGCCAGACCTGGGGCGTCCACGTTCACGATCGAGGGACGCGCGGCGCCGGGACTCTTCGTCGTCGGCTGGCTTGCCTCGTTGCTCGGGCTCGGGGTCGTGCTCGCCGGCGCCTTCGCTCCCTCGACCGTCCTCGTGTACTTCGTCGGGCCGGGGCTGCTGTCGCTGGGGCTGATCGCTGCCGCGGGCAATCAG
>Ga0210378_10001507_pt1 | contig 12190 bp, 9 predicted proteins | sample PLM1_60_b1redo_FD_155465 | JGI IMG/M metagenome (GOLD analysis project Ga0210378, IMG submission 155465) | Groundwater sediment microbial communities from an aquifer in East River, Colorado, USA - PLM1_60_b1 redo | ecosystem: Environmental > Terrestrial > Soil > Riparian zone | place: USA: East...
CGTGCTGACCGACGAGTTCGCCGGGTCCAGCCGGCGGATCATCGACTGTCTGGTCGAGCGAGATCGTCCGGTGACCGACCTGCTGCTCGCCGAGGCGCGCTACCACGCGGTCTCATCCAACGGTGGCGCCCAGCGACGTGAGGCGATCACCCGCGCGATCCAGCTTTCGCGTACGCCGGAGGAGCGGATCAATGCGACGCTCACCCTCGCGCTGCTCAACATCGACATCAGCGGCTACGACGAGGCCCGCCGGCTGGTGACCGAGTGCTCGGCCGTCGCCCAGGACGCCGGCCTATCGGCCGAGTTCGCGTCGGATCTGCTCCTGGTCACTGGGATCTCGTACTTCTACAGCGATCTCGATCTGGCCGAACGCTACTTCTGCGCCATCATCGAGCGGAATGAGCCGGCCAGGTTCCCCGAACTGCGGGAGCCGATCGGAGCCGCCCGTCACTACTTGGCACGAATCGCGAAGGCCCGAGGTCAGCACCAGCTGGCCTTGGACACCTACGTCGCGGCTCAGCCCGAAGGGACCGGCCTGCTAGGTAGCCTGGGCTTCTACCACCTCCGGCTGGCCGAGGTCCTGCTCGATCACGGTCCGCTCGCCGAAGCCGCCTACCACCTGCACGAGTCGCAGCGGCTCTTCACCCAGGGCCGGCAATTCCAGACGGCCGGAACGTTGCTGGACGCTGCCTGGGCCCGCTACTTCATGCAAGTGGGCGACTACGCCCGCGCCGACGTCCTGCTCTCCGGCGCGGATAAGCTTGCTCGGCAGGATCGCCACGTACGTGGCGAACTGCTACTCCTCGTCCAGCTCGCGCGCCTCCGGCTGAGCCAGCGACGGCCAATATCCGCCGGTGCATTGTTCGTTCGCAGCGCGTGGGTCTTCCTCCGGGCCGAAGCGCAGCCCGGCTGGTGGCACGCGCCGCGTCAACTACTGGGTGGTATCCGGACCATGCTGCCACTGCTCCGAGGCGCTTCACACCGGCGCCGAGCCGCCGTGCTCGTGCACTGCCCGTGTGGAGCCGACCATGCCAGCCCCGGGAATCTAATCTTGATCGACTAACGGCAAGAAGCCGCAGTCCGCTCGCCGGGCTACTGGGCTCGGCGCCGAGCTGCCGTATTGTCGGTAGCCGAAGTATGGGCGCCTTCGGGTAGTTGTTGCCAGCGGTCTGTGTATGACTGAGCGTCTCCGGCTGGCTCAGCGCTGGTATGCTTGTTCGCGGTGAGGACCGCGTTCATCCGGTGGAGGGTAGTCGTCATTCCCGCGAGCAGGTCCCGCTGCCGGGCGGCGATCAGGTCCGCCACCTGCCCCGATGCGCTGCGCGCGCAGGCGCAGCCCGCTCAGCCCGGTCTCCGAGTTTGCCGCGCGCCACGGCGCGAGTGGGGCGAAGGAGGTGTCGAGCCCGGCCGAGGCGTAGGTCGGAAGGTTCAGCCGTCGCGGCGCGGCCGGCCGTCGTACTGGGACCGCCTGCCTGGGCGTAGCTCAGCGAAGGAGCCGCTTCTCGTAGCGAGGTGGGCGCCCACTCGAGCGCTGACCCGGCGACGCGCGCATGGTGACGCCCCGACGAACCCTGATCAAATAACCGACTCTGCCGCTGGTGGTTCGCCCGCCGTCGGTGTCGGCTCCCGAGTTGCCGGGCACTGTCTGTGCCCCGGGACCGAGCCGGTCGGCGCCCAGCCGTTCAGGTGGCGGGGTTGCCAGGCGGCAGGGGTATCGGTTTCGTCGCGCTGAAGCGGACGGGCCATGCGCGCTCGATAACGTGTAAGAGCGGCCAGGCCTGAGACGTGGCCGGGCCGACCAGCGTGCCGACGGCCGACGGCGAGGTTGCCCGCGGCGGGCATGGTCGGCGCGGCGTGGCCGGCCAGGCCGAGGCCGGCCCGGACCGCTGCGGGCACCAGCCCGGCGGCGGCGAGCAGCCCGACCAGCGCCAGCGGACGCATCGAGGACCCGGTCCGCAGGTCGATCGCTGCCCGCCCAACCGCCTCCAGGACCAGCTCGGCCGGCCACCGCGGCGCTGCCGGCGCTCGACCGGCACGGTCGTGTACCGGGAGGTCAGCAGCGGCACCGTGGCCAGGAAGTACGGCCGGCGGCCAGCCGCGGCCCACGGCCTTGGCGGCCACGGCGGTGCGCACCACCCGGAATGTCGAGGCCCCCGCGCGGCAGGTCGATGGCCCGTAAACGCGCGGCCACCCATTGAGCGCCGGCCGAGCCGACCTGCCGCGGCCACGGGTCCTGCCTGGTCCGGCGTAGCCCGAAGACCGCGTCCTGGCCGGCCGGCGCGACGGCGATCACCGGATGCGCCGCCGCCCGGGGGGGAGCTGCGGGTCGGCGTCGAACCGCACGACCAGCTGGACCTGGCGTACGGACGCCGGCCGGACCTGCCTGGCTGACAGCTGCGGCGAGCGCCGCCGCGACGAGTCGGTGAACCATGTCGGCTCGGCTCCCGTGTCTTGTTCCGTCCCGTGGAACGGTCCCGATCGAGACCGTCCTGGACGAGGGGGGAGAGCCTGGATGCCTGGAGATTCGGTGCCGCCAGCGCCGGTGAGCACGCAACCCGCCATCGGTTGCCTTGCCGGCACTGGCCGGTCAGCACCGACAGTCGCCGAGCAGCCTGCCAACTTTGCCGAGGCGTCCGCCGCAGAACTCGTCTGCGCCGCACGCAGCGGCAGCCAGCGGGCGTGGAACGAACTGGTCGACCGGTTCTCACCGCTGCTCTGGCATGTCGCTCGAAGAATCAGGCTGAACCAGGCCGACGCCGCCGACGCGGTGCAGGCCAGCTGGCTGAGACTGATCGAGAATCTGGACCGCATTCGGAATCCGGGCGCGGTTCCCGGGTGGCTGGTCACAACCTGCCACCGGGAGGCGCTGCGCATCGCCCGGGCGGCCGCCCGCTGCAGCCCGGCGCAGACCACCGGTCCCGCGGCGCTACCGGAACATCAAAGGCAAGGACCGCGGGTTCCGGACCCGGTGGAGGTCCTGCTCGGCAAGGAAACCGCGGAGATCCTCCGGGCCGCGGTCTGCGAACTGCCCGACCACCAACGCCGACTGCTCGCCGCGTTCACCAACACCAGCGGCCCCGACCGCTACCACCAAGTCTCCAAGGCGCTGGACATCCCGGTCGGCAGCATCGGCCCCACCCGGAATCGTGCCCTCCGCAACCTCCGAAACAACCCGCGACTCCGCCCGGCGCTGTACGACGACGAATGACCCCCGCCGACCCGGCGCCTCCTGACCCCAACACTCACCCACCATGATCAACCAAGCGCTTCTGCCGCGTTCCGAGCGGTGGGGTGGCGAGTGCATGGCGGCGGCGGCGACGGGTTGGGTGAGCAGAGAGTGGCGGTGCATGGGATCCGCCGAGGATGCCCAGATAAGGTTCCACGCCGCCGGTGACGTCCGTGTGGTCTCCGCCCGGCAAAGGCATGGTGCGGCTTCGACGCGGCCGGTTCTGGTCTGCCGTTGCCGGCCGGTGTCAGCGGAAGCCGTCGCCGGGCTGGCCTGTCTCCGGGTTGTCTGCCCTGATCAGCCGGTGGACCCCGTCCCAGACCGGTCAGGCCCCACGTCCTGAGTTGGACAGCACCGCCACGTCGAGTTGGCCGGCGGGGCAGTACCGGAGGATGCCGCTGACGCCGGGACTGCCGCCGTCCTTGTGGTGGTTCCGGACGCGGCGGCCGTTGCGGTCGGTGACGAACTCCAGCCCGAAGCCGCACCAGACCGCCCGGTCCTCGCGCTGGTGGTGGAGCACCTGCGGGGTCAGGAACTGCTCGGTGAGTTCGGCGGACAGCAGTCGACCCGCCCGCACCGCCGGCCCGAAGCGCACCAGGTCGTCCACGGTGACCTGGGCTCCGCCGTCCGGCGCGCCGATCGGCGGGCAGCCGAAGATGTTCTGCGTCCACCCAGTCCGGTTCCCGGCGTCGTCGAGAACCGGGTCCCAGCCCTCGGCGACGTCCGGGGCCGGCTCCCGGCGGTCGTAGAAGCCCGACGCGGTCATCCCCGCCCGGCCGAACACGGCGCCTCGCACATCGTCCCAGTAGCTGGTGCCGGTGACCGCCTCTATCGCCAGGCCGACCAGCACGTACCCGACGTTGCAGTACCGGCAGCCCCCGCCCGGGTCGAAGATCGGCGGGTTGTGGGCGAACTGCGGCAGCAGGTCCCGGGTCTGGATGATCGAGTAGCACGGCCTGTCGACCCACAACGCCGTGTAGTCCTCGCCGGCCTCCTCGTCGGCGTCGTCAGCGATGCCGGAGGTGTGGGTGGGCAGGTGCCGCAGCGTGACCGCCGGCGAGATCGTGGTGCCGGTCAGGTCGACCACCTCGGTGATCGGCGTGTCCAGTCCCAGCCGCCCCTGGTCGACCAGGTGCAGCGCGGCCACCGAGGTGAACAGCTTGGTGATCGAGGCGGTGTCGAACCGGGTGTCCGGGGAGACCGGCACCGCCCACCGGCGGCTGGCCCAGCCGTACGCCCCGGAGAACACCGTCGTGTCGCCGCGGCGGATCAGCACCACCCCGGAGAACAGTTCGTCGGCGGCACGCGGCCGCAGCCACGCATCCAGCCCAGTGAAGGGCACGACCCGGGTGTAGCGAGGCCGGTGCCCAGTGTGATCGACCGCCCGAGGGCGAGGGTCAGCTCGCGCCAACCGTGGTCGGCATCACCCTCGATACGATTGCGCGAGATTATCCTCCGGCGGTACGAGCCGAGGGTTCACGCCTCATGTTCAAACGGTCACTTGTACATCCAGAGCACCGGGGTCCACGCCGCGGGGTAGAAGTAGCTGACCCCGCCGACTCGTGGGCAGTCCGCCGAGCCGGTCGATGGGATGGATCGGCGTGCCTGGCGTGATGCGGCGAGGTGACCAGCACCGCCAGCGTCGATCCCGCCGCGCCGGAAAGCGGACCCGCGCAGCCAGCGCCGCCTCCCTGGCCGCCGCAGCCGCGTCCAGCGCGGTGGACCGCCCGACAGCAACCCGCGCCACACCATCTTCCACGAATCACGGTCGCTTTGGGCTGGTCGTGCCTGCCCCCCACCGACCGTCCGGGTCCAGGTGCCGGTCGGCGCGTCGCGGGCGCCGAAGCGCTCCGGGTGACTGCCCAGGACGTTCTCGACCAGCGATGGCGTCAGCGTCGTCGGCGGCCGTGTACCGACGGCGCGTGCGGGTAGGGATTCGCCGTCTGCCACCGCACGGAGGGAACCATGACGACCGAGATCCCCGAGACGCATCGCGATCTGCTCGAGCTGCCCGTGGCGACGCTCGCGACCATCGGAGCCGACGGCCGGCCCCAGCTGTCGGAGGTGTGGTTTCTCGCCGAGGACGGCGAGCCGAAGCTGTCGCTGAACACGGCGCGGCAGAAGGTCCGCAACCTGCAGCAGCGACCCGCGTGCACGCTGCTCCTGCTCGATCTGGCGAACCCCTTCCGGTACCTGGAGATCCGCGGCGACGCCGAACTTGCACCGGACGACGACTACATCTTCGCGGACCGCGCCGGCGCGAAGTACGGCGCCGACCTGCGCACGATGGACAAGCCCGGTGAGCGCCGCGTCGTGGTGACGATCAGGCCGACCCGCGTGCGTCCGGTGGACATGAGTGCGTGAGGCAGTCTCGGCTCAGGTCGCTGCGGTGGCCGCCGACGGCGCACCGACATCACCGGCGGCCGGTCTCGGGCGGTGCGTGCGGCCGTCACACCTTGCCGCTTCGTTCGGTCATGCAGGTTGGGAAGTCCAACGGAACGCACGAAAGGAGACAGCGGTGCCTGTGCAGGTGACCACCATCATGATCGGCGTCGAAGACCTGGCCCGCTCCAAGAAGTTCTACGGGGAAGGCTTGGGCTGCAGGATCGACAAGGACTATCGCAATTTCGTCGAGATCGACCTCGGCGAGGGATCGTCGTCGCTGGCCCTCTACGAACGGGAGGCAGCGGCCCAGGATGCCGGCGTCTCCTCCGAGGGATCCGGATTCCGGGCGTCTCGTTCCACTTCATCGTCCCGTCGAACGAGGCCGTGGACGAGGTCATGGGCAACGCCGTGGCGGCCGGTGGCCGCGTCGTCAAGGAAGCAGCGGCCTCTCAGTGGGGTGGATACTTCGGGTACTTCAGCGACCCGGACGGCTACCTATGGAAGGTCGCGTCCCCCGCGTGATTTCTCGGTCGGCCGGCAGGTTACCCCCCTACAGCGTGTGCCACGTGGTTGGCTGGCCAACGTGTGACGATCATCCGTTGTGGACGATCGTCTCGCGCGGGAACTGGCGCCGGACGAGCTGCGGCGGATCGTGGAACCGTTGATCCCGCCGCAACGGGCGGCCGCAGGGCGGGGTACCCGGCAGGTCCAACGCAGGACGGTGTTCACCGCGGTGGTCCACGTGCTGACCACCGGATGCGCCTGGCGGCACCTGCCGTCCTCGTTCGGGGTGAGCCGGGCGACCGCGCACCGCCGGTTCACCGCCTCGACCAACGCGGGGGTGTGACGGCGGCTGCACCGCGCGGTGTCGGACGAGCTGGGCGCTGGCGGCAACCTGGACTGGTCCCCGGGCGATCGCCGACGCCGCCACCGTACGAGCCAAAAAGGGGAGGTGAACTGACCGGGCCCAGTCCGGTCGACCGCGGCAAACCCGGCAGCAAGATCCATCTACTGACCGACACGGCCGGGCCTCCTCCTGGCCGTGGCGGTCTCCGCCGCCAACACCAACCACCAACTGGCCCTCAAACCGCTGGTCCGAGCCATCCCCGCGATCCGCTCCCACCGCGGACCCCGATGTCGCCGACCGGACAAGCTGCACGCCGACACTCCGCACTTGGCTGCGCGACCGCGGGATCACCCTCACATCGCCCGCCGCGCCGTCGAGTCATCCAAACGGCTCGGCCAGCACCGTCGGAAGGTCGAACGCAGCATCTCCTGGCTTACCGGATACCGCCGCCCGTCCCCACGCTGCGAACGCAACGCTGGCCTCTGTTGCGCCGGTCCACCAAACCACCATGATCAAGTATCCGACTCTGCCGCCATACGTTTGGTGCCTCGAGCGTGCTCGGTCGACCGGCCGGGTCACCCGTCAGCGTCCAGCTCGTCCTGGAATGGCGACGGCCGTCTTCCCGTGGTTGCCACCGCGACGTCGCCCCCAGCGGGGTTCCCGGCGGGGCAAGCCCGAGGCTCAGAGATGCCGTTGCCAGCCGATACCGCAGGCCAGCACCCGGTAGCCGAGGGCCTCGTTGACTTCGATCATGTGCGTATTCGCCGCGGCGTTCCAGGTATCGAGGTCGCGCAGTTGAGGCTCCTGCTCGGCCAGCCACCGCAGCATCCCGATCTTCAGGAGCAGGCCGAGGCGGTGACCCCGGTGTTCCCGCAACACGCTGGTGTCGTGCTGGCAGCCGTGCCACGGCTGCTCGCCCTGCACCGCGGTGATGGTGTGACCGGCGAGCAGGCCCGTGCCGCGCTCTCGGGCGACCAGCCGGCGCAGGCGCCAGCCCTGGGCCTGCTGGGCCGCCTCGAACGCGCGGATCCGCTCCGGGCTGAAGACCTCGTCCTCGATGTTGAGGTCATCGACCGGCGCGTCGTTGATCGCCCCGGTCATCCGCACGACATCCGGCATCAGGTCCGGCCGCGTCGGCCCGGGCAGTCGGATCAGCTGGTAGCCGGCGGCGCGGCGCCCGGCCTCGGCGTACGCACCGTCAAGCCGGGCCCAGTCCAGGCTGTCGAGATCCTGCCGGCGCTGCACCTCCTCATAGGCGCGGTCCAGGCCCATCGCCTTGAGGAAGGCCACCGGTCCGGGATAGTCGAAGCAGTCGGCGTAGACGAGGGTGCGCCCGGCCGCGCGGACGCGTTCCACGCTTGCCTCGAACAGCCGGGTGCCCAGCCCCCGCCGGCGGGCGCCCGGGTCGACAGTCACCGCGACCTGACCAAGGTGGGTGTTGTCCCAATGCGGGAGAGACACCTCCAGCACACCGGCGACGGTCCCACCGCAGTGGTCCCAATGGACCGCGGTTAGCGGGGGGTCGCCGTCCCACCCGTGCCGCAGCCTGGCGGCGAACACGGAGGCGGTCAACACCGGCTGATGCGGGCAGTCCACGGCCCGCGCCGCCTCCAGCACCGCCACCGCGCCGTCCACGTCGCGGCGGTCGGGGCGGTCCGGGTCGAGCCAGCGCAGTTCCACCGATCCAGCAAACGCCCCCGGCCGCGTTCCCGCGACTGATTATCCGGCCCTTCCTACGATGTCCGCTTCGCGCTTTCCCCGCTCCCGTCCGGGCATCACCGAATACTCCTTCCACCCGGGAAGCTACAGGCACCGGACCGTGATCAATCAATCGACCGCATCTGCCGCGGAGCGCGCAGGATGCGCGCCGACGCTGCGGTGAGGCTGCGTGGCGTCTGCTCATGGCCCCGGTCGATGCGGTCGGTCCGGCCGCCGGTCAGGAGATCGCAGCTTTCACCAGTTCGACGATCTTCTTCTCCACCTTGGGGCTCCACTTCGTGAGCGCGTACGACACCGGCCACATGTCGCCGTCGTCGAGGTTCGCCGCGTCCTGGAAGCCCAAGGTCGAGTAGCGGTAGTTGAACTTGCCCGAGTCCTGGAAGAAGAGGACGACCTTGCCCTGCGCGTCCGCGTAGGCGGGCATGCCGTACCACGTCTTCGGCGACAAGTCGGGTGCGGCCGCGGTCACCGTCACGTGTACGCGTTCAGCCAGCGCACGGTCCTCAGGTGCCATCTCCGCGATCCTGTCGAGGACCGCCTGCCGGCCGTCGGCCTTCTTGGCGCCCTTCTTGCCCTCGGCGCGCAGCTCGGCGGCGCGCTCCTTCATCGCGGTACGCTCCTCGACGGTGAAGCCGTCGGACTCGGTTTTGGTGTTCTTCGAGGGCATTCTCGCTTCCCTTCTCGATGCTCAGGGCTCGATGCCCTGATGGCCGTCCGCCTGAAGGCTAGGCCCGACCGGACCGTCGGGCTTCTCGATTCCTGATCGGATCGGGACCGGGCGAGGCGCTCACGTAGCGGTCCCGCTGCTGACGGACGTCCGGTCCTACCGGACTGTGCGCGGGAGGCGCGGCGGGCCCCAGATGCCGCAGCCGAGCCCAGGTCGCATCGACCGGCTCGGGCCGGTAGCAGCGCAGCTGCGCGGTCAGCCGGGCGATCAGGACCGCGTCTTTCTCGTCGGTCTTGTCGAAGGTCAGATCCTCCGCCCGCCGGGACCAGGAGCTGACTATCGGCTGCACGCACACGAACGGCATGCCCCGGTCGGCGGCCAGCTGACCGAGCACCAGCCACCGGTGCCCGGTCGGCTCACACGCCACGGTCGCTCCGGTGAACCCCACCGCGGCCGCACGCTGCGCGGCCCAGTCCAGCGCCGCGCCCAGATCCCACGCCCGGCACCGGAACGTCCGCCGCGCCAGCACCTTCGAGTCGTGGTCGCACACCGCCACCACCTGCTTGGCGTCGGCCAGGTCGATCCCCACGATCGCGTTCGTCACCGGCACCAGCGCTCGCAGCTGAGCCTGTCTCGCGTTGCGGTTGCGGTCACCCCGGGACACCCCACTACCGTTGGGCACGAACGTCCTCCTCCTGCGAGGGGACACCAAGCCCGCAGCGCATCAGGAGGACGTTCCCGCCCCCCCCGCAACGACACGCACAACGTCTTTCTATGCCGCGTCTTTCTATGCCGCGCGGCGCGCGGGCGGGTGCAGTACGCAGAGCTACCGGTACAGGGCCTCCCCGCTTCCAAGGTGCACCGCCGTCGTCTTCTGCGGTCAGGTGGTTCCACTTGTGCGCCGGCTTCGGGTCGAACGAGCCGGCCCGGTCCGGCGGCACCGCCAGGTCGACCGCGCCGACCTCGGTCAACAGCCGCTTCGGCGGCGCCCCGTTGTGGGAATTGCCCGACCCGCGGCTGGCCGGATCGTGCTTCTCGTAGGGCCAGGTGCCCGGTCAGCTGTTCGGCCAGCGCCTGCTCCAGCACCCGGCTTGGCCGCCGGCGACGGTGGCTCGTCCGGGGTGGGCAACTCCACCCGGCCGGCCTCGGCCCGGGCCAGCAGTGGTCGGCCCGGCCCATCGGTCGGCCGGTGGCGGCCCTTGCGCCGGCGGCCGGTCCGAGCTGCCCGACACCGTTGCCGTGTCCGTCATCACGCGTCTGTGCGGGCTGGACGATGATGAGCACCGTGACGGACGCGGAGCGGACCAACGCCATGGCAGTGGCCAACGCGGGTCACGCGGCCGGCCAGCACAGGGTCCGGTTCGCCGACCTGTTCGACGCCGAGGTCGCCCGGCACCACGAGCGGTTCCTGGCTGCGGCCGGCGCCGGTCGGCGGGACCGGGTGCTCGACGTCGGCTGCGGCACCGGCCAGTCCACCCGTGACGCGGCCCGCGCCGCCGCTGGCGGCAGCGTGCTCGGCGTGGATCTGTCCGCGCCGCTGCTGGAGCTGGCCCGCCGGCTGACCGACCGGGACGGGCTACGCAACGTCACCTACCAGCTCGCCGACGCGCAGCTGCACCGCTTTCCGGAGGCCCAATTCGACCTCGGCATCAGCCGGTTCGGGACGATGTTCTTCGCCGGCCCGGTCGCCGCGTTCACCAACATCGGGCGCGCCCTGCGGGCCGGGGGGCGGCTGGTGCTGCTGGTCTGGCAGCGGCGCGAGCGCAACGAGTGGGCTACCGCGATCGACCGGGCGCTGACCGGTGACCCGGCCGGGCCCGCTGCCCCGGACAGCGGCCAGCACCCGTTCTCGCTCGGCGAACCGGCCACCGCCGAAGCCATCCTGACCGCCGCCGGCTTCGCAGATGTCGGCTTCACCGAGGTGGCCGAGCCGATCACGTATGGCCCTGACGTGGCCACCGCGTACGAGTTCACCGTCGGCCTGCGGGACAGCGCCGAGCTGCTCGCTCGGCTGGACCCGGCGGCCGTCGAGCCGGCACGGCAGCGGCTGCGGGCCATCCTCGCCGAGCACGACACCGGCGACGGTGTCTGGTTCGACGCCCGCACCTGGATCATCACCGCCCGCCGCCGCTGACACCCCTCCCGGCCCGCCCAGGGTCGGCGGACCACGCGTTCAGCGGACGTCGGCGGCCGACCGGTCGACAAGCCTCGCAGGGACGCGCCGGCCGCCGGTGCGGCCGCCGCGGCCAGGCCGAACCACCTGCACGGGCGGCGGCGGGAGAGGATGGCAGGGCCTGACCATTCTGGACTCAGCGCCGACCGCCCGAACGCCAGCTACTACGGGGACCGAGTAGCCGGTCCGTGTCGCGCGGCCGGGGAACGCCGCCGAGGGGGTTACGGAGGAAAACTTGACGAGCCGCGGCCGGCTACGACCGAGTTCCTCATCCAACTGCTGCTGCGGTGCGGCCAGACCACCGCCCCGATCGGCGAGCCGGTCGGGTTGGTCGCGCGACGCCCGCGATGCCGAGTACGTCCGCCTGCTGCTGCCCGGCAGGGCCACGCGACCGCGGTAGTGACCAGCCGCGGCCAGCTCTCGGAACCTGGTCGCCTACGGTGCCCATCCGGTGGGCCGTATGTCGAGTCTGACACGACCTGGTTGGGCCGTTGGAAGCGAAGGTCCGTCGGAGAACCTGCGTCCGGTGCGTCGCCACACTTGACGCGGCCTTAGGTTGGGACTCCTCGCAGACGGCATGACGACTGGGGTGGGCGTGGGGCTGAACAAGGACGGGCTGGAACGGTTCGCCGCGGTCGCGGCCTCGCACGTGGGCGATGACCGGGTGTCGGGACTGGTCGCGCTGGTGGCACACCGCGACGAGGTGCACGTCGAGGCGATCGGGGCCGCTCGCGGTCGGCGGGAGACCGGTTGACCGGGCATCGCTGTTCCGGATCGCGTCGACAACGAAGCCGATCACGGCGGCCGCCACGCTGGCTTTGGTCCGCGAGGGCCTGCTCGAACTGGATGAGCCGGTCGATCGGCTGCTGCCGGAGCTCGCGAACCGCCGGGTACTGCGCCGGATGGACGGCCCGCTTGACGACACGCTTCCCGCTGTGGGTCCGGTGACGGTGCGGGGGTTGCTGACGTTCACGTTCGGGTTCGGGATGGCCCTGGAGATGTTCATGGCACCCGAGCCGTGGCCGGTCGTCGCGGCGGCAACGGAGGCCGGGCTCGCCACGATCGGCCCGCCGCAGCCGGACGCCTTCGTCGACCCTGATACCTGGATCGCCAGGTTCGGCGAGCTCCCCCTGCTGGCGCAGCCCGGTGAGCGGTGGCTCTACAACACCGGCG
>Ga0210378_10001508_pt1 | contig 12181 bp, 11 predicted proteins | sample PLM1_60_b1redo_FD_155465 | JGI IMG/M metagenome (GOLD analysis project Ga0210378, IMG submission 155465) | Groundwater sediment microbial communities from an aquifer in East River, Colorado, USA - PLM1_60_b1 redo | ecosystem: Environmental > Terrestrial > Soil > Riparian zone | place: USA: East...
AAGGGCTCACGCACCGGTAGCCCACCAAGGTCCTGGCCGAGTTGATCCCCACCTGCCCTCAGTACTGCGGCCACTGCACCCGGATGGACCTCGTCGGCAACGACACGGTCCAGGTCCTCAAATACAAGTTCGAGCAGAAGCAGGGCGAGCGCTGGGGCGCGATGCTCGACTACCTTCAACGGACGCCGAGCGTCCGCGACGTGGTCGTGTCGGGCGGCGACATGGCGAACGTCCCGATCAAGCGGCTCGAGGGGTTCGTGATGGGACTGCTTGACATCGAGCACATCCGCGACATCCGCCTTGCCACGAAGGGCCTCATGGGGATCCCTCAGCATTTCCTCCAGGACGAGGTGAAGGCGTCGGCCGAGCGGATGGCCACGCGCGCGAACGGGCGAGGCGTCGACATCGCCGTCCACACCCACGTGAACGCGGCCCAGCAGGTCACACCGTTGGTCGGCCGCGCGACGAAGGTGTTCCTCGACGCCGGGTTCCGCGACGTGCGGAACCAGGGAGTTCTCCTGCGCGGAGTGAACACGACGCCGCAGCAGCTCCTGGAGCTCTGCTTCATGCTCCTGGATCACGCGAAGATCCTTCCCTACTACTTCTACATCTGCGACATGATCCCGAACGCGGAGCATTGGCGCACCGCGGTGTGGGAGGTGCAGGAGCTCCAGCATTCGATCATGGGGTACCTCCCCGGCTTCGCGACGCCGCGGATGGTGGTCGACGTGCCGTTCGTCGGCAAGCGGTGGGCTCACCAGGTCACCGAGTACGACCGGGTTCGCGGGGTCTCCAGTTGGACGAAGAACTACCGGACCGGGATCGAGAGCGAGGATCCGGAGGCGTTCACGCGGCGCTACCACTACTACGACCCGATCGCGACGCTCCCGCAAGAGGGCCAGGCGTGGTGGCGGGAGCAGCTCGCCAGGGGTGTGGACGAGCTGCTCGCCGAGCTGCAGCCGCAACGCGTCTGAGCGGAGCGTCACTGCTAGGGTCCAGACCGTGAGCCGCACACTCACCGTCCTGTCCGCACAGGTCGCGCCCGTCGCATGGGATCCGCCGGCCACCCTCGACAAGTTCGAGGACCACGTCCGCGTGGCGCGCCGTTCGTTCCCCGACGTGGACCTGATGCTCTTCCCCGAGCTGTATCTCACCGCCGTGGATGGCTTCACCTCGGGCGGCACCGGCGACTGGGAGCGCCGGGTCGCGGAGGAGATCCCCGGACCCTTGACCGATCGCGTGGCGAAGATCGCCGCCCGGGCCAAACGCTGGATCGTGGCCGGGTCGATCAACGAGCGCCGCGGGAAGAAGATCCACAACACCGCGATCGCGTTCTCGCCCGAGGGGGAGATCGCCGCTGTCTACCGGAAGCTCTTCCCCTGGCGTCCGTTCGAGGACGCGGACCCCGGCACGGATCCGGCGCCCGTGTTCGAGATCCCGGGCAAAGGAGTCGTCGGCATGATGATCTGCTACGACGGCTGGTTCCCGGAGGTCGCTCGGGGCCTCGCCCTGCAGGGCGCGGAGCTGATCGCGCAACCCACCGCCACGACGACGCCCGACCGTGAGGAGGAGGTGGTCCTCGCCCGCTCGAACGCCATCGTCAATCAGGTCTTCCTCTTCAATCCCAACATGGTGTCGACGTTCGGACAAGGCAGGAGCGTGGGTGTCGACCCGGAGGGCCGCATCCTGTTCGAAGCCGGCGCCGGCGAGGAGCTCCTGGTCGAGATCATCGACATGGATCGCGTGGCCGAGGTGCGTCGCCGGGGGACGCGCGGCGTCTCCCGCCCCTGGCAGCACTTCCTCGAAGGCCCGCGCGACGTGATCCTGCGCCCCTACCGCGCCCGTCGCACGAGATAGCCCCCGACGGCGAGGAGCGCGACGGCCGCGCCGGCCACCGCCCACCATCGCGAGAGGCCGGTCCGCTCAGGTGCCGCCGGAGCTTCCTCCCCCACCGCATCGATCTTCACGCCGAGCCTCTCGTTCGGCCTTCCGTTTCCGAGGAAGTCACAGGCGCGGCCGTCGCGCACGATCACCGTCCATCGGAGGCTTTCGAGCCCTGGGGACGTGCCGGTCTGCTCCTCGTCCGCGGTGAGGGTCCGCCCCGGCACCTGGACGACCATCGTGCGTCCGGCGATCGCCGGGGGGTTGAAGACGTTGGTCGCGTGCTCCGGCAAGAGGTAGATCTCGGTTGGGTGCGCGACGGTGGCATCGACCCGCACCAGCCGGTTCACGCTGCGGTAGTAGGCGAACGAGAGAGCCGGGGCGTCGGGATCCCGTATCGCGATGTCGACTCGGAAGGGATGCCCGACGGGGTCGGGCACGGTCAATGCCTCGGCGAACGTGAGCTCCCACCGAGCCGAGGTCCCGAGCTCGACGATCTCGCCGCGGGCCTCCACCAGGTCGGGTGCCCCGGACGCCGCGTCCCAGTTGCATCCGCTCACGTCCCCTGAGGGGTCCGATGCCGCGATCAGGAGCGGCACGATCGCGAGCAGCGCCCAGCGAGGCGCCGCGGCGGCGCGCATCAAGCGCTCGGGCAGTCCCGAGGCGGGATGATCAGCGGGTCGAGCTGAGGCTCCTGCGTGAAATCGAACGCACCGGACAGGGGGTCCGCGCGCCTGTCACGTTCCGTCATGGGCTTCAGGCCGTGCAGGTTCTCGATGAACCGGAGGACCGAGGAGAACTCGTAGGTGGTCTTGTCGATCGACCCACCGTCGGGGTTGTCGCCGGGCTTGGTCCACGGCGAGATGATCAGGGCCGGTGTGCGCGGTCCCAGACCCATCACGTCGTAGTGCGGTGGCTTCACGTGATCGTAGAAGCCACCGAAGTCGTCCCAGACGATCACGATCGCGGTGTTCGGCCAGTACTCGCTCTCCATCACGGCGTTGAGGTACTCCGTCGTCCAGTTCTCGCCCTCGCAGACGTTGGTCAAGGAACCCGGATGTTCGTTCGGGTTTCCCTCCGGCGGGATGAGCCAGGACACGGCCGGGAGGTCGCCCTTGCGGATGTCCTGCAGGAACGTCTGCGGTGGTTGGACCTTCTCCCATAGCGGCCCGAAACGGACGTGCTTGACCGCCTGGAGCGCGTTCATCCACGAGTCGGCGTTCGCATAGTAGTTCCAGCTGATCCCCTTGCGCTCCAGCATGTCCGGGAGGACCTTGATGTCGATGCAGGTGCGGGTCGACTCCCAGTAGGCGGCGATCCGGATCAGCTGATCCGGCACCTCGTCGGTGATGTTCTCCTCCAGGTCCATGATGGCCGCCACGTCCGCATCGGTGAGGTCCTCGATCGGGAAGCGCTTCGTGATCTCGGTGGGGTCGTCGCAGTAGTTGCCCTCGTGGTCGGTCGTCGTCTTGTTGTCGACGATGCCGGAGGACTGCGCGGCGACCGTGTACAGGTGCTCCGGAAAGGTCGGTCCGTACATCGAGGTGAAGAAATGATCCGCCAACACGAATCGGTCCGCGTACGCCCAGTAGCCCGGCAGCGTGATCCGTGAATGCTGCGTGTAGCCCGTCATGTCGTCGCCCAGCGGGACGCAGTTGAAACCGTTCATCTTGCCGCCGTTGATCGAGTACAGACCCGGCGCGAACGCATGCCCGAGGTCGTGCGGCAGGACCGACGGCGCCTTGGTCAAGGGCACCGTGGGACCGTCCTCGAAGGTGCTGGCGCTGCAGTCCTTGATCGTGCCGCCCTGGGTGACACCCTCGGCCCCGGGGTACTTCCCGAAGTAATGGTCGAAGGACCGGTTCTCCTTGACCAGGAAGATCACGTGCTGGATCGGGTTGTCACCGTTCGCCTGGCCCGGCGATCCGGACGGGCTGTTGGTTCCGTTCCCCCCACCATCTGGGTTCTGTCCCCGCTCCTTGCCCGCAGATGGCCAGAACTGCCACGCCAATGCCGCGGTGAGCACGACGACCAGCGCGCCGAAGGTCTGTCGTCGCTGACGCACGCGGCTGCTCCGGCGCACAGGTTTGATGATCGGCCCCGGTCGCATGGGGCCAGTCTATCCAGGCCCCGGCTGCTGACCGAGGAGCCGCCGGAGCCGCGCGAGGATCTCCGTGTACCGCGGATCGGCGACGCGGTTCACCATCTCCCATGGGTCGGGTTCGCCGATGCGGCCACCGATGTCGTAGAGCTCCTCGAGGCCGTCCCCGTATCGGATCAGCTTGAAGCCGGCCGTACGGACCGCGGTCCACGCGGGGATCTCGGCGTCGCCCACCCATTCGAGGGAGACGACTTGGTTCCGGGGTCCGAGCAGGGAGCTGGTGCGCGGCTCGATCCACGCGGCGAACGGCTGCCCGTCGAACGCTGCTGGTGACGAGACCCCGGCGAAACTCATGATCGTGGGCGCCAGGTCCACGATCGACACGACCGGCGGACGCTCGCCCCCCTCGCCCCCGGGGGAGTGCACGGCCAGTGGGATCCGGACGCACGCGTCGTAGGGACACTTCTTGCCTTCCCACCGATGTTCCCCGAACGAGTAGCCGTTGTCGGAGAGGACGAAGATGTAGGTGTCGTCGAGGCGCTCCGCGAGCGTCTCGACGATCGCGTGCAGCGCCTCGTCGACGGCGAGGAGCGTCTCGTCCGCTCGCCGCTGATCGGCGAGCCAGGCGGCGCGCTGCGCGGCGCTCGGCTCCGGGCGCGAACGCACCCACGGCGGCGCGCCGCGCAGCGTGCCGGCGACGTTCGGGGGCTCGTCGACGGACAGATCCGCGTACGTGCCCTCGTGCCGCGCGGCGGGGATCCAGGGAGGGTGGGGAGCGCTCGGCCCGAACAGGAGGAAGAACGGACGGGTGGAGGGCGTCGTCCGCACGAACTCCACCGCCTTCTCTCCGAGCCAATCGGTGGCGTACTCCTGCACGAACACCGGCGATCCCTGGTCGACCGCGTGGAAGTCTCGGTAGACGGTCACACCGCTCTGGTTCCGCTTCGCGACGAACCGATCCCATCCCGGCGGCACGTACGGGAGCCGGCCGAAGGGATATCGGTTCAGATACTTGCCCACCAGACCCGTGCGATACCCGGCCCCGTGCAGCCAGGTGGCGAGCGTCGACGACTCGTCGAGGTTCCCGCCGTCGTCGTTGTCCAGCACGCCGGTGTGACGGGCGTACCGTCCGGTCAGCAGGCTCGCCCTGGCGGGACAACACAGCGGGGTGTTGGCGAACGCGTTCGGGAAGGTCATCCATCCAGAGTCGGCCCGTGCCAGCTCCGTTGTGAGCCAGGGCATCGCGCCGAACCCGTCCCACCGCTGGTCGTCGGTGAGCACGACGATCACGTTCGGCCGGCGATCGGGTCGGGACTCCCCCGCGGGCCACGCGAGGCCGGAGACGAGTGCCACGAGCGCAGCCAGGGCGGCACCGGCCGTCCGACGGCCGGATGCGCCGGAGCTCACTCCTTCCGCACCTTCCAGATGTGTTCGGCGGGGAACGCCCGCGCCCACTCGAGCGGTGCGTAGTCGTCATAGGTCGTGCTGGCGTCTTCGCTCGGCCGGAGCTCGATCAGATCTTCGATGGCGAGTCCGTTCGCCCGGAACAGGCGGATCCAGTCTCCATAGGTCAGCTGGAACTCGGTCGTGCGCCAGGAGGGATCCGCGATGTCGAGCGAGCGCATCCCGAAGTAGTCGGACCGCATCTCCCGTGTCGGCGGGAGCTCCTCCTCCTGGGTGCCCCACGCGACCCAGATCCACGGCGTCGTGCCGTTGAACACGAACCTCCCACCCTGTCGCAACACCCGGGCGACCTCCGGCACCGTGAGGGATGGATCGGCGAACCCCATCACGCCGTGATCGCAGAACACAAGGTCGAAGGTCTCGTCGCGGAACGGGAGCCGCTCGCCGTTCCCCTGCACGACGGGGAACCGGATCCCGGTCTCTTCGAAATGCTCGAAGGCGTGCCGGAGCTGCGTGATCGAGAAGTCGAGCCCCGTCACGGCCGCGCCGCGCATCGCCACCTTGATCCCGAACTGACAGGCGCCGCAGCCGAGCTCCAACGCCCGGGCCCCGGCGACGCCACCGAGCGCTTCGATCTCGTCCTCGGACGCGTCGTAGACGCCCCAGCCCAGGTGGTCCCACCGGTTCAGTTGCGCCCGGTTGCGCTCCTGATACTCAGCCGACTCTCGCTCCCAGTGCTCGCGATTCTTCCGGACGTGTTCCGACGTCTCCGCCGATGTCATCGGTCCAGCCACCCACCCTCTCGATCGTGGCGGGCGGCCACGAGACCGGCCGCGATCGAGAGCGCGATCTCTTCCGGGCGACGACCGCCGAGATCCAAGCCCAGCGGACTGCGGATGCGGCCGAGGTCTTCGTCGCCGAACCCCCGTGTCCGAAGCTCCTCGACGTAATGCGCGACGTGACGTCGGGAGCCCATCACACCGACGAACCTTACCGGCGAGCGCAGCAGCGTGGTCAGCATCTCCGAGATGCCGGGTGCGTCGTGGTCCGTGAACACGACCTCGTCGTCGGGTCCGAGCCGCACGTCATCGAAGGAACGGACGAACGGCTCGTCCTCGGGGACGATCCGTTCCGTCCGAGGCTCGAGCAGCAGGACCTGGCGGCCCTGCCGCTCCATCTCGGCTCGCAGCGAGCGTGCGACGTCGGTGGCCGAGATCACGACGAGACGCGCGGGAACTCCGTGCGGCTCGAGGTAGACCTCGACGTCCCCCCGCTCGTGACGGAACGTGCGAACCTCCGGCTCGCCCCCTTCCTGGACCTCCGCGGCCGCCTGGACGGCGGCCGCGTCGAACTCCGCGCATCCGAGGGTGCCGTGCACCTCGCCGCCCGGCACGATCGACATCGAGTTGCCAACCGCGCACGGCGGCGAGCCGATGATCCGCACGGCCTTCGCCTCGACCCACGATGCGGTGGGCGCCTCCGGCACCGACCGCGGATGGGCATGGCCGCGATGCCCGGTCGGATGCCCGCCCACCGCGCCGCCGAGGAGCTCCACCGCGTGCGGGATCACGGGCAACACGGACGAGAGCGACTCGCGAACGCCCTGAGGGCTCCCGGGGAGGTTGAGGATCAATGTCCGCCCCAGCGCGCCCGCGACGGCGCGGGAGAGCGCCGCCATGGGGGTGTGCGCGAGCCCGGTGGCCCGCATCAGCTCGGCGAGGCCCGGTGCCTCTCGCTCGATGACGGCCTGGGTGGCTTCCGGCGTCACGTCACGGGGACCGAAGCCCGTCCCACCGGTCGTCACCACCAGCCCGTGTATCGCCGCGAGCTCCCGGAGTGCCGACTCGATGTCCGGTCGCTCGTCCGGGACCACGCGGCGATCCGAAACGTCGAACCCCGCCTCACTCAAGAGCTGAACGGCCACGTCACCGGACTCGTCGGCTCTGATGCCTTGGGTGACACCGTCGGAGACCGTAAGTACGGCGGCTCGGGTGGCTTCCACGGGAGGGAGCCTAGCGCCGACGAGGAGACCCCTCCCCACTCCACTCGGCACGTCGGAGGCCGCCTAGGATTGGGAGCAGGCAAGCACACGACGGTTCGGGAGGGCGCGCCGATCGCTCCCTCGAGGCCGCTCACGAGGAGGTGCACGATGGACTGGGTCGACAGGCTCGCCGCCGAGCTTCATCTCGACGCCCTCTCCGCGCACGAGAACGAACACCTCCTGACCGCCTCGCGCGAAGTCGCCCACCGCGTGGAGCGGAAGGCCACCCCTCTCGCGATGTACGTGCTCGGGCTCTCCGTCGGGAGCCAGATGGCCGACCGTACGCGAGACGACGCGATCGAGGACGCGATCCACGCGCTCCTCCTCCGCCTGCCGCCCGCCGAGGAGTCCTGACCCTCAGAGACCGTCGGCGGTAGGCTGACGGGATGAGCGACCACGCCACGGCCCCGCAGATGCCTCTCGAGGGCCCGCTGCTGGATACCTTCGGCCGGGTCGCCGACGACCTCCGGATCTCCGTCACCGATCGATGCAACTTCCGGTGCTCCTACTGCATGCCTGCCGAGGGCCTCGCCTGGCTTCCGAAGCACGAGATCCTCACGTTCGAAGAGCTGACCCGGATGCTCGGGATCTTCGTGCGCTTGGGCGTCCGCAGCCTGAAGGTCACGGGCGGCGAGCCGCTGGTTCGTGCGGATCTCCCCGTGCTCGTCCGGATGTTCAGGGACGTCGGCCCCGATCTCGACATCTCCCTGACCACGAATGGGGTCCTCCTCGATCGGCTGGCCGCACCTCTCGCCGAGGCAGGGATCGATCGCGCGACGATCTCGTGCGACTCTCTTCTTCGTCACCGGTTCGCCGAGATGACCCGGCGCGACGCATTGGACAAGGTCCTCGCGGGGATGAAGGCGGCCGAGGCGGCGGGCCTCACCCCCATCAAGGTCAACTGCGTGGTGATAGGCGGCACCAACGACGACGAGGTCGTGGAATTCGCACGCTGGTCGCGCGAGACCGGATACGAGATCCGCTTCATCGAGTACATGCCGCTGGACGCGCAGCACGCTTGGGAGCGGGAGAAGGTCGTCCCGGCGGCGCGCATCCTCGATGCGATCGATGCCGTGCATCCGCTGGCGCCGGAAGGCCACGGGAACGAACCTGCCACGACCTACCGCTTCGCCGACGGGGCACCCGGACGGGTCGGCGTGATCGCCTCGGTGACGGAACCCTTCTGCGACACCTGCAACCGGCTTCGCCTGACCGCCGAGGGCATGTTCCGGAACTGCCTGTTCGCGCTGGACGAGACGGACCTGCGCGCTCCCCTTCGCGACGGCGCCTCCGACGAAGCGCTCGAGCTCCTGATCCGGCGGGGACTCTGGTCGAAGTGGTCCGGACACCGCATCAACCACCCGGACTTCGTCCAGCCAGAGCGATCGATGTCGATGATCGGCGGCTGAACGGCGCCGACGGTTTCTCCGACCCCTCATCTGCTCAACACCACGTGTTCACTTGAGGCTGAGAGGCTCACGTCGCCCGAGAGGTCGCGCCCCCCTCTCCGGCCGCGGGGAGCCCGGCCGCGGGCCGGCTCCCCGCGACCCCCGTCGGAGCGGTTCTGGCCGAACCCTCTACAGGTTCTCGATGTGCAACGTTGGAACGTCGGCTCGTTCGAAGCCCAGAACCTGCGCGTAGAAGGAGAGCTCCGACTCCAGCGCGCGCCGGTTCGACTCCGCCTTCCGGAATCCGTGCTGCTCCCCTTCGAAGAGCACGTAGGCATACGGCAGGGACTTCCGCTTGAGGGCCTCCACCATGATCTCCGCCTGGGCGGGCGGCACGACGCGGTCCTCCGCCCCTTGGAGCAGCAGCATCGGGCAGGAGATCCCGTCCGTGAAGTTGATCGGTGACCGGGACCGGTATCGCTCGGCCTCCTCCGGGTAGGGACCGACCAGCGAGAAGAGGTATCGGGACTCGAACTTGTGCGTACCGCCGGTCACGAACGACTCCAGGTCCGCGAGGCCGTAGTAGCTGGTGCCGGCCGCGAACCCGTCGTGCATCGTCAGGGCGCAGAGGGTCGTATACCCGCCGGCGCTCCCCCCGGTGATCAGGAGCCGGTCGCCGTCGACCTCGCCCTGTTCCGCCAACCACCGTGCCACGTTGATGCAGTCGGCCGTATCGACGACGCCCCAGTTGCCGTTCAGTCGCTGTCGGTACCGACGCCCGAACCCGGTGCTCCCCCCGTAGTTCACGTCCACCACGGCGAACCCGCGGCTCGTCCAGAACTGCGTCTCGAGGGAGAAGCCCGGGGAAGCCTCCGCCGTCGGCCCACCGTGGCTCATCACGATGAGCGGTGGCCGATCGCCGTCCGTCCCCGTCGCGTCGCGGTTCTGGGGCGGATAGAAGTGGGCGAACGATGTCACGCCGTCCTCGGTCGGGAACTCGATCTGGCGAGGGATCGAGATGTAGCCGTCGTCGACGTTCACCGATGACGACGAGCGAAGCACGTCCATCGACCGGGCGGTGACGTCCAGCAGGACCACCTGGTCGGGGATCGAAGGACCTCCCCCGACGAAGGCCACGCGGTCTCCCTCGACGTCGAGAGACGGCCGCATCGCGGAATGCGGGACGTCGAGATCGATCAGCTCGCCCGACTGAGGGTCCAACACCGCCACGTGCTGAACGCCGTCGCGCTCCCACAGACACGCGATCCGCCCGTCGCCCAGGAAGCCGTATGCCGACATCCCGAACACCCATTGCGGCCAGCCGAACTCCGCCTCGGCAGGATGGAGCGCCTCCACCTGGCCGTCGCGCCCCCGGTAGAGGTTCCACCAGCCGGTTCGGTCTGAGACGAAGTGCAGGTCGCCGGCCGGGCTCCACGCCGGCTGGAAGATCGACTCCTCGCCCGCCCGGCCGGCGACCTGCCGCACGTTCTGGAGGGTGGCGTCATCAGCGAGGTCCGCGACGTACACCTCGCATCCGTCCCAGGGCATCCAAGGGAGATCCCACTCGAGCCAGCAGAGCATCGAGCCATCGGGGGAGATCCTGGGCGAGGAATAGAAGTCGCGACCCGAGCGGATGATCAGCGGCTCCGCGGACCCCTCGGGCGGGATCACGACCAACTCGTTCGTCACACCGGAAGGGTCGTCGGGATCGGGGTGACGCTCCCGGACGCAGATCAGCCATCCTGCATCGGGTGTGATGCGCCCGTCCGCGTATCGGTCGCGCCCGCCGGACTCCGGTGTGATCGCTACCGGATCGGCGCCGAGCTCCTGTCGGTAGAGCCGTTGATCGGCGAAGTTGGAGAAGAACGCCGTGCCCCGGTGGATCAGGTAGGCACCCCCGCCGTATTCGTGGACGGTCGTCCGGACGTTGAACCCCGGCGGGGTGATCTCGACCGCCTCGGAGAACGGCGCCGCGTGCATCAGTACCGATCGTCCGCCCTCGCTCGGCCTGCTTTCCTGCCAGTACACGGAACCGTCCTCGAGCCACGGCTGCGAGAGCGTGACCCCGCCGACCGACACCATCTCGGCGCTGATCGGCGACCGCCAGGTGCCATACGGCGCCACCTGGGTCACGCGGGGCGCCTCGCGACGATCACCCTGGTCAGCGGGATGGGGCCGCCTTTGGTGCTGCGCATGTCCCGGAAGCCTTCCCGCCCGAGCACCCGCTTCACGAGGGTCACCCGATCGGGACTCACCTCCATCAAGAGCCATCCGTTCGGCGAAAGCCAGGCCGGCGCCTCTCGGGCCGTGCGACCGATGAGGCCGAGGCCATCGCGGGTTCGGTCCGTCAACGTGTGCTCCGGCTCCCATTCCCGGATCTCTTCCGGCAGGTCCTTGATCTCGTGCATCGGCACGTACGGAGGATGCAGCGTGATGACGTCCACGGTGCCTGCGAGCGAGCGGGGAAGCCCGTCGAACAGATCACCCGCGACGAACCGCGCCCGCAGGCCCAGGCGCTTGGCGTTCTTCCGGGCAAGCGAGACCGCGTCCGCGGACACATCGGTGCCCACCACGGTCGCCTTGGGCACCTCGTTCGCGACGGCGAGCGCGATCGTCCCGGCCCCTGTCGCCAGATCCACGTGCACCGGTCGGCGTCGTCCCCGGAGCCGCCGCGTCGCCTGCTCGGCGAGGTTCTCCGAAGCGTCGCGCGGCACGAACACACCCGGCCGAGCGAGCAGGTCCAGTCCCCGGAACTCCGTGTAGCCCTTGATCAACGGGATCGGCTCGCCCGTCGCACGCCGACGGACGAGCCCATCGAACCGTCGCCGATCGGCCTCCGACACGTCGTCCTTCGGATCCGGCTCGTCGCCGAGGACGTGCCAGAGCAGGTCCTCGGCTTCGATCCGCTCCCGTCCCCGTTGCCAGTGGTCGATCGCGGGCGAGGCCTTGAGGACCTTGACCGCGTCGTCCAGGACCTTGCGTGCCTTCAACGTCGGGCATCCTACCGAGTAGCGCTCGCTACACTCGGGCCATGCCCCGGGCGACACCCGCTGGAGATGCGAAGACCGCGAAGACTCGCCGTCCCCGAGTCAAGAGGACCACGTCCGCCGGTGGAGACGTGCGGCTCACCGGCGATCGGTTGGTCGTGAGGCTGCCGGAGAACGGCGAGCGGACGTCCGCGAGCGGCCTGTTGATCCCGGCCACGGCTGCGCCGGCCCCGAAACGGCTCTCGTGGGCGGACGTCCAGCTCATCGGCCCCGATGTGCGTGTCGCCAAACAGGGGGATCGGGTGCTGTTCCTCCCGTCGTCGGGCCTCGAGGTGGAGCTGGACGGTCAAGAGCTCGTCCTGCTCCGGGAGCGTGACGT